>JAEEGK010001849.1_pt1 | contig 53057 bp, 33 predicted proteins | sample 8958771 | NCBI WGS metagenome assembly JAEEGK01 (sample SAMN16246547, study PRJNA631951) | gut metagenome | biome: gut microbiome; feature: rumen; material: SC-attached | host: Bos | place: Iran: Karaj | collected 2018-10 | reverse complement strand
TAATATCTTTTTCATATTTTTCATCTAAAGGAAGAACATTAACATCAATAATATTAGAATCATTTTCAATTTTATCAGCAAAATTAGAAACAACATCATCAGGAACTTCTTTTTCATATAATAAATTTATTTCTTTGAAGGGAACATAATAAAAATTTAAAACAGATAAATTAGATTTATTATTTAAATACTCAGTTACAGTTTCACATAATTTTTTAGTAAGTTTTAAATAACCAAAAGAATTTAAACCTGAATTTTCATTTGTTAAAAATTTAACTAATCTAATTGGTGAAAGTTCATCAACATCAAGAAAACAAACAAAACTTTTTAAAGAAGTATTGTTTTCTAAAGCTTCACCAATAATCATAGATACTCTATCACTAAAAGGATGATTCCTATTCCAAATTGTTAATGCAGTTAATGAATTATTTTTTATAATATTTGATATTTTTAATCCAAAGTTATCATCAAATTTTGTTGAATTAATTGCTAAATTTCCTTTATATGCTTTGTTCTTTTCCATTGCAGTTAATAAGAGATTTAAATGATTTACATCATCTATTTGAAATAAAAGAGAATCTGGTAAATTTCCCTTTGAATCCAAAGGAATTTTATTTTCAGCTAAAATATTTATGTCATGAAGTAATCTCTTTGTTTTCATATCATTTACTTTTTCATTTTTTTCAACTTCCATTCAATTAGTTTTTTTAAATTATATAATTTTATATATTTAATATATGTATTAAATTATAAAATCTAAAAGACTAATGCTTAAAGTTTTTTATTGTATTTAAATTTATTTTTAAATGTGATTATATTTAATTAAAAAAATTTAAAATATGAGTTCAAGTGTTCCTATTAAAACAATTTGTGAAGAAATTTCAAATGGATCAAATAATTCTGAACATACTTTTCATAATTTAGCAAAGATATATAATTATTTAAAAAATTCAGATAAATATCAAAAAGACATTTTCTTAAACTTATCTGATAAAGGTTTAAATCAAATTTTATCATTAATGAGAGATAAAAATGAAAATATAAGGAAATTATCATTTATAGTATTAATAAATTTATTATATAATAATGATGTTCTTCAAAATATATTTTGTGAAAAATATAATTTTAATCCAATAGGAAATGTAATATGTATTAATTGGTTACCTTCAGTTTTTAAAGAAAAAGTAAAAATGGATATAAACTTAATTAATGAATTAAAAAGAAATTCAAGTATATCAAATATATCAAATTCACAAACAAAATATTGGCAATGGCCAAATAATTCAAAATATACTGATGAAATTCTTCCAGATCCAGAAAGATATTTATTAGGATTTTTTTATTCAAATAAATCAAATAATATTATTAATTCAAATGATAATAATAATTATGATACTAAATCTATTATTGAATTATTAGAAGAAAATTATACTCCAAGTCCTCTTAAATTACCTCTTAATGAAATTATTGGAAATTCAAATTTGAATAAACCTACAATTTCTCAGAGTAATAAAATTAAAGAAGAATTTAAAAGAAGTAAAGTAAAAGGTACTTCAAGAAGTATAGATTTTAAAAATATGAAAAAATAAAAAAATTGTATAAAAATGAATTTATAAATAAAATATATATTTACAAAAAGGAACATTTTTTTAAACAATTTCAAGGTTAAAAGGAAAAAAAATAATGAAATTTCTTCTTTTTCTTCATTTTTTCATAATATCACAATCATTTTCTAAATTAAATCCTTGAAAATAATTAGAGTTAAAAGTTGAATAAAAAATATTAAATTACTTCTGTTTTTTTATTATTATTTTTTCTAAATTTAATTATTTCCTATTATTTTATCTTTCTTTTGAAATAATGAACAATAATATTTATCGATGATTTCTATTTTCATATTTTAAATTTTCAAAAAGTTTCTCTTTTTGGACTTATATAACAATAAATACATTTTCATCAAAAAAAAATCAATGTTTTTTTTTAATTTTTTTTAACAGAATAAATTATTACATTATTTAATAAAAAAATCTATTTGATAAATATATACTTTAATCTTTTAAAACTATAAAATGCATTATTGGAATTTAAAAAATAGGAAATAGAAGGAAAAATATAATAAAAATGAAACAAAGCAAAAAAAATATTTGAAAAAATTATTTATTTTGATTTGAATGATAAAATATTCATATTCTTTTTAAAATTTTGGGGGTTCACCGAAAAAAATATCTAAAATTATATTAAAATCTTTTTAAAATGTTTTTTTTTGTGTTTCTTTTTTAAAAAAATGAATTTTTACATAAATTTTGGTTTATAACTTCATTAACTTAATTAATTCATTAATAAAATAATTAAAAAAAATCATTTAACAAATTCTTTATTTTAATTAATAAAAAATAAAAATGAATCTTAACTTAATAGACTTTAAAGTTAATAGTAAAATTAATTAATTATTTCATTATTTATTATTTAATATTTTTTTCTTATATAAGCTAATTAACCTTATTTTAGAAATGTAGAGAGTGGTTTTTCAAGAAAAACTTTTAGAAAACATGTTAACTAATATATAATAAAATAACTTATTATTAAAATATAGAATTTATATTTTTTGTTTCATCAATTAAATTTTTTTTCCAAAATTCCAAGGTTTAAATTTTTTATAAATTCTCAACCAAAATTCTTTTTTTATCTTAAAATGAACATTTATTCTTTATATTTTTTAAATTCAAGTTTTAAATAAGGTCTATTAATTTAGTTAATTTTTCAATCACCATTGAATTTTTTTTAAAAAAGAAATTAAAATTTTTCAAAAACTCAAATTTCTTTTTTTACTAGAAAATTTTAATGTTCACTTTTTTTATCTTTTGAATCACATGCCCAAGTTTCTCAGACGAAAACAAAATAACATAAAAAAAAATTGAAATACAGAATATTAATCGAATTTATTCATTAATATTTATTTCAAAAAAAAATTTACTAATTTAATTACCAGATGAAGTTTATATTAGCAATTTTTATTTTAATATTCGTTGGTGTAGTTGGACTCACATATGATCCACCATTTGATGAAAATACTCAAAATGCAAATTGGGTAACTTCATACCCTAAAATAAGACCTCAAAGGGGAAATGAAACAATCAACAGACCACTTTTCCATTTCACTCCTTCTTCAGGATGGATGAATGATCCAAATGGATGTTTTTTGGATCCAACAACAAATAAATGGAATCTTTATTTCCAATATTGTGGTTTACAAACAATATGGTGTCAACCTATGTTCTGGGGTCATGCTATCTCTGATGATTTAAATGTTTGGAAAGAACAAGCTCTTGCTATTGGACCACCTGATAAAGTTTGTTTTTTTCAGGTTCTATTTTCATAGATGATGAGAATAAATCAGGATTTTTTGAACAGGGGTCCGATACTTCAAATATAATTGCAGCTTGGACTTATAATTATGATTTAGAAGAAGGAAATGCAAAAACACATTATCAAGATCAATGGCTCAGTTATTCTAAAGATGGAGGAATGAAATTCATAACTATTCCATCAGGAACTAAAGTTACCGAGGAACAGAAACCAATTAATCCAAATGTTGTATCTTATCTTGATAATGACCAATCATCGCAGTTATCAGCTGAATTCAGGGATCCACAAGTTATTAAATATAAAGGAACATTATCTGATGGTTCAAATGAAACACTTTATATTATGACTGTTGCCAAAACACAAGAATTTAGAATTAATTTTTATGGTGCTGAAAATGCAAGAACATTTGAAAAAGTTGGAAGTTTCCATATGGGTGGATTTCTAGGTCATCAATATGAATGTCCTAATCTTGCTCATTTAGTTAATTCAGAAAAATCAGAAACAGATTATCCTGACGAAGAAAAATCTTATTGGATTCTTTTTATTTCTATTAATCCTGGTTCATTATTAGGAGGATCATCAACACAATATTTAATTGGTCAATTTGGAAGAAAAGATAAATTAAGTACTAATGATTTGACTTTCACTCTTTCATATCCATATCCAATTCAATTAGATTATGGAAAAGATTTTTATGCTTTACAATTATTTTTTGAATTACCTTCTGATGACCAAATGGTGGGAGGTTATGAAAGTATTACAGGTATTGCATGGACATCAAATTGGCAATATGGAGTTTTCGTTCCAACTGATTTATGGAGATCATCAATGTCAATTCCAAGAAAATTGACTTTAGGGCATTATAAACCAAATGCAGTAACACCAATATTATATCTTTATCAAGAACCAGTTTTATTAAATTCCAAATTTAATAGTTTAGGTACTGTTGCATCAATCTCTTTCACTGAAAAAATAAGTACAAAAATAACAAATATATATTCTGAAACTTCAGGAGTTTTTGGTTCACTTGAATTTTTTATTGATTTCACATTGAAAAAAGGTGGAAGTAATGAAATTGCTTCAATGTTAACATTTTATTTTAGAGGAGGCTCAAATCCAGATGAATATTTAAAAATAGGTTACTTTGCAAATGCAGAATCAGTATTTTTAGATAGAGGACACACAAATGTTCAATGGGTAAAAGAAAATCCATCTTTTACTGAAAAATTCACAATGTTTACTCCCAATTCTTTACCTGATAATAGATGGACTATTTATGGTTTAATTGATAGAAATATTGTTGAATTATTTGTAAATATAGAAGATATTAATGATAAGAAATGCTTTGCTACAATGACTAATACTTTCTTCTTTTCTGGTGGTAATTTTATTAGTGTTGTTGATGTTGTTGAAAGTATAGAAGGTGCTTATGAAGGTTCTATTAGAATTAGACAACTTGATTTTGTTAATAAAGATAGTACTGAAAGTGGTTCTGGTTCGAGAAGGTTAGATCAAGAAACTGATTTGTAAAAAAATATCAATTAATTTAAAATTAATACTTAAGTTTTTTATTAGAGTTTATTTTTAAATTTAAAAATGTTTGAATTGGTAATTTTTATTGTTTTTTTTTTTTAAATTCATTTTTTATATAATTTATTTTCATTCATTTATTGAGAAATAGTTTTATAATTTTTATATTGGAATTTTAAGATGTTATAATTTAGAATGATTGAAAATAAATAAATAATAAAAAATATATTAAAATGAAAAACAAAATCAAAAAAAAAAAGTTAAAAAAAAATAAAAAAAAAAATGATAGAGTAAAGTTAGGAAATTATTCAGAAACAATAAAAACATAATACTAAATAAATTAATATCATTGATGATAACTAGTGATGTCAAAAATGAAATAATTAGAATAATATCATTATTTTGATATAAAGAGATTAAATAATCAAGAAAAAATTTATTAAAAACATTACATATCAATAATGATGAAGATGATGATTATATTTCTCAAAAAGATATTAAATTTGAAGAAATAAATATTTCAAATGAACTATTTTCAAATAATTATTCATCATAATTTAATTCTGAAAGAAAATATAAATGATTAATTGAGTGTAATCATATTAACAAAAATATTATATTTAGAATGAAAGAAGAAAAAATTTTAGGAAAATTAAATTCACCAAAAAAATATCCATTGATAGAAGTTCAATATATAAATAATTTTATAAAAGATAATGAAGAAATAATATAACAATAAAAGATATTAGAAATTAAAAAAAAGAATTATATTAATTTAAATGAAAAAGATTATTATGAAATATTAAGAAAAAAATATGAAGAAAAAATTTTAGAAAATAAAAATAAAAAAGAATTCAATAAAAAAAAAAAGAAAAGAAAGTTTAAGTCTTAATCTTAAAAACAAACTCTCCAAATTTTTCTCCAACCAAAAATTTTAATAAAAAATCATTTAAATAAATAAAAATAATTTTTATTTTAATTTGTTATTCTTTAAATTCTAAAATATAAATATTTAAAACAAAAAATAACTTAAAATGTCAAAATTAGGAGAAGAAGAAAGAGAAAGAATAAATGATATATTTTCAGTATATAAAAAAGATGAAAACGATGAAAAAACAATAATGGCTTTACAAGAAGCAAAAAAAAAAGCTCAATCAAAAAATGAAGAATTAGCAATTAAAGCAGAAACAGAAAAAATTATTCTTTTTGAAGAATTAAATAGAAGAAGAAGAGATAGACATATAAATCAAAATAAAATAAAAAAAGAGAAAAAAAAAGAAAAAAATAAGAAAAAAAGAAAGAAAAAAATAATAAAAAAGAAGAAAAAAAACGAAAATAATTTTTTATTAGAAACAAATGAATATAAAGAAAAAATAGAAGAAGAAAAAGAAGAAGATAGTATATTTAATACATGGAAACATGTGTTAGAAAAAAAAATAATGCAAATTTTTCCTCCAAATAAAATAAATAGAAATGCATTAGTGAAAAATTGTCAAACAATAATAAATGAAATAGAAATAAAAAAATTAGAAGATGAAGAAGTAAATAATAATATTTCTCAAATATTAAATTACGATAATTATATAATAGAACCAGAAAAAGAAAAAAATGAAGAATTAAATTCAACAAATAAATCAATTGAACAAAATGTAGAAAATAGAAAAAATATTTTAAGAACAATGAAAAAAGATGAAAAAAAATATGTTGATAATCAAAAAAAAACAAAAGAATTTATAGAAAAAATAAAAAGATATAAAAATGAAATGTCACAAAGACATATTAAAAAAATAAATGATGAAGATTTTAAAATGGGAATAATTGATTTATCTGAAAATGAAGGTAATAGAATAAGAGAAAGAATAATTAATTTTAATTTAAAAACTTTTGATACTTTTAATTTAGAAAAAATAATTAAATTTTGGATGATTCATAGTGAAAAAGTGAAAATTAATTTAGAAGATAATAAAAACAACAATAATAATATTAAAGAAGGTGAAAAGAAAAAACATGAAAAAGCAGTTAATGTTAAATATGTTTATACTTCTCCTTCAGAAGATATTAAAAAAATTATTCCTTTTGTTTCTAAAAAATATTCTATTCAAAAAAAAGAATGAATTTCAGAATTTAAAAAATTTTATATAAATCAAAAATAAATAAATTATATTTTCAATTAAAAAATAATTTCCTGTTTTTAAAGTTTAATAATAGTTTCTTCAAGTTTTAAAATAAAATTTTTAAAATAAAATATATTAAATAATTCTATTATTAAAAATTGAGTTTTTATTTAATTATTTTTTCAAAAAAAGGGTTAAAAAAAAAATAATAAATATAAATCTCTAAATTTCAAGAAATAAATCAGAAAAAGGCTTATCGACGTCTTCTTTGAATTCCCAATTAGATTTTTTTTCTTCTTCTTCTAATTCTATATTTGGATTTTCTAAATCATCAAATATTAACGTTTCTTTTAAAGCTTCTTCTTTTACTTCTTCTTCTTTTTTATTTCTTCTATTAAAATTAAGAAATTGTTGTCCTGTTTGTTCAACCAATTTTCTTTCAAAATTTTCTTTTATTTTATTTAATAAGAAAGGAAAATTTTGAGTTTTTGCGAAATTAATTCCAAAAGTTTTTTCTAAAAATTCTTTATCTTCATTTAAATAAAATTTTGAGTAAAAATTTGAAAGTAACATATTATTTAAATTAACTTCTTTTAATTTATCTTCAATTAATAAAAAACTTTCATAATTATTATTTGGATCAATTATACTACATTTTGTTGAACATTTTTTTTGACAAAATTGTTCCAATGTTAGATTCATAAATTCTTCAATTGATTTAAAATCTACCTTTTTTTTTTCATCATATTTTATTTTTGTAAAAGTCACTTTTTGTATTTTATATATTTTTTTCACATAATCATTTAAAAAAGATAACAAGAAAGAAATAAAATGATTCATTATTTTACTTCTTATATTATCTCTTCTTACATTTTTTTTCTCTTTTTTTTTCCCTAATAATTCAATTGTTTTCGGATTTGTTAATTCTTGAGAATAATTTTGAATTATTTCATCTTCATACTCTTTCTTTTTCAATATGTTATAATTACTTGAATCTGTCATTTAATTTATAGGTAGTTCAAATTCAATAAAAATAATAATAAATCTCTATTTTCCAAATATTTATTTTTTAAGCGTGGTCCCTATTTTTTCATTAACTTTTTTTGGAATTATTTTATAAAGTATAATTTGGTTTATTTGTTCATAAATTTTAATTAATCTGTTGAAAAAACAAACTATTAAAAAATTTAGGATTTCAATTTAAATAACTTTAAAATAATTATTCAATTTTTAAATGTAAATTAAAAAAAGTATAATAAAATGAAAAAAATCTTCTTTACTTAACCTTCTTCTTTAATTTAAATATCTAAAATCACAAATGAATTAGAATGGAATTTTTTTTTAGAAAAAAATTTAAAATATCATCAAAAAAATTTAATTATCAAATTCACTATCAGTATCATCACGGTCTAAAAGTTTAGTATCAATAGTACTTCTATTAATGATATATTTTTTAGTATAAATTTCTAAATCACAAAATTTGAGAATAATTAATTCATTATAAATTAAACATCCAATAATAATAATAAAATATCCTATATAATAATCAACGTAAACATGATATAAAGCCCCTTCAAAAAAAACAGATAAATAATCAGATATTCCAATCATTGTAGGAGTAAAATAAAAATTAGTTATTATAATAAGAGTTTGAGTTATTCCTTCAAATATTGAATTTATAATTATATAAAAATAATTAAATTTATTTTCTGAAAGAATGTTTAAAAAGTTTTTAAATTCTTCAATTTGAAATTTATTGAATTGAATTAAGCTAAATGTAATTATAATATCAATTAATAAACCAAAGATTCCTTCAATTAATAAAATAAAAAAAGGTGAAACATAAAATTTTTCAAGTAAATATTTTTTAATTACTAAAGACATACTAAAAAGAAAGCAACCAACAATTAAAAGAATTAAATTTAATAAAGTTATATTATTAAAATCATTCATAAAAATAAGAAAAACAGTTCCAAAAGCAATAAAAAGTATTCCAAAAATTTGATGGCGATGAATTTTAATTTTTAAAATAAAAAAACTCCAAAAACCTAAAAAAAATAAAAGGAAAAAACGTCCAATACATAAGTAATAACCTTCAGTTAAAATTAAAATTCCAGGATAATAAAAAAGAGTAGTTAATAAAATTAAAAGAAATATTTTTAAATTTATATTTGAATATGTTCTTAAAATTAAATTTGAATTTTCATAAGCATCACTTATTAAATCTAAATTTTTTCTCTTTTGAAGTTTTCTTGAAATAATTTCTGGAATTATTAGAAAAAGCAAACTTAAATGAATTGATAATATATTAATTATTGAATAATATATCAAATATCCTTTTTCTTTTGCTATTTTTTCCACCTTCAAAATAAAAAATCTTTTAGTTGTACAAAAAAATGGATGAACAAAAGGAAAAAACAAAAATTTTCTAATTAATCCAAATTCAATTAAAGTCATTTTTATAAATTTAAATATAAAGTTCTATATAAAAAATATATAAAAACTATATAAAAACATAAAAAAAAAAAAGGAAAAAAAGCTAATCCCAAACTTTAATATTTCTATCTCTACTACAACTGATAATTTTTCCATTAGGAGTGGCAGCAACACAAGAAACGGCTTCATCATGAGCTTCAAAAGTGTGATCAACATTTCCATTTTCTAAATTCCAAATAGAAATACTCCAATCAGTGTTTCCACTGACAATTCTTCCATCATTTAATTGAGTGATAGAAAGAATATGCCCAGTACTATATTTTAATCTAATTTCAATATCTTTTTTTTCAAGATTCCAAATGATAATACTATTATCATAACTTCCACTTGCAAATCTCTTATCTTTTAAAAGTTTTAAACAACTAATACTAGAAGAATGACCTTCAAGAGTGAATAAATGTTTTCTTTTTTCAAAATCCCAAAATCGAATTGAATTATCACTTGAACCACTTGCAATAGTGAAAGAATTAACTTGAATAAGACAAGTGACAACATCAGAATGTCCTTCTAAAATAAATAATTCTTCAATTTGTTTATCAACACTTAAATCATAGAATCTAAGAGTTTTATCACTTCCTCCACAACAAACAGTAATATCAGTAGCAGGACAAATACAAAAGAAAGGATGTTTCATTTCATAGCAATAAATTTCTTTCCCTGTATTCATATTCCATTTTCTTATTGTTTTATCTTGAGATACTGAAGCTAATAAAGTATTCGTATATTGAATTATATCTGTCACTCTGTTTGAATGACCTTTTAAAATAAAAATTGGCTTTTTTGACATTCCTTCTATATCCCATATTTTTATTGTAAAGTCATATGATAATGATGCTATTTTTCCGTTTTTTAATATTATTAATTTTTCTATGAAATCTTGATGAGCTTTTGAATATATTTTTATACATTTATATTTCTTCTTCAATGATAAATTCTTCCCTTGAACAGATTTTCTCCTTTTTACTTCAGCCTCTTTTGAAAATGTCTTTCTTGAATTTAATAATTCTAATTTTAATGAACTCACACTTCTTTCATCTTTTTCTGTTTTTATGGAAATTTGATTATATGTTCTTGTTTTCTTTCCAGTTCGATGAGGAATTTTGGATACTATTTTTGATTCTGATTCGGTTTTTACTCTCTTTTCTTCTAAAAGCTTTTTATCCATTTTTTTTTCTAATTTTTTTTTTTTTTGAATGTATATATATTAATTTTTTATTTATTTTCAATTGTGTTTTATTCTTATTTTGGTAATTGTTAATAAAATAATAATCTTTAATTAAGACAAAATGAAAATATTTTATTGAAGTTATTTTTATATAGTAACGGATAATATAAGGAAAAAATTTAATAATCTTTTCAAATATATTTTGAAATTATAAATCATAGAATAAATAATTATTTGATTAATGAATGCAATGAAATAATTTATTTTTAGATCAAAAAAGGTAATGTAATTTTCCTTAAAGAGATTTATTTTTTTATTTAATAATAATTAAGGATAATATTCATAATTTAGGATTAATTCTTTATTTTATTCATTTAAATTTAAAAAAGTAATTAGATATATAATATGAGCAATGAAATAATTTTGATATTGTTTCTGGAAATATAAAAGATAAAAATTAAAAGAAGATACAAAAAACTATTTAGAATATAGTCAAATAAAAGAAGGGATATTATAAAAAATCCCTTTAACATTATAAAATTAAAAAAAGATATACAAAACTAAAGAATTAAAAAAAAATTATATTTAAATAAATAAGTAAGTAACAAATATTAAATTTCATCAGATATTTATATGCTAATTATAATTGAAAGTAGATTAAGAATTAAACCAATAATATTTTATAACAATAGTTCAATCACATTAAGAAATTTTTCTCATATAATAATATATTATTAAACAAAATAAACCTATAAAGTTATTAAAAAATTAATTTATTAAAAATATATATTTACACCCTTAATAATTAATTTTTTAATAGTTTCATTTAATTTTTTTACCCTTTGAATATATTTATTTTCATTTATAATATTTTTATTATTTTTATCATTTACAATTTTTTCTTCTGAAGGTAAATCATCACACCGCCCATTTATTATTTGAGAAATATCTAAATTATCTAAATCAATATTTTGAATTATTTCTTCTAAAATGTTAATATGAATATCACATATATTTTCTTTTTTAATTGAATTATATCCAAAATCTAAATTATTTAATTGGCTAAACAGTTTTTTTTCACAATTAAAATTATTATTTTTATTTATTGTACATAGAGATATTGTTTTTAAAATACTTTCAAAATTTGAAAATTTATTTTTATAAAAAGAAATGATATTTAAATTTCCAAAAAGGATTAAATTTTTTATTTCATTTAAAAATGAATCATCTAAATTACAATTATACATATATAATTCTTGAATTGAATTATTATATGTCATTTCACTTAAAAATTGTTTTCCCATTTTATTTCCAAAATTATTATTATTGACAGATAAAATTTCAATTTGACAATTTTTTTGAGATACAATATTAGATAAGATTTTAATTGAAATTTCATCCATATTAACATTTGACAAATATAATTTTTTTAGTTTTGTTTTTTTTTGATAAGTGAAAATTAAAATATTTTTTAAAATATATTTTAAACCAGAAGATAAGTTACATTTATTTAAATTTAGAATTATTAAATTAGGAAATTTATATAAAATATTTCCAATAATTTCTCCACAAGAATAATCAATTTTAATGTTTTGAAAAAGATTAAATTCAATAATTGAAAAATTTTGTTCAGTTAATCCATTATAAAAATAATGGAATTGACTTTGATTAAGATTCATTTGCCCAAAATTTAATTTATTAATATTATTATTGAAATATAAATTTTTTCCCAATTCATAAAATCCAATTCCAAATTTATTTTGGTTTAAAATAATTTCTTTAATTCTATTATCAAATTTAAGAGAAGATGAAATAATAATACTATTTTCTTCCTCTATAAATGCTTGAGAAAGATCAAATTTAAAAGGAATTTTCTCTAAATTGATTTGTGAAGAATTCTTTATTTTATTTACAGTAAATAATATATAAAATAAATAATTAAAAGATGATTTTGGATTATAATATAATTTTTGTATTTCATTATAAAAATAATTAATTAAATCATTATTCATTTGAAAAGTTAAATAAATTTCTTTGAATTTTTGAAATTTACTTATTGTTCCTAAATAAATTAAAGGAATTATATTATTTATAATATTATCTTCTTGGATAACCCCAATAATATTTTCAATGTTTTTATTAAATAAATCAAAGAAATTTTTTATTGTATCTGTGTTATTTTCTCCTAATGATGTAAATAATTCTTTTAATTTTGGGTTTACTTCTATTACTCTTTTGTTTTTGTCTTCAAAAATTTTTTTGGATTCATCATACATTAGTTCTTTATTTTCATTTATATATTGTTTAAAAGGTTCTTTGAGAATATCTATTTCAAAAGCATTTTTTAAAAGATATTCATAATTATTTATTCTTTTCATTTTATTGAAATTATCATATACATATAAATTAAAAGTAATTTCTTTTCCAGGGTAAAAAAAAAAATTTAAAGCATTTATTATACAATATTCAAGTACATCAACTAAATATTTTTTTTCTAAAATTACTTCCTCTAAAAATTTTAGTATATTTTTATAATTTAAAAGAGAAAATTTATCGTTTATTTGATATTCAATATTCTTCTCATTATATTTATTTATTTCTTCATTGTAGTTTTTTATATTTTCTTCTTCTGTAAATACCTTTAATAGGAAATTATTTAACTTATTTTCAATTTTCAAGTTTTTTAACTTTTTTTTTAACTTTTCCAAAGATATTAATGTATTGATAAACATTTGTATAATTAAATTTGTATTTTTTTCTTGAATTATTGAAGTAGAGAAAGTATTTAAATGTAAAACTTCAAATACAGAATCAGAATTTTTTTGCATACAAAGTTAATTTATTTATTATATGATTAAAAAGCTTTCACTAACTATTTTTGAAAAAATTATGAAAAATAAAATTATTAAAATTAATTTACTAGAAAATGCCAAAAAAAAAAGAATAGATAAAGTCAAAATATCTTTATTTTTCAATTATTCTTTTTTATTGAAGTGGAATAATAATTTAATTCAATTTTTAATATTCAATATGATACTCAATATTTTTTATTATTGATCAAAATTCAAATCAATAAACTAAATAATATTAAAAACACTATTGATTTACATAATTTAATTTCAAAAAACTTATAAAACTGTTCAGTGAATATATTTAAAAATATAAATTTTACTATTAAAAATTAATATTATATTTTTAATTTAATTAAGAATTAATTTAAAAATTAAATATCCAACCTGAAAATAATTAAAAAATAATAAAAAAATAAATCAATAAAAAATAATATAACATATCATTTTCCTTTAATTATAATGATTACTTTAATTATTTAAATATATGAATTTAAAGGAATTTTTACTTTTTATATCAATTTTTTTGTTTTAATTTTCTTTTTTCAATGATTTAAAAGTATTTTTTTAATTTAATTTTAAACTGATAATTATAATATAATTTATTAAATATTTTTAATTGATATTACATCAAAGTCATAAGGTATATAATTGTAGATTTGTTCTTTCAAATTTTAATGGGAATTTGTTAAATATAAATGAAAACTTTTAGAAGCCATTTTTTTTTTGAATATTATGTTTTAATAGTTATATTTTAAATTATTATTATTTTTATTATTTTTGGTGATTTATTATATATAAAATGCAAGATTTAGCATTAAAAGATAAGGTTTTTTTACTTAAAATTCCTCCAATAATATATAATAAATTACAATCTCAAAAAGAACTCGGTTACATAGACATAATCCCATATAATTCAAAAAACATGAAATACCCAAAAATCCAACTTCATTTAAATGATAAATTTCCAGCTCAAAATTTTATAGTAAACTACAATCCAACTGATTACTTTTTTACTTTCAAAGAAAAAAAAGGTAAATTATCAAAAGTGAAAAAAATAGATTATTTCGGAAGTTGCATTGCAAGAGATGATAAAACAAGTGATGATATATTTAAAGAATTAAATAAAGAACATGAAAAATCAATTTATACCAAAAGAGTAACAGGAAGAATTCAAGATGATGAAGATGAAAAAATAAAAAGAAGAAAAAGAGAAGATATTATTAGAAATAAAAAAACAAGAAAAGAAAAAGATGTATTAACTAAAGAAATATTTAATATGTTTAGTAAACAAACTTATTTAACAATTAAACAAATTTCTGAACAATTACAACAACCTGATAATTATTTAAAAGAAATATTAAATCCAATTTGTGATTATTTTTCTTCTGGAATTAATAAAGGATGTTATAAATTAAAAAGTGCTTATGTTTCTTCAATGGATAATGAAGAAAATATTTAACTAAACTAAATTATTATTATTAAATAATTATTTTTTCTTAAATTATCACTTATTGAAATTGTTCATTTATTTTTAATTATTCTTTTATATAGATTTCATGAAATTATTTAATATTTGAATATTATTTGTAAATATTATAAATTAATAAAAAAAGACACTTTTAAATAAAGAAGTGTTATAATGATATTTTTTAAAAAACATTTTTTCTCCATATTACAAATCTATTTGAGTAAAATACTATATGTTATTCATGTGAAAATTAAACTTTTTGATGGAAAATATAATAATATAGTATGATGAAATTTAAAAAATTAAAGATTGTTCTAAAATAAGATTTTGAATTTTTTTCCAAAAAATTTTCCATTACTCATAAAATCAAAAAATAACAAAGAAAAATAAAAATATAATAAAAAATGAATATAAATATCATATTATTAGATATATAAATAAAACATGTTTACCCAAAGAATAAAAAAATAAAATAATAAAATATTTTTAATTCAAAAATGTATTGTAACAATGGTTATTATTGGTATGAAGGAATTTGTAATAAATGTATAAGTAATTGTTCTTCTTGTTCAAATGATTATTCATGTATTTCTTGTGATAATGGATATATATTAATTAATGAAAAATGCCAAATTAAAACTAAATGTAATAATCCAAGTTGTAAAATTAATTCAAAAAATGAATGCGTTTGTTTTAATATATTAATTGTAGTCATTTTTTCTGTTATTATCTTAATTTTAATTTTAATTTTAATAATATATTGTATTAGGAAAGTTCAAAAATATGAAAAAAAAAGTAAATTAGAAATAAAAAAGATTGAAAAAATTAATTCTCATATAAAAGTAAATTCAAATGGAAATATTGCTGTTAATAATGAAATAGATGAAAATGAAAACAGTATTATTAGTCAGAAAAATGGATATGATAGATGTGTTTTATGTCAAAATGAAGCTAAAATAATAAGTGATTGTGGATGTAAATTTTGTAATGAACATAATATTGATAATTTATGTCCAATTTGTAAAAAAATAATAAAAAATAAAACTAATATAAAATTTGAATGTGGTATTTGTTTAGAAGAAAAAGAAAAATTAAAACATTTTGATTGTAGATGTGCACTTTTAATTTGTGAAAATTGTTATAACAAATTTATGAAAAATTCAAATCAAAGAGAAAAGAAATGTCCAGGATGTAGAAAAATTATTATTAATTAATTTTGTAATTTATTAAAATAACATTATTTTATATTTATACTTTTTTTAAAAGTCTTTATTTAAAAAAATATAAATTTATAATTTAAATTATTAATATATTATATATGATTCAGGTAAATTTCCATTTACAGAAAAAATTTTTCCTGCATCAATTTTATATTTTAAAGACTTTATTCTTGTTCTTAATTGAGTTAATAAACTTTGATTATCCCACATTAATTTCTTTAATTCTTTCATTTCATATTTTATTTTATTTCTTGCAACTTTTTGTTTATTAACTTCATTATTAAATTTAATTTCTAAATCACAAATATTATCATTAATTTCATCTTTTAATTTTTTTATATTTTCCTTAAATTCGTTATTTAAATTATTACATTCAATATTCATTTTATTTAATATTTTTTTATCATTATTACTTTTTTTTCCGTTTTTTCTAACTAAATCTTCCATATAACCTAAATTTGCTCTATGACTTCCAATAAGAGATATATTATTATATTCAAACATTTTTCCTTTTTTATACATTTCATTTATATATGATGAATTTGTATCGAATGTTTCTCTTAAAGATTGACTTAGTGAATTTTTATATTTAAAACTATTTCCAATTGAAGAACTACTTTTTTTCAAAATTTTATTAATAGGAATTCTCGGAATTAATTTATTATAAAATAATTTTCTACTAGAATTCATTTTCAAAGTTTATAAATTATTTATTTATTGTAGAAAACAATAATAAAAAAAATGAAAAAAAAATTTATAAATTTTTTTATTTAAGTATTTCACAACATAATCCCAATCCTTTTAATCCAGAATAAATATTAGTGTCTTGAGTAGCAGAATAAGTCCATAAATGAGTATCCCAAGATAACAAACCTAGATTTCTGGCAATTTGAAATCCTGCAGAATGTAATTCTAAACTAGTACATAATCTATAATTTTCTTCACAGGAATTTTTAGCTTCATTTAATGTACAATCTAAACACCCAATTCTTAAAAAATTGGGTTGAATTAATCCTAAAATTGAAGAGGCTTCAGCTTGAATAAAATTTATATTTAATGGGATATTATATATTTTAAAGTGATCAATATAAAATGGAATTTTACATGTATCATTTAACCAAGGAACATTTCCTAAATATATATTTGATTCATTATTCTCAATTTCACCTTTTAATGTTATTGAATTATCAGGAATTGTATTAACATATAATTTTAAATTTTTATTTTCTTTAACTAAAGAAATATGATACCATTTCTGAGGGAAAAATTTAGATAAAGAAATTAATTTTTCTCCTTGAATATCATCATTATTATTAGTTTTAATATAAATATTTAAATTTTTTTCTTGTCTATCATAATAAATAGCAGGATATCTTTCATAATTATTATCTTTATCAAAACCTTTTTGAATAAAAGGACAAAATCTTTCTCCTTCATTATTAGGATCATCCATAATAAATAAATAGAAAGTAAAAGTGAAATCATTATCATAAAGGAATTTATTATAAGGAATTTCAATGAATAAACCATTTTTAAAAAATGCCGAATTACCAATTCCAGTAAAAGAAGGACCTGAAAAAAATTCTCCTTTACCATGATTTCCATTCCCACTTTCATCAATTGCTCTTATTTGATCAAATGAATAATATAGTTTCAATCCATTTAATTCTGCATTTGGTAATATTATTTTTTTACCATTAAATGTACATATTGGTCCTTCTGTGATAATGTCACATTCATTTAATGAAAAAAATCCATTATTAATTATTATATGCAATTCTCTCTCATTATTAGGTGATTGAAGTGTATCTATGTTTTTCATTGTTAATGATAATATTAATGATGGAAAACTTATTGTTATTATTAGGATTATTTTCATTTTATTATTTCGGCTTTTCATATTTTTATTTTTTTTATTTTTTATTTATTTTTTGTTATAGGGGTTATTTTAAGTTAATTTTTATATTTTATTTTTTTTTTAAATATATATATATTTTCGGTTTAATTGTAATTATTTCTTTCTTTATTATAAAAAATATATATATTTATTTAATATATTTTAAAGAAATTTTAAACTCTAATATTTTATGGGATGTCAATGTTCTTCAGAGGAAAAAAAAATGATTCAAACAATTCATTATACACATAAAAATAATAATTTACAAATAAACAAAAATAACATAATATCATTAAACAATGTGAATCAAATACAAATATTAAAAAAATCAAAAAGTTCAGACCATTATAAAAAAAGAAAAACATCTTCATCAAAGAAAGAAGAAACAATAATATGTGAAGAAGATGAAAAATCAATATCATCAAACCAAAGTAATAACAATAAAACATTTAGGGTGAAAAAATTTAATAAAAAAGAACGAGAAAAAGAAACGAATATAAAAAAATTAAAGAGCAAAAAAATATTTCTTCTTCTTCAATTATATATAGAAGCAAAAACAGGATTATATAAACATAGTTCAGAAAAAGAAACAAAATTAATAGCAAAAGGATTATCTCAAAAAAATTTAAACAATAAAATAATAGATAAAATAAATTATAATATAAAGAAAATAAAAAAAATATATAAAAACCAGAAAATTCCAAATGAAAATACGATATTTATTGATGATTTATTTCCTCCAAATAAAAATAGTATATTAGGTTTAAATAAAAATAATGAGCCAATAGATAAAATAAGACAACGTTTAATAAAATCAAAGAAGGAATTTATATATGAAATAGATAATATAATTTGGTTAAGAGCAAAAGAAATATTTCCAGAAGGAAAATATTCATTATTTGTAGATGATATTTCAATAGATGATGTAAGACAAGGAAATTTAGGTAATTGTTATTTTATGTCATCATTAGCAGCAATGACATCAATGCCACAATTAATAATTCAAATATTTAAATATATTTATATTCCAAAAAATAATTGTTTTCAAATAGGAATGAATATAGAAGGAGAATGGAAAATTGTTTTATTAGATGATTATTTTCCATGTTCTAAAAAAACTAAAATTCCTATTTTTGCTAAACCAAATGGACCTGAATTATGGGTTATGTTATTAGAAAAAGCTTGGGCTAAGATTAATGGAGGATATATTAATATTATTGGAGGCTTTGCTTCTGAAGTTTTATCTGTTTTAACTTCTTTTCCTATTGAAACTGTTAAATTACAATTAAATAATATTGATTTTATTTGGGATAAATTATTAAATGATTTTAAAGAAGGAATGATAATTTCATCATGTTCTAATTTTAATGAAGAAATTGAAAAATATGGTTTAATTTCTGGTCATTCTTTTACTGTTATTAATTTTACTCAAGGATATTTAAATGGAAAATTAATTAGATTAATTAGATTGAGAAATCCATGGGGTTATAAAGAATGGAATGGTGATTGGAGTGATCATTCTTTATTATGGACTGAAGAAGCTAAGAAAGTATTAAATAATAATAATAATTTAATTGTTGAAGATGATGGAGCTTTTTGGATGAGTTTTAATGATTTTTTTCAATATTTTTGTATTGTTGATATTTGTAAAGTCACTAATCCTCAATGTGTTAAATCATATAAAATTAATAATGATAATGTTGGAGAACCTAATATTTTTGAATTGGAAATTTTTGGAAAGACTAAGTTAATTATTAATGTTATTAAGAAATATTATAGGTTTCATAGAAGTATGGAAAGTTATCAGGAATTAGCTATTAATCTAATTATTATGAAAAAAAATTATAATAGTTTAAATGGAAATTATTCTTTAAGTTTAATTAATTCTGTTTGTAATAATGAAGATAATCCTTATTTAGAAGTTGAGTTAACTGTTGGATATTATATTATTTATGTTTTTTGTAATTATAAATATTCAACTTTTAAAAAAAAAAGAAAAGTTAATTTATATATTTCATCTGATAAATATTTTTTTTTGTTTTATAAAGGAGTTGATGTTCATTTTAATTTACTTAAACAATTAATTGCAGATGTATATAGTGAGAAAATTAAAAATAAAATTCATAGAAATAAAGATTTTATATCTTATTCAGCAAATAAATTAGGAAATACAATATTTGGTTTTTTAGTAATGAAAAATTTATTAGAAGAAGAAATGAGATTAAATGTAAATGATAATTCAGAAAATTTTGATTTAATTTATCCATTTGATGAAAATACTTCAATGATAGAAACTTATCTCCCTTCAGAAAAAATTTGTGTATTTTTAGGAATAAGGAAAAATTATTATGATATATATAATTTTTCTCTTAATATTATAAGTCATAAAACTCCAAATGATGTTCCAATATTATCAATAATTAAAAATTCTTTAAATTTAGATACTTCATATAAAATAAAAAATACAAGAAATATTTTATTAAGAGCAAGTTTTATTAAAGAAGGAGTGACATATAATTATTATGTAAATTCAAAGGAAAATATAAAATATTTAGAATGTGATACTGATGAAGAAATAAATGAAAATGAATATGATTTCATATTTAAAAAAATAGAAATTGATAAAAATAAAATAGCAGAGAAAATTGATTATAAATTAAATGCTGAGAAATATTTTTTAGAAAAATATCCAAAAGAAATGAAAATGATATTATCAAATGTTCCTCAATTAAATGATAATGAAGAAGTAGTATTTAGAGATATTTTTGATTATGGTGATACTTATTATATTGGAGAATGGAAAGTAAAAGAAGAATTAATGAGACATGGAAGAGGATTATTAGTTTATCCTAATGGAACTAGTTATTTAGGACAATTTATTAATAATTGTCAAGAAGGCAAAGGAAAATTTTTTGTTAATCAACTTGAAACTATTGATATTAATTTTAAAAATGGTTTAATGGAAGGAATCGGAATTTTAAAAAAAGCTGATGGATCTTTTAGACAAGTTTTTTATCAAAAAGGTATTAAGATTAAAGAAGTTGTTTTATAAATGTAAGTTTAATATTTAATTTTATTTTTTTTATTTTATTTTGTATTATATGATGCTATTATTAATTTATGTATTTGTATTAAGTTTTAGTTTTAAATGATGATTAATATTCATAATTAAAATTTAAAATTACGCAAATTATACTTTTATTGATTATTATTTTAATTATATTTAATTTATATTTTATTCGTTTTGAGATTAATTATTTTTAATAAAATGTATACATTAAAATCGAAAACATTAGTTTCAATTTTATTGTTTCTATTTCTTATATTGATAAATTCAGTAAAAGGAAAGAATAATAATGATCATTTAAAATCATTTATTCAAATAAAAAAACAAGAGCCTGCACCAGAAGTAGCAGCAGTTCCCCAACCATCAACACAAGAAGGTGCAGCTACAGATGTCATAGAAAATCCTCAAACTACAGCAGAAACAACTCAAGAAGGTTCTAAACAAGAAATAATAGCTCAAACTACACCAACTCAAGAAGCTGTTGCTCAAACTACACCTACTCAAGAAGTAGTAGCTCAAACAACTCCTTCTCAAGAAGTAACTACTCAAACTACACCTACCCAAGAAGTAACTACTCAAACTACACCTACACAAGAAACAGTAACTCAAACAACACCAACTCAAGAAGTAACTACTCAAACTATACCTACCCAAGAAGTAGTAGCTCAAACAACTCCTACACAAGAAGCAGTAGGTCAAACTACACCAACTCAAGAAACAGTAGCTCAAACAACTCCTACTCAAGAAACAGTAGCTCAAACAACTCCTACTCAAGAAACAGTAGCTCAAACTACACCTACCCAAGAAGTTGTAACTCAAACTACACCTACCCAAGAAGTTGTAGTTCAAACTACTCCTACACAAGAAGTAGTAGCTCAAACTACTCCTACTCAAGAAGTAGTAGCTCAAACAACTCCTACACAAGAAGTAACAACTCAAACAACTCCTACACAAGAAGTAACTACTCAAACTACACCAACTCAAGAAGCTGTTGCTCAAACTACACCTACACAAGAAACAGTAACTCAAACAACACCAACTCAAGAAACAGTAACTCAAACAACACCAACTCAAGAAGTAACTACTCAAACTACACCTACACAAGAAGTAACTCCTCAAACTACACCTACACAAGAAACAGTAACTCAAACAACACCAACTCAAGAAGTAACTACTCAAACTACACCTACCCAAGAAGTTGTAGCTCAAACTACACCTACCCAAGAAGTAGTAGCTCAAACAACTCCTACACAAGAAATAGTAGTTCAAACAACTCCTACTCAAGAAACAGTGGCTCAAACTACACCTACCCAAGAAGTAGTAGTTCAAACAACTCCAACACAAGAAGCAGTAGCTCAACCTACACCTACCCAAGAAGTAACTACTCAAACTACACCTACCCAAGAAGTAGTAGCTCAAACAACATCAACTCAAGAAGCAGTAGCTCAAACAACACCAATAACATCTACCTCTCAAGAATCAACTTCATCTAGTAAAGAAGAAATTCCTGCAACACAAACTGTCACTCAAGCTCCTGTAACTGCAGTTCCTGGAGTGGAACAAACTGGAACACAAACTCCAGCTCAAGAATCACCAACTGTTGAGACTAAACAAAAAAGTCAAACATCATCCCCCCAACAAGTACCTTCTTCTGAAACTCAAACAATTGCTCAAGAAACTCCTGCTAAATCTCAACCTACTACAGGAACTCAAACAACTATGGAGGCTCCTGTCACTCAAGGAGTAGAAACAATTGTAAATGAAGGAATCTCAACAAATTCTAAACAAACCACAGATCTTTCAACACAAACAACAAATGTTCAAAATACTCAACCTACTTCAGAAGAACCACAATCAGTAGAAGTAACAAATTCTCCAGCAAATACAGAAGTACAAACTCAATCAACTCAAACACAAACAACTCCTGAAACTCCTGTTCAATCAACTCCTGAAGTACCTCAAGAAGGAGTTCCTCAATCTACCATTGCACAAACATCAAAAGAAAATCCTGTTCAAAACACACCAGGAACAACAACACAAGCATCAGAAGCACCTACTTCCCAAACGACTCAACAACCTGCATCACAAACAACCGAAATTCCAACTCAAACAACTCAAGAGATTCCAAAACAAACAACAGAAAAATCAACTCAAATTCCAGATACTCCTTCACAAACAACTCAAAATATAATCCCAACAACAACTCAAACAACTACCCAAACAATTCCAGCAACACAGTCAACCACTGAAACAACTCCACAAACACAAACTCCAACAGAGTCAACAACAGTAACTCCTGTAGAACCAATAGAAGAAAATCCTCAAACTACAGAAACCTCAGTTATAACTCAAACTCCTACACAAACAAATCAAAATCCAACAGAAGCTACTTCTCAAAGTATAACTAATACACAACAATCTACAGTGAATGAACCAGTTACTCAAAGTACTACACAAACAACAGTAACAAATGAAGAGAATACTCAAAATGCTATTCCTAATGAAAATATTACACCTATAGTCATGCCACCAGTTACAACTGTTGATAATGAGAATGAAGAAGAAATGGAAAAACCAATTGAAGAAGATATTTTAGATGAATCTTTAAATGCTCCTGAAGATGTCCCTGAAAGTGTTGGAGAAATGGATTTAGAAGAAAATGAAAATGATACAAAAGACGATGAAAAAGATAATGAAAAAGAAAATGAAAAGAATGATGAAAAAAGTGAAGAAAAAAATGAAAAAGAAGAAATAAAAGAAGAAACTCCAGTAACTCAAGTATCAAATACAACACAAGAAATAGCACCTACTATAACACAAGGTACTACTTCAAAAGTAACAGAAGGAAACACATCTGTTGCGCCTGAAGGAACACCTTTAAATACAAATGGAACAACAGAGGAAATAAAGGAAGAAACTAAATTAGATGAAATTAAAGAAAAAGAAGAAGAAAAAGGTGAAGAAAAAGGTGAAGAAAAGGAAGAAGAAAAAGTAGAAGAAAAGACAGAAGAAAAAGGTGAAGAAAAGGCAGAAGAAAAGGCAGAAGAGAAAGAAGAAGAAAAAGTAGAAGAAAAGGCAGAAGAAAAAGTGGAAGAAAAAGTAGAAGAAATAGGTGAAGAAAAAGTGGAAGAAAAAGTAGAAGAAATAGGTGAAGAAAAGGCAGAAGAAAAAGTAGAAGAAATAGGTGAAGAAAAGGCAGAAGAAAAAGTAGAAGAAATAGATGAAGAAAAGGCAGAAGAAAAAGTAGAAGAAAAGACAGAAGAGAAAGAAGAAGAAAAAAGTGAAGAAAAGACAGAAGAAAAAGTAGAAGGAGAAAAGACAGAAGAGAAAGGAGAAGAAAAAGCAAAAGAAAAAAATGAGGAAAAGGCAGAAGAGAAAGAAGAAGAAAAAAGTGAAGAAAAGACAGAAGAAAAAGTAGAAGAAAAAGATGAGGAAAAAGTAGAAGAAAAAGGTAAAGAAAAAATAGAAGAGAAAATAGAAGAAATGGGAGAAGAGAAAGCAGAAGAAAAAGTTGAAGAAAAAGAAGAAGAAAAAGGTGAAGAAAAGGCAAAAGAAAAAGTAGAAGAAAAAGATGAGGAAAAAGGTGAAGAAATAGGTGAAGAGAAAGTAGAAGAAAAAGGTGAAGAAAAAGTAGAAGAAATAGGTGAAGAAAAAGGTGAAGAAATAGGTGAAGAAAAAGGTGAAGAAAAAGTAGAAGAAAAAGTAGAAGAAAAAGTAGAAGAAAAAGGTGAAGAAAAGGCAGAAGAAAAAGTAGAAGAAAAAGTAGAAGAAAAAGTAGAAGAAAAAGGTGAAGAAAAAGGTGAAGAAAAGGCAGAAGAAAAAGTAGAAGAAATAGGTGAAGAAAAAGCAGAAGAAAAAGGTGAAGAAAAAGGTGAAGAAAAGGCAGAAGAAAAAGTAGAAGAAAAGACAGAAGAGAAAAAAGAAGAAATAGAAGAGAAAATAAAAGAAAAAGATAAAGTAGAAGAAAAAGTTGAAGAAAATGTAGAAGAAAAAGGAGAAGAAGAAGAAAAAGTAGAAGGGAAGGCAGAAAAAACAATTAATCCAATTCCAACACTAAACACTACATTAAACTTAACAAATGAAGCAACAAATACTTCAGTTTCTTCCAATCCAATTTCAAAAGTCCCAATAATTCCAAATAAAACAGTAACCACAGCATCTAATCTTAACATTTTAAACACAACAAATAATACTTTAATAAAAGAAAATGAAACAATTATAAAAGACAACAACAGAATATTACAGAACCATTCATTAACTCCAGAATCACCAAAAGAAGAAAAAAATGAAGAAATTATTGTTCCTGAAGATAGAATAGATGAAGAATTCTTAGGGCAAGAAGAAATTTTTATTCCTGAAAATGAAAAAGACAAAGAATTCTTAGGACAAGAAGAAATTTTTATACCTGAAGAAAGTATTATAGAAGAAGAAAAATTATTTGATAAAGAGCAAATTATTTCTCCTGAAGAAGGAATCAAAGAAGATGAAGAAATAATTCAAGATGATAAATATGAAGAAAAAGATTTCAATGAAGAAACTGAAGAATTAATAGAAGAAAAAAATGAATTATATGAAAAAAAAGTTGAAGAAATGAAAGAAGAAAAAAAAGAAGAAAAAGAAGAAGAAATGAAAGAAGATCAAAATGAATTATATGAAGAAAAATTAGAAGAAAGAAAGGAAAATTTACATGAAAAAGAAGAAGAAAAAATGGAAGAAATTATAGAAGAAATGAGTAGTCAAGAAATACAAGAAATATTTGACCAAGAACCAAAAGAAGAAAAAGAAGAAGAAAAACCAAAAGAAAAAGAAGAAGAAATATCTGAAAATCAAAGTGAAGAAATTCTTAAAGAACCAGAAGAAAAAAGCGAAGATGAAAATCCAGAAGACCTTAAATATGAGAAAGAGAAAGAGGAAGAAAAATATTCTATTGAAATTCCAGAAGATTTCTCAAAAGAAGAGGAAAATTTATTAAAAGAAGAAATGGAGGATAAAAAAGAAGAACAAAACAAAGAAGAACACTTTTCTCTTCCAGAAACAGAAGAAAAAGAATTATACTCAGAAGAAGAAAATACATCATCCCAAATAGATAGTTTGGAATCTGAAATATTATCCCAATTAGAAGAAGAAGAACCAGTAAAATCTGAAAATCCATTCCACAAAAAATCTCAAGCACAAGAATCACTTTCTCCTACATTATCCTCAATAAAGGAAACATTAGATACTCATACAAAAGCATTAAAAGAAGCCCTTTCACTTCAAATAGAATCCTCCTCTCTATCTCTTCATGAAACAATCCATGATATTGCCTTCCTCAAAAGCAAGCTTTCAGAAAATAAAAATGAATGTTCCTCATTAACAACATGTAATGAATGTGCATCTAATCCTTCATGTGGTTGGTGTCCATTATCTAACTCTTGTGTGGAAGGAACTGAATATGGACCAATTGATGAAAGTGAATGTTCTGTTTATGAATATGATAAATGTTCCTCAGAAAGTGATTGTACTCGTTATCAATCATGTGATTCTTGTATTAATGATGTTGCTTGTGCTTGGTGTAATGATGATTTTAATGGAATTGGTTGTATTGATCAAATTAATGATAAATGTCCTTCTGATAAAAGATATCATTTGTGGGATTCTGTTAATTTTCAATGTCCTTACAAAGAAAGAAAATTTTTGGGATTAAATGATAATGAAAGAATTGTTAAGGAATTTGATATTGCTCCTAGACAAAAACATTATATTGAAAGGGAGATTGAAAAAAAAAATCATATTAAGGAAGATTTAATTAGGAAAAAAAAAGGATTAGAAAAATTGAAAAAATTACTTGAGTAAAGATTAGTGTTTTTTTTTGTTTTGGTTTTTTTTTGATATTGATATTTTATAATAAAGGTGTTTTTCACTAATTAAAATAATTTATTGTTCCTCATTATATAAATTAAATAATTGATTTTTATTTTTTTTTCTAAAAATTCAATAAAAAATTACAAAAAATAATAAATAATTGATTTTTTAAATTCTTAAATAAAATAAAAAACAAAATGATTGAAGCAAAAATATCAACAGAGAATTTACATAAGCATTCCTTATTAAAAGTAAAAACAACAAAAGATTTTAAATGTACAATATGTACTAAAAAACAATCATTATTAAATAATAAAATTCATTATTTTTGTTTTCAATGTGACTTATATATTTGTGAATCATGTTTAAATATATTATTATCAATAGAACAACCGATAAATTTACATAAATGTTTTTTAATATTAACTCATCATAACTTTATATGTGATAATTGTGAATCACATAATTTAAATTCTTATTCAATGTATTGTAAAGCTCATGATTTTGGAGTTTGTTTAAAATGTTTTCTTAAATTTAGTAGTCATAAATCTTTTAAACATGAACATATTATTCAAACAATTAATCATGTTAATTTAATCTGTGTTATTTGTGATGAAAAAAAATGTGATGATTTTTATCAATGTGAAAAATGTAATTTAAATATTTGCTCTCAATGTGATAATCATATTGCTTCTGTGAGTAAAAATTTAAAGAATAAAAGTTTTTCTTTATATTTGAGCAAAAAAGATGATTTGTTTAAAAATAAAGATATAAAACAAATAGATAATTTAGATTTAAATAATAAAATAGAGAAGTTAGAAAAAAATATAAAGGAAATAAGTAATAGTTATAATGATATGATAATGAAATATAAATCAGAAAAAAAAAAAGCTGATAAAATAAATGATGAAAATAATAAATTAAAAAAAGAAATTGAAATATTAGAAAAAGCAAATAAAGCAAATGGAAATACAATTGAATTAACAAAACAATTAGATGAAGAAAAAAAAAAAACTGAAAAACTAAATAAAGATAATTTATATAATAAAAATGAAATAGATAATTTAAAAAAAAATATAAAAGAAATAAATATTAAATATCAAAATATAATAAATGAATTGAGAATACGAAAAGAAGAAAATGAAAAAATATTGAAAGAAAATGAACAATTAAAAGAAAAATCAAAAGAAAATTTAGAAGAAAAATTAAACAAAGAAATTTTAGAATTAAAACAAAACGAAGAAAAAATTAAAAAAAAAATGAGAGATTTAGAAATAGAAAATGAAACTGTAAAAAAATTATTTGATAGTTTTGATAGTAATATAGCAGTAAATGATTTAAATAAGAAATATATAGAAGAAAAAGTTAAAACAGAACAATTAAGTAAAGAAAATAAAGAAATGAAAAATTTAATAGAAAAACAAAATAAAGAAAACAAAGAAATGACAAAAAAATTAGAAAATTTAACAAAAAATTTCAAATCAGAAAAAAAAAAAGAGAAGAATTAGAACAACTTTTAAATAAATGAAAAATAATTATTGTATACAAATATAAATAAAACTATAATAAATAACATAATAATTAACTATAACTTATAAAAAAAGTAAAAAAAAAAAATTTACTCATCTAAAAACTTTTGAAAGAACCTACAAACATGTTTAATAACTTCAATATTTCTAGCAGTATTATGTTTTCCATCAACAATATTGATGAATTTTTTTCCTTTATATTTTTCAAACAAAGAAAGGGAATGTTCATAAGGAATAAATTCATCATATTTAGCATGAATAAAGAAAGCAGGAACATTAGAAAGATGACAAAAATTAATAGGTTTAATATTGTCTAAATCAGTATCATTTTTGCCTTTAATAGTTTTTTTAATAAAATGTAATCCAGAATTAACAATAAAACCAGGGACTTTAGCAAATTGATAACACATATCTTTAACTAAATAATTTAAATCTGAAAAAGAAGAATCAACACATATTGCACTTATTCTACTATCACTATAAGTATATAATAATGTAGTTGCAGCACCCATTGATCTTCCCCATAAACCTATTTTACCAACTCCAGGTAATTTTTCTATAAAATCTATTATTATTTTTATATCTTTCTTCTCATGATAACCTAAACTGATAAAATTACCTTCACTTAATCCACTTCCTGGGAAATCAAATATAAAAGAATTTATATTATAATCAAATAAATAATTTGCCATTTTTTTGCCTTCTAATCTACTACTTGAATTACCATGTAAATATATTACTACTGGCATTATGTATTTCTCACGAGATGATAATTCTTCTTCATAAAATGAACATTTTATTAAAAATCCTCTTTCTGACATTATTTCATAATCTTTTCTTGTATAAAATTTGTTATTTTGACGCTTATATCTTTTTGACCCTAAGTCTACTTCGTTATAAATGTCTCGAGGAGGACGTATTAACATCTTCCATAGTTTGTCATATGGATTTGTTGATTCCATTTTTTTTAATTATTTTTTAAATTTTTATTTTACATTTCTTATTTTTTTATATATTATTATATATTTAGGTTCTTATATTTTTTTATATATTTATATTCAATTTTCTTCAAAATTTTCATCTTTGAGACTTAATCTTATTATTGAATTTTTAAATTTCATACGATCATATTTATCTATTGCACTTTGGGCATCATTTAAAGAAGAAAAATTTAAATAACCATATCCTCTACTTGATCCATTATTATAAACAAAAAATTTTTTAGTTACATAATTAAGATTTTGAAATATATCATCTAAATCTTTACTAGTAATTTCACTTCCAATTCCTTTAACTTTAACTACAATCAAATCTTTAAAATTTTTTAACTTTCTTCCAATATAGTTAATGTTATTATTTTTTCCAAAATTTGCATTATTTTTGTTAGGGAGATTATAATCATTATTAATATTAATAAAATTATTCTGAATAGATTTATTACTTAAAAGAGAAGAATCACTTAAAATTTCTTCTGGTTGAGGATCATTAAATTCTAAACTATTAATAGGATTTTTAGGATTATTGTTTCTTTGAATAATTTCTTCTGAAATTTCAGCTGCTGTTAAATTTGCACATTGACCAGGTAATCTTAAATAAGAAATATAACATTTACTGGAAATTGAATATAATTTATCTGTATCTCCTTGATGAACTATTATTTTAATTACATACAAATTATTTTGAAATTTATTGTTTTTCATATTTTTAATAGGAATAAATTGTATCTCAATTTTCTTTGTCCTACATTTAGGATAAAAATCATATGTATAATTTATCAAATCATTTCTTATTAAATCTCTTTTTTTATAATTTAAAAATATTCCTTTTACTATTTTATCATCTGTTATTCCTAAATATATTCTTCCTCCTATTGAATTTAACATTGCACAATATTGCTTTTTTATTTCTTCTCTCTGAAATCTATTAAATGGAATAGTATATTGTTTGAATTCTGTTTGTAAATCTTCTCCGAATTTTAATTTTTCATTTAAATAAAAAAATGTTCTATTTTTTAACTCTGTTTTTTTTATATCTGAATTTAAAGATAATTCATTTATATTATATACTATTTGAGGAGTCTCAATTGAATCTAAGTTATTAGTATTATTATTATTTTTATTATTATTATTATTATTATTATCTATATTTATTGGGTCTTTAAATTTAACTTTTCTAAAATTATCTATTTTTATTATTAATTCTTGGAAAAAATCAATAACATAATTATTATAATTTTTGTTTAAATCAAAAATACTATGTATACAATCAATAAATCTTTCTTTTAAACTATTATAATATATGAATTCATAATCTTCACCTTCATTTGAATTTTCACTTATATTTCTTAAATCTTCCCAATCTGATTTTAAACTACTTACTTTATCAAATAATATTTCTATTTCTGTTTTTTCATTTCTTACATTTTCTAATTCAGGACAAATTCCGAATTCTTTTAATTTATTTTCATATATATATGTTGGATTATTAAATAACATATTTACATTAAATGTTTCGAATATATTTTTCACAACTTTTGAAACTAATTCTGTTAAATTATCCTCAAAAAATAATTTTATTATTGCATCGAAGAAATTTTCAGATAGAAGAAAATAGGAAAATATTATTCCTCTTTCTTTTATTAAATTATTTATATCATTTAAATTTGTTTCTATTTCTTCAAATGAAAATTTATCTTCCATTATTGAATTTATGAAATTTTCTATGAATTCTTTTTGTCCTTTCAATGTTAAATTTTTTTCCATTAAATTCCAATAATAATATATAAAAAATGAATTTATTCATTAATATAAAAATTTTATTTGAAAAAGTATGATTGATTGATAAGATAATTTATTAAAATATATATATTTTAGTTAACTACTTTTTTTAGCTAAATAAAATTTTTAAAAAACTTTTTAAAAATCTTACTCAAATATTTGAAAGTTATTTTTTAACAAATAATTGAACTAAAAATCCAGTTTATGAAATTTAAAAAAAGTCAAAAAATCAATTATAAATTAAATTTAAAAATCATTAATTTTTTTCGATATAGTCCCAAAGAGCTAAATTATATTTATCAGGATGAATAATGAACTTCTTATAATAACTGAGAGTATCTTTAACAGGAAAAATCAATTCCAAAGTACCATGAGGTCTTTCAAATTCACATAAACTAATTTGAACAGCTTCATCAACATCATCTTTATAAGACATTTCTTTATCAAGTGGTTCTTGAGTAAAATGATTAAAAGGAATTAAACCCATTAAATTTAATCTATCAGTTTCAACTTTAATTTTATTTCTTACATTAATAATATTATATAATTCCATAGCAGGTTTAATATTAACTTCAAGCAACCAAGGTTTTAATTTATCATCTAATAAAATATCAAAACCATATCTATGAAAAATATTATTACTTCTTATTTGTTTAAAATCATTTAAATAAGTATTTTTCATATCATCAAAATTAGAAATAATAGTTTTAACAGAAAGATCTTTAATTTCATTCCAAATTTTATTCCAATCTCCTCCATTTCTATTAATAAATTTGCCTAAAGTTTTAAAAGTCCATTCACTTCCAATTTCGGTATCAAAAGTTACATTAGGATTATAACCAGGTTTTCCTAAATTTTGATGAGCATTAGTTAACATTGAAGTTAATTCTTCAATTTTATCTAATTCACTTTGATATTCTCCTGAAGCTCTCATTACTTGACCTTCATCAAATATATATATTTTTAAGGGAAGAACTCCTGTTACTATTACATACATTCTCAAATGATATTTTTTATTATATAATAAATGAGGATTTGATATATATTTACTTATGAATGAATATTTTAAAAAATCTTCTCCATTTTTCATAAATTTTATTCCTATTCCTTGTAATCCTGCTGGTGGTTTATATATCCATAAATCATTTTTTGTTTGAATATAATTTTTAAATCTTTCTTTTAATATTTCTCTATCTTCTGATAATATAAATGATTCTGGTACATATTGGAAATCTTCAGGGAATAATTTTTGCATATTTCTATATTTAGAATACATTAATAATTTATTTCCTAAATTATTTGAATCAAATAATACATTAAATACTTGATATTTACCTAAGGAACTTACTACTTCTTTTATTTTTTCCTTATCAAATAAATAAGATAAGAAATTAGACATATAATAGTTTTGGTAAAAAGGAATTTGATTAAAGTTCATAAGTTTATAAAAAGAAAAATAATCTGCAGCTCCTGATTTTAAATAAGAATGATAAACAAACATTTCTTTATTTTTAATTATATAAGGTTCAATATTATATTTTCCAATTTCAGGGTCAGTAATATTTAAATTTGATGGATAATAGAAATATAATGTTCTTTGTGGATTTTTACATTTACCATTTTTTAAAGGAGAAACTAAATGTATTTTTTGTTCTTTAATATTTGGAACTGAAGAATCCCATATATTTAACCTATTTAAACAATGATTTCCTTCAAAATAATTCTTATATTTTGTCTTATCAACTTCTAATAATTTAGAATGTGGAATATAAGTGTCTTTTAAAATAGAACATCTTCCATTAACATTTTCATTTAAATAACAATAAGCATTATAATTATTATTTAAATTTTTTTTAATAAAAATTCCAATTGGATGTCTTAAATATTCACAATTCCCATTTAAAGAACATCCACATATAGATAAATTAATTTGATACCATCTAGTTCTTTGAAGAATAATTAAAGTTTGAGCTGAGAAAAGAAGTGCTCTTCCATTTTTTCTACTTGACATAATATCATATTGAAAATCAGAATAATGTGAATCAGGAAATTTCATTTTTTCTCCAACCCAAGAATCTTTACTTTTTTCATTAAGATTTCTTAAACTATAAAAGACTAATTTTGATTTCATTAAAACATTCCATCTTTTAAAAACATTAAATGAAAATCCTAATATATGAGTAATATGATGAATTATTTGTAAAAAATATGTTTCATATGTTTCATATGTTTTATCTAATAATTGTTTATTTATAAATATTATTCCAATTATTGGACGTTTGGTTTGATTATCTACTGCACATATTTCACTATCAATTCTTTTATTTGTTCTATTTTCCATAAATATTGGATAAATTAATAAATCTGCTTTTATCCCTTTTTTTATTTCTTTATTGTAATTTTTTATCTTTTCATTACATATTGGTTCCTCTGAAACAATTAATTTATTATTTTTTATGTTAATAAATTGAGAAAATATTTTTGAAGATTCTTCCATCATATATTCTAATTTTTCTATGAATTCTTCGCTTTTTGATTGTTCTAATTGTTCATAATCAAATTTAATTCTAAATGGATGAAAATCTTCTGTTAAATCTGAATCTTTTAATTTTTTTTTTTGTAAATATATTTTTGGAATTCCAATAAATATGATTATTAAAAAGAGGAATTTTGTTTTTTCTTTCATTGATATTCTCTTTATTATTTATTATTATATTAATAATTTATTGAACAGAAAAAGAGTACTGTTTTTTTTTAATTAGAAGAAATAGTATATATAATAAAAAATATTAGTTTTACCTTAATATATTAGACTTCAGCATAAATATATCAATGTTAATATTTCTTTTGTTTTAGTGAAAATTTGATTACTTTAGAATTGAATTATTATAGCATATTCAAGAATATATAAAAAAATCTCCAAAAATAACTTTTAAAAAAATTAATTACAAATTAAAATAATTTACTCAATAATTTTCATTAAAAAAAAAATGAAATTATACTGAAAAATACAGTTAACGAAATACCATATATATATATATTTATAAATAAATAATTTATAAGAATTAACTAATTGAAACACTTTTAATAATATCTTCTTTATATTTAATAATTTCATGTCTAACATCTAAATTATAATTAGATTCAATCATATCAATAGCAATAGAAACTAAAATTCTTCCTAATTGAAGTAATATTTTATCATTATCATCTTCACCCCAAAAAGAACTAATTAAAATTCCATTTTCTTTTTGTAATTTAAAATTTTGTTGCATATTATCAACAATAATAACTTTACTTAAATCTCTTCCAATTAAACTTATATCTTTAATAAAATCATTATTAATAATTGAACAATGTTCTCTATATAATCTATGATTAAAATATTTTCCTCTTTTAATTTCAATATTATCTAAAATAGGATCTGCATAATTTTTAGTTGCTGCTGTAAATATAATTATTTCATAATATTCTTTAACTAAATTTAAAAAATTATATAAATATGGTCTTATTCTTAACAGACCTTCTTTACTTTTATTATTAATATATATAAATGACATTAATGTTTCATCAAGATCTAATACTAAAGTTAAATGCTTTGAAGGAGGATTTTTTAAAAAAAATGAATTTGGAATTTTTTCATTTTCATTATTTGTTGAATATAATAATGAGCCTCCTTTATTTTCTATTTGGATTATATTTGTCATAAATATTTTATTTATTATTTCTTCATCATATTTTAAATAATTTTTATATAAAATTGGAATTTTTGGATTTAGAAAAAAATTATTGTTATTATATATGTTTATTACTTTAGATAATAATTGCTTTAGAGAATATATATTTTGTTCTATTTTATTTGAAAATAAATCATCACTTGAAATTTGACGAAATATTATTTCTTTAAGTTGATCTACCCATTTACTTGATAAATATTCTGGTTTTATTCTATCAATTAATGATAAACATATATTTAGGAAATTTTGATGATTAATAAATAATATTTTTTTCATAAAATCAATAATTTTAATAAAAAAATTTGGTTTAAAAGATAAATCATAAACTAATATTATACTAATTAATAAAAGTGAATTATATTCAGTGATTAATTTTTTATTATTATATTCATCAAATAAATAATCACAATTACCTTTAAAAGAACAATTAAAATAATAATTCCACCATTCAAAACAAATTTTATTAATAAAGTGAATATTATTATCATTAATAGATTTAATTATTTTATTAAATTTATCTTCAATCATAATTAAATCTTCAATATTAAGAGATAAATCATTATTAAAAAAATTATAATTATTATCATAAGAAGTATAATAATATTGTTTATCATTAAAATTTTGATTATTTAAATGTCTACTAGTTAAACTTTTATTATTAGGATAATCCATAGGATTTAAAATTTTTAAAGGATTTTTAAATTTATTTCTTGAAGTTTTAATAAAATATTTTATTCTTCTATTATTTTCACCATTAATTATTATAGAATCATAATTTTCAAAAGAATCATTATTTATTTTTTCTTGAGTTGTTAATGTTGATAAAGTCGAATTTTCTTTTTCAATAATATTTTCATTTTTTGATTTTTTTTCATATTCTATCTTTTCATTTATTACATTCCCTATTTTATTTATAGAATTAATTATAGGAGCATTTTTATTAGTTTTATATATTACTTTTGCTTGCTTTTTTTTAGGAGGAGATTTTATTATATTTTTACTCTTAAATTTAAATGGAGATGAATTTAAATTTATTATTGAAGATAAAGTTTTTTTATGGATTATGTTATTATTATTATTATTTTTTACAGTTTTTTTATCATTTGATGATGATTTATTTTCATTTTTTTTTATTGTAGAATTTTCATAATTTGGAAACTTTAAAATATTTTGAAAATTCATATCATAACTTTTTTGGTTTATTTTTCTTTTATGCTGTTTTCTTATTGATTCTATGTATTCATTTCTTGACATATGATTTTTCATTTTGTTATTTGTAATTATTTGATTTTTTATGACTGAAGATTCCATATTAAGTAAACTTAATATTTTATAAAATAAAGAAAATATATTCAAAAAAGTAAAAATTAATTGAATGTTTTTAATATTTATGATTTATTTTTATTATTATATTTATTAAAAGAGAAAAATTAAATAGATATATTCATTTATAATATATATTTTTTATGTGGAAATTAATTCTCATAATTATAAAAATTTCTTCATTCAATGAAAAAATTTTAAATTTCTTTCTGTGATTAAAGAAAAAAAAGATGTTTTATTCAATTATATAAAATAAAATTAAAATAAAAATTTTAACCAATTTTATAATATTAATTACTATAGATAAATTTTTCTCAATTGAATTATTTCAGAAATAAATATTTAATTTTAAATATATTTTTTTCATATTCAAAAAAAAAATATAAAAAAAATTATCAAAAAACAACGATTTTAAATCTTATTTATTTTATTACTTTTTTAATCTTATTCATAATAATTTTTTTAAAACTCTTACAATTAATGGTTCTTTATCAAAATTCTGAAAAATTGCATTTATTTCGTTCATTCCTTATGTTCTAAAAAATTATAATATTTTTATCATTTAATCCATTTAAATAAATTAATGTTCAATGAAATTTTAAAAGTTATTATTTATAACCTTATTTTATTGTTTAAATAATTAATTTATGTTGTGAAAAATAATTAAATTTAAATTAAATAAAAAACCGTATAAAGTTTAAAAATTTCAAATAAAAATTTTGTTTAAAAATGTTTAACCAATCTTCATATAAGAATTATTATTCATCTCAAATGAATAATTTTCAAAATCAATATATTCCTCAAATAGATCAATCAAATATAATGAATAATCATTCTCAATACATTCAAATTCCACCTAATGAAAATTTTTCTTGTTATTCTTCAACAAGTACAAACACAGGAGTAAGTCAAATGTCATCAATATATATGATAAATCAAAAGAAAAAAGCATTAACTGAAGAATTTAATAATTGTTTAACTCAATCTTTAGAAACTATTCTTCCTAATATTATTTCTCAAAGTTCAAAAAAAATTTTCGACTCTGTTTATCCTTTTATTGAAAAAAATGAAAATCAAATTAAAGAATTAAAAAATCAAATTGAAATCATTAAGAATAATTTAAAAAATTTAACTTATTTAACTAAACATTGTACTACAATGAGAAATTTAAATTCTATTTCTCACCAAATTAATTCTGTTAATTCAAATATTAATAATTGTAATGTTATTTTAAATAATCAAATTTCAGTTGAAAAAGATAATACTGAAATGATTGTTAAACAAAATGAAAAAATTAAAGAAATAAATGAAAAATTTAATATTGTTAAAAATTATATAGAAGGAAAGAATGAAAGAAATAATAATTTAAATAATAAAGTTAAAGAAACTTTCTCTAATATTATTAATGTTAAAGAAATTTATAAAGAACAAATTTCTCAAATTAAAAATCAAATTGATTTTAATGGTAATTTTAATTCATCAAATAATGAATCTATTGATAATTTAAATAAATTAGAAAATTCAATTAATTCATTTGCTAATGAAGTTGATAAAGCTGAAAAAATTTTAATCAAACCTAAAAATGGAAAAAAATTTAGATTAAATAGATTTTGTTTAATTAATGAAAAATTTACTTTTTAGTTTTTATATAATAAATAAATTTTGATTTTTTTATTTATAAATTAAAATTTGGGATTTATTAATTATGTTTTAATAAAGAACCAAATTAGAATAATCTTAATTCAGAAATAAAGTATATTATTTAAATAATAAATATTATATTAATATATTAATTAAAAGATTTTTTTTTAGTTTTAATATTTAAATTTCATTTAATTTATCATTTAAACTTTTATAACCATAATACCCTAAAACTTCATTAACAAGTTTAACTTCTTCATCATCTAAAAATGGAGCTTCATTTTTTTTACATTTTTTAATAATGAACAAAATATACCAACAATGTTCTCTTCTCATATGAATAACTCCTTTAGATTTACTTGTAATTATATTTAATACTAATTCATCATTTTTTTTATATCCAGCAATTATAATTTGATATAATGATGATGAAGATAATTTTTTGTAATAATAATATGATTGAATTTTACCTTCTTCTTCTTTTGAAAATTCTATTAATTTATTTGTTATATTTGAAACAAATTGATGTTCTTCTGAAAATTTTCCTATTTCTGATATTTTAATTGTTTTATTTATAAACTCTGATTCTGATGTTAATTTATATATTAAATAATCATAATCTGAAGGTTCTTTACAATATAATTTATCTATTTCCTTCTTTAATTTTTCTTTCAAATTATTATTTTCTTTTGTTAAACAAACTGAAAATGTTAAGAGAAGAATTATATAAGATATGAGTTTCATTTATTTATTATTTATTTTTTTTTTCATTAGTAAAGAAAAAAATAAATAAATATATATATTAATATAAAATTACATTTATAATAAATATAATAATGAATATATATATACAAAACTCAATAAAAAAAAAATTTCATATATCAATGGATAATCCTTTAATTAAATCACAATAATCTATAAATTTTTGTTGAACTCCTTCGCTGATATTATTAATACTAATATCAACAATTTTTAAATTTTTTAATTTTTTAATATTATTTAATAATTCTTTAGCTCCCTTATCTCCTATTTTATTATTCCATAAATGTATTCTTTCTAATTTAGGTAATTTAGTAATATTCTTTGTAAAATTTACAAAATTTTCTTCATCAATATCGTTTCTACTTAAATATAAATTATTTAATTCTGGTAAATTTTCCATATTTTCAGTAAAATATTTTAATCCTTCTCCTTTAATATTATTCCATTCTAAATCTAAATATTTTAACTGTGGAAAATTTTTTAAATTTAAAGCAAAACATTTCATTCCTTTTTCTTTAATATGATTTTCTTTTAATAATAAATTAGTTAAATGAGGAAAATTAACTTTAGAAAGATAAATTAATCCTTCATCAGAAATTGAATTCCAATTTAAATTTATTATTTTTAAATATTTTAAATGATTTAAACTTTCTGATAAAAATTTCATTCCTTTTGAACAAATGTTATTTTCTCTTAAATCTAAAATTTCTAATTTCATTAAATTAATTAAACCTTTACTCAAAATAATTATTCCTTTATCTCCAATTTCATTTCCTCCTAATTCTAATTCATTTAAATTTGTTAAAAAAATAAAATTATCTGAAAAAGAATTCAATATTTTATTATCTACTTTTTGTCTTATGAAAATTAAATTTTTCACATTTTTATAATTTTTCAAATTTTCAAATTCTTTTATTAATTCTTCTCCTTTTAAATTATTAAAATTAATAATTTCTTTATTTAATGAAGTTTTATGTTGAATAAAATTATTTAAAATATTTTCTTTATGTTTTTTATATTCTCCTTTATTATTAATCCATTTATTATTATATTTACAAAAAACTAAATTTATTTTTTCATAATCTTCATTTGAAATATTATTTTCTTCTATATTAAAATATTCAATATCAGGTAAAATTTTAATAGCATCAATTAAAGAAAAAATATATTCATTTCCAATAGAATTCCAACTTAAATCCAAAAAATTTAATCTTTTTAAACAATTAATTCCAGAATTAAAAAATAAAATTCCATCAGAAGAAATATTATTTTCTCTAAAATTTAAAAAAACTAAATTTTTAAAAAAAGAAACATTTTGAAAAAATAATAAAATATCAGCATCACTTAATAAATTACATCCAAAATTTAATTCTTCTAATAAAGGAGTATATTTAAATCCTTCAATTAAAGAAGAAAATCCAGAAGTTCCATTTTTATTACCATAAATAATAAAAGATTTTAAATTAGGAATTCTTTTTAAATTAATTGAAAATTCCATAAATCCTTCTTGAGTAATTTCATTTTCTGAGAAATCTAATCTTTGAATTGAATTAGGTAAAATTTCTCCTAAAATTGCAAGTCCAGTTGAACTTATTTGATTATTCGATAAATTTAAATTTATTAAATGCTCCATTTTACTTATTGAAAATATTAAATTATCCATTTCTTCTTCGTAAATGAAATTTGTTGAAAAATTTATTATTTTCATTTTTGTAAAAAAGGATAATTGAGAACTTAATTTTTCTATTCCTTTACTTTTTATTTTATTATATATTAAACTTATTCCTCTTAAATTTTTTATTTTTTTTATTCCTTTTGTTAATTCATCAATTCCTTCATCTCTTAAATTATTTTGATTTATATTTAAATATTCTAAATAAGGCATCATATCCATTATATTTGATAATATTTCCATTGATTTTGATTCTAAATTATTTAATTCTAAATTTAAATAAGATAAGAAAGTTAAATTTGTAAAATAAGGAATTACTTCTATCATATCTTCATCATTTAATTCTATATTTCTTAAATCTAAAACTCTTAAATTCTTCATACATCCAATATACATTTTATTATCCATTAAATCTTTTTTATTTGTTATTGTCAATGAAATAATATTATTTAATTTTAACTCATTTTCCATTTGAAAAAGATTATTTTCCATAAAATTACAAACTCCCAAATTAATTAATGTTCTTGTTGAAATATTCATATTAATACAATCATTTAATAAATTAGATTTTAATAATATTTTAATATAATATTTTTCATCTGAAATTTTATTTATTTTTCTTACTTCAAAAACGCAATTTGGTTGAATTATAACTTCATCTGCTGATTTATACGCAGTAAAGTATTCTAAATCTAAAGCTTTAAAAGATAAATACCAATTTTTATTTTTTATTTCTTCAAATGATATTTCTATAATATTATTTGAATTTATTATATATTGTTCATCTTTTGTTGTTGTCATATATTCATAATTTGATATGATATTTCCTTCAAAAAAAATATTTGGATTAAATGAATCAATACTTTTGTAAGTTCTTGTTATTTCTTTTTGATTTGCTTCTGTATCATAAACATAAATTAAACATAATAAATAAAATAAAATATAATTATTTATTTGTTTCTGTGTTATAATTTGATTAATTAAATTATATATATCTCCTTCTTCAGATAATATTTCTGATATTATTTCTTGAAAAGATTCTTCTGTTAAATTTCTTACATAATAAGAAGTATAATATGATAAAATAGGATTTTTACATTCTGTAAAATCTTTAGAAATAATATTTCTTAATTTTATAAAAGTAAATTTTTCTTGATTTAAATTGTGTTCATTTATTAAATGAGAAATTAAATTATTTTTAAAAATTGAAATAATATGATTATTTAATAGAGAAATATGATTAGTAAATTTAACAATAAAGTTATTATTAATATCAATATCAAAGTGAGAAAAAATATCATCAAAATAAAATATTTGAAAGTCTTCTAATATATTTAATCTATTTAAAGGAATATTTTGAAAGCAATTTCTATTTAATCTATTTTTTCTATATATTTTTTCTTTTATTATTGGAGCTGACACTCTAAAAGCAATTAAATGACCATTTGAATAAGTTTTTTTTTTTAAATCAAATTTTATTTCTTTATTTAATTTATTTAAAGATTTTGTTTCAATAAATTTAGATAAATCTTCTTCTATAATTGATGCTTGACTTAAAGGAATTGGAGTAAATAATGAAAAAGACTCTGTATTGAAATTATTTTCTTCTTTTATTTTTTTTATCCATCTAAATTCGGTATAATCTGATTCATTGAAATTTCCCATTTTTTATTTAAGAAAAAACATTAAAAAAAATTTTTATTTTTCTAAATTATAAAATAGTTTTATAATATTTAATTGAATTGATTTATTATATCTTGATAATTGAAATATTTGTATTTTTTTATACATTGAAATAAATCACTTTTAACAATTGGACAAGATTTTTTTTCTCTAATACATAAATCATATTCACTTAAATAAGCTTGACATCTTTTATTAAAATACATTAAATTATCATAACAACCTTCTAATTCTTTTCCTTCATTATTACATTTTTCTTTATTTTCTTTATTATCTTCTAAACATTTATTAAAATTAATTGAATATTTATTACATATTATTTCTGGTTTAATTGCTATGTAATTATTTTTACTAAAAGAATTTCTTGTCATTAGGAAATTTATAAAGAAAGAAAAATATATTATGAAAATTATTAAAAAATAGAATATAACATTTGATATATATGTTTTCTTTTTTACTATTTGAGGTGTGTTACTTATTGAGGCTCCTGGTTCATGTAAAAGAACGTTTGAATATTTTTCTTTTTTAACATCGTTTTCTAACATTTTCTTGAATATATATTTATTTTTTAAATATTTCTTTCTTTTGTCAATTTTTTTATCTATTTATTTTTATTTTATTTTTTGTTTTCGAAAAGATAAAATTTAGGTTTTTTTATTAATCACTTATTTTGAATTTTATAATTACTTTATGAAAAATAATAATTTAAATCAAACAATAAATAATAAATTCACAACAAAATAAAAAAATATTTGAAAATCACAAAAAATAAATTATGATTCTTAAATTTAAATATTAAATATTAGAAAATCTTAAATTTAATCTGCAAGAATTTCTCCATTAGGTCCTAAAGAAGCAATTCTATTATCTTTATGATCTTTTAATTTCCATGTTCTTCCTCCATGACCAGCATTATCTTTTTGAATTATATAATTATCAGGACCTCTTAATCCTTGTCCATTTTTTAATGGATTTTTAAATAAACTTATATCTACTTTATCACCTTTTAATAATTTTTTAGGAATTCTATCCATTAATTTTAATTTTATTATTATAATAATCTTTCTTTATATATTAAAAACAATTCTTTAATTAATTTTTTTTAAATATTTTTATAGTTAAAATATTATATGATATTATTATTATTTATAAATTTTTAAAATTTTTTTGACTACAATAATTTATAAAATCTTCTTTAATTCCTAATTTACTCATATAATCTTTTATTTGATGAATATGACTAATTAAAGGTCTTTCTATTTCTTCTTCGTTATAAAAATATTCCCAAAATTTTACATTAGTATAATAATTAAATAAAATTCCTTTATTTTGAAATTCTTCATATAAATATATTTTTTTAGAATCAACTTCACAAAAATAAAAAAATAAAGATTTAGTAATTAATCTAATTATTTCATATTCATTTTTATCATCTTTTGAATTAATTAAACAATAAAAAATAACTTTAAATAAATCTGTAAATGATTCATTAATTAATTCATGTTCAATATTACTATTAAATTTTTCTTGAAAGAGAATTATAGAAAATTCTTTTTTAACAAATTTTTGAGAAAAAATATAAGAAAATTTATTTAAAGGAATATTTATTTTACTTTCATTTCCTAAAATATAACCCATATAATCTCTTAAAAGTTCATTTATTTGTTCTTGATATTTTAAAATTTCTTTTGGATTTTTTTTTAACATTACCATATTAATTAAAGAATTATGATGTCTATAAGGAACATTAGTTAAGCTATTAAATTTAGAACTTATTTGAAATTGATTAAAATGAAAATTATTATTATGTTCTTCACTTAAAGTTAAATTTTTTTCGTTAAACTCATTTGAATTTTTTTTCAAACCAAATGAACCATGATTAATTAAATCTGCAGTTATATTTAATGAATCTTCTAATAATGTTATATTTGAATTTATATCTGTTTCTAAAAAATTATTTGAATAAAATTGATATTTTTTTAAATATGAAGGAATATAATTTTGCATAATTATTTTAAATTTAATATAATAATCTGCTGAGAGAATATAATTTATTTTTTTTGGTTTCTTTATTCCTTTATAATAATTTTTTATTTTAATTGAAAAGTTATCATAATTAAATTTATCTTGTTCAAAGAAATAAGGATATAAATAAAAATGTGTCATTTCTAATTCTAAAGTATCATTATTAGGTTCTGATGAATTTTCTAAATATTTTAAAAATTCAGTTATTTCACCTTGTTCTTTTTTCCTATTAAATGATTGAATAAATTGTTTAAATTGTAATGTATCTGTGAATTGAGAATAAAATTCTTTTAAATTGTCTTTTTTACTTTTAATGAAAGTTTCTTGATTAAATATATAATTATTTCCTATTAATGAAGTATATGATTCAAAATTTCCTATTAAAATTCCCATAACTTCTAAAAATAATTTCCTTATATTTTCATTATTAAATTGATTTTCATTTGAATAATTTTCAAGTATATAATTGTAAATTGGATTATTCTCTTTATTTATAATATTATTAAATTTTTCAGGTAAGATTATTTTATTATCAATGTCAACTAAGATTAATTTATTATTAATTTCATCAGTTAAAATTTTATCTTTATTTGAATTAAAAATATCTCTTTCAATTCCAAAAATAAAAGGAATAGGAGATTCAATATAATTAATATAATCACTTGGTAAAATAGGAACATATGTATTTAACCATTCTAAAGGGAAAATTAAATATAAAAAAGATTCAATAGTATTAAATAATATTTTTTGAGAATCAGAAATGAAAATAATTTGTTTTTCAGTTAAAATAAAACTAAAAATTTTAATAATTAATTCAATTGGTAAATTATTAAATAAAATATCTTTTAAATTCAAAGGTCTAAAAATTTCATAATTATAAATTTTTGGTTTAATTTCAATTCTATAATTTTGTAAATAAAAACTCATTATACTATCATTTTGAGGAAAAGGAATTTCATAAATTAAATGAACAATTTCATTATCTAAATAATCAGTATCTAAATTAATTTTAAAACAATAATAAAGTTCATATAAAATTTTTTCACAATGAAATATTGAATCTATTTTAGTTATTAAACTTAAAGAAAATGGAACATAAAAAAATTGATTATTAATATTTTTATAATAATCATTTAATTCTGAAAAAAAAATAAAAAATTCTTCTCTTTTAAATTTAATATAAAACATTAAAGAATGAATATAAAATTTATTTCTTTCTTCATCAGTTAAAACATTACTAAAAATATTTGATTTTAAATTTTCTCCTTTTTCAGAAATACAAATTTTAATTCCTTTAGGAAAAATTAATTTAGAAGTTTGAGCATTAATTTTAATAGAACTATTTTTTTTATTTAAATAAAATATAACATTAGAATTAAAAGATAATTTATTTTTATAACATTCTTCATGATTACATTGAGAAAAAAAATTTTCTGAATTTTTAATTTCTATTTTTTTTTCATTTAATCCACTTATTAAAAAACAATTAATTAAATTATCTTTAATTACTTCTTCTAATTTAGGATTTTTTAATTTTATTTTTTCATATAAAATTAAATGTTTAATAATATTATTTTCATCTTCAATTTTTTTGACTGAACATTTTATTTCTAATTTTATTTCAAAAAGAGAAATTTCAAAATTACCATAATAATTTATTTTTTGAAAATCTAAATTTATTTCTTCACTTGTTGCTATTAATATTCTATTATTTTCTGAATCACTTGGTAATGAATCATCTTCTTTTTCATATAATAAAATTTTTAAATTATTATTTTGAGGTAATATTGAAGGAAAAAATATATTTTTTTCATCATATTTTATTTTTTTATTTTTTATTTTTGTAAATGTTATTGATTTTATATTTTCTGAATTTGTTAATATAAAATCTAAAAAATATTTTCTCCTTTGAAATTCATTTATTTCTATTTCTTTTGTTTCTTTTTTTCTTTCTGTTTCTACATTTTCTATATTTATTATTTCTATTTTTAATTTGTATTTCGATAAATTTTTTTTTTTTGTATTTTGCTCTGTGTACATAATTTAATTATATTATTATTTAAATTAAATAATATTTGAATAAATACACATATACATTCATTTTATAAATTAGAACAAAATAATATGTTCTTTAAATGTTATGGATTTAATTTCTTCTCATTATGAAAGTTTTAATATTCTCAAAAATAAAATGGCAAAAAATCATTGCAATTATTTAAATAAAACAAATGGAAATATAATAGAAGTAATAAATTAACATTTCATAATAATAATAATACTATATTATAAATTATTAGAATAAAAATACAAAAAACCCATTTAAAAAAATGTCATGTCAAAAAAAGACTCTTTCCTTAAAAATAGTAATATGTGGTGAAATAGGAGTTGGAAAGACATGTTTATTTTCAAGAATAAACAATTTAGAATTTAACAGAAATCCTGAAACAACAGCAAGTGATTATAAAAGTAAAACAATAGAGAAAAATGGGATAACAATAAATTGTGAATTTTGGGACACAGCAGGTCAAGAAAAATTTTATTCATTAAATAGAATATTTTTTAAAGAAGCAAAAATAGCAATAATAGTATATGATATAACAAGAAGAAAAACATATGAAAAAATAAAGGATTTTTGGTTAAAAGAAATAAAATCTCATTGTTTAGATTTATCTATTATTGGAATTGCTGCTAATAAAAGTGATTTATATGCTAATGAAGAAGTTAATGAACAAGAAGCCAGAGATTATGCTCAAAGTGTTGGAGCTCTTTTTCAATTGTGTTCTGCTTTTAATAATGAAGGAATTCATGATTTAGTTGATGAGTTAATTAATCAATTTTTACTTTCTTTTAATAATCAAAATTCTTCCAATGAAAATAATTCTAATAATACCATTACATTGGATAAAAATAAACAAGTTAAAAAAAATAAAAAATGCTGTTAAGGTTTTTAATAATGAATTATTTAAATTTTTTTTGTTTTCTTTTAATATTATATTATATATATCTATTGTTTTTTTTAAATATAAGAAATAATAGTTACAAAATATATATAAAAATTTTTAAATTTTTATTAATAATTAAATTAACTTTCCTTAAAACTGTTTTCTAAAAATTCTTTAATATATAATATATTTTTTGATATATTCTTTGAAATTTTTTTCATGGTTTTTATATTTAAAATTGATGTGAAAAATGTTTTCCTCACATTACTCACTTGTTTTATTTGTGGTTTAAATTGATAAAAATTATCCTTTTTTTATTTTCTTATTAATAAGGAATTTATGTTTTTTTCTAACATTTATTTTTTTATGGTTTTAAATTTTTGTTATAATTTTTTAAATAATTATTTTTCAAATATAAGAAAATCTTTGAAAATAAAATAACAATATTTTTTAAATAAAACAATATATGTATAATAAACAAGAAATATAAAAACATTTTAAAAAAAAATAAAGAATTTTTATCATTAATCCCAATAACTAAATTAAGAAAATATTCTAATATACCAAAAAAAAAAAAATGTTTTTATTTAAATAAAAACAATTATTACTCATCTTTGTTTTTATTATCTTCAATTTCTTTATCTTTCTTATTTTTTTTATGAACTAACTGAGTTTCTCTCCATTCTCTATTTAATCCACTAATAAGAAATAAAAGAAAGAAGCAAATTAATCTTGCATATTTTAAAAAGTATCTTCTATAATTAAAAGGAATAAATTTAGCAATAATTTCCAATCCATAAGCAGTAATTAAAGCTAAAGTTGTTTTAACAATTAATATATACACCCAAGTCATATATTTATTATTTTTAACATAATTATGTTGTTTTGATATTACCATTATTTGCCATATTCCAGTTACTATTATTGTTATCCAAGCATATGAATAAGATTTCCCTAATAATATAAAATCTTCCTTTGTAAATCCTTTTTTTCCAAATAAATAATCCATTATTATATTTCCTAACAAAAATGAAAAAGCTGTTAAATGAAGTGCATGAAGAAATTGACGAAATATTCCTCTAAAAGAGTTAAATTCTAATACCATTTGTGATAAATATGATTTATAGAAATAAAAGATTAAAAGAATATTTATTATTTATTTTTGATAAAATAATATTAAAAAAGAACTTTTTTGACATAAAAAAAAAATAAAATAGTATTTAAATAAATATTTAATTCAAAAATAAATATATATTAAAATAAAATGAATTCAAGTATTCTAATATAGAATTTGTAAATTAATGAAAGAGAAGAAAAATTATTTTGATTGTGGTAAAACCTGTTCAATAGGTTACAATAAACAATGGAATATAAATATACTTATGTATTCATTGTTCTTGTAAACATTAATGTTATGGAGTAAATATAAGTTATATTAAATCTATTAATTTTGATTCTTTGAAAGATAATAAAATTAATCAAATGAAATTTGGAGACAATAATATATTAAGAGATTTTCTTGAAAAATTTAATATTGAAAAAATAGTGTTAATAAGAATATTTTATATAATAGAAAATTTATGGATTATTATAGGAAATAATTAAAGGAATAATCTGAAAATTTATCTGTTGATGAAAATCCTCCAAATAAAAATGATTGTTTGAAAGAATTAATTATAATATAATCAATAAGAATGATAATAATAGATTTAGTTCAATTTCTTCTGCAAATAATGATAAAGATGAATCTTATCAAACCCATTAAATAAATGGATGAATATTACTGTTTAAGGAACAAAAGTTTTTTTAAAGAAAGTTAGTTATTAAAAAATTACTGAAACTGGGAAAAATATATTAAATAAAGGAATTTAAATTAGTAAAAGAGAAACAATTATTAATTTTACTAAAATATGAATGATTCTTTAAATTATTATTTTAATTGATAATTGAGCATAAAATAAAGAAGAAAATAAAGAAGAAGAGAAAAAAGAAAATGAAGTAAAATATAGAATAATATAAATAATATTATATATTTTAAACAATTATAATAAATTTATAAATTAAATCAATAAAAACGTATATTTTTTCAAATAATACAATAAAAATAAATATAATTAAATTTATTATTTAATGAAAAAATAAAATGCAATTTTCATATTATTAATTAAATGGAAGAAAAAACAATAAAATGTAATAATTGCAAGCAAGAAATTTCTGAATCGAAAATAACTTTACATGAAGCATTTTGTTTAAGAAATAATAAATATTGTGAAAAATGTAATCAAGTAATTTTAATATCTCAATATGATGAACATATAAAATCACATGAAAACAAAAAAAAAGAAGAGCCAAAAAAAATAATAAAAGAAGAAAAAATAAATAATATTATTTTAGAAGATGAAAATATTCCATTAGGAAATTATGATAATTTTAAGAAAATAGATGTAGAAGCAGCATTAAAGAAAAAAAAAGAAGAAGATGAAAGAAAGAAAAAAGAAGAAGAAAAGAAAAAAGCAGAAGAAGAAAGAATAAGAAAAAAAAAGGAAGAAATAGCAAAAAAAGTAGAATCAATACCAATGCCAAAAATAAAAGCAATAAAAATAGATGATTCATTAGGATTAAAAAAATGTGAATATTGTAATAATATGATAGAAAATATAAAAGAACATTATAATAAATGTGAAGCAAAAAAATTTTTAGAAGAAGAAGAATTACAATATAAAAAAAACATAAAGAAATTAATAGAAGAAGATATGAAATTAGCGAAAAAAATATATTCGACTCAAAAGCCAATAATGGATACAAGAAAAGATACAGAAATAGCAAAAAAAATTCAGAAAGAATTAAAGCCAATGATAGATACAAAAAAAGATAAAGAAATAGCAAAAAAATTACAAAAAGAAATGAAACCAATAATTGATACAAAAAATGATGTTGAATTAGCTAAAAAATTACAAAGAGAAATGAAACCAATAATTGATACAAAAAATGATGTTGAAATAGCAAAAAAATTACAAAGAGAAATGAAACCAATAATTGATACAAAAAATGATGTTGAATTAGCTAAAAAATTACAAAAAGAAATGAAACCTATTATTTCTACTGATAAAGATGAAGAATTAGCAAAAAAATTACAAAAAGAAATGCAACCTTTAATTAATACTGATCATGATGAAGAAATTGCAAGAAGAATGCAATTGGAATTTATGAAAAATGATGAAGATTATGCAAGGAAAATTCAAATGGAAATTAATAGAGATTTTGATGATGATTATAATAATAATTTTATTAGTGGAAATGAAGAAAATTTTGAAAATGAATATAATTTTGTAAGTCAAAATAAAAATACTAATGTTAATAAAAATTTGAAAGAAGAAATTAAAACAAATAAGATCAACAATTCTAATAATAGTAAACCTTTAACTAATAAAAAAAATTCTTATAATAATGTTAGTAAATCTGTTGTTAATAAAAATGATAATGTTAATAAAAAAAATACTAATTTAAATAAAAATAATAATACTAATAAAAGTGGAAATAAAAATAATGTTCCTTCTTATAAACCTAAAAACAATTACCAAAGTAAACCTAATACAAAAAAGAAAAAATAATTTTCTTAAATTTTTATTTTTTAAATAAATATTATTTCAATTATTAATTTATTTTATGAAATTATTTATTTTATATTATAATTATCTAAATAAATATTATTTTTTTAAAAAACTGAAGTTTAGAATATCACTATAAAAATTGTCCTAAAATAAATAAATCAAAAAAATTTCAAAAAGCTAAAAAATTCAAAAATAAGAAAAACATAAAAAACCTGAAATAAAATTCCTTTCAACTAAAATAATATTAAAACTTAAAAAAAAGTAAAAAACCTAATAAATAATTCAATAAAAAAAGCAAGTAAAAAAAAATAAATAAGAAAATAAAAGTGAATATATAAATAGTTGTTAAAAGGCCAAATTTTAAATAAAAATGAGTGAGCAAAAATCAGAAATAAATAGTCAAAAACAAAATTCAATAAATAATAATCAAAATTCAAATTCAAATTCAAAAGACACAAACGAAGCTCAAAAAGGTTCTAATAATTCTTCAGAAAATAAGAACTTAAGTTTAAATAATAATAATATAAATAATCCTTCAAAAGAAAAAATAGAAAATAACAATAATAAAAACGAATCTTATGAAAAATTTATTGAATTATCTGATTCTGATAGTCATCATTCTCCTAAAAAAGAATTAGAAAATAAAGAAGATTTTAAAAAAAAAGTTCAAGAATTTAAAAATAAAAGTAATGAAAGATTAATTTTTCCAAAAAAACCAGAAATAAATAAAACAGGAGTTCCAATTCAAATATCTTCAAATTTTTTTAAATTTAGATTTAAAACTCATTCAAAAAGTTTTAATAAATATGCTTTAAATATAAATCCAGAATTACCAGGAGATGCAGTTAGAATAAGAAGAATAATAGTTAGAGTATTAAAAGAACAAATAAAATCAATTTTTGGAGAATTTATTTTTGCAAATAATGTTATTTATTCTTTTGAAAGAATTACAGAATCAAAAATTTTAGAAGCAAAATTAAAAAATAATCAAAATTATCAAATTGAAATAAAATGGGTTTCTGGAGTAGAAAGTTCTTCTACTGAAGCTATGCCTTTTTATAGAAGATTTTTTTATAAATTATTATCTGTTAATAAATTTGTTTGTTTAAAAAGAAGTTATTTTGATAAAAATAAATTACATTCTTTTGAAAATTTAGAACTTTGGCCTGGATTTAGACCAACAATAAACATATTTAATGGGGAAGCACTTTTAAATTTATGTACAATAACAAAAGTAATAAGAAATCAATTAGCAATTGATGTATTAAAAAATATATTTTCAAATAATCAAAATCAAGATATAAAATTAATGCAATTAAAAGCAAATGAACTATTTAATAATATATCAGTATTTACAAGATATAATAATGATAAAACATTTATAGTAAAAGGAGTAGATTTTACAAAAAATCCAAATAGTACATTTAAAATGAAAGATAAAGAAATATCTTTTTATGATTACTTCAAAGGTAGATATCAATATACAATAAAAGATACAAAGCAACCAATGTTAGAATGCATTGACAGGAAATCAAAAAGAAAAATTTATTTAGTTCCTGAAATGTGCTTCATGACAGGATTAACTGATGAAATGAGAGCTAATAGAAATTTAATGAAACAAGTTGCTTCAATTACTACTGGACAAGCACAAGATAAAATGTTAGAATGTATTAATTTAGTTAATAAAATCATTGGAGAAAGTCAAAGTGAAGAAATTATTAATACTTGGGGACTTAGTATTGATAAAGATCCTGTTAGTATCACTGCAAGAGGATTAAATTGTCGCTATTTAAAAAATCAAAAATTAATTGATCCAAGATCTAATAATTTAGATAGAGAAATTCAAGGTTCTATGTTTAGTTCTCCTAATTTAAATAATTGGATGATTTTTTATCCTGAATCTTTTAAAAATGATATTAATAAATTTTTAAATTATTTCAAAAGTGCTGTTCGAGATTATAAATGTAATATTCAAATGCCTAAAATTTTCGAAATTCATAAAAATATAAATTATTGTGATTTTGTAAGAAATAATATTCAAGAAAATACTGAATTTGTAGTAGCAATAATGCAAGGAGCGAAAGGAAAAGGAAGATTTTATAATGAATGTAAAATATTATTAAATTCAATAATTGGAATTCCAAATCAAGTGATTTTAGAATCAACATTAAAAAAAGGAAATTCAATGAGATCAATAATAAATAAAATATTAATGCAAATTAATGCTAAAAGAGGAGGTCAACCTTGGGTAATGGATTCTATTCCTTTAACAAATGAACCAACAATGGTAATGAGTATATTTAATCAAAAAGATATTATTTGTGGTGTTGCAACTT
>JAEEGK010001847.1_pt1 | contig 53062 bp, 48 predicted proteins | sample 8958771 | NCBI WGS metagenome assembly JAEEGK01 (sample SAMN16246547, study PRJNA631951) | gut metagenome | biome: gut microbiome; feature: rumen; material: SC-attached | host: Bos | place: Iran: Karaj | collected 2018-10 | reverse complement strand
CCCGGCGATCAGGGCGGCGACGCCGGCGACGGGGACCTGGGTGGCCTCCACGATGGCGGGGAAGGTCATCACCGCCAGGGTGACGTAGGGCACATAGTAGAGGAAGGAGCGGAGGAAGCGGCTGCGCAGGGGTTTGCGGATCAGGGTGAGGGGCAGGACCCGGATGGCGTAGATCACCGCAAAGGCGATGAGGATATAGACGTAGTTATTCCGCATCGGGCTCGTCCTCCTTCCTGGGGAAGATCAGAGCGATGACGGCGGAGATGCCCAGGGTCAGGATGATCGTGCGCATACCCGGGGAAAGGTCCCGCAGGGCAGGGAGGAAGCCGAAAAGCCAGCTGCAGCCGAAGCCCGCCAGCACGCAGATCGCCACCGAAAGCTCCTTCCGGGCCGGGGGGATGATGATGGCCAGGAACATGCCGTACAGGGCGACGCTCAGAGCGCTCACCACCCGCAGGGGCAGGATGGTGCCCATCAGGATGCCCAGGGCCGTGCCGACGGCCCAGGCGGGGATGGATACGGCCATGGCGCCGTAGTGGTACAGGGGTTCCAGCGGACCGGGCCGGGCGATGCTGATGCCGAAGATCTCATCCGTCACCGCAAAGCCCACGCCCCAGCGATGCAGGTCCGGCATATCCGGGCGAATGCGCTGGCTCAGGGCGCAGCTCATGAGGAAATAACGGGCGTTGGTGATCAGGGTCACCAGGGCGACCTCCAGGTAGGCGGCTCCGGCGCCCACCAGGGTGAACAGGGCGTATTCCCCGGCGGAGGCGACGCACAGAAGACTGGCCAGCATCCCCTGGAAGGGGGTCAGCCCCGCGTCCCTGGCGGCTATGCCCAGGGAAAAGGCCACTGCGAAATATCCCAGGGCGATGGGGATCCCGTCCCGAAGTCCCTGGGCAAAGGCGGTTTTTTGCGGTTTCATCGGTTCCATACTTTCACGCTCCGGGAGCACAGGGGATAATACCTCGGATATCCCCCCGGCTATAAGGCGGAATATACCACATCCTGCCGTCCTTGGCAAGCGCGGCAGGCCAGTCCCGGGGAAAAACGGCGGAAAAACCTTTTGGGAAAGAAAAAAGCATTGACTTTGGGGAAAGCATCCTTTATAATAACAAAGCTTCAAAAGTCAGTCCGACAGAGCAGCGTGGAGAAGTCGCGTAGCTTGGTCGAGCGCGCACGATTGGAAATCGTGTATACCCCATAAGGGTATCGAGGGTTCGAATCCCTCCTTCTCCGCCACAGAGAGCCTTGAAATCAAAGGGTTTCGGGGCTCTCCCTTTTTGTTTTCGGCCTAATTTCGGCCTAATTGCTCAGCACCACCGAAATGTACTGTTCCATGCGTGCTGCGGACTGCTGCCTCATTTTCTGCGAAGCATGACCATAAACATCCAGGGTAAAGCTGGCGGTAGCGTGGCCCAAATTCGTCTGTACGGTCTTGATATCGTCTCCGCTCTCGATGGCGGCAACTGCATAGCTGTGTCTCAGGTCATGGAAGCGGGCATTGTCGTATCCGAGGGCGCGGACAGTCTCCTTGAAATCCTTATAGACCGTCAGGTGGACCAAATGAGCACCGATCTCATTGGTGAACACCAGGCCGGTAGGATTACTCCAAGCGTCTCCGGCAAACGTGCGCTGTTCCTCTTGTCGCCGTAGCTGCGCTTTAAGGAGACCGATGACATATGGAGCGACGATAATTACCCTCGCTCTGCTGTTCTTGGTGGGGGCGAGCATATAATCCCCGCCTACCTTTTGGGTTTTTGTGAGCTGCTTGTTGACATACAATGTACAGCGTTCAAAGTCAACGCAATCCCATGTCAGGCCCAAGACCTCCCCCTGTCGCAGCCCAGTGAAAAGGGTCGTCAGGTAAAGATTTTCATACCGATGGCCCCTGATAGCGTTGACAAACTTGCGAATGTCGTCCTGCTCGAGCGGGGTGATTTCCTTTTTGTAGACTTTCGGAAGATCACAGGCGTCCGCGGGATTGAACTTCAATTCACCGATTCTGATAGCCTGACTTAACGCTTTATGAAGTACCCCATTGATGTTCTTGATTGTTTTGGGTGAAAGACCATTCTCCAACAACTGATTGTAGAAGCGTTGAATCTGTACTGCTGAAAGAGCGGACAGCTTGATCTTCCCAAGTGCGGGTTTGATATGTACCCTGCAAGCCGATTGGTAAGCATCCTTTGTATAGGGCTTTACAGAATGAGCTACATAGGTTTCCAGCCATAAATCAAGCCATTCACCAAGTGTTAGCTTTGAAGGAGCAACATAGCAACCCTGATTGATGTCATTCAGCGTCTCAATCAGTTTCTGCGCTACCTCCTTCTGAGTTTGTGCTGTAATAGAACGCTGTAACCCGGTTGTAGGGTCGGTGTAGCGGCCTTGCCAGAAAGAATATTCTTTTCCGTTATATTTCTTCGTGGTTTTGCGAATAGAGCCGGTGCCATTAATTGCGCGACCTGCTTTTTTTGTGCGCGGCATTCATGCCTCCTTTCCGCCGCAATGATAATGTCAAAAAAAGAATACCATCATTATGCGGCAAAAGGCAACCTTACGAGGATACTTCGACGCCTCGAAGAAACGCTTCCAACGCATCTTTGGAGATTCTAAGCTGGCGTCCGATTCTTATGCTGCGGATTTTCCCGGAGCGGACTAATTCATATGCGGTATTTCGACCAATGTCCAAAACCGTCATAACATCTTCTATTCGCATGGATAGTGGAAGGTCATCAAGTTCGCGGTAGATTGCTTTCATCCTGCGTCCTCCTATGATTCATCAGGTTTTTAGAGCTGTTCAGAATATCATGGGATATTTGCCTATCAACACCTATCAGCTCTTATCAAAGCCACATGAACACGCTGGCGACCGTTGTCCCCAGCGTGCGGTATCTGACTTTGATGGGCAGCCGAGCCAGTTGTGTGAAGCTCCTGTAAACATAGGAATCATGTTGGCGCAGCTTGCCTGCTGTCATTCACCTTTGATTCGCCGTATTTGCCACGCAGTCCCCGGCCAGGGGATGTTATAAGCCGCCTTTGGCAAGGCTGTCATAGCTCCAGGATGCCGCCGCTTTGAAAGCCGGCAAACATCCCAGGGCTCCGTCGCAAGTCTGTGGACGGGCGTGAGCAAGTTTCATTGTTCCCCGCGCTGTCGTTGCGCCCGAAGTGCCGAATCGGGTCTGAGGCTTGCGGTGGTCGCTCGGACAGCCTTTTTCCTCACCTCCCGGCTGTCTGTCATGGCGTCGCGCCTCATGTCGCTCATCACGCGGGTCCTGTGCTTATAACACCGTATATTCAGTTTTCAAGCGTCAGTAAAGAACTACCGAAAAGCGTCCTCCACTTATCGCCGTTTTCAAGGCCGTTTCGTCGGGTGTTTTGAGAAAATAGATGAAATTTTCTTCTTTGCCTCGCTGATGCTCTCGGAAATGCTGGAGTGGACCGTTCCTTCCTGTTGGGCTATGTCCTCCACCTCAAGCCCGTCCACATAGCGAAGCCATAGGCGGTTGAATTGTTTTTCTGTCAGCTTACCCCTGATGCGGATCACCGTCTCGGCGGCATACCGGTCCATTGTCTGTTTTTCTATGCGCTGCTCGATGATGACCTCGGGCCCATCCGCGGCACCGGCTCTTTCATCCAGAGGCAATTTGTGGTTGTCCTCTACATGGTCACGCTTTTCTTCGTCGTGGTAGTTCTTATCGGACCAGGTTTTCCATTTGAGGAAGTCTGCCTCTGTATCGAAATCAGCGCGGGTCAGACGGATGATGCGCCTGTCAGCGTCGGTGTAAACAATGGCCTCCGGGTCCTTTTTGTTCAGTGTGTAGATGCTCTTTTTATCCGGCATCTGATACACCTCCATTCAGATTTCTTTGGTGAGATCTGAATGGAGAAGGGGGACTACGGCAGTGATGGGAACAGGTGCGTAATGCTCCCCAATTGCGATGATTTGTGATTCTGCCGTGGGTGAACAGGTAAAAACGCAGACTGCCATTTCCGATTTGTCCTAGCGAATAATCGAAGGAAACGGAAATGGCAGTCGTTTTGTTATATACAGATGGCAGTTCTGCGCATTTTAATGCGCCTATGATATAATTATAATATACGCATTTTAATGCTGACGGATTGGCATAGTAGTCCTGTCGCACGCATTGAAATGCGTTTTTGATTTTTCATGTCTAAATCCGAAGAATATCTCTCAACACCACCGATAGCCGATGCCCATTAACAAGTATTATATTCCGTTTTCTGGACGTATTTTGTCGCCTTTCGGCGATAAAACACGAAATCTATAATACTTGTGAGGTGCATGATAATGTATGAGTTCTCACAGCCGTTAGGAGCAGTCATAAAGAAAGGACGCCAGCAAGCGAGGTTGACGCAAAAGGATGTTTCGATCATACTGGATATGGATTATCGAACTCTGCAAAACATCGAAACGGGCAGAGGAAACCCTTGTATGGATAAGCTGTATCCGCTGATCCGCCTGCTGAAGGTCGATTCGCAGGAAATCTTCTACCCGGAACTGATACATAACTCACCGGCGCTGAATCAACTCCGCCTACTGATTTCCGATTGTTCTGAGGATGAAGCCGACGTGTTGGCACCCATCATCGTTGCCGTATTAAGTGGGCTGCGTAAGAGAGGCACCGTCCCGATAGCGCATAAATAAACCACAGGGCCAGCTACGTTTTAGTAGCTGGCCCTGCGTCTATACGTCTGGCTCTTCGCTCAACAGCATATTCTCTTTTACATAGTTCACTCTGGTTACCGCCTTGCACTTTGGGCAGAACAGCGGGAAGTTGACCAATACGGTATCCTCATGGACCCTTGTTCTTGTTTTGCCTTTACAGACAGGACACGGAAGCCAGTATTCCCGCCGTGGTCGTTTTATCATGACATTGCTCCTTCTTTTCTTACTGGCTCTGCATCTAGTGTCTGGCTCTGTGAAGTATGAAAACTTCCTGTCGTTTATCCTTTCCGTTTATTCACACATTCTTTGATATCCATCCAACGTATGTTGTACAATGACGGCATTATCTCCGAAAAACTGCCACCCTCCGCTTCCCTCACTGCGAATCTCAAAGAGACGCGATTCGCAAAAACGCAGAGACATCGTTTCGTCCGTTTCGGAGGTTTTCAGGCGATCAAGCAGTGTCGTTAATGCTTCCTGTTTGAGCGATTCTCCCATCGTTATAGGTCCACGCCAGAGATGCTTCTTTCCGTTATTTTGTTCTTGTAATACTTCAGAATCCGCACATAGTTGTCATATTGCGTTGCCAATTTAACAGCTTGTTCTTCATCCCAAGCATATCTCCCCATCACGCCAGCGAAATTAGATTTCTTTTTATTCCAATAGTCTTCGTCCATAAGGAAACAACATATTGTATCAAAGTCAAATGTCTGATTGTCATCAACAGTCTGGCAAATAAAATCGAACCATCTCGCTTCATCGCTTGGATGCGCAGAACCGGTCGTTCTATTAGCGCCATTGCAAAAACATTCCAATTTTCTGAGGGCTTCCTTTGAAATATACTTGAGAGGATCAAATACATCTGACTCAGGTCCAACAATCTCTATTCCATTCAGTTGAGATTTATTTGGAACAATTATCTCCTCATAGAACAAATCCAGCACTGCATTGTATTCTTCGATACTCAACTGGTTTTTTCTGAGAGGAATGATATTTCCGACTTTTAAATATCCTTGTCTCCGAGCGTTTTGACCACGGAAAATTGACACTTTTGCTTGATCCACTTTGTTTCCGAGGTAGTTAAAAACTATGTATTCCTTTTCCCTATCAGATTGAGAATACTTCCAATCTCCTCTCACAAACGATGGAGCATTTTCTTTAAAGGCATCAAATGCCGGTTTGTCACCGACAAAGCTCAATTCTTTATAGATATGCATTATTGCCTTCTTCCTTTCTGACCAATTAGTTTTCATCCACACCATTATCAACGAACGTAGATCCTGTTTCCTCATGCATAACAAGAGTATTAACACCCATGCGCACAGCCAAGAACGTGATTCATGGTGTAATCACCGTACTTGATTAGTTACATAAGAAGAACGAATTGGGACATACCGAGACTAATCTTGACTCCTGTTTATAATGTCGATGTCAGCATACCGTCCTTCATCCGCAGCACCAGGTCGGCAGCCTCCGCCACCTCCGGGTCGTGGGTGACCACGATGACGCAGCGGCCTTCCTCATGGGCCAGGCGGCGGAGGATCTCCATGACGATCTTCGTGTTTTCCCCGTCCAGGTTCCCTGTAGGCTCGTCCGCAAGAAGGACGGGGGCACCGCTGCACAGGCTCCGGGCTATAGCCACTCGCTGCTGCTCCCCGCCGGAGAGGGCGGAGGGGAAACGCTTGTGCTTGCTCTCCTCGATCCCCACCTTCACCAAGGCTTCCGCCGCTCTGACTCGGGCCTGGTTCTCCGGAATGCCCTGCATTTCCATGGGGAGGCAAACGTTCTCCCGCACCGTGAGCAACGGCAGAAGGCAGAAGGCCTGGAAGATGATGCTGACCCCCTCCCTACGGTACTTGTCCAGATCCAAGGATTTCAGGTTGTCCTCTTTCAAGATCACGTCGCCTTCCCCAGGGATATCCAACCCTGCCAGCATGCTCAAGAGGGTACTTTTCCCGCTGCCGCTGGGGCCGACTACTGCGTACAGCTTTCCGGCCTCGAAACCGTAGGTCGCGTTCTTCACCACCGGGGAAGTCCCTCCAGGATAGGTATAGCTGACATTTTCCAAAGTTAGCGCGTTCATGGAATGGCCTCCTTCTTATTCTTTTGCCTGCAACTGTTCCAGCACCCGTTTTCTTGCGCAGAGCCAAGCGAAGATGCCGGAACCGATGGCGCAGGCGGCCAGGTGGGCGGCAAGGTAAATCGCAAAGGGAACGATCACTTCTCCCAACTCCGGGCGCAGGGCAACCAGTACTGCGGCGATTCCCAAGACAAGCCCTGCCAAAGCGCATAATACCTGGGACAGGGTATACAGAATCACGCAGTCCCTGGCCCGCACTCCCAGTGCACGGAGAATGCTGATTTCCCTGGAGGAATGAAGAACGATGAGGCCCGGAAGCACCCCGCCTAGCAACAGCGCGGCGGCCACTGCTAGAGGATACAGGGATTCAATCAGACGATGAATCTTATACATTCTATCGGCATAAGAGGTGTCCATGGTGAACTTTACTGCAGACTGGTTTCGATCCAATTGACCTTTTACATAGTCGCTGAACGCAGCCGCCTGGTGGTAGTCCACAAGGGTGTATTCAGCAATATCTAGTTCCAGTTTCGGTGTAAGGAACGTCACCGTCCACCGGGCAGCTGTAGGGATATATGCAGTGGCACTGCTAAGTTCAGATTGGATAATGCCTACCACCTTAAAAAAAGGTCGCTTTTCATCGCGCCGCTCCATGGGGGTTTCCCCCTCTTTTAGTGGATTCATGCCATAGCTGGTTAGTACTAACCACCAGTTACTTTCGTTTACCCGGACCTTGTCTCCGAGTTTTACTCCCAGCTTCTCCGCATGAGCAGCATGGAGCACCAGAACCTTGTCCTCTGCATTCATGGCGGATTCTTCGTCCCAACCCGGAAGCCATTCCACGGGATCTTGCGTGAAGTGATCCAAACGGTTGGTAAGAACGATAGTTGCATCCTCCATCTCGATCTGCCCCGTTGCTGAAGTGAACTCAAAGAAGGGATCCCGAACATAGCCACTCTCAGCAATTTTCACCGCCCGGTCATAATTTAGGCCACCTGATATAACAGGTTTAACCTCAACATTATTGTATGCCTCGGTATAGATTCCTCGGAGCACCGTCACAAGGCCAAATGCAAAGGCCAGGAGCAGGGCCAGTCCAAAGTTGAGTACGCTGCGGCCAAAGTTTCGTCCTAGGAGGCGGTGAAGATACCTTCCCATCCAGTTTTTGCCACGGCTATCGCCCAGGTCTTTGTGAAAGCATGCTGCCCCAAGGGAGGAGGAATGTTGGTCAATCGTCTCCATTTCCCGCACCACATTCTTCCGTCGTCCTCCCTCACCGTTAAGTAACTCCAGGACGCTTTTTCGACGGATGAGTAGGACCCCACACCAAGCTAAAGCTGCAAGTACTACAAGAAAACCCAGGGCTCCCATCACATACAGTTCCGATCTTGCCGGGACATAGGTGGTCACCACCTCCCCAGAGGACATAAACTGACGCAGACTGAACATCCGAGCGGCCACGGTGCCGACAACAGCCGACACAGCACCCAACACCAAGAAAGGCGCATACAGTTGTATGGATGCTCTACGCTGAGGCATACCCAAGGCTCGATAGATAGCATATTCGCGCTTCTTCCGCCCAATGAACAGCCATACAGTAAGCACTAATGCAAACACCGCAGCCCCACCGAAGGCCAGCATCTTCACTAGGGCAAGACTCCTTGCCTGCATCAGATCCTGACCGATGGCGGACCAGCCTCCATCGCTGAATACATAGTTTAAACCCATTTCATCCAGTACTGGCAGGCAATCTTCCATGAAGGGAATGATCTCCTCCGCATTTCCCACGACAAAGCTCACTTCGCTTGGCTTGAACTCGTGACTCTCTGCATTCCGGCACTCTGGCAGGAATGCGGAGGGAACAAAGATCGCATTATCCGACCAGCACCAAAACTGATCTCTGTATACATGATTTCCCTCGTTCAGGTCCCGCCAAGACCCGATAATCGTAAAAGTTTGTTCGGTGTATTCGCTGGAACTCCGTTCACGTATGGAGGCCACGGCTCCAAGAGGGGCATATTGCTCGCTGAGATAGTTCCCCAGGTTCAGTGTGAGGGCATCCCCAACCTTTAGCCCGCTCATCTCCAGAAAGCCTGTGCTCACCACACACACCGGCTGGCCCATATCTACGGGGGTGATAAAGCGGCCCTCTTCGCAGATTATTCGTCCCTCAACGACCCTCCGCTGTGCAGCCATGTCATCACCATATACCACATCGAACGTATGCACATCGTCATTTGTGACCTGAATCAGTTCCCTAAGTGCGGCAAAGTCGTCTGTCTCCAGCCAACCTTCTTGCTGACTTGTGACATCTGTGAAGTACGGCCACCAGTTTAGCAGAGTATCGTCCCCCACATCCAACTGGTGTCCCAAATTATAAGGAAACAGGTTTTGTTCGGCAGGAACAGGCTTGATGACCTGCTCAACAGAGTTGTTGCGCAGGACCAGCACAAATCGACGTCCCGGCTGGAGAGCGTCTGCATCACCTGGGAAAAGGCGGTTATTCACAACACGCATGCAATCCCTACTGAGATAATCTGAATCCGCGTAGGTAAAAAAGGTATCACGATATTCCTCTTTTAGAATCTGAAGAAAGACTGCCTGATCTATCCCTTCACGGAACCATCCCGGGTCCCCGGCCAGAACCTGGAGATCTGTTAGAGTGGCAAACTCTAAGTTGTCCCAATCTCGCATAAATAAGGGACTAGCGGTGAGATAGGCGGAAAAACGGTCTTTCACCGTGGCTAAAAGGACACAGCGTCCCATATAGGGAAAGAAGTTGTGGTCATTGTCCAAGCGTGTGTATTTTGGAGAGACTCCAGCGGTGAGATATCGCTTCTCAACCCGAGAAATGTGGGGTAGGGTTGCCAGCTTTTTGATCAGTTCCGCTCCCAGGCTCTGCTGATGGAGGTCTTCATACGAGAACTGTCCCCAAGTTTCTGCCTCCCAGCTTTTATCGGTTAGCAGGAAGTAATCCCCGGAATCCGTGTTTTCCGGCATCAACACTTCCTCCACTGTGAGTACGCCTTGGTACCTGTTTCTGGCTTCCTGATACTGTCGATCCGCAACTTTGTATTCTGCTAGGTTATATGTAAACATGAAAACCACCGCCGTCAGGAGCAACAATGTGAGACCTGTCTTCAGCGGACTTCGGTAAAGTGATTGAAATATGTTACGCATAAAACGTTACTCCCATAATTTAACTAATAGTAAAACCCGGGTCATTGTTAGTCTACTCCCAGCAAATGTATCAAACCCACTTTTTCCCAAAGCAAATATAGTGTTAGGGTCGGGTGAAATCAACCAATCGGTTGAAATCGCCCGACGCTAACATAACACCCACAGCTGTCTCAAGTAAACAGTCACTACACCTATACAAATTAGTTGTGACCACTTATCGTCCAACCATCAACATAATAATATGTGATATGAGTTCAAATATGCTAAATCAATGGAATATAATGATGGAAGGATGGGAAAGATGGGTGCTCTCGTTCGGATTATTTCCTCGATGCGGCAAGGATTGTTGCGTAGTTCGCGCCACCCGCCAGCATTCCAATGTCGCCCGCACAAGCTACAATGCAATCATCGGGCGAGCCGCAAGACAGACATGCATAAGCCTCAACCGTTTTTTTCCTCAGTCTCTTTTTAATGTGCTTCATCAGTCATTCCTCCTGTATTTCTCATATCACATATCTTCTGTAGTTCAATTCGCCGTGTTATCTATTTATGCTCCTGAAACGCACATTTATTGTCAAAAGGTGAATAATAGATCTTTTTTCTCATGATTAAAAGCAAATACCAAATATTTCAGAATTCTACAATGCGAGCGTGAAGTTTTCGTGGTATGTATATTAACATGAGCCTATAGAAGAGCAGAATTCTAAATGTGGTACTCGACATTATTCTGTTCGCAATTCAATTATCGCAAGATTCCCTCTTTGCATTAATAATACATTGTGCTAGCGTATTCAAATCTGAGTTATAATAAGCTTCTACCATTTCATCGGTTAAAGTGGTGTTCAATCTTTTTGCAATTTCCAGCAAACAATATACCTCGTTCAAAGCATTAAAACTGCTGGTTAACACAAAGGTCCGGGTTTCAGTATCTAATGCCCTAAGTGTTTCTCGCCTTATGCAGTGCACATTTTGAATAATTTGTTCAAATTCGTTCATAATTCTCCTTCAATTGATAATTTCCACTGAAAGGCTCGCTTTCCAATCTCTAACAATATCTTTTGTGCATCTCGCCAGAAATTCGTTTTGTATTAATGATCCAAAAGATAGCCTATCTGTTTTATTCTGTTCTAAAAGCGAATTAACAGTATCAAGTGATGCGTATATCGCATGTGCATCTTGCGAACTTGTTGTAATTGTATGATCTAGCAGGGCGTTGCTTATATGCCAAACATCTGGCACGAAACAAAATCTTCCATTCAATCCCTCTGCAAAATCATTGATGAATTCAAAAGAGAAACAATCACATGGCAAGCAGCAAATGCTATAATCTGGTAGCACGACTTGTGAAATAATAAAAGGAATGATCCCAAATCCGTTTGTCAATGAATCACTAAAGGACATCATCGCTTCTTCAGAATGAACAAGAACCAAGTCGGCATTAGTATTCGCTATAGAATTTGATATAGCATCGCTAACAGCGAATACCTTCTCATTTTCTAAAAGAGACCTATCATAAAGGATTTCATGAATGCTACATACATTACAGAATCTGGCATTCTCAGAAGTACTGATCGCAGCAACATTAAGATATTTACTCAATTCCCCGTAAAGGTTTAAAAACACTTCTAAAGAATTCGCTTCTCCAATAACCCCTCCTACAAACACTATGTATTTTTTTACTGGAGCAAGTGGTCCTTTTCTTAATCTCTTGTATATTAGTCTGTTTCTCACATCGACCTCGGCAAATTTGGGTGTAACAATTGTACATTTGCTTCTCATTTCGACAATTCTTATAAACAAATCGTACATTTTCTCTTGTGTTTCGCACTCTTCAACTCCAAAAACACTGTGACTTAGCAAGTACAATTCATCCCACAACTCAGGATTTGCCTCATCTGGAGATACGACACGCATTCCAAGTATTTCGCGATTATCCAAAAAACTAGCGTCCTTACCACATACACAAGATCCGAGGGGTGATAGTAGCTCTACAATTTCAACATCAGAGCGATAGCGTTTGAAGTATCGGACAATAGGCAAAGTATCTGCAAATACAGGGTAGAAGGCAATTCTCTTTTTTTGACTCATTTCCTCATCCCTCTTTTTTCGCCTTTTTATAATACTCATTAAATTCATAAAACATAATTAATGCACGGATTCTTTCATATGCAGATGACTTTACCGATTCACAGTATCGCAATTTTTCAATTTGTGCATTTTCCCCGGAGTAGTCAAAATGTTTTATGCAAATTGTACACAGCCTTAATGCCCAGCAGTTTTGACAAGCCTTTTCGGATATGGTTCCAACATTAAGAATTCGCTGTGCTTTCGCAATATCAAAACCACGTTTCAAATTTCCTATGCAGTTTGCATTAGTTTCATTTACACGCTCACAGGGATAGAAATCACCATTCACCGAAACCATAAGCCTACTTTTTCCAGGTATACATGGTCCTCCTGGTGCAATGACATCGAGCATACCACTCGCTGGTTTTAAAACCCGTTGATGGCTGTGCATATCTCGTATTCGTCCATATCCATAAGGAGTCACTTCTTTAGAATATAGGCCTAAATCCGCTAGATATGCTAGGAAAGATGCTTTTTCCAATTCAACAGATAATTCTTCAGGTAACTCCACATCATTATCTGTATTATCAGCAACATTTACCGTATAATGATCTAAGGGGATTTGTTTTATAACATCCGGGTATTCTCCAAAAGAAACAACATTAATGCTCGGATCAATAACGGAACTTATATGTAGTTCTTTGAATAGATTTGGATAACGTTTATTTAGCAGTCTGAGGTTTTTCAGTACCACATGGCTGGTACCTGTCCCATCAGGAAAGACTCTGTTCTCATCATTAGTTTCTTTTACCCCATCTAAGGAAACCAGCAAGCTAACGTTATGCTCTTCGAAAAATGACGCTTTTTCCTCTGTCAATAGAGATGCATTTGTTGTGATTGTAAATAGAAGCAATTTCCCTGCAAGTTCCTTTTCCGCAAATAAGATAGTTTCTTTTACAGTTTCCCATTGCAACAAAGGCTCTCCTCCATAGAACCCAACATTGTACATGCTGGAATCAACTGCATGATCTCGATAAAACAAAATTGCTTTCTTTGCGGTTTCCAATGACATAGATTTATGAGCGTGTGATCTTTGTTTTAGGTTCTTATCTTCTGAATAAATACAGTATTTACATCGAAAATTACAATCCTGTGTCAACTGCAGTGTGATTTTTTCAATACACCTATCCAGAAACAATGGAATCATTGACGTTGCTGAATGCTGTATTTTTTTCGGCCTCTTTGTTGAAAGATATCCCATTTCCATAAAGGACTTGATTATTTCAAGGGCATCTTCACCTTCTGGTTGCTCCAATTCGACAACCCCTTGTTCCACACGATATAAATGCTGATAAACGTCTTCTGGAATCCGAACAATTTCGTTTTTACCCACATCATAGAAGTATCCAGAATTAGGAGTATGGAATAGTTTGATAAATGGTTTTTTCAATAGAATCACTCCCCTTGTGTATGCTGATGGATTGCTTTGATCATGGCAACTGTTATCGTTGGCGCTGCAAAGCTAGTGGACTCAGAGGTGGTCAGTTTTTTTCCCGAAAGCAAGTACAATTCATGCTGAGAAGAAGCATAATAATCTCGTTTTGAGGATTTGATATCAACTAGATACTCACTGTCTTGTAATCTTGGATCATTTCTCACGCCGATTACTGCTTCATGACCAGCTGGCATGGTAGGCAACCCGTTTTTGTTGTAGGCTGCAACTACCAGTTGTCCATTCTTGGTGAGCACATCTATGGCTCTTCGAATGCTCTTAAAATCCTTTGTTTCAATGCTTCCCGCACTTACATTGATTATTGGAATATCCTTATGTCGACACCATCGCAAAGCAGCACATAGCATTCTACACGTAGTTGTCTGGGTTTCGTCATTGAAGATCTTTATGCTGCAGATTTGGCATCCCGGCGCATACTTTTCCAAAATTGCCGCAACAAATGCTCCATGAAACGAATGAATCTTGCCTCTTCGCTTCCGTACAATTCCAAAGCGGGTAACCTCCAGGTCATATACAATCGGTCCGGTCGGAAAAATACCCGTTTGAATCCCAGTATCGATTATTGCTACCAGCATGGTTACTCACTCCGAATGCGAAATGGTGTTCAAATAAAAGGTTGGTTCTAGGTTCTATTTGTTTTGCATTCTGTATAAAGAATCAGCTCTCCCTTTCCTGGGAGAGCTGACCTTTCAGCGCAGTTATCATCAACGCTCAATACGCGATCTGTGTAATCGTATCGCTGCCGCCGTTCTTTTCCGCATAGAACCAACAACTTGCATAGTATTGTTTATTAGAGGATCCGGAATAGGTCACATAGCCGGAATGCATAGACTTATTCGTACCCATCAGAGTGTCTTCAAACGTTGGATTGGTATAATTGTAAATCGCTACGAGTCCCCATGTGTTTCCATTTAATTCATACAGATAGATGTATTTAAGTCCTATCTTATCCATCATACCTGCCCCGGTAATGTAGAAATTCACCTCGACATTATTACCATCACGGGTAATCCATCCGCTCGTAGAATTGATGTACTCACTGGCGTTCATTGCTGCCAACGCAACCGTAGAAAGCATCATCGTTAAAACAACTATGAGTGCCAAAATTCGAATGCAATTTTTCCTCATGCTTTCACCTCATAAACCGAATTGATTATTCTTGTCATCTCTTCTTCTGACATATTTCCTGCTATGGCGACTGAATAGTTTTCAGTGTACCATACTGCTTCAACACTGTTGGTATTGCAGAAAATGTAATGTGCTATATTCCCGACATAGTATTCCGTCGGCGGAGTGTCTTCTTTCTGGTAGAAAGTTTCGTTGAACCCATCAATGGGCGAGATAGTTATTGTGATGTAGCGGTCTTGGTTATAGTATGCTTCGTGAAGAATGAGCGGTTTTGTATTGATTTGGGATTCTGTCAGTACGAACCCATCCGGCACCCAGGTCGGACACAGCGGTTCGTCAATGCCAAATTGTTTGAGTGCCATGCTGATCGTTGAGGCCAGCACCGGCTCCTGTGTTTCGGAAACGAAGTGGAGTTCATCTGCATCCCAGACCGGTATCCAGTCCCAGAGGTTGTACCCAAACGCCGCAGCAACACAGGTGGCTCCGGCGAGGAGTGCAATTATGACAGCTGCGATCAATGCAACCCGCAAGGCCTTACGATAGTCCCTTGTCTTGACCTTCGGTTCTCGATGCTGCCACGTTGCTGGCGCTTCTGCTTGTTTGGTGTCATTTTGGATACCGATGGAAAGCATATCTCCAGCATAGTATTTCGTAAAGCGTTTCCAGTACTCTTCGACGGTATCAAGATCCTCAAGCGGATTCTTCTTGTCAAGAGCTACACAAATCTGCTCCAAATCTTCCATTAACGGTTCATCTATCTGATCCGTATAGAAGAAGGCTTCTCTCAATTGCTGTTCGAGCTCTTCAACGGTCATGCTCTCATACTCGTTATGGATTTCGGTATCCTTGTCATTCAGCAACGATTTCACCTCCTACTGATTATATAAGTTACGCGAACAGGCCCAAAAGGGACATTGGGAATGAAAATTTCTCATAATAACTCTGTTTTTCAGCTTTGGTCTGATTCCCTCAACACTTGATTCAAGTGTTCCCGCGCCCGCAGAACCCTCTTTTTGCAGGCCTCGAAGTTTATTCCCAAGTCTGCAGCGATTTCCTTGGAGGATCTGCCCTCTTGATAAAATTGGATCAAAAGCTCAAGCTCATCCTTGCTGATTGCCCCAAGATAAAGGGTTTTCGGATCCAATTCCTGGGTATACTCATTGCTGGCGTGAGTGCCCGCGTTGTGGTCCTGCAGCTTTTTCAGCAGCATTTTAGCGACTCGCATTTGACGTAGATTGTACCCGATCCTATTCTTTAGTATTTTAAATAAATAGGATCGTGGGTCTCTGCATTCCATTACGACTTCGACCCGCTGCATCGCAATCAGAAATGTCTCCTGTACATAGTCTTCAGCGACTTCATCAGCGAAACCCAACCTCCGGGCATAATTCAGTAATGCCTTGAAGTGGCTGAAGTAGAGAGACTGAACAAATGCTTGCTCCTGGGTATTTAATTTGCGGTCATTTCCTTTATTCATATCAATCACTCTCAGCCTACTCTTATGGCATAGGATCTCTGCACTGACTTTTTTAAGTATAATGCAGATTATGGTAACAGTCAATTATATGCGGAGCCGTTTCGGAAAGCGGGAATTGCTGTCATTTGGAACAGTGTGAGCTCATCGGAACAACCTATTTTACGTTTACATTATAGATATTGCATAAGAGGGGGTGATTGGGGACATCGAAGCCGAATTTTAACCCGCTTTTGTTATAATGCACAAGGCTATGCCACTTGATTTATGCAATATTCAGGGTGCGTTATTGTCTAAGCTGCAACACCATTATCATCTCTCCATTGTTAAAGCGACGGCTGCGAGCTACATACCGAAAGAGCAGGGTCCTATATTTGGAGATTAGTGCCTTATCCTTCTTTATGAGTTCCGCTCAAGGCGCACACCGCTATGATAGGTAATTATACAGACTTATGAATGCTTATAGGATATTAGTCCGGTCACCAATATATCTCAATTAGAACATATTAACAATACGGATACGCTCTAATGGTCTCTCCCATTTTGCGGGCAAAATATGTGCAGGATGGGAGGGATACTATGGACGTGAATGCGCGGATCAAATAGCTCATGACAGAGCGTGGCTGGACTTCCTATCGCCTTGCCAAGGAGAGTCATCTGTCCAATACCACCATCGGCAATATGTTCCGAAGGAACACGGTTCCTTCCATCACGACCCTGGAGGCGATCTGCTCCGGATTCGGTATCACGCTCTCCCAATTTTTAGCCGAGGATGAAATGGTCGAGTTGACCCCGGAACTCAAGGAATTGTTTGATGATTGGGCGAACTTGACGCTGGATCAAAAGCAAGCAATTCGGATGATGCTGAAAGCCATGAAGCACGAATAAAGAAAAACGAGTCTGAATTGGTCCCCTGGTGTTCTATAACGCCACGAGAGGCCGGTTTTGTGACATCCTTTGTATAGAAAATTTTCCTTACCAGCAAAGGCTACCGTATCCACATGGCTGTCGAATCGTTGCTGACCCTCCATACAACTCCAAACTTCGATCCCGCACTTGACGAACCACTCCACCACGAATGGCGTTTCATCGTCTCGGCGGCCCAGCCGGTCAAACATGAAGACCAGCAGGATATCAAATTTACCTGCAACGGCAGCTTCTGGATCTCCTGGATCGCATCCCGGCCTTTCGCGGCGACCTTATAGCCAGATACGCACTTTTCTGCAAATTCTTTGATGATCATCCAGCCTTTTTCCTCGGCAAACGCTCTGCATTTCGTCTTTTGCATAGGTATGTCGTCTTTCTCGACCTGCCCCAATGTGGAAACCCTGTATAAGGTATATACCCTGTTTTTTGCCCCGGAGTATTCTTGATTGCTCATGTCCTTCCTTTCTGTCCAAATGGCCCAGAGCATCGCATTTCATCCATATTCGTTTGTCAATGTGCCTGTGCCTGCATTATCTCAATTCCTTTGCGGATTGATAAGTTTGCCGCTCCCGGTAAACTCCTGGGATAGTATTTCTTTAACCGTCTTCATAGTTTCCGCAGAATTCTCCCGCTCCGAATCGGGGGCAAATCTGAGCATTACCCTGTTTCCGTTGATGACCAAGTACTCCGAGACGGAGCCATCTGCATCTTTCGTGCTTGTAGCGGTCATGTTTGAAAACACCTTCTTTCTTTCCGGCCTATTCATCAAAGTCACATGAACGCGCTGGAAGCCGTGCCGCCAGCGCGTGGTATCTGACTTTGATGGGCAGCCGCGCCAGTCATTTTGAGCTCCTGTAAACATAGGAATCGTGTCGGCGCAGCTGGCATGTTGTCAAAAACCTTTGAACCGCCGTATTTGCCACGCAGTCCCCGGCAAGGGGATGTTATAAGCCGCCTCTGGCAAGGCCGTCATAACTCCGGGATGACGCTGCTTGTAAGGCTGGCAAGCACCCCAGGGTTCCGTCTCTAGTCCGTGGACGGGCGTGAGCAAGTTTCATTATTCCCCGCGCTGTCGTCGCGCCCGAAGTGCCGAATCGGGTCTGAGGCTTGCGGTGGTCGCTCGGACAGCTTTTTTCCTCACCTCCCGGCTGTCTGTCATGGCGTCGCGCCCCATGTCGCTCATCACGCGGGTCCTGTGCTTATAACACCGTATATTCAATTTTCAAGCGTCAGTAAAGAACCTCAGAAAAGAGTCCTTCACTAACCGCCGTTTTCAGGGCCGTTTCGTCGGGTGTTTTGAGAAAAAAGATGAAATTTTCTTCTTTGCCTCACTGATGCTCTCGGAAATGCTGGAATGGCCCTTGCCCTCTTGCCTGGCGATCTCCTCCACGTCAAGCCCTTCCACATAGTGAAGCCAGAGACGGCGAAACTGCTTTTCTGTGAGCTGGCCTTTGATGCGGATCACCGTCTCGGCGGCATACTGATCCTGGGCCTGCTTTTCGATCCGCTGCTCAATGATGACCTCCGGGCCATCCGCAGCGCCCGTCTTTTCGTCTATAGGTGCGGTGTGGTTTTCCTCCACATGATCGCCCTTTTCTTCGGTGTGGTAGTTTGCATCGGACCAGGCTTTCCACTTGAGGAAATCTGCCTCCGTATCGAAATCGGCGCGGGTCAGACGGATGATTCGTCTGTCGGCGTCGGTGTAAACGATAGCCTCCGGGTCCTTTTTATTTAGTGTATAGATGCTCCTTTTGTCCGGCATCTTATGTACCTCCAATCAGATTTCTTAGGCTGGATCTGATCGGAGGTGCGGGGGGACCTCTGCAGCGCAGCGGAATAAAAAGAGAATACAGGAAAAAACAAGAAGGTGCAGACGGCCTCAAGGCTATCTGCACCTTCCGTTCAGGTATCGGATCTGATCCTAAAGCCAGACTCTTCGTTATCGAAGAGCCAGGTCTGTGATTCAGTTATACCACCTATTTCTCTCTAATTTCTTTCACCTCCATTAAACGGAGTTGTATGTCGGTTTCGAAACGAATTCCAATCCGTGTCAATTCAAGCTGTCTATAACACCACGCGAAAAGAGTTTTGTGACATTCAAAGGTCGTTTATGTGCTTTTGTTCTCGCAGAAATGGCATATATGCATAACTTGCTCTGTTTACTATTGCTTTCTATCCATCGTATAGCCCATATTTCACCTTGATTCGATCCATTTTCTCCAGCATGGGCTCCGCGGCAAACCAAAGGAACAATACTGTGGCCGTGGCGTGGACAAGATCCACGGGGATGCCAGAAACATAGTAGGAAAGAAGCAACTGCCAGTTGAGGGTCCTGGCGTAGATCAGGGCAGCGGCGGGATTCATGATGCCGCCATAGATCACCACCGTGGCGATGGCCCCGAAGATACACAGGGATACCCGGCTTCGCCGCAGCAGGCCCTTTCGGAATAGCACACCGGCAAGGAAGCCGATGATCCCCGCAGCGAACATTTGGAAGGGCGTCCAAGGCCCTTGTCCGAACAACACGTTGGAGGCTACCATGGTCATTGCGCCGACCAGAAAGCCCGCCTCCCCGCCGAAGGCTACGCCGGAGATAATCACCAGGGCAAGCACCGGTTTGAAGGAGGGCAGCATGAAGAAGGCACCGCGGCCAACCACGCCGATGGCACAAAGGACGGCGATCACCACCAGCTCCCGGGCCTGGGGTTTTCGCCCCTCAAACACCAGGAAGAAGGGCAGCATGGTTTCCAGGAGAATCACAACGGCAATGAGATAGTATTGTCTTCCGCCCAGGTAGTACGCGCCGATGAAGATGGTCAGAGGGATCAACAGCAGGATAGAGATTGCGGCGGCCAGCGTCCGTTTGGAGAGCTTCCGTTTCTCCTTAGGCGTCTGTGCCCGCACCGGCTGGGGCGCTTTCCGGCTGAGGGAGAAGGCGCAGATCAGCAGGCATGCCACCAGAAGGAGATAGAGTGGGATATCCTGCCACGCCGCTGCCGTCAGGCCGTCTTTTGTGATGAGAGAAGATAGATCCTGGTGGGAAAGAGTATGGATGAATAGAATGATTGCCCCAATGCCGCTGAAGGCAGCCAGAAGGATACGCCATAAGGGCAGCTTTTTCGGTTTGGCGTTGGCGCTGTCCTCCGCCGGCTCCGGGAGCGGCGGCGTTTCCTCCGGCAGCTCCGGCGACCGGGGCAGACTCCCTCCGCAGGCGGCCATGACGTCCCTGGGCGTCACCGCTTCGGGCAGCTGACTCCGGGCCATGCGGTTGGCGGAGGTGGTATAGAAGCTGTTGCCGGAGAAAAACTCTCTTGGCCGCCCCTGGGAGACGATATTCCCGTCAAAGAACAGGGCGCAGCGGTCCGCGTACTCGGCACAGAATTCCACATCGTGACTTACCATGAAGATGGTGACGCCCCGGCGCTGGAGGGTTTTCAGGATCACGGCGAATATCTGCTTGAACTCCGCGTCCAGGCCCTTGGTGGGCTCGTCCAGAAGGAGGATCTCCGGGTCCAGAAGCAATACCTTGGCCAGAGCTGCCCGCTGCTGTTCGCCCCCGGAGAGATCGTAGGGATGACGATCCAGCAGCTCCTCCAGGCGGCAGAGCTGCACGGCTCTGGCTACTCGGTTCTCCTGATACTTCTTTTCCAGCTTCATACCTCGGAAGATCTCGAACAGATCCTCCCGGACCGTCTTTTTCACAAAGAGGGTCTGCGGATTCTGCGGCAGGGTGCCTACCCTGCCATTCAGCTTTACTTCTCCCCGATAGGGCTTCTGCAGGCCGCCGATGAGGGAAAGTGTTGTGGTCTTACCGGTGCCGTTCCCGCCCAGCAGGGCCAGAAACTCCCCCTTCTGCACGGTGAGGCTGACGCCCTTTACCACGTCGGGCAGGTCCTTTTCGTATTTGAACCACACGTCCTCCAGGGTAATGGCGGTTTCCTCCGATGCAGCCGCGTCCTCTTCCTCCGGGATCATACCCAGGGGATGCCGCTCTGCGTAGTCCGTCAGCCAATCCCGCCCGTCCCGGACAGTGATGGGACAGGGGGCTGTATCTTCCTCCACGCTGGCCCATACCCGCATGGCGGTGGGCATTGCCAGGAACATCCCGTGACCACTGCCCCGGAGCAGTTCTCCCACTTCGCTGGGCGTCCCGTCCGCGCTAAGCCTCCCCCTGTCCATCACCAGAACACGGTCAGAGAGCGGGAACGCATCCTCCAGGCGATGCTCCGTCAAAAGGATCGTAGTGCCCAATTCCCGGTTCACCTTGCCGATGGTGGCCAGGAAGTCCGAGGCGGCAATGGGGTCAAGCTGGCTGGTGGGCTCGTCCAGGATCAGGACGGAGGGCTGCATGGCCATGATGGAGGCCAGGTTCAGCAGCTGCTTCTGCCCGCCGGATAGCTCCGTCACATTCTTATAAAACCAAGTCTGGATGCCGAAGAAGGAAGCCATCTCCGCCACCCGGCTGCGAATGGTGGGGGTATCATACCCCAGGCTCTCCAGCCCGAAGGCCAGCTCATGCCAGACCTTATCCGTCACGATCTGATTCTCCGGAGACTGCTGCACGAAGCCGATGCGGGAGCTCTGATCCCGATGGCTGACTTCTGGCAAAATCGTCCCCTCAAACAAGATCTCTCCCCGCCGATACCCCGCAGGCGCCAGGACCGTTTTGAACTGTCGGAGCAAGGTGCTCTTCCCACAGCCGGAGGGACCGCAGAGGGTGACGAACTGCCCCTGGGGGATAGAAAAGGAAAGATGCGAAAGGGTGTCCTGCCGTTGCTCCGGATAGGCGAAGCTCAGGTCCCGGATCGTAAACGCTTCCATTTCACATCCTCCCTTCCGTTCAGGATCAGGGGCGTCAAACACAGGGCCAGGTAGACCAGCAGGAAACTCACGGGGAACGGCATGAAGCCCGCCCCTTTGATGGAGGGATAGTAGCGAAACTCCAAGCCGCCGCTGATCCAGCCGAATACGATATACCACAGGCAGAAGCCCAGCCAAAGCAAGGCAGATCGGTCCCGGCTGTCCATACGGTAAATGGAGAAGGCAGACCGCCCCGGCAGGCCGTAACCCCGGCTCTTCATGCTGTCCGCGGTCTCGATGGCGTTCTCCAGGCTCCAGGTCACCAGAATGGACAGGATGGTGATCCCGTGCTTCATCCGCTGAACGATGCCGCCATTGCTCACATCACGCCCGACACATTGTTGAGCGGTGCGCACTGTTTTCAGCTGAGCGGTGAACTTCGGCACGAACCGGAGGGTCATGCTCAGGACCAGACTCAAAGCCGGGATGACCCGTCCGAAGAGATACACGAACTTGTCTGAAGTCATGACCTCGTTATAGCAGGAAAACCACTGCACCACGCTCACCAGCATGGCGGCGGAGGCCACACCGTAGATGAGGCTCTCCAGGGTGATGGGGTTATCGTTGGGGGTGTAGGCCAGAATGGTGACGCCCTCATGATTGAAAGCCGGATTCAGGATCGCCGCCAAGAGCATCATGGGCAGCAGGAAACGAAGGGAGAAAAGAAGCCCTTTTCTCCCTTTGAGATAAAGATTGTACGCCGTGGCGCTGCCCAGGGAGATCACCAGGCAGACCGGATGCATGAAGCACATCCCGAAGACCAGCACCAGGGCAAAGTACAGAAAGTTCACCAGCGGGTGGTAGCTGGAAAAAGTATCTCGGTTGATCATCTCTTCCCCAATGCTTATTTGTTTTCCCGTCCGCGTCGGATCGTGCCAAGCTGACGCCGGACCGCTCCCAACTGACTGCGGCGGGGACCTGAGCTGAGTTCATGGGTGAGATACTTGGGCTCCACGCGGTCGATGATGCGTACACAGTCTGGGTCTGTCCAAGGCCGGTGCCGGTCGATCTGCAGGATATGCCCGTAGTTGCGCCCGAACTCATTGTTGTATGGCAGGGGGAAATCCTCCGGGAGCTTCCCTACGTTCTTGCGGCAGTAGGCTCCGCTGACGGATTGGTGGAAGTGCAGACCGTAGATGCTTTTTGCCAGCTCCCCGTGTTTTTCTATCATGTTCAGGATGTACTTGACGCCATCCCGCTGGCTTTTGATTCTCCAGTTGGTATTCATGAGGTGACCGGTGTCCAACATGATTCCCACGCGGGGGTAATTGATGCGGGACAGAAGGCACTCCGTCTTTTCGGGGTCTGTGAAGGTGAAGCCCGGCCACCATTGGTTTTCCACCAGGAAATCAAAGGTGGGTTCCACCCCGTCCAGCAGGATGTTAATGAACTCGATCGCCCCGTCCAGGACTTCCCGGTCCGTATGCAGCCAGCGGTAAGTATACCCTTCTTCCAGAGATACATCCGAGACATGAAAGACCATATAAGGCGCTTTCAGCCGGATACCCAGGGCCAGATCCTCCCGAAAATGCCGCAGCAGGTCCTCCGGCTTCGTCCCGCGGTAGACCTCATTCACTGTCTCCCAGGAACCAAACTTGTGCATGAGCGCCGCATCATCCTGACGCCAATAATCCAGCCAATCCACATAAAAAGTCATGTGGTATCCCGCCACCAGGGAAAGGGGGATGTCATCCGCCAGATTGTCCGGGTCGGCAATCAGTTCCAGACCGTCCAAGCCCAGCATCTTCACTTGATTGCTTATCTCCTCCCAGCCTCCATAGGGCTCCACGCAGTAGGTTGAGAGGGGGAAATTAGTACTCTGAATCATCGTATTTCTTCTTTCTGTCAATCTGTTTCAATCGTGCCGCCCACGGCATACCCGCCGCCCACGTCAAAGCCCAGGTCGCAGGTATAACGCCACTCCACCACGTCTCCGTCCTTCAGAGCATATCTTGAAGGGCCATAATTGGGATACCAGCCGTTGACGCTGTACATCCAACCGCTGAGATTACCCACGTCAAATTCATAAAGATTGTGGATTCCTTCAACATAAGCTGAATTGTAGATGGGGGTATCCTCAAACTCCATATGGATCTTCTGCTGTTTGCAGGTGCGCTTCAGAACCTGAAAGACAGATTCTCCTTCAAAGAACACTACCTCGGTAGGCTCCAAAATCCAGCCGTCTTCCGGCACCAGCTCCCGCTTATTTTCTTTGCATTTGTCCATATTGTTCAGTATGGATTTGCAGTCGATGGAGAGAATGCAGTGGCATTCCGTATCCGTGACCTCCGCATCCTGGGGCTCCACGGGTAATGGCTTCCCCTCTGGGACCGGGTCGGTGAGGTATTTGTCCCTGCCGGTCTCGGGATTCAGCTCCATGCCCTGGCTCTCGGAGTAGGCGATGTCCTCCTCCTTGAAGCCTCCCTCCGGCGTTGGCGCCGCGGCGGGATCGCTTTTTGCTCCGCAGGCGGGCAATACCAGGAGCAGAAGCAGCGCCAGCAGCAGCGGCAATATTCGTCTCAGCACGGTCATCTCCTCAGATCAGATTGGCCAGGACCAGCATCCGGTACAGCATCTCCGCCACCTCGCAGCGGAGGATCTCCCGCGTCGGCTCCGCGTTCATTGCCGATGTATCCAGGAGCTCATTGTCATAGCAGAACGCCATGGCCTCCTTCGCCCAGGAAGCGATGGTGCGGTAATCCATGTAATCACACAGAATATTGTTAGCCGCCGCATCTCCGACAGCCGTATCCAGGCCGCAGAGCTTCGCCGCCCGGACGGTCATGACGGCAGCCTCCTGCCGAGTGATGGTCCCCTCCGGATCAAACTCTGTGTCGGATCTGCCGTTCACGATCCCGTAGGCGTTTGCAGTTCCCACATACGCCGCATACCAGGCGTTTGCCGCTACGTCCTTGAACTTGCCGCCTGCCTTTGGTGTCAGGCCCAGGGCTTTCACCACGATGGTCGCGTACTGCGCCCGCGTCATGGTGGCATTGGGGGCAAAGCTGTCATCGCCCATCCCGTTGATGATCTCCCGGGCCGCCAGAGCTTCGATGGCCGCCTTGTTGGGGCTGTTTTTGATATCCCCGAAGGTGATCCCCGGCTTCGTCACCGCCTTGGGCTGCACGTCCTTATTTTTATTCGCAAGCCCCGTACCCGGCGCACGTTCTTCCACAGCGGGGGCGTCCCCGATGGAAATGGCGTCGGTCATGCGGTACAGGCTGTTCTTTCCCTTTTCATAGCGCAGGCAAGCGACCAGGCCGTAAAACCCCTGCTCCGCCGACATCTGATTATTCTCGTTTTCCCGGAGGGATCCGTCTGCGACATGGTAGAAACCCCCGGAGGCGGTACGGAAGGTAAGAACATTATCCAGCAGGGTGCTGCCGTTCTTCACGAAGCGAGGATCGTTCCATCCGATCCCCAACTCACAGAGGGCCACGAGCACCTGTGCCGCGCTTTCCAGATTGGAATCGCCGTCCGAATTGGAATAACCGCCCTGGGCGTTCTGCTTCTTGCTCATACAGGTGAGAGCCCGGTCGATGGCCGCCGCCACCTCTGGCTGGTCCTGATACTTCGCAAGGGCCTGGAGCGCCATTCCCGTGATATCCGGGTTGGCAGGATCGGCGGAAGTGCGGCGGTCCAGGGTCCAGCCCCCTTCATCCAACTCCTCCGCGAGTATATAATTGATGTACATCTGCCGCGTGGCCTGAGTCTCCGCCTCCGGGTTCTGCGGCATGGGATAATTTGCAGAGTCAAGGGCGATGAGCGCCCATATCGCGCTGTTGATCCCCAGCCAGACGGTCTTGTCATAGTCCCCCAAGGGGGCCAGCATGTCATATCCCCCCACGTCCCGCGCGTCCTTCCCTATGGCGGAAAGGGCAACGACGACCCGTTCATACTCCGTATACTTTCTAGTGTGCAGGACCCCCTGCACCGCCTGTACATCTTGGATAATCCTGCCGTAGTATTCCTCGAAGTACCCATCCGGTACAGCATAGCCGCTCCGGGCCAGACCCAAAACGGCCCATTCTCCGCCGATGGAGCCAAGTTCCGGCTTTGGAACAGCGGAAAGCATATACTTTGCCGTTCCGTTCACCAAGGCCTGCAGATCCGGCTCCTTTGCGGCTGAAGCGGGAACGGCAAGCGCGAGTATACAGGTCAAGATCAAAACCAAACACAGGACTCTTTTCATTCTCTCCACCCCTCTGTAAAGTCCTATTTGGGACGCGGAAAAACCGCGTCCCAAATCAAGTTTCCGGCGCTCACCGCCTCCGCGATCGGGAGGCGGTGAGCGTTTGTTCTTACTTCAGCACCAGCATCTTCACCAGGCGCTGCATCAGGGTTGCGACTTCTGCCCGGGTAGCGTTGCTGCCAGGGTTCAGGCAGTTGCTGTCATCGCCCTGGAAGAGGCCAACTTCCACAGCCCAGGCCATGGCGTCCGCCGCCCAGCCCGAGACCTTGCCGCCGTCGCTGAACCGGCTCACGCTGCCCTTGGCGCTCACGTCAAGGCCCAGGTACTGTGTATACCGGTACAGGATCGTGGCGATCTGCTCACGGGTGATGTTGTCGTTGGGCGCGAAGCCGTCTCCGTTGCCCATAACGATGCCTTCTGCGGCGGCCCAGGCCACGGCATCTGCATACCAGGCATCTGCGGGCACATCCCTAAAGCTTGCCGTTCCGTAGGTCACCGGCTCATCCTGCAGGCGGTACAGCACAGTCACCAGCATGGCGCGGGTCATGGGGGACTTCGGTGCAAAATTTCCATCGCCCACACCCTGGAACAGTTCATGGCTGCTGGCAAAATCCACAGCGGAAGCGAACCAATCGCTGTCCTTTACATCCTTGAAGGCCTTTTTGTTCGCAACGACCTTCACCACCGCACCGTTGGGGATCTCTCCGCAGGCTTTTCCGTTCTCCACGACGGACTTCTTGATGATTTTTTCCGTGCCGTCCGCGTTCACCAGGACCAGCACCTGGCCGTCCTTCGGAGCGGGCAGCTCGACCTGCAGCGAAATGTCCGCAACCTTGTTGCCGACAGTAACGGTCACCGTCTCCGCGCCGCCGGACTGATCTTCCACTACGATCCGCACTTCCTGCCCGTTCTTTGCCAGTGCGGCCACATCGGCGCTGTCCAACGTGACACAGCCCTTTTCGGTCTCCATGCGGAGCGCATCCGCAGCGTCCGCAATGACCTTCATGGCGTCGGGATCAACGCTGAGGATGATCCGGCTGGCACTCTTATTCTCGATCCGAACGGTCATTTCATCCTTGTTCTTGGAGAGCTTCAGGCCGGTTTCGGCAGTCTCCTTGTCCAGCTGTGCAAAGGCAGTGCCGGATTCCGTCTTAGCCTCCAGGATTACCACGCCGTTTTCGAAGCGGGCGGTGTCCTCTTTCTTCTCTTCTTCCTTAGTTTCTCCTGACTTGCCGCCGAAGTAATCCGGCGCTTTCAGCCAGCCGTTGTAGTAGGTACCGTCGCCCAGGGCCTGCCACTGGCCTTCGCTGGTCCAATCCGCAACCTCATAGCTGTAGTCGTTGACGTAGTGCCAAATGACTGTGTCGCCGTCCCGGAGCATCTGATCCTTGAGACCGAAGCCCGGATGTATGCCGTTGATGGTGTACATCCAGCCGGAACGCTTGCCGTTGGTGAACTCGCTGAGTTCATAACCGCCCAGGATAGACGGGGCGAAGATGGTTTCCACATAGTTGTTATCCGCGCCAATGCTGCGGATACCGGCCTGGGCCGTGGCCATGACGAACAGATCATAGACCGTAGCGCCCTCGTTCATCGTATAGGCGGTTGTGGAGAGCCAGGTCACATAGGCGGGGAGGTAGCTGTTTTTGCCGAGATCAACGTCCTGCTTGGCAAGTTCAGCGCCAACCAAACGCATGGTGACGCGGATGGTACCGCCATACCAGTCTCCGCCGCCACCGCCGGAATAGAGCGTATAGGTTGCGGAAGCGATTTCACTATCGTTCATGCCGGACTTGATAGCAATGGCCTTGATCGTGGTGGTTGCGGAGATAGCGAAAGGCCCGGTATAGCGCATACTGGCTGCACTGGGAGTGCTGCCATCAATGGTGAAATAGACCTCTGCACCTGGGGTCGCACAGGTGATGGTGATGGTCTTCGTGCCACTGAATTCTCCGGACCTGGGCATCTTCGGCGTCGCAACGGTTTCAAGCACAACCGGAGCTTCCTGCCACAGGGCGATCACGACTGTATCCGCTTCGACCTTATAGATGTTGCTGGGCAGGTACTCGTCCTCGCCGATCTGCCAGGCTTTGTATTCCATGCCTTCGGGAGCGGTGAAGCCACACTCCGGCAGTGTGTAGTCACCGGCATTGACCGCAACATCGGCCATAGTTCCCATGCCGCCGTTGGCATCAAAGCTCACCGTATAAGTAACGGGGATATCCTCCCATACTGCCTTGATCGTAGTATCTGCATTGATCGTGATAACAGCACCGACAGCATATTCTTTGCCGTCTATGCTCCAGGCTTTGAACTGCTTCCCTTCCGGTGCTGTGATGCTGCATTCGGGCAGGGTGTAGTCTCCAGCTACCGTGTTTGCATCAGCCATTGACCCCGTCCCATCGCCGGAATCGAAGTTGATGGTGTAGGTAGGGACATCCTCCCACACCGCTTTCACCGTGGTGTTCGCTGTGATCGCCACCTGAGCGCCCGCAGCGTACTCCTTGCCGCCCACATCCCAAGCCTTGAACTGCTTGCCTTCGGGGGCAGTAAACCCGTTCTCCGGTAAAGTCAGTTTTTCGCCTTCGGTGACGGTCTGGGCCTTCATACTCCCGCTGCCCCCGTTAGCTGCGAACTTAACCGTGTAGGTAGCAGGTGCGGCATCCTTGATCGTAAGCGTTGCGCTCAGCTCAGAGCCGGTTTCCCATTTTGTTCCGAAGTCCTTTGTTACGTTGAAGCTGGAGACCTTGAATGTGTAGCTGCCTGCAGCGGCATTTGCGGGAACGGTAAAGGTAATGGTTCCCATATCGGCAAGGGTCGCATTGTCCCCGCTCGAATAATCCCAGTTCCACAACAGCTTCAAAACGTTGTCAGCGTATTTGAGGTTGTAGTCGCCACCGGAGATGGTAACGTCTTCGCTGACGATACTCTTGGCTGTCCATCCTGCCGGGTACTCCACTTCATATTCAAATGAGTCCGCTTCAAAAGCAGGAGAACCGCTGATTTTCAGTGTAACCGTCTGTTCGCTGTCGCTCGCGTTCAGCGTGGTTTCACTGAGGACCGCTTTGAAGGTCACGCCTAATGAGTTTGTCGCCAGAGCTGGAGTCAACAACCCCAGGCAGAGGACGATGCACAACAGTGCCGTGATCCATCTTTTCATTACTTCCACTCTCCTTTTACCAATCTAGTTTGGTTTTTCCTAAATAAGCCGCTTTTGCCTTAGTGATGTCGCTGCCGTCAAGAGATCTGTCGCCGTTGGCATCCGCCGCCAATTTATGAATCTCATCCAGGTATGTTTTCCCAAGATAGGCAGCCTTCGCGCGCGTAATATCGCTGCCGTCAAACTGCCCGTCTCCGTTCGCATCACCCCGGATCACGACTGTTACGGACCCATGAATCGTATGGAAGGTACGGGTATTTCCGCTGCCTTCCGGCGTCAGGCAAGCATAAGTACCGTCTGCGTTTTTCACCACAACCACACAGGGAACACTGCTGGTAATCTGGAGGCGGCCGGAGGCGACCTGTTTCACGGTGACAGAACTCGGCGCACTCACGCTGATCGAGGCTGTCATCCCCCGATCTGTCATGTCATAAAGCGAGGTTTTCCCGTTCTTCCAACGGTCATAGGCAACCAATGCATAGGCTGCCTGTTCCGTAGACATTTGGTTATCTCCGTCGCTGCCGTCTTTCAGATGAAGGAAACCTCCGTTGCCGTTATAATAGGCAAGCACCGAAGAAAGAGCGTCTCCAAGCACAGCATCATTTGCAGCATCACGGTCCAGGGCGGCCAGCGCCACTACCACCTGTGCGGAAGCCTCCACAGAACCGTAATCGTTGGCTTTTTTGCTTTTCAGGAACGTCAGGGCCTTGCTCACGCTGCTTTGGAGCTGCGAAAAACTGTGAGAAGTCCCCAGCGCCTCATACTTCGTCTGGTTCAGATAGTAGGGGGCCATAGCCTGCAGCGCCATAGCGGTCGTATCAATATCAGGCGTGCCACCGTTAATGCTCCAGCTACCGTCTGTTTCCTGTTCGTTCAGGAGTGCATCCAGAAGCCCGGCCCTCGTTTTCTTCCCGGTGGCATTGTTGAAGTAATTCTGTGAGTCGAGAGCGATGATCGCAAAGGCTGTGCCGGTGTTCCCCTGCCAGGTTGCCCAATATTCCCCGTTGTTCTGTTTGGTCAGGAGCGGGGCGACCAGGTCATAGACCTGGTTCCCCGTATTGAGTTTTGTTGCGTCCTGTCCGATGCTGGACAGTCCAATCACTACCCTGGAATACTCCGTATACTTTCTGTCATCCATTACGCCCTTGAGGCTGTTGACTTCGGTGCAAACCGCGTCGAGATACCGGCCGTACCAGGCTTCGTCCTGGTATCCGCCCCGGGCCAGCGCCAGCACGGCCCAATCGCCGCCGATGCTCCCGCAGATAGGGTCGGTGACCGTAAAATAGATGTCCTCAAGCGTCTCCTCCAGGATTGCCTTGTATTCCGTCCCGGAGGCTGCCTTTGCCGGCACCCATAGGGAAAGTGCCAGCACCAGGCAGAGGCACAGGGGCAAACTGCGTTTGATAATTGATTTTGTCATGTGCGTTTACCAATCCAAGGTCGTCTTGCCGAGGTAAGCAGCCTTCATCTTGGTGATGTCGCTGCCGTCCAGACCGTCCCCGTTAATGTCTGCTGCCAGAGCACCCAGCTCATCCAGGGTCGTTTTGCCGAGATAAGCGGCTTTTGCCTTGGTGACGTCGCTGCCATCGACGATACCGTCGCCGTTTACGTCGCCCTTAGGTAGGACATAGAATTCCATATCCCCGCTGTAGCCGCTCACGCTGAAGTCATAGCCGTTACCGTTCTTTGTGGCCTCCAGTCGCTCATAGGTATCTCCGACCTTCACGACCACAATGCAAGGCCGATCCGCTTCAACATGGAGGGTCGCGACGTTGTTCTCCACAGCGGAAGTAACCGCTGCGACGGGGGTGCCGTCGGCTTCGCTGATGATGATCTTATCAACTGGGACCTCTTCGGGGGCTTTCTCCGTTACCGTCATCAAGCAGGTCGCTGTCTTATCCCCAGCCTTAGCAGTGATCGTCACGGTCCCGGCTTTAACGCCCATTACTTTTCCGTCCTTAACCGTGGCGATGTTCTTATCAGAGCTGCTCCAGGTTACAGTTTTGTCCGTGGCGTTCTCGGGAGAAACCGTTGCTGCCAGGGTGACGGTACCGTCCACTTCTACGGAAGCCTCGGTCTTGTCCAATGTGACCTTTGTCACGGCAATCACGGCGTCTTTCACTGTCACTACGCAGGTTGCGGTTTCTTCACCGGCCTTAGCGGTAATCGTCGCGGTCCCTGCCTTCACGCCGGTCACCACGCCGTCCGCTACCGTCGCAACGCTCTCGTCGGAGCTGCTCCAGGTCACGGTCTTGTCCGTGGCGTTCTCGGGAGAAACCGTTGCCGCCAAAGTCACGGTGCCGTCCACTTCTATGGTCGCCTCGCTTAGATCAAGGGCAACGCCCTCAATGGGAACCGTTTTCACCGAAACCGTGCAAACCGCGGTCAGCTCTCCGATCTTGGCGGTGATCGTCGCGGTACCAGGCTTTACGCCGGTCACCACGCCGTCCGCTACCGTTGCAATGCTATCATCAGAGCTGCTCCAAGCTGCAGTCTTGTCATACGCATAGGTGGGGAGGACGGTGGCCGTCAGGGTGAGGGTGCTCTCAACCGCCAGGGAGGCAGTTGTCTGGTCCAGTTCGATGCTTGCTGCCGGCACCGCTGTGGGTTCCACATCCGGTGCCTCCAACCACTTGTCCCAATAGGTCTCATCGCCCAGGCTGCCGCTGGCCCAATCGGAAGTTTCATAACGGTAGTCATTTACGTAGTGCCATACGACGTTTGCGGTCCGATTTGCCATGACACTTTCATCAGCCGAGAATTTGTAGCCCTGGAGTCCGGTTCCAGAGTGTACGCCGTTGACGGTGTACATCCAGCCGCAATATTTGCCGTTGGAGCTGTCGGTGAGCTTGTACCCGGTCAGGATCTCCGGAGCATAAATGGTCTTTACGTAGTTGCTGTCCGCACCGACGCTGTTCAGTCCCGCTTCATTCGTCGCCATGATAAACAGATCGTACATGGTGGAGTTTTCGTCTATCAGGTAGGTTTTTGTGGGTATCCAGGTCACATAGTCCGGCCGATAATCGGACTTCTTCAAATCAACATCCTGCTCCGCAGGGTAGGAACCGACGAGTCGGAAGGTCACCAGCACTTTTCCTTCGGGAATCGTGTATGGCGTCGCGGTGATCGTGCCAATCACGGTTACGATCTCCGTTGCCTGGGCTTCGCCCTCGCCCTTGCTCAGGGCAATGCTTGCCGCGTAGCTGCCATTCGTCCCTGCAGTCTGCTCCGCCGTTCCTTCCGTCGCAGCCTCGAAGCTCGTTACCGTCACTTCCGCCGTCGCGCCGTCCAGCAGATCCTCCGTCAGCAGAGCTTCCACCGCGGTCTTCACTGCATCTGCATCCCCGGCGCTTTCCTGCACCAGATCCCAGGTCATCCCTTCCAGCGCCGTCTTCACCGACGCTAGTGCCGCCGCGTTCTCCGCTGCGGGATCGGCTTTTTCTCCGTACTCCAGATAGATTTCAATGTCTCCGCTGACCACCGGCTTGTTGAACGTCAGTCCGAAGCCCCGATTGTTTTCCGTCGTCGAATCAATCGCCGAGGCCTCGTACCGCCACGTCCGGAAATACCGCCAGCTGTCCAGTCCTTCAAAGGTTCCCGTTATATTCGTGGTGCTGTAGCTCGTGCTGGACTCCGGTACGGTCACTTCTACGCCGTTGATCGTGATCTTCTTCAATTCCAGATCGGCCAGGTCCTGGTCGTTGTACACCTGGAACAGGTAGATCTTGCTGCTGTCTATTACGGTTTCATACTTACGGGTGGTTGCGTCTACCGCCGTCAGTTCCTGCAGTTCGCCGCCGACCTTCAGCGTCAGGTACGGAGCTTCCGTCCCTGTCTTCTCGCTGCCGAAGGCCACGTTGGACTTCACCGTGAAGTAGAAGCCGGGAACCGTATACTCCGTCGCGGTGATCGTGCCGGTCACGGTTACGGTCTCCGTCGCCTGGGCTTCACCCTCGCCCTTGCTCAGAGCGATACTCGCCGTGTAGCTGCCATTCGTCCCTGCAGTCTGCTCCGCCGTTCCTTCCGTCGCAGCTTCGAAGCTCGTCACCGTCACTTCCGCAGCTGCACCGGCCAGCAGTTCTTCCGTCAGCAGAGCTTCCACCGCGGTCTTCACTGCATCTGCATCCCCGGCGCTTTCCTGCACCAGATCCCAGGTCATCCCTTCCAGCGCCGTCTTCAAAGCAGCCAACGTCAGTCCATTTTCATACGCCGGATCGAAGGCGTCAGCCATATCATAGAGGGTCGCTTTTCCGGCCTTCAACCGGGCATAAGCAGCCAGTGCATAGGCTGCCTGCTCTGTGGACATCTGATCCGCCTCAGAAGCATTCAGGGTAAACTTGATCATGCCGGCATCTTCATCAAAGAACTGGCAGAGAGCCGTGATGGGGTTATAAAGGGTGTTGACTGTCCATGCCTCACTGGTCGGGTCGATACCCAAACTGCAAAGGGCAACAATCACCTGCGCAATGCTGCAGGAATTATACTGTCCCATGGTGGAGAAACCGCCGGCGTTCTGATCCTGAATGGACCGCAGCGCAACAAGAGCCTCATCGACCACTGTTCTCACACTGTCATTGGAAGCATAATATGGAGCCAGAGCGATTAAAACGTCTGCGGTCATGTCCGCATCGGCGATGCCTTCGCCCATGATGTTCCATCCGCCATTGTCCAGTGCGTCGGAGACGAGACCGTTCACAAATGCTTCGGTATTTTCCGAATATGGTTTCGCGTTCATAGCCAGAAGCCCAAAAGACTTCTGGTTCAGAAGCAGATCTTCATCATAAGCGGAATAGAGAGCGGTCAGGTCATAGATCGGGCTGCCCTCGTCATATTGGAAGCTGGAAGCATCGATCCCCAGGGAACTCAGAGCGAAGGTGACCCGCTCATAATCCGTCAGGCTCTCTATCGTGCCATCGTCACGAGCAAGGGCACCTTTCAAAAGACGCAGATAGTTCTGAGAAATCTCACTATTTGCATCAATCCGCCCATCCCGGGCCAGGGCAAAAATCTTCCACTCGCCGTTGACGGAACGGACATTAATCGCTGTGGGATCGGCAGCCAGCGACGCCATGATCGCTTCACGGACCGTTTCGGCGTCCGTAATCTTCTTCAGCTCCGCAAAAGCAGCCTCTGCAGCAAGCAGCACATCATAATTTGAGACCAAAGCCTGAGTATCCGCATCCAACGCATTATAGGAGGCACGGGCTTTGGCAATTGCGTCCCCGCTTTGGGGAGACACATCCCCGATGGCATTGATGAGTCGGATCGTCTCCTCCTGAGCAGCCAATTCGCGGAGCTGCCCATAGCGGCTGAACTGTCCGTACTGACACCACTCCACGCCGGGATAATTGCTCGCAGGGAACAGCGCCGCAAGGCCATCTGCGCCCAAGGTGTTAAATTCCGTGCTCTCATAGGCAATGCCCTCCAAGGCAAGTACCCGCTCGATCTCTTCGTCCCCCAGCTTCCAGCGGAGGATTGCCCAATTCCATGTGAAGTCCGGGTCCGGGTTCCCCCAGGCCATGACATCGCCATCCTGGATGTCATAGTTGCTGACGCCCCAGTTGCTAAACTCTCCGTTGATGTACCAAAGGCCGTAGCTACTCATGTTGGTGGTCAGGACTACCGAGCCGGTGTCCTCCGCGCCGCCTGCGGTGATGTTGGTGACAAAGGCTCCGAACTGAGTAGCGGTATAGTTATAAGTCCAGTTCCCGGGCCAATTCGCCTCCAAGACCGCCTCAATGGCATCGGAGGCCAGATACGCCCGGTCCCTGGGCATGGCGGCGATCATGGGCCGTGCTGTGGTCCCCTTGCTTGGATATTCCTGGAAAGCCCAGAGCACCGTATCGCAACCTTCTCCGTGAGCGGCGGAAGCCAGAGTAGCCTTAGCAGAAACGAGAGCTTCACCATAGTTGCCATCGCCAGCCATGGAGATTGCTTTCAACTGCGCATTGTAAACATCGCGAAGGAAATAGCGATAAGGGCTATAGCGCTCATATAAAGCATATTCTTCAGATTCTTTTTCGGTTGCAGTATATGTTTCTCTTCCAAATTTATCCAAGCCATAAGTTTCCTGATAATAGGACATGAATTCCTGAACCTGAGGAATATCTTCGGCAGACTTAACATCGATGGTGGCGCTGAGTTCATATCCTGCCCAGGTCATCTCTATGGTTATCTTGTTTATCTTTGGCAGTTCAAGTGCTGTAAACCAGATATACCCCTCAGCAGGAACAGCGGAAAAAAGACTTCCGAGCAAAACATCGGTTACCCCTGCATAATTAACCAATGTCTCTCCGTCTTCTTTATCGCCATTATAGAGCGTGAGCTGATATTCTTTTCCGTCACAATAGTATAAGCCATGTGTCGAAACGATGATTTCAAAAAAGCCGTCCATCCCCTCAATCAGAGGGATAGACTGTGCAGATAGCACGACACTATTGAAAATAGTCTCATTTATTAGCTTCGTAAAGTTTATGTGTTCACCGATTGGAACTGAGTCCGCGCGATAGCTTACCAATGACAATTCCATGCTGCTGTCACAAAAATGCAGATCAATGGGGCTATCTGAGTTTACAATAATAGGAACTGAAATATAATAATGCCTTACTTCAACAGATGTCTCTTCTTCACCGTTAATGTCAGTAGTCCAATAATCTGAATATATCTCTTCATCATGGGTCCAATACCCTTTTACGATATCCTCAATTAAATAACTTCTGTAGTTATAAAATGTCAGGGGGATCACATGGTGAGTATCGTCTTCACCAATGGTATAATAATCAAAGTCATAATTACCGACTCTCGGATCATACGGACTGGTAAGCAGCTCCGTCATGACTTCATAGACACTACCCTCATCCGTATCTTCGACCCATTTAATACCGTTAATTCTTGCTTTTTCTTCATCACCCAGTGCGATCCGGAATTCAGGAGCGTACTGTGCTTCAGCACTTCCAAACTCAAAGAGAATATTGATATTTGAATCCGGAACGATCTGAGAAAAAGCGAGAAGATAGCCTCTGATGCAGGATACCCCTGGGACGTCCGTATAATCAAAATTACGTGAATATATTGAATCTCTGCTGTCAATGCCCGCTATTTCATTTTCAACATAAAGAAAGCTGTGATTATCTATCGTACATGTCTCCGGGATTTCAATGGAAACTCCGTTGATTGTCACCTTTGAAAGATAGACACCTTCAAAATCCAAATTGTTATTTATCTGGACCCAATAAAGGCTGGTGCTGTCAATATCTTCACAGCGAAAGCTGTAATCGTCAATAATTTCCAAGTCAAGAATTTCCAAGTCAAGGGCATTAGTGCCTTGTTTGACCATCAGATAGGGGTTTGAAGTACTGTCCTCTGAATCCGCAAAGGGCAGATTTGAAGAAATAACAAAATCAAAACCTGTCGTATTTGCCTGAACCCGCATTTCAAGAATCGGGGAAATCGAAAGGACCAGCAAAAGCGACAGCAGAAGCGACAGGCCACGTCTCAAATTTGCTTTGGACATAAAAACTCCTCCCTCTTTGGATCTCGTGGGGAGCCTTCATGCTTCCGTACACCCCACGAAACAACTCCAAAAGAGCAAGGCGGCGGCCAGAAGCCCCAGAGAAAGTACCCGGTTCATGACCACCGCACATACCTTTTTGAATAATATGAGTTTTTGGATTCTCTAGGAAAGGCGCAGGAGGAAGAAACCTCCTGCGCCTTAGTGAGATTTACTTCACGATATAGAGTTCATTGTCATCGTTACCGAAGACAACGATGCCATTATCGGAGACTGCGACGCCCTGGAGCGTATAGCCGGTTCCGACGCTGCCGGTAGTCCAAACTGCAGCAGAAGAAACCGAACCGGGCGCATAGCTGAGGCAATAGCCTTTTCCACTCGCACCGTTTGTCGTAAAATAGAGATAATCAATGGGAACTCCAGTACTCGGATTGGTGGTGCTATAGGCAACGATGGAACTCTGCACCGCTTCGGAGTTGCTGACCCAGAGCGACTGCAAAGCAGACTGGTTAAAGCTGTTAACGGGAACCTTCCACACCTCTCCGGCGTATTCGGTCGTATAGGTTGCGGAATTGTATGTGGTTTTATAGCCTCCCACATAGATTTGCCGGTTGGCGGAAACGACCGGAGTTGATGTGGTAGTGATCGCATATGTGGTATCGTAAATCCGTACGTTCGCCGCAGTGGTCAGCGCAGTATTCAGTTTCCAAAGGTAACCGCCGTTCGTGGTCAGATAAAGAGCATCGTTATCTGCACCAGGCTGATCATCAAAGCAGATGCTGGAGCGCACAGCGCCGGGATCGGTGACATAATTATTCAGATCAATTGATGTGCCAGAAGCAGAACCAAAGGTTGCGCCGATGGGCCGCCTATAGACTTTGCCGCTTTCGCTGCCAAAGATCATGTAATTGCCAACCTTGGCTGCTCCAGCCCAGTAGAAATCCTCGCCACCGGTAGGCTTAAAGCTGATTTTGGAATTGTCGCTGGGATCGAACTGCCAGTAGCAGCGGTCTCCCTCAGAGATACCGAAGTAGAGATACCCACCGCCAGCGTTGATGTGGGTATTGATCTGACCAGCCCCATCCGCAACCTTCGTGAACGTAGGCACAGAAGCACTGAGACTGGTAACCTTATAGAGCCGCCAGTTGGAAACCGTGCAGGTGATGGGAGCGGTGGAGGACACAGCCGCATCAGAGGTCAGCGTGATGATCACATCATAATTACCGGCCGGAACTGTCATTCCACTATTATTATACAGTCCAAACTCATAACCGGCATAGGAATAGGAGGTCCCATATGCATAGGTAGCTCCGGAATTTGTATCCTCCAGCGTAACCGTCCCGCTCATGCCACTGCCAGAAGCGGGGGTAATCCCGGTCATGAAATACGCCTGACCATAAGCACCGGGGATAGTCAAGCCCTCATAGATCAGGGTCACAGTAGTGTTTGCGGGAATGGTCAGGGTGCCGCCGGAGATAGCTGTGCTGTTCCAATCGCTCAGGGTTTTGCCTGCCAAAATATTGCTGTCAAGGGTCACGCCAGCATAGATGGTATTGGTGGAAGAATCGTAGTACGGGGTGGAAAGCTGCTGGGCGTTGTTGGCGTCAGCATCCAACTGGCAATCCCAAATAGTTGCAGTATTGGGATCCATGCTGGTGATGTCAACACGAGCGAGCCGAGCACCACCCGCTCCGGTAGAAGTATCCACAGCACCACCATTATAGAGGATGTAGGCGTAATTGCCCTGAATTACTGGAGTCGTATCCACGCCGGAAAAAGCGCTGTTGAAACTGAGGTTTACCTTGGTTCTGGTAGGGGTAGCAGACGTCGGCGCAGAATTTGTGGTGCCGTTGTTCGTGTTCCTGCCTTGGAAGCTGGACCAAGTCGCAAAGGCGCTGACGCCAAGGGCGAAGGTGAGAACGATGGCCAGAACGAAGGTCAGTACTCTCTTAGACATCTTGGTTTTCATGATTCTTTTCCTTTCTGATTCATAAGTATTTGTCCCCGGGGAAAACGCAGCTGGGCAGGGCTGCCGTGTGGTTTTGCGCTTCGGTTTCTCCGATTCTCCATGCATGAATGTCCGCAGACTGGCAGTGTCAGAAGCACGTCATTCTTACAAGCATTGCTCTCAGCCGTTTCATCATGTGTCCCCGAAGATCCCTCCACGCCTACAAAACGGTCATCCCGCAGTGGGCCCTTGACTGACAACCCCGTTGTTATTTCCGTGCTGCAGAGGCTTTCCCATCATACGGTTCGACCAATATCAACTGCCCCGGTTCCGCAGGTGAACCGAGTCAGCTTTGATACTCAGGCTATTCAGTTGCCAAAGTGCAGAGGATCTGCCGTCCTTCCCACCCCCGTTCCGGGCAGTGGTCCAGGCTGCCCGGAGCAGGTGTGCAAGAGGTGGAAGTCTTATCTCAACGGCAAGCTGCCGAAGAAATCGGATTTGTTGGTCTTCCTTGAACGCTTGTATATCGCGGAGAAATATGGTAATCTATGAAAGAAAGGAGGTGTTGGCCATGTGCGGAAAGAATGAGGCCATTTCCATCATGCATGAGGTCTGCGAGGCATGTAATCAAGCATTCGAGCAGAAGATCCATGACGCTTTCCTCTATGGCTCTTATGCCAGGGGCGATAACCACGAAGGGTCTGATATCGATATTCTGCTCACGGTCGATGTCCCGCCGGAGGAGCTTCGCCCTTATCGGGAAGCTGCTGCCATGGTTTGCAGTGACCTAGGCCTGGAGCATGACGTGATGATCTCTGCGCTCATTGAACCGCTGGCCCAGTTCCGCCGTTATTCAGCCACGCTGCCTTATTACCGGAACGTTCTGAGGGAGGGTATCCGCTATGCTGCCGGATGAAGATAAGCGGGCGCTCTCCAATCTGCGTTACGATCATGCCGAGGAATGCCTCCGTTCCGCCGAAGCCCTTCTCGCGACCGGAGATGTGAAAGGGGCGGCAAACAGGGCTTATTATGCTGTCTTCCACGCCATGCGCGCCGTTCTTGCCCTGGACGGGATCGACCGCAAGCACCATTCCGCGATCATTGCGGAGTTTCGCAGCCGGTATGTCAAAACCGGTACTTTTGATAAAACGTGGTCAAATCTGATCCAGATCCTTTCGGATTACCGGAACGCGAGCGATTACAATGATTTCTTTATCATTTCCCGCGATGAAGTTTCCGCGCAGATCGACGGAACAAAAGGTTTCCTCCATGCCGTTCGCAGCTTTCTGGACAATCAGGCTGACAGCCAAAAACAATGAGTCTTTCTTTCCCCGCCGCTTCGGCGGGGGATTTCTTTGCCCCCTCGGCCTGGGCGGCGAATAATGCCGCCCAAGTCATGAAGGAGCGAAGATAAGAATCTACTTAGGATTGCTCTTCCTCAGATCTGACTATGTGGTGTAGCTTCCGCCGCTTTGCCTCTTTGATGGCCCTTCTCTCTTGGGCGAACAGCTCCGCTTCTTGTTCACGCATGCGCTTGTACGCCTTGAGCCCCCGCTCTTTACTTGCCGGGAAATAACCCAACTCCCTGGCGAGACGGTTCCAATCACCCAGACGGTCAGTCAGGTAACTCCCTCCGGGCAGTTCCAGAGGGTGGGGCATCCGATGGAGATACATTGCCTTTTGCCGAACATACTCCCGCAGCTGCTCATCCGTGTCCTGGTCGTGCTGCAGGATGAACTCCTGCGTCTGCGCAGAAAGCCGATCTTTCAACCGCTTGCTGATCTGGCGTTCTCTCCAGGCGTCGATATCCATATTTCCCGCGCGATTCAAATGCGGGCGTTTTTCTTTGGTCATGCATACCATCCCCTTCCCATGGACGGGATGGCCATCAGGAATGCGCTGACCGCCGGGCAACAAAATGCCGCCGTTCCCATCGGAACAGCGGACGGCGATTTCTCGTCACAGCGGTGATGACGCCCTCTGTTCCAAACCTGCCAGACAAAGCGCCTCAGCTTTGTCCTTGCAGAGCAATTCTTCTGACTCGCGATCCGGGACCAAGGTCCCACGTCCGCATCCTACCTTCTCATGCTTTCGCACAATGGCTGGCTTTCGCCAAACGGTTTCCCGCTTCGGATGGTCCTCTCGCATACAGCACCGGTCGTGCGGGGCTCTCCCCAAATCCACGGGGTATCCCCATTCCTCTTTCACCGCGGCCTGACCATAAATGGCCTTTACGGTTGCGCGGCTACACTGCAGCAGGATGTATTCAGTTTTCTTCCGGCTGGTCCTCCAGCCCTTCATTGGGAGGACTGCTCCGTTTTACCGGAACATAAATCAGGTTATCGTCATTGAAATAGTATTCAAATGGTATTCTGCTCTTATCGAGTTCATATTCCGATTCCGGCAGCCACTGATGGTAGGCATACCACCAGGTTGAACGCATATTGTCGCTCAGCTCGGTGTTGTTTTTCGATGGCGGCGCTCGGAACTCCATAAACTGCCCGCCGGGCACCCGACGGCTCCGCATATTCTTCGGCACATAGACGACCTTTTGGACAGGTGGGCCGAGGACATAGAACCATCGATTCTCCCATTCGACCCATATCGCCGCGGAGTCCGCTCCGCCGCCTATCTTCGCGAATTCCTCCTCGCTGACATCGGGAAAGGTCCTGCCGATCCACCAGCCGCCCCGTTCCTCCTCTTTCGGGAGATCACCGGCGGTGAGCAGATATCCGACGATATAGAAACCGGGGAGGGTTTTGTACTCCGGTTCTGCCATGCGACAACATCCACGGCTCTGGGCGTACTTTGAAGAAGTCACACCATAGATATCCAAAAACGCCTTGTTGAATCCGGCCAAGGTATCATAACCGACTGCCTTTGCCGCTTCGACCGTGGACCTTCCCTGCCTGAGCAGCTCAGCAGCCTTCTGCACCCTTCGTGTGCGGATATAGTTATGAAGCGTGAATCCGCCAACTTGCTGCACGAACTTGCAGAACGTGGTATAAGGATGGCCAAAATGTGCCGCGACGTCTTTGTCATCGATTGCCGCGCGTTTTTCGTTGATCAGGTCGTCCAAACACTCATCAATGTACTGTTTTACCTTCAACAGAGTGGCAACTTTGTCTTTGTAGTTTTTCTCTCGCATAAGCTTCCACCTTTGTGTAATTATAACTTTTGGCAGGGTCAATGTAAATTTTCCAGATGTGCGTTATATTCATTTATATTTCCAAAATAACCAAAATGCATGTTTTTATTTCCTGCTCATCCATGCTCATTTTTTGGGAGATATTTCCACGCCATAACAGTGGTTTTCAAAAGCCCGTATCAAAAAAACCGCGCTCTCACAGCGCGGTCGATCTGCAGGCACAGGCAAAGCCACGGGGACCAGAAACCCCCAGTAATCCCTCCCTCGCCCGCACATCGGCTTCAGGCGTGTGCTGACTGTTCATAACGGCGCGTGTCTGACTTATCTCCCGGAGGAGCATCACAGTGCCCTGTGCGCGGGGACTTGCACCCCATTCCGTCTTAAATGAGTCCCTTTCGAGACGCATACCGATATGATGGATATTTATACAATTGTATGAATGTTTTAAGAGCTTACGTCAGCTCGTAAATATGTTTCAAGTTGAACATAGTTATCATACAAATACGCTATAATCATCTCTCCCATTTTGCGGGTAAAATATGTGCAGGATGGGAGGGATACTATGGACGTGAATGCGCGGATCAAAAAGCTCATGACAGAGCGCGGCTGGACGCCCTATCATCTTGCCAAAGAGAGCCATCTGTCCAATACCACCATCGGCAACATGTTCAGAAGAAATACAGTTCCCTCCATCATGACTTTGGAGGCAATCTGCTCCGGATTCGGCATCACCCTCTCCCAGTTCTTTGCCGAGGGCGATATGGTCGAGTTGACCCCTGAACTCAAGGAGTTGTTTGAAGACTGGGCGAACTTGACGCTGGAGCAAAAGCAAGCCATTCGGATGATGTTGAAAGCCATGAAGCACGATTAGCGAACAAAAGTCTTAACCTGGCTGCCCGGTGTCCTATAACGCCATGAGAAGCCGGTTTTGTGACATCCTTTACAAAAAATAATTTCCTTGCTAGAAAAAAGGCTATCACAGCCTACTGAGTCACCCTTGTTTAACGGATTTGGTCCACCGTGAAACAAAGATTACGGATGAAATCGTCTCCCATAGATTTGAGGCATATCCGCAGCCTTGCGGACGATAGTCTCACCTTTAGTTTTTATCTGGTAATCTATGTCATTTTCGTCTAATTAAACGCAATGAACACGGTAGGCTTTGATTTCATTAAACAGAAACAGAGAAAGTGGTGAGCAGTTTGGAGGGAGGAAAGGACACCATTCTGCCGCGGGAAGCGGCAGATCTTATTTCTGCGCTTTATCTTGAGTACCATGACAAACTGGCAAAATACGCACAGCGAATTGGGTACGCCAAAGAAGATGCGGAAGACTTGGTACAGGAGACGTTCGCCGTTGTCGTGAAAAAATACGAAACGCTGCTGGCGTCGGACAATCGTCAATCCTGGATTTTCGGTATCCTGAGAAGATGCATGGGACGAATGAACCGAGATACGCAATATGCCCTTCGGTTGTTTGAGCAGATCAAGCTGCAATCTTCTGGGGTGAATGAAGATCGGCTGGATCTGGTCACGTTGTATCGCGGACTCGTCAGCGATGAGGAACTTGAGCTCCTGATTCTGCACTTCATTAAGAAATGTTCCTACAAAAGCTTGTCCCTCAAGTATGGCATATCAGAGCCCGCTTGCCGAAAGCGCGTTCAACGGGCAAGGGACAAGTTCCGCCAGGCAATGGGAGAAGAATGAAATGCAGAAATTTGAAAACATATGTCACAAAAGCATCGGATCAGGGCGTTATAGGGGCGAAGGGGGTGAAACGATTGCTGAACGATAAGGATGCCGAAATCAAAACGAAATATGACGATTATTCCATAGATGAGCTGAAAGAAGCGTTAAAGAATACTTTCTTCTATGCCGGAGAGTTCTCTAATGCCGATATGGAAGAAATGGATCAAATCATGGCGGCTCTTGACCGAAAGGAACCGTTGGATCCTTTGTATACCGCCGAAGAATCCCTGAAACAGTTCAAAGAAGCTTACAGTGAAGAATTGTCCTCGCTCGGTGTCCGCAATACCGAGGAGGTGATGCAGGAAATATCAGCGGCAGACTCGGATGCGGTTTGTTCAGGATCGAAAGTTAAAGCGGTTCGCCCGGTGCGTCGCCGCAGATTGCTTCGTACTGCTGTGGTCGCTGCATCTGTGATAATGGTTCTTGTTGCGATCGCAGCTACCGCCAGCGCCATGGGGTATAACCTGTTTGGATGGGTACCCAAGTGGAATAAAGACGTGCTGAGTTTTGAATCAGAAAATCGGAAAGAGGACCCCGACGAGGACGATCTTCAAGGCATCCCGGAAGTTTTGGCGTCTCTGGGAATCGATGAATCGCTGTATCCGACTTGGATACCGGAGGATCTAGTATGGACTGATTTAGTCGTTGATAAGGATCCACTGTTCTTACTTGAAGCTTTTAATAATGATAATCGTTTTCTTTCGATCACCATATCGCCCACTTCAGGTTCAGAAACGGCAATGTATCAGAAAGGGGATAATTCACCGATTGAGCATTTCGCGGGTGGCGTTACGCATTTGATTTTCCAAAACGCAAGCGAGTTAACCGCAGTTTGGTATACAGAAGACTATACCGTTACAATTATCGGAAATATCACTTTGGATGAAATGAGAAAGAGTATTGATTCTGTGTATGAGGTAAAGAAATGAAAAAGACAACGATCCGTATCATTGCTGTTATTGTGGTTCTAATGCTAATACTCTCGACCACTGCTTTTGCATCCATGACCGAAAGTGACTATATTGCCGTAACCAGTGCTTGGATTACACGTGACGGAAACGATGTGAAGGTGAACTTCTATATTGTTGGCACAAATATCATGGACAAAATTGGAGTCAAGTATATCTATCTGTATGAGAAAAACGGAAACACGTGGAGTCTAGTTGAAACCTTTGATTATACTGACCCAAATTATGCTACTACATTGATGGGTTCCAATACTGCTGGCAAAAGCGGCCACGTTACCTATTCTGGATCCTCTTCCAAGAGTTACTTTGCTAATTGCCGTTTTTACGCAGAAAGGAACGGAGGCTCGGACACATACTCGCAGAACACCCCCACCTCTCACGGCTCAACTCCATAATCTCTGATTGTGAGCTACCTCCCTGGCTGGGCTACGGCTTGGCCGGGGAGCTCTTTATCTTGTTTGTCAATAACTGTTCTTACTTCCTGTTCTTTCACAGAGCGAAAGTCCGTCGCTCAAAAAAAGATGGAAAGCAGGAGGTTTGCCAGGTGGACAATGGAGGTTGGGGGGACAGGTCAGGCATTTTCGTGCCGAAAAGCAGAACATCCTGCGGAAAGGTGTTCTCAAGATGGAGACGCAGAAAAGCAGGAACGCAGTTTTGGATCGGGAAGCGCACACCGGTACTGATTGGAGAGAGGAATACGAACTCCCGGATGTCCTCTGGATGGAAGAATGGCTCCGGTCACGATTATTCGTATACCTGATATCATTGCTCACATCTTAGCTTTAACATTAATTCTATCGACTGCAGCATTTGCGGCGGAAAATTCTAGTGCATATATCGCAGCTACAAATGCTTGGATTACTCGCGATGGTAACAATGTTAATGTGAATTATTACATCGTTGGCCGAAATACCATGGATATGATAGGGGTCAAATATGTGTACCTGTATGAGAAGACTGGCAGCACATGGTACCTCGTTAAGACATTTGTGTACACTGACCCCCTGTATTCTACTGACATGATGAATTACAACTCTGGCGCTAAAGCTGCCTACCTCTCCTATTCCGGTTCTTCCGCAAAGAGCTATTATGCTGATTGCCGTTTCTATGCAGAAAAGGATGGCGGAAGCGATACCATTCCGCAGAACACTCCAACCTCCTACGGTGTTACGCCACCGGGTCCTTGAACTTTGAAAACCTTTATCCCCGGCTGAGTCAGAAACTCGGCCGGGGGTTTTTTACACCATCCTGTCCCTTTTCCCGCTTTGATCCCTCCATAAACTCTATGGAGCGGTAGGTCCGACGCTCAATCTAATGAGAGCAGGAGGACTGCCACTCGGACCGTGGAAGGTTGGAGGTGAGTCGGGTGATTTGCCCGCCGTGATTCAGTGCATCCTGCGGAAAGGTCCGCCACAGGATGGATCATCAGAATAGCCGTATCGCGTTGAAGGACCGGGACACTCAGAAAAAAACTGAGCATCCTGGTCCTTCATTTCAGAAAAACACGGCGAACTATACAAAGCCGGCTGGCCAGATTCAAAAAGGCACCTCGAAACTAAAATCGGCTAAAATTACATATCATGCGACTGATATGGAGAGAATCGATATTCTGCAATTCTCCCTCCAGCCAAATGGCAAACCCGCTCCCCTCTTGCTCTTGTTTTTGGTGAAGAAGCTGCATGACCTCGCTGCCTATCGCCATCCACGGCAAGTCAGAGAATATGTTCTTTATCAAAGCACTTTTGGTAATGCAAGCGCGTTTTTCCTGTGTCCACGCTGCGACCTCACGCTGGATCGAGACTACCAAGCCTTTTGTGACCGCTGTGGACAATGTCTGAACTGGAAGCGGATTGAGAAAGCAGAGCTGCGTGCCCCTTAGCAAAAATCGAAGTTGATTGCAAACCGTTTCTGCCTGACAAGGGAAAACTGCCCCATACAAAGGGTATCTGTATATTATTCCACAGTTTGAACTATAGTGCTTTCCGCATGATCCTTCCGCATGATCTTGCAAAAAAGTGTATTAACAATGTCCCTTTTAGCTATGCTCATGTAACTATATAAAAGTAGATGCGCTCGTATTTTGACTCAAATTCACAAAAGCCAAATTAGTTAACAGCCATTTGAAAGAGGTGACTCCCATGTGCTAAAAAGTGTTTCGTGAAACATATACAACAGACAGAAATTTTCTAAATCACAGAATTGCCAATCAGGATTTTTCTTACGCACTAACTCAATAATCCTATGGACTATTTTCGTCACCTTTGTCCTGCAATGACCAATATTGAGAATTTCCAAAAGCCACAAGTCTTGTTCTTGTCCCGATGAGTATTATGAAGTATTATTCTGGACACTTATAGGAAAAAGGAGAATAAAATGAAGAAAATAAACAGTCGCAAATGTCTATCGTTAGTTCTTGCATTTATGTTGTTCTGTTCATGTTTTATGCTTTCATCAACTGCAAATGCTTCGTTTTCTGAAGACGATGCAGGTTACCTTGAAAACGTTAAGCATAGCAACGATATGGTTTTTAACTTTTGGGATCAATTTACGGATTATGACACTGATGTTTATCTGCCTCCTGAATACTTTGCAGGTTTTGAGTTGAATAGTGACGGCACCCTGACAATATACGTCACAGACAACTCTTGTGATGTATTGGATGATCTCTGTGAAGTATGTGGGGGCAGCGATTTCCAGATCATTATTGTTCAGCATTCATTTAACACATTATGTGGAGTTAAAGATGCTATCATAGGATCTGACGATTCTATTCTGATTGATTCTATAGCTTATAACTTGTCAGAAAACAAAGTAACGGTCTTTGCTAGTCAGGAAAACATAAGAAAGTTAAAACTTAAGCCGAGTTCCTTGATTGAAATAAAAGAACGTGACACGAAAGAGTATGCTTTTAATACTGACAACAGTGCGTATGACAACAAAGAACATCTTTTGGCTAGCAATAGCAAACAGATGAACACTACAACTTTTTATCCGGGAATTCAAACCAACTTTAACAATAACAACAGTTTCGGTACAGTCGGTTTTTGCGCGACGGATGGTTTGGGTAGAAAACTACTCATTACGCATTCACATGGTTATGGCTTTTCTGGTCCCAATAATGCCAAAAGTGTTGCTGTTGCCGGAGTAACTATGAGTGCATATTCTCTCTCATACCAAACTGGTAATGGACAAGATCAATACTATGATGCCGCATATATTGTTATTCCGACAAACATATCTACAGCGCTCAGCAATAAAATCAACAATCAAGGCAGTGTTAGATTGTCCTATGTTGCATATGATAGCCAGCTTTCAAGCTATAATGGCATGGCTGTAAACGCATATGGTTGTGCAAGTGGTTTTATGGTTGGTACATCACAGAACCCCATCACTGCTATTCTTTACCAAGATACTCTCACATCGCTTTGGTCTCTTTCAATGTCTGGGTGTTATCCAGCAAATGGAGACAGTGGTGGCCCTATATATCTTGTCGGGTCAAACCAGAATAGACTGCTTGGAATCATTAGAACCACATACGGCGATGGTATTTTGTGGAAAAACATACGCGATAGGTATTATTCAATCACTGGATATACGCTGACTCCATATACAGCAAATACCTAATTCTTTGTTTTGGAGGAGTTGTTATGAAGAAGTGTTGTATTGCGTTATTTCTTCCCTTCATTCTCATTATTGCCAGCTGCGGTGAAAAGAAAACTGGAGAAAACTTATATTTCGTCATGCCACATAATTCAGCAAATACCGTAGATGGCTGGAACAAGGTTCCATATGAGGTATATCGATACGATGGCGGCAATACGTACACCTTAGCATATACGTTCCCAGATTCTGATAACTATGTCATTTTTCTTTCTGGCTCCAAGCTATACTATGCTCCTGGGGCTGGCGGAAGTATTACACGCGTCAACTTGATCAATGGGGAAACACAGACGCTTGGAGAGCTGTTATCAGGCAACATCTCCGTCCTGGTGGCAGATGGAGACAGAGTATTTGCAATCTGGATCAAAGAGAACCAGCATATCCTATATGAGGTTTCGGCACAAAATAACCGAGTAATCTGCGAGGATGTTGTTGTACAGGCGGAGCTCGCTTTGGGCGAAGGTGGCCTGTATTATATTGACAACACTGCGGAACAGGCGCTGGTTCGGTATGACTTGAACAACGGGCAGACTCGGAAGGTCGCTGATCGGGTTGGGATTTGCAAACTGGAGTACGATGGTGGTTATGTCTATTCCAGTGGCATAGACTGTTACCGCTGGGATGTGAAGACGGGAGAGAGCAGCTTTGTTTCTACCAATAACGACATCCGTGTGAGAGATGGCTGGTTGTATTACGTCGATTCCTCAGTCTCCGGAGAAACCGGTTGGGTGAAGTTTAACCGCCAAAATCTGAAGAGCGGGAAAATTGAGAGTTTCAGCACCGTTTATATACCTTATCTGGGCGATCAGACCTTCCGAAAGACAGTTGAGTTTGGCGTTAAGGGCTTCATCGCTTTCATCACATACGCAAAGGAAGATACTGAATACATGTATTTCCCCTACAGTACTTCGCAGGGAATATCGCTACATTTTTTGCCAAATTCGGACTAAGTGGCATTTTTCTATTAGATTTATCCGTATACGCGCTAACAGAGGGGACTGGAAAAGTGTTAGGGACCTCCTGACACAGATTCGCTCTTTTCTTCTCTCTTCCTGCTTCTGGAACACATGGGGTCAGCACAAATGTGCCGACCCCATATCATTTCTCAGCAGCTGTTTCTCCAGCATTGCTGACTTTATATATACGTTATGAACCACATATCAGCTCGATATCAGCTCGGTTTTACACCCGTGCGTATATCAGTTTCTGCATAATATCATCACGGAATATCTCAGAAGTACGGTAAAAAAACTGAACGATTTGTTCTTATATCGCCGCCCCATGCCGGTCCGGGAGTATACTCTCTATCAAAGCCCATTTAGCTCCGAGAGCATCTACTATCTCTGCCCCCGATGTGACATCACCATGGAGCGGGAGTATCAATCCTACTGTGACCGCTGCGGTCAGCGCCTGGGGTGGAATGGGATCAATCGGACCAGGCCGTGCAAGCGCAGAACATAAGAAACCGCTGATGAAACCCGTTGGTCTTTCACTGATGAAGAAACCGGCAAGCAGGGCAAGTGCGCACACACTTGCGAAAAACCGTCCGGCTCCCGCTTTGCGGGACCGGGCGGTTTCTGCTTGTTGGGGTGCTCCCCAATCCCCCGCGTCGTCGCAAGCTCCATAACCCTCGCTTCCGGCTGTAGCCGAAAGCTCGCTCATTTTGCTGCTCCTCCTCTCCCCGCGCAATCCACTACGCTGGGTTTGCGCGGGGACCCCTCTTGTGCCTTCGGCACGGCTGCGCGATTTCTGCATAATCGCTTTTCGGGCAGCTTACCGCTGCTCCGAAGGACGTTCCTTTTGGACGGTTTTCTCTGGAGCATCCATACCCAAAATGCGGTCAATATTGGCCTTGGCCGTCAGCAGTTCCTTCCATTCCTCACAGGCCTGCCGGTAGTCCCCATAGGCCGCTTTCTTGTCCGCCAGCAGTTTTGCGTATTCGGCGTTCAACGCCTTCACGGTGGGAAGCTTCTTCAGGCCCAGGGAATCAAAATGTCTTTTCGCAGCCTGATGCAGAAGTATGTCCGTCTCATGTTCCGCCCGGAACTTCTTGGAGTAACCGGCCTTGCGGTAGGCCACATAGGTTTCACGGGTCTTCGCATAATTGATGATTTGTGTCCGCAGGACGGCGATCTCCGCCATGCGGGTTTCCGCCGTTTTGATCCTGTCGGACAATTCATGGTATTTCGTAGAAGCGGCGTCGGCCCGCTGGGACAGAGCTGCATAATCCATGAGATCATGATCCTGCAGGTAGGCCACGGTTTGGGCCATCTGCTTCAGATTGAACCGCTTGGCCCAATTTGCGTAACCGCCCCCTTTGCCCTTGGCGAGTTTTTCTTGAATGTCGATCAGGAGCTGATTTTTCCGTTGGGGCTGTTTCGGTGTTTTTGCCTTCCGCTTCTTCGGGCTGTGTGGACGCTCTCCGGCAATGACCGTTTTCAGCTCCGCAGCGGAATAACCTTGGCCCAGGGTATCCATGCGGACGAAGCGTTTCTGCTCTCCGCCTCGAAGGGAGGGATTCGCCGGATTGCCCTTGATCTCATATCCGGCCTTTCGGAGCAATTCCAGCAAAGCGTCAAAGCTCTCCGGCTGCTGTTTCAGCGCCTCGTCGATCACACAGCAAAGGCGCTCCCGGTGGGAAAGGCCTGCCCGGTCGCCCAGCCATTTGTTGTAGCTCTTCCCGCTGTGCTTTGGGGCCTCCACGACGGAATATCCGTTTTCGACGCACAGCGTATCGTTGATCCTGGCCAGGGCCCGGCCGCTGCCGCGGAAGTCTCGGAATTTGCGGTCGCAGTTCAGCGTGACGGCGCTGAAAACGATATGATTATGAATGTGGGCCTTGTCGATGTGGGTGCAGACGATAAAGGCGTTTCTGCCCTTGGTGAAGCGCATGGCCAGCTCCCGGCCCAGCCGGTTTGCCTCTGCCGGCGTGATTTCGCCGGGAGGGAATGACTGTCGCAGCTGGTAGGCAATCACGTCGTCCGCTCCACGCACCCTGCCGGTTTTCTGAATGTAGAGTTTCTTCGCAAGCAGAAATTCCTTGTCCGCGATCCTGGCGTTGCATTGGTAGCAGGAAACAAGCTGGCCTTGATTTGTTTTCTCCGGATTCTCCACGTAGTCAATGATGTCCCGAATGGCCGCGCCGACGCTCCGGCCTTTTCCCGTGTGCAGCGCCATGAGGCGCGTGGTGGACATTGATGCTCATTCCTCCCCAACGAAAAAACGGCCTGCCGCGCAGACCGCTAAATCTGTATTTTCGTCTTTTCGCTCAGTTATGGAGTAGCGTCTTCAACGCCATATTCGCCCGCTGCAAGCCTCCCAACAGCTTCGCCGCAAGCATCGGCAGGCCGATGGGACTGACCGCCAGGGCAAAGCCCAGGAGGATCAGACCGTTTTTGACCGACGTGGTAAACAGGATGATCACGGCCAGGAGGCCGAGGACGCTGCTGGCGATCTTCCAGAGGAATACGGTGCGGGAGAACAGCGCGGCACAGAGCCAGACCAGCAGGGAGATCACCAGTGTGATCGGTATGATAAGGATTCTCAGAACGGTTTTCATGGGGCAGCCTCCTTTCCTATGCTCTACCGGCATTATATAGACTTGGGGCTATACCGCAAGGATACGGCGAGCGGGGCGACAGTGGATTGCTGCCGCCCCGTCTATTATCGGATCACCGCCAGCTTGGAAAGGATCACGTCGGCGGCCTCCAGCAGTCTGTCATATTCCGCTCGCAGGCTTTCAAGATCGGCGTCGTAGATACGGGCTGTTTCGTGTACCCGCTTGGTGAGCTGGTTAAGGTTATTGCTTGACCGGCGCAGAAGCGCGGTCAGCTCCCGCAGCTCCGGAAGGTCCAGGTTCACCACATACCCGTCAATGGCGATCTTCCGCAGATATGCACCCATATTGCCGGTGCCGAGTTGGTCCATCTTTGCATGGATCTGCTCTTTTTCTTTCGGCGTAACGTAGAACACGACGCGCTCCGGACGTTTGCGTTTTTTCACAATTCCGGCTCCAGGAAATTCGCCGAATTATTCGGCGAATTTTTTTGAAGAGGTCTTTTGAGTTTTTCCATGATGGAGGGTTTGCCGGCAGCTTTGTTTTCTGCCAGCTTTTCTTTTTCCTGTGCCTGGGCCCTCCGCGTTCCTCGCACAAACAGATCGACCAGACCGGGGTTCACTTTGTCCACCACAAGAAAGCGGTTGTTGTCCGCACTGCCGTCGATCCGATCCTCAAAGATGGGGACGGACATAGCCCAATCCTTATTCGCGTCTGAAATGCGGCCGTCGTGTCCCTTGTGCTGAACGGTGATGGCCAGAACATAAAGCGTTCGTTCATAGCCAAAAGCGTCCGCTACCTGCTTCACCGCGGCCGACGTGTCCAGCCGATTCTCGGAATAGTGCCCGCCAATCGCCTGCTCAATAGCTTCCTTGCAGGCCAGATTCAGTTTCCGGGACAGACGGTACTTGTCCAGTTCGCCGTTTTCCACTGCGTATTCCTGAGGATAGAGATAGACCGGGATATTCGTCATAAGGATTCCTCCATCGTTTTGGTTTTTTGCTTTGTGTTGGTTCTTTGCGGCAGGGGCTGCTTCAACCGCTCCAGGATGGAGAGGCGTTCCCGTTTTTCCACCGCCTGCTCCGGCTGGGGGCGTCCTCCGTTGAGATTGAGCTGCAGGTCCAGTTCCACCAGCCGCGCCGTCTTTGCGGTCAGCTCCGCTTCATAGGGGAAGGGCTTGCCTACTTCGGCCTGGGCCGCCTCCTGCTGCTTATACAGATTGTCCAGCTGATTCTGCACCGCCTTCAGACGGT
>JAEEGK010001846.1_pt1 | contig 53078 bp, 34 predicted proteins | sample 8958771 | NCBI WGS metagenome assembly JAEEGK01 (sample SAMN16246547, study PRJNA631951) | gut metagenome | biome: gut microbiome; feature: rumen; material: SC-attached | host: Bos | place: Iran: Karaj | collected 2018-10 | reverse complement strand
AACCACTGCAGCCACCAGGTGCAAAGTCCTCATCGGTCGACTCGCGCACATCGAGGATCTCGCCCGAGAAATGGAGGTGCTTGCCCGCCATGTCGTGGTTGAAGTCCATCTTCACGTGCTTGTCGCCAATCTCACGGACAAGACCCATGATCGGACGACCATCGGAGGTCTGCATCATCAGCTGGGCACCGACTTTCACCATGTCCATCAGCACATCGTTCTTCATGAACATGCTCTTATCGAGGTCCATCACATAGGCCTCATCGCGCTCGCCGTAGCCCTCTTCGGGGGTCAGGTGGAAGGCATAATGGTCGCCGGGTTCCTTGCCCATCAAGTTCTCCTCGAACTTGGGCAGCAACTGGTGCATACCGAAGATGCACACAAAGGGGTTCTCTTTCGTGGTCTCCTGAAGGATGGTACCGTTTTCGTCGTTCTCGCGCAAGACATAAGTCATGGTAACAACGGATTGATCTTGAATTTTCATAGTGTTGAATTGTTTATTGTTGAATTGTTTAATTGTTGTTTCTGAGATAATTAATAGCTTCCAAACATCTTTCGTAGAAGCCATTCCACAGCGGCCAGGCCGATGAGGACAAAGAAAATCCATTTAGAATGGATCAAGTCCTCAAAACGGCTCTCGTGATGCTCGACGGAGGTGATACGCGTGTCATTGTGCAAATCTTCCAGCAGTTGCGTCAGTTGACGTGCGGTATAATAATTGCCGTTGGTCAGGCGGGCAAGGTTACGCATCCGCTCAGCATCGGCGGTAAGTTGCTGGGCCTCAATACCGAGTGACACGACCGAGAAGGAGCCACCAACACTAATCATCCTGTCGCCCATCTGCGCTTGCACCTTATATATATATAAGCCCTCAGGTAGCAGGCCGGCGTTCAGTTCGTAGTCACGGTCGCGCTTCGAGAAGGTGTAGTCGTAGGTCTCGCCCGTCAATTTATTCTCAATCCGAATGGTCATGTCGGGTTCGGTCACCAACTCGTTGTTTGGGTTGCGCAACTCGGCCGTGATGATGATAGGCTCGTTGCTGTAATAAGTCTCCTTGGCGTAAATGGCCGAGCCGTCATTGGCCGACAGCAGCAGGTATTTCAGCGACTTGGAGAACATCTCATCGAACACATCGTGATTCTTATTCTGGTAATACTCGAACAAGCGCCAACGCCAAATGTTGGTGCCGAACAAGAAGGCCATCTTGCGCCCATCCTGGGCAAAACTCAACAGCGGCAACCCCGACTTGATGCCCATCACCTCCTGCAAGAGCAGGTCGTCGTGCGACTTCAAAGCGCTGATTTCGACATGCGGTAAGGCCAAAGGCGGGTATTTCGCAATGAGTTGCTCCGACTTTGAATCGAAGGTGAAAGTCGAGAAGGCCGTGTTTCGGTGTGCCTTGACATCCAGCTGGGTGTTGGTCGCTCCAGAATGTAAGGCAAAGACATTCTGCAACTTGTTCAGCATCTCACGGTCGGTGTCGTTGCCGACGATGAAGAAGACGGGCAGCTTCACGTTCTTGTCCAATTGCACTTTCAAAGCGTTGAAATCCGTGCGCACCGAGGGCACCTGATGTAAGATGACGAGGTCGTAATTGCTGAACTCGGGCAAGGTCTCCTTCCCGAAACAGAAGTCTATCTCGTAGTTGTCGTTGAGCACGCTGCGCAGCGCCGACAAGTCGGGATGAGGTGAGGCTGCCACGCACAACAGTTTGTACTTTTGGTCGAGCACCTCAACATAGATATGCCGCACATTGTTCATCAGTTGCTCCTCCTCGGCAATGCCGCTCACCTCGATGTTGAGGGCCATCACGCCTTTCTTGGTAGCGTCAAGCATGAAGTCGATTTCCTTGGAGAAACGATTGGACGGGATCTCAATGTCGCGCTTCTCGATGACACGACCACTTTCTTTGAGGGTCAGCTGGGCTTTGCGGCCAGCCAAATCGCGGGCGGCCACCGTCACGCGGACGGGGAAAGTCGCACCAAGCGACACCACCTTGTTATAATGCACATCACGGATGGCGAGATCAGGATAGGCCACTGTATCGCCCAAGACCACGGTATGGATGGGATACGGGAAGTTCTCGGCCAGCAACTCTGGCTCAAAGCCACGGTTATAGATACCATCGGAGAAGAGCAGCACCGCGCCGACATTGCGCTTGTAATACCTTCTGTCCAAGGTCTTTAGCAGCGAGGACAAGTCCGTCAATTGGTCAGAAAAGCCAAGTCTATCGAAATCGCGGACTTCTTCGCCAAAGAGGTATTCGTCTACTTGGAAATCATTATTTAGGTCTTTCCTAAACTGCTCAAACTGCGTCAGATACTCGGTTTTATAGAAAGCGGAATCCTTGCATAGTACGGCGGACGAGGAATTGTCATGCGCCAAGATGATGGTCGGGGTCTCCACCGAGCTGAATTTCTGCCGGATAAGCGGGTTGAAAAGCAGCAAAACAACCAATCCCACCATCAAGGTTCGGAGTGCAAACAGAATGGCTGTCAAGGCTTTACCATAGTGTTGTTTCTTGTTTCGGAAATACAACACTGTGGCTGCTGCCAGACCAGCCAGCAGCGATACAGCTAACATCCAGATGGGGATTCCGATGGGCATTTGGACAAATAAAGAGTGCAAAAGTAAGAAAATTTCTCCGAATCCATTTTACCTTTCCAAATTCTTTCCCAAAACTTTTGTACTTTTGCGAGCGTATAAAAATGAATACAAGATCATGCCATCCTCAAATCCATCAGCAATTCCAATGGACAAACAAACCTTCATCGATTCACTTTACAAAAGCATGCAAGAGTCTGCACGGCAGATGAGGCTTACTACGGGGCGTCCAATATCTCATGCGACACGAGAGGAAGCCTTACGACAAGTGGAGATGCTGAAAGCAGCTAAAGAAGCGTACAAACAAACAGGAAAATAGATTTCATGTATGCACACCCTCTCAGTCGTCATCATCACCTTTAACGAGGAGCAGAAAATCGCACAATGCCTTGATTCCGTTAAGGATATTGCCGACGAGATTATCGTCGTTGACTCGCATTCCACCGATGCGACCGAGGCCATCTGCGACCGCTACGGCGTGAAGTTCTTCACCCAGGACTGGCTCGGCTATTCCGACCAAAAAAACCTTGCCGACGAACTCGCCACCTGCGACCTCATCTTCAGCATCGATGCCGACGAAGCGCTCTCGGATGAGCTAAAACAGTCCATCAAAGCACTGAAAAACAATGAAATCGCCGAGAACAAGGTCTTCGCCATGAACCGCCTCAACAACTATTGCGGTCAGTGGGTGAAAGGCTGCGGGCTTTATCCCGAGACTAAAATCCGCATCTGGAAGCGCGGCTTCGCCGAGTGGGAAGGCATCATCCATGAGTGGCTAAAATACAAGGAAACACCGAAGAAAACCCTGTTGCGCGGCGACCTGCTACACTACTCCTGGGACACGCCCGAGGCCTTCCGCAAGCAGCAGTTCCACTTCGCCGAGCTGGGCGCGCAGTCGTACTACGATCGTGGCAAGAAGACGGGGCTCCTGCCCTATCTTTTCAGCCCAAGCATCAATTTCATCCGCACCTATTTTATAAAAGGAGGCTTCCTCTACGGCAAGACGGGCTTCAGCATCTGCCGCATGATGACGCAGGCCAATAGGCATAAATACAATCTGTTAAAAGAGAAAATGAAACAAAACAAATAAGCATTATGGAAGAAGCATTTGAACAAGAAGTGGAACGCACCGTGGCTGCACTGAAAGCCGGAAAGACCATCCTCTACCCCACCGACACCATCTGGGGCGTGGGTTGCGATGCCACCAACAACAAAGCCTGCCTGCGCGTGTACGCCGTCAAGCAGAGGCCGCTCAACAAGAGCCTTATCATCCTCGTTGATTCGGTGGAAAGGCTTCAGGATTATGTGGTTAACGTGCCAGCCATTGCCTACGACCTCATCAAAGGTGCCAAAAGCCCGCTGAGCATCATCTATACCGAAAGCAAGAACTTGGCCAAGGCCGTTTCCGACGACAAGAGCATCTGCATCCGCGTGGTTGACAACGACTTCTGCAAGGAAGTCATCCGCCGCCTCGGCAAGCCCATCACCTCCACCTCAGCCAACCTAACCGGGCAACCTTCATCAATGATTTTCAGCGACATCTGCGATGAAATCAAAAACTCGGTAGATTATGTGGTGCAGCTCTACCACGACAGCTTCTGCAAGCCCAAGAGCTCGACTATAATCAAGCTCAATGAAGACAATACTTTTGAAATTTTGAGGCAATAATTCACAGTTTTTTCGTTATTTTTGCGCCCTCAAAAATCCCATCATCGACCCATGAAATCATTGAAATTTATCCTCATGGCTTTCGTTTGCATGATTACGATGGCAGCGACAGCCCAAAACCAACCACAAAAGCCACAGACAAAGGCCCAAATGAATGCCCAAAAACTGGGCACTGTCCTATATCTCATCGAGAATTTCTATGTCGACACCGCCAATATGGACAAGGTGACTGAAGATGCTATCGTCGCCGCACTGAAGGAACTTGACCCCCACTCGGCCTACATTTCAAAGAAGGACGTGGAGAAGGCCAATGAACCCCTCGTGGGCAGCTTTGAAGGCATAGGCGTGACCTTCCAACTTATCCGCGACACCATCACCGTCATCAGCCCCGTGGCAGGCGGTCCCTCGGAGAAGGTGGGCATCATGGCCGGTGACCAATTCATCAAGATTGACGGCGAGGAATGCTTTGGCAAGAAAGTCGACAACGAATACGTGCAAAAACACCTTCGCGGCAAGAAAGGCACCAAGGTCACTGTCAGCGTGAAGCGCGGCAACGATTCCGAACTGATCGACTTTGAGATTACTCGCGACAAGATACCGTTGAACAGCATCAATGCGGCCTATATGCTCGACAACCACGTCGGATACATCAAACTCGACCGTTTCGCCCAAGAGTCGACCCAAGAGTTCAAGGAAGCCTTCGCCAAGCTGCAAAGTCAAGGCATGGAGTCGCTCATCTTCGACCTGCGCGGCAACACGGGCGGCTACCTCAACACGGCTATTGAACTCGTTGACCAGTTTCTCACCGAAAACCAACTCGTTGTCTTCACAGAAGGCATTCACTCGCCCTACCAAGAATGGCGCTGCACCAAAGACGGACTTTACACCACTGGAAAGTTGGTCGTCCTCATCGACGAGGGCTCGGCCTCAGCCAGTGAGATTCTTTCAGGAGCAATCCAAGACCATGACCGTGGTGTAGTCATCGGTCGCCGCTCATTCGGCAAAGGTTTGGTTCAAAGGCCGTTCAACCTGCCCGACGGCGCACAAATCCGCCTCACCACCTCGCGTTATCACACTCCTTCAGGCCGGTGCATCCAACGTCCATACGAAAAAGGCGCTGAAGACTATGCCAAAGAGATGACCAAGCGTCTCGAACATGGCGAATATTTCCATGCCGACAGCATCCACTTCCCCGACTCGTTGAAATACAAGACCAACGGCGGTCGCACCGTCTATGGCGGTGGCGGCATCATGCCCGACATTTTTATCCCTGTCGACACGGCCTACAACAGTAAACTCTACACCAATCTTGTCCGCAAAGGTGCCTTGAACCGCTTCACCACTGACTACGGCTTGAAACACCGCGACGAAATCAAGGCCCAATATGGTGATTTCGATAATTTCAATAAGGATTTCGTTGTCGGTCAAGACCTTGTGAACGGTCTGAAATCCGCCGCCCAAGAAGCAAAAGTGGAATGGAACGTCGAACAGTTTGCCCACTCAGAGAAATTCCTGCTTCTTCAAGTCAAGGCGCTGATTGCCCGTAATGTATGGGAAACGCAGCAATATTACCAGGTGATGGCTTCGGAAGACCCTGGCGTGAAAAAAGCCCTCGAAATCCTTGGCAACAACAAGGAATACAAACGGATTTTAAAATAACCAACCCATGAAAAAGAAAAGCTTATTCATAGCGGCTATTGGTTTGCTCCTCAGTGTACAAGCTTTCGCCCAAGGGCGCATTGATTTTGGAAAAGCATCCTCTACGCAACAATGCGTCAACGTTACGGATGACGGTTTCACTGCCAATTTCTCTTTCAGCAATCTGATTTCCAGTGAAGTGCAAACCGAGAAAGGCGTGTTTTCCAATATCACCATGGACGGCACCTACCCTTCGGGCAACATCGGAGAGCCTTCGCTTCCTTCTGCCCACCAACTGATTGCCGTGCCGATTGGAGCACAAAACATTAGCGCGAAAGTGGTTAGCTATTCGACTACCGAATATAAGCTCAGCGACTTCGGTATTGGCAGGCTCATGCCTCAACAGCCCTCTGTCAGAAAAAACCAGAAGCCCGAAGACATCCCTTTTGCTTACAACGAAAAAGAATACGCCTCAAAGGATTACACCGACCTTAACCTTGTCGACTTTGAGATTCGCGGCACCATGCGCGGCATCCAAGTCGGATCGCTGACCATCAATCCTGTGACATACAATCCCGCCAAGGGTAGTGTTATGGTTTACAACGACATCGTGGTGGAAATCAGCTATGGAGCGTACGACAAGGCCATTGCCTACAACGAGTTTGCCCGCACATTCAGCCCTTATTTTGCAGGAATTTACGACATGATGTTCAACTGGCGCGACGACGTGTACGACGAGCACCCCGACCTATGGCAAGCCCCCGTGAAAATGCTTGTCATTGCCGACCGTATGTTTGAGGAAACCATGCAGGAATGGATCGATTGGAAGACCACCAAGGGCTTTTACTTGGACGTGTATTACACCGACCAAATCGGCAACACCCCCTCGACCATCCGAAGTTTTATACAAGAGAAATACAACGAAGACGCACCCACCTTCGTCATCCTCTTTGGCGATAAGGACCAAGTGGCCGCCAGTGCCATCGGCAGTCAGACCGAATGCGTCACCGATCTGTATTATTCGAGTGTCGATGAAGACGACTTCCCCGACATCTACCACAGCCGCATGTGTGCTGAAACTGTCGAGCAGATGCAGAATATCATCGCCAAAACGCTGTTGTATGAGCGTTACGAATTTCCCGACCCCACCTATTTAAATAATGTGCTGCTCGTGGCGGGCTGGGACGACTACTTCTGCGAATACATCGGGGCACCGTCTATCCAATACGGCTTAAATTATTATTATAACCCCGAGCATGGCTACGATGAGGTTTATGCTTATCTTGGCCGGCCTTATGACAACCCATACGCATGCCTTAACACGGGTGTCAGCTTTGCCAACTACACCGCCCATGGTTATAACCAAGGCTGGGGCGAACCTAACCTCGACAACAACGACATCCCCAACATGACCAATGTCGGCAAGCCTTTCCTCGCGATGGGCAACTGTTGCAGTGCCGCCGACTGGGGCATCAACAGTACCTGCTTCGGCGAGGCCATGATTCGCACCAACGAAGCCGCTGCCTACGCTTACATCGGCTCCTGCCCCAGCACTTACTGGTATGAGGACTACTATTTCACCGTCGGGGCCACCAACATTTTCGGTCAAGCACCTACATACGAGGAATCCTCGATGGGCATTTATGATGCCGTTTGGGTGAATGACCGCTTCAACACAGTGGCATCCATGCCTTTTATCGGCAACCTCGCCGTGTGTTATGCCCATGCCCGCAACTCTCATAGAGACGACATCGACACCTACTATTGGCAAGCCTACCACACCCTTGGCGACGGTTCCATCATGCCTTACCGCGTGCAACCCACCGAAAACGAAGTCAGCCATGAGGCCGTTTTCCCTATGGGGGCGAACAGTTTTGAAGTCAGTGCCTTGCCTGGCTCGTATGTGGCCGTCAGCAAAGATGGCGAGCTGCATGGTGCGGGTCTTGTTGATGAGAGTGGTGTCATCCTCCTTGACATTGAGCCTGTTACCACGAGCGGCGAAGTAACGATTTGCGTCACTGGCCTCGACAAGATTCCGTATATCGCCAACATCCCCGCTGTCGTGCTTGAAGGACCTTTCATCGCCATCGACAGCTACACGCCTAATCAAGCCCATGTCGGCGACGAAACCACGATGAGCATCACCTTCAAGAACGTCGGCACCGAGGCCATCGGCGGCACGACCACAGTCAGCTTGACTTGCGAAAGCAACGACTTGACACTGCTCAACAGCACAGCCACTTTTGAGAGCCTTGCGCCCGAGGAAAGCATCACCATCGATGGTTTCAGCTATAGCATCATGGAAGGCGTGGCCGACCGCACCAATTTTGTCATTCACAGCACCGCCACTTGCGGCAGCGAGGTTTGGGAAGGCAAAGTCATGATTACAGCCCACGAAGCTAAGTTGGAATACGAAAACATGGCCTGGGCGGGCGGATTCGTCCCTGGCGAAACCGTGAGCGTGATGGCCTACTTTGTGAATACAGGTCACTACCGCGCCACCAATGCCGTGGCAAGCATCACCAGCACAAGCGAATACATCACCTTTGAGAACGAAACCGTTGAAATCGGCACCGTTGACCCTGAAGGCGAGGCCGTTTGTGGGTTCAATGTTATCATTAGTCCCGACTGTCCTGAAACAGAGATTCTTCCGCTCAACTTCACGCTTACCTCAGACGGTGGTCTCATTGCTGAAGGTAACGGGGTGTTGCGCAATGCCTGCAACGTTGTTTTCGAGTTGAGCGACACCTACGGCGATGGCTGGAACGATGCCTATCTGGCCGTCAGCTTCGATGATGGTACGCCTTCCGAAAGCCTCACCTTCACCGATGGCAACTTTGCATCCTATACCCTCGAAATCGGCAACCATGTGCATGTCAGCCTCTCGTGGATTCCTGGCGGATGGGACGGCGAGGTCAGCTTCGTGGTGCGTTACGAGGACGGTGAAGTCATTTACCAGCACGGCCACGACCCACAAGCGGGTTTACTTTACGAGTTCGACTGCGACTGCCAATTCAGTACCGAAATGCTCACCCCGGTCGAGAACCTAAGTGCCTCAGTGGAAGGCCACCAAATCATCCTCGATTGGGAAACCTCGGCCAACCCGATTCAATTTGTCGTCTACCGAAATGGGCTTGAAATAGGCGAGACCATGGAGACCACCTTCACCGACGAGGTAGGCACGGAAATGATCTACACCTATTGTATACTGGCCGAATACGCTGACGGTCTCTCCCTCCCTGAATGCGTCCAAGTGGAATTTTTCGACGGTTTGGAAGAAAACGACCCTTCGACAGGCTCAGAAACCATTGCTGTTTATCCCAACCCAACCAATAACATATTGAATATCAATGCAGGAAGCATGGAGTTTACCTACGTTTTATTCAACAGCATGGGTCAAGCTGTAATCAAAGGCGATGCTCACGGAGCTGTCCAAGTCAACGTGGAGCGTTTGGTCAAGGGCGTTTACTTCCTGCACATCAAGTCTAATCGACAAATGCGCGTGGAAAAAATCGTCGTTGAATAATCTTTGTCAAGTTTTTTCGTCAAGGCATGAAAATAATTGCTATTTTTGCACTTTTGACATCTACACCATTATAGAAACAACTAACAAACATAATATCAACTAATTACATTCAAAAATGAAGAAATTTGGTTTACTCACCGCAGCATTCCTTATGATGGGTCTGCTGTTTGGCACCCAAGCGATGGCTCAGCACATCGAACTTGGCGCTGCCAAGTCGGCACAAAACTGTGCCAACGTGACTGACGAAGGCTTCACGGCCTCTTTCTCCTTCAGCAGCATCGATGCCACTGAAGTCTCTACCGAAAAAGGCATGTTCTCCAACATCACGATGGAGGGCACCTATTCAGCTGGTAACGTGGGTGAGCCCTCGCTGCCCGTTGTCAACAAACTGATTGCGGTGCCTTACGGCGCCAACGTTGCCTCTGTGGAAGTGAAGAGCTACAGCACGACCACGTACCAACTCGCTGACTACGGCATCAAGACCGTCATGCCTCAGCAACCCTCCCTCCGCAAGGACCAAAAGCCTGAGGATGTGAAGTTTGTGTACAACGAAAAGGCATACGCTGCCAAGTCGTTCAGCCAGCGTCCCATTGCCACCATCGAAATGAGAGGCACAATGCGTGGCATCCAAGTCGGCTCGCTGACCATCAACCCCGTCAACTACAACCCCGCCACGAACAGCATCGAGGTTTACAACGACATCGAGATTGAGGTGCGCTACAACAACTACGACAAATCTGCTTCTTATAACGAGTTTGCCCGTACGTTCAGCCCCTATTTCGCCACCGTATACGGTGCCATGTTCAACTGGCGCGACGATGTGTACCAACAGCATCCCGACCTGTGGCAAGCTCCTGTGAAGATGCTCGTCATCGCCGACCGCATGTTCGAAGAGTGCATGCAGGAATGGATTGAATGGAAGACCATGAAGGGCTTCTATATGGATGTGAACTACACCGACGAAGTTGGCACTAGCGCCTCAGCTATCCGTAGCTTCATCCAAGGCAAATATGCTGAAGATGCTCCTACCTTCGTCATCATCTTTGGCGACAAGAACCAAGTGGCTGCCAGCGCCACAGGTAGCGAGTCGCACTGCGTCACCGATTTGCAATACATGAGCGTTGACAACGACGATTTCCCGGACATCTACCACAGCCGTATGTGCGCCGAAAACGTCCAGCAAATGCAGAATATCATCACCAAGACCCTTTGGTATGAAAAGCTGCAATTCGAATCGCCCACTCGCGACATCAGCTATCTTGGCAACGTGTTGCTCATCGCTGGTTGGGACAGCTATTGGACCTCTTATGATGGCGCTCCATCCATCCAATATGCTATGGAGTATTATTATAATACCGAGCATGGTTTCAACAATGTTTACTATTGGCTTGGTCAACCTTACACTGGTTGCTATGCTCCGTTGAATACGGGTGTCGGTTTCGTCAACTACACTGCCCACGGTTCCAATACCAGCTGGGCTGACCCACAATTCACCGTCAACAACGTGAATGGTCTTACCAATGAAGGCATGCCTTTCCTAGCTATGGGTAACTGCTGCGAGGCTGCCGACTGGGGTATCAGCAGCACCTGTTTAGGTGAAGCTATGATCCGCAACAATACTGCTGCTGCTTACGCTTATATCGGTTCCTGCCCCAGCACTTATTGGTATGAGGATTATTATTTCACTGTTGGTGCCACCAATGTCTTCGGCCAAATGCCAACTTACGAGCAGACCGCTTACGGTTGCTATGATGCTATCTGGAACGATGACGAATACAATTGCGTCTCTGCCATCCCGGTCATCGGCAACCTCGCTGTTTGCTACAGCCATGCCAATGGTTACCAAGGCAGCGTTTCCGACAAGTATTACTGGCAATCTTACCACGCTCTCGGCGACGGTTCTGTCATGCCTTTCCGCGTGATTCCTACCGCCAACAATGTCAGCCACATGGCCATCTTCCCCATCGGCATGCCCACCTACGAAGTGAGCGCTGACCCAGGTTCATACGTTGCCATCAGCAAGGACGGCGTGCTTCACGGCGTCGGTTTGGTTGATGAAAGCGGCACCATCGAAGTTGAGGTTGAACCCGTCACCTCTGGCGGCGATGTCACCATCTGCGTGACCGGTCTCGACAAGATTCCTTATATCACCATCGTTCCCGCCGCTGCTCTTGAAGGCCCATACGTCTCTGTTGACAGCTACACACCTGCCAATGTCCATGTCGGCGATGAATCATCAATGAGCATCACCTTCAAGAACGTCGGTACAGCTGCCACCAACGGCACCACGAATGTCACCCTGAGCTGCGAAAGCGAAGACCTCACCATTATTAATGGTACGGGTTCATTCGAGAGCCTTGCTCCTGAAGCCACCATCCAACTGAGTGGTTTCACTTACAGCATCGCTGAAGGCGTGGCCGACGGCACCAGATTCACCATCAAGACCATGGCCGTTTGTGGCAACAATACTTGGGAAGGCAAGACCGTCATCACTGCTGGTGAAGCTGTGCTGCAATTCGACGGCATGGCCAGCGCTGGTGGATTTGTACCTGGCGAGACCCTCTCTGTCGTTGCCTCGTTTAAGAACACTGGTCACTACATGGCTACCAACGCCATCGCCAGCATCGCTTCGACGAGCGAATATGTCACCATCGAAAACAGCACTTTCGAAGCTGGCACCATCGACCCAACGGGTGTTGCCACATGCGTGTTCAACATCACTGTTGATGCCAACTGCCCCATGACCGAGCAACTTCCTCTGACATTCACCTTGAATGCCGATGGTGGTCTCGTTGCTGAAGGTGAAGGCGTCATCAAGAACGCATGCAACGTTGTCTTCGAACTCTCCGATTCTTATGGTGACGGTTGGAATGGCGCCAGCTTGAACGTCAGCTTCAGCGATGGCACGCCTTCGCAAAGCATGACCATCAGCAGCGGCAACTCTGCTTCCTACACCATCGAAATTGGCAATGGTGTCCATGTCACCCTCAACTGGAGCAGCGGACAATGGGACAGCGAGTGCTCTTTCACTGTGAAATACGAAGATGGTGATGTGATTTACAATTGCTCATCGGTCCACAGTGGCCTGCTCTATGAATTCGATTGCAACTGCGGTGGCAGTACTCCTATTGGCACATACAACCCTGTTGAAAACCTGCAGGCTGAAGCTACCGAAACAAGTGTCGTCCTGACTTGGGAAGCTCCTGAAGGCGCCATCAACTACATCATTTACCGCAACGGTATCGAAATCGGCCAGACGACTGAAACGACCTACACCGACGTAATCCTCACCAAAGATGGTTTCATGACCTACTGTGTGGTGGCCGAATATGTCGACGGCGTTTCCGTACCCGAATGCGTCATCGTCGAGTTCTTGGATGCCATCAACGAGACCGAGGCTGAATTTGCCATCTATCCTAACCCCGTCAGCAACACCTTGTTCGTCAGCGGCGGCAATGCCGAATTCACCTACGAGATGTTCAACGGCATGGGACAGAAAGTTGCCGAAGGCAATGCCACGGGCAACACGCAAATCAACGTCAATGACCTGATGAAGGGTGTTTACTTCCTCCGCCTCACCACGGGCACACAAGTGCGCATGGAAAAGGTTGTTGTGGAATAAAGATTGACATTCCTTGACATGAAAAAAGCCGCTTTCGAGCGGCTTTTTTCATTTACAGACCTCGCTGCTTTTTGATTGCCTCGTACGCTGCATTGATTTCCTGGAACTTCTTCTCCGCAGCTTGTCGCACCTCGTCACCCAGATTGCTTACCAAATCAGGATGGTTTTTCTTCGCCATCTCGCGGTAGGCTTTCTTCACCTCCTCATCAGAGGCCGAAGCATCAACACCGAGAATCTTGTAGGCACTATCGGTTTCCTTGATGAACATGGCCTTCACCGACTGGAAATCGCTGTTGGTGATGCCCATATAGTCGGAAATCGTATTGATGACACTCAATTCCTCATTCGAAATCCTGCTATCGGAGTTGGCAATGCCAAACAGATAGTGGAGCAGTTGCAAGCGCGAGGAATAATCCATATAGCGGCCCACCTGTTGGCTGACTTCATAGAGATTGTAATCTTTCTCCAGAATCTCGCGCAGCATCTTAATGTAGTTCTCGGCGCGCTCCTGACCGAAATTCTGCAAGAAGAACCGTTTCACATAATCAAGTTCGGAGCGTTTGACGTTGCCGTCGGCCTTCATCACCGCAGCCGACAACACCAAAAGAGTCACGTTGAAGTCTCGCTTTTCCTCGGTATTGCCAAAGGTTTCATTCACCTCCGAGCGAATGACCTTAGGACGGTTACTTGAAAAAAGTCCCCCAATTGCATAACCAATGATGGCTCCGAGCGGTCCTCCGAACGACCATCCTAACCCTGTCAATATCAATCTTAAGAAGAATCCCATGGCTTTGAATTTATCGAAATGTAGTATTGTTGTTTATCAGGCGGCAAAGGTACACAAAAAACAACAAGTGAAATTGAAAATATTTCTCTTGAAAAACACCGTATCAACTGAAAAAGATTCGTATTTTTGCGCCTTTAAAGACATCAAACATCAACAACTAATTTAATTCACATGAAAAAAGTATTGTTTTCACTCGTGTTTTTGGCCATGTCCATGATGACGATGGCCCAACAGTGGGTTGGCATCAATGGCAACACGCCCGCCGCTCCACAAGTCAAGTTGGTCTCGAGCAGCGAGCAACAAGTCGTCGTTGACTTCTCGCTGAGCGGGTTCACCATGACGAGAGTGAGCACGCCCAACGGCATCCAACAGGTCATTTCCGTCCCGAAGATGGCCACGATGCTCGAAGCCGGTGCTCCCGACCTTCCACAATTCCCTGTTCCTGCCATCATCGGCAACATGGCCGAGATGGAGGTCAGCGTAATCAAGAGTGCTTTCATCGATTATGAAAACGTTGAGGTGGCTCCTTCCAAAGGCAACTTCAGCCGTCAGATCGACCCCGAAAGCGTACCCTACACCTATGGTGAGATGTACAGCCAGAATGCTTTCTATCCAGCTGCCCAAGCCCATCTTGAAATGCCTTACATCATCCGTGACTTCCGTGGTCAGAACATCATGGTGACACCCTTCTGCTACAATCCCGTGACAAAGACCTTACGCGTCTATCATCAGCTGACCTTGGCCATGAACAAGGTGAGCGACAATGGTGTGAACCAAAAGGTTGCTACCAAGTCCATCCATAAGGTTTCTCCAGAAATGAAGGCCACCTATGAGCGTCGTTTCATCAACTACAAGGAAAATGATGCCAAATACAACTTCTTGGAAGACCGTGGCGAATTGTTAATCATTTGCGCCGACCAATTCATGGCTGGCATGGAGGAGTTCATTGCTTGGAAGAACCAATCAGGCCGTCCTACCACCATGGTCAGTGTGAGCGAAGCCGGTGGCAACAGCGACACGCAAATCAAGAACTACATCAACAGCATCTACAGCAACCCCGAGCGCAACCTTGTTTTCGTCTTGTTCGTTGGCGACTATGAGCACATCACGCCCCATGCTGTTGGTGGCGAGCGTTCCGACACTTGGTTCGGTCAGTTGGAAGGCAACGACCGTTACGAAGAGGTCTTTATTGGCCGATTCTCCGTGCAAACCGATGAACATGTGGCCAATCAAGTGAACAAGGTGCTTTACTACGAGCGCGACATGCCTGAAGGCCTCACTTGGGTCAATAAGGGCTTGGGTATCGGTGCCATCGGTGCTGGTAGCGGCCACTATGGCGAAGACGACTACCAACACATCGACTTCATCCGCGACACCCTTGAGCACTACACCTACGAGCATGTCACCGAACTGCACGGTGGCGGTGGCGGTGCCAGCCAAACCTCTATCAGCAACACCATCAACGAGGGTGTGAGCATCATCAACTACTGCAACCACGGCTCGGAAACCAGCTGGGGTGTGGCCAACTATAGCAATAGCAATGTCAATGCACTGGTCAACGATAATATGTTGCCCATCAACTGGTCTGTGGCATGTCTGACGGGTAGATTCAACTATGGCGGTGCCAATGGTGCTTGCTTTGCCGAGGCATGGATGCGTGCCACCAACAACTCGACAGGTGCTCCCACCGGTGCCATCGGTGGCATGTTCTCTTGGATGAGCCAACCTTGGATTCCGCCTATGTACGGTCAAGACGAAATGGTGGATATTCTTTGCGAATGGCGCAGTGTTGACAAGTTCAACCACACATTCGGCGCTGCTTCCGTGAATGGCAACATGAAGGTTTTGGATATGTCAGGCAGCCAAGGCTACGATACGCACGACACATGGATCCTCTTTGGTGACCCCAGCATGATGGTACGCACCGACAATCCTGTCAGCATGAATGTTGGTCTCAATCCCTCCGCAATGATGCTGGGTATGACGTCTCTTGAAGTCAGTGCTGAAAACACGGCATACGGTATTGCCACCCTGATGATGGACGGCGAAATCATCGCCTCCGGTACCATCGAAGATGGCACTGCCACCCTGAACTTCTCGCCTTTGTCAAATGTGGGCACTGCCACCTTGACTGTTATTGGCTATAATAAGGTGACCGAAGTCATCCCCGTGGAAGTCCTTCCTGCTGAAGGTGCCTACATCACGGTGAGCAGCTTCTCGCCCAATTTTGCCCCTGTCAATGTGGAGACAAGCCTCACCATGAACTTTAAGAACGTGGGTGTCGACCCAACCAGCGGCGTCACCTCCGTGAGTTTGAGCTGTGCCGACGACCGCTTGAGCATCATCAACGGCACTGCCGAGTTAGGTGTGATTGCTGCCGAAGAAATCGTTACCTTGCAAGATGCCTTCAGCTTCATCGTTGCCGAAGGTGTTGAAGACGGCACTCGTTTCCAAATCGATGTCGCCATGCAGTGCGGCAGTGAGACCTGGAACGGCAAGGCAATCATCACCGCTGGCCAAGCCATCCTTGACTTTGGTGGTTCCGAATGGGCTGGTGGTTATGTCCCTGGTGAAGAGCTGACAATCGTCGCCAACTTCAAGAACATTGGTCACTATATGGCCACCAATGCCATCGCTACCATTTCTTGTGAAAACCAATACGTCACCTTGCTCAACGAGAATGTCGAGTTTGGCACCATCGACCCCGATGGCATCGCCTCGTGCGTGTTCCATCTGAGCATCGACCCGAGCTGCCCTCAGACCGAACAAATTCCGCTTAGCTTCGTCATGAATGCTGACGGTGGCCTGAGCATTGAAGGCAACCTTACGCTGAAGAACAGCTGCAATGTCGTCTTCAATCTTGCCGACTCCTACGGTGATGGTTGGAACGGAGCCAAGTTGACCGTAAGCTTTGACGACGGCACTCCTTCACAAGACCTCACTTGCAGTGGAAATGCTTCTTCCTATACCATTGAAATCGGCAATGGTGTCCACGTCACTCTCACTTGGACCAGCGGACAATGGGATAGCGAATGTTCCTTCAATGTGAAATATGAAGATGGCACAATGATTTACAATTGCACCAGCGTACACTCCGGTTTACTCTACGAGTTCGACTGCAACTGTGCTGGAGCAGAACCGCTTGGCAACTACGCCCCTGTTGAGAACCTCAATGCAGAAGTTGAAATCGGCTCCGTCATCCTGACATGGGATGCTCCCGAAGGTGCTATTGGCTACACCATCTTCCGTAATGGTCTCGAAATCGGTGGAACCATTGAACCCACCTTCACCGACGAGGTGTTCTCCGAAATCCATTTTACCTACTGCATCGTTGCCAATTATGAGGATGGTAGCTCCTTCCCTGAATGCATCGACGTGAAGGCTGAGATGAGCATCGATGAGACTGCCAATGAATTTGTCATTTATCCTAACCCCACCAATAGCATGCTCTACATCAACTGTGGCAATGCCGAGTACAGCTATGTGATGTACAATGGCATGGGTCAGGTGGTGGCAAGCGGAAACGCCCAAGGCACCGAGCAAATCAATGTCAGCGGCATGACCCAAGGTGTGTACTTCCTCCGCCTCACTTCAGGCACGCAAGTCCGCGTGGAGAAGGTTGTGGTGAAGTAAGCCTCACACAATTCTTTCAACAGAAAGGCGACCTCAATTGATGGGGTCGCCTTTCGTTTTATCTATAAGAACATTGGCTTACATCCAAACAAACATTACCAAAAATCGTGATAAATATCTTCCGCTTCAATGACGGAGGTAGCACTAAACCAACCAACAGCTCCACAATTTGATTGCAAATTGGTAAACATTGCGGGGAAGGCTCCCATTACAGGATTAACACCAATGGCCAACTTCTGATTCAACAAATAATACATGTAATCTTTAGAGATACTGTACAATTTCATCTTAACGGTATCCCCATCATGCAAATACACTTTATTCATCACCCCAAGAGGCAATTCAATATTATCCTCCAACATCTCGGGACCGTTAAAGTAATAGCCTGCATATCCTTTCATAGGAAACAGTTGGAAGAGTTTTGAAGGACGATTTGAAAACCTCGAATTGTTTAAATAAATCACCACATTATAAACAATCTCCGGATCTGACAAAGTCTGAAAATAAGGGCAAATACACACTGCCATTGAATCTTCGATAAACGGGACATCTTGGTTGTCCATTTTCGGTAGCAACCTGATAGAGTCCAATCGTTCTGCATTTCTAGGCATTTTTACTTCTGTAGTAATGTGGATTGGCCTAGAATAGATTGCATTCTCAGACACTACCACATCAAAAAGATAGCGGGTGTTTCTCTTTCCTGCCACAGAATCTGATAGATAATGGCCTGGCTTGTCTTCCTGCTCATAAAAAAATATGGTATCTCCTCCTCCTGCTAAATAGACTCTGGCATTGGAAATCATCTCCTTCTCATGGGAATACAACTCATTAGCATAACTGAGAACGACCTCGTGGCGCTTAAACTCATCTGTAATGGATCCATCAACTACGGGAATCTTCTTCCCTTCTGGAGGATCAATGGTAATCTCCTCTGTACACGCCCAAACGGACAACAAGGAGAAGAAAGCCAACAATTTGATATGAATCTTCATCTTTTTATCTTTTTATTGTGACTGCAACAACAACTATTATAAGATGCAAATCTACTTTTTATCCACAAATTGCGTCTCTACAGAAACCACAGTAGACGTCATAAACCAACCCACACCTCTATCACTAGGCTGGATGTTGGTAGACACATTCGCCGGCGCACCCATCATGGGGTTGCTGCCCATCGACATTAGCAGACTATAGTAATAATACACGTACTCCATGGGGATGCTACACAAATCAAGACGAATAAGGTCGCCATTCTTCAATTCACGCTTTCTGAATGCATACACTGGAATCTCCTTGTTAGCGGCCTGCATTTCAGGACCATTGATATAGTAACCTGCATAACCTCCCACAGGAATCATGGAACGTTGCGTCAGCGTGTCAGACAGTAAAGTATCGTTCTTGTAAATTGAAGGGGCATAAATGATATTGGGATCAGGAAGGCTTTGGAAATAGGGATAAACCCACTCGATCGTATCATTAAAAATAGTCGACGGCATGGTATCATCGGCACCGTTATAAGGCTTTATAACCAGACTATCAATACGTTCGACATTATCTGGCAACAAACTCTCTGCAAAAAGACGCACCACTTCCCCATCGGGCTCTTGCACATTGACACACAAACGGTACAACGTGTTTTTCTTTCCCGCGACAGGCTCCGTAAAATAATGCCCTTTCAATTCTGCATCCTCAAAATAATACATTGTGTCCACTCCATCCGTAACATACACTGTTGCACCACTGATATAACGAATATCATCCTTGTTGTAGAAATCAGCGGTATAACTCAATATAGCCTCATGGCTTTTCAATTCATTAGAGAAAGAAGCCTCCACGCCAATCATCGGGTCGCCTTTTTCCAAATCGATGACAATATCCTCAGTGCAGGAAGCCAAAAGCATCCCCAAGACAAGAAAAGCCAACAATTTCACATTCCACTTCACGGCACTTAGAATTTGAAATTATAAGAAATGGAAGGCACGACCGAGAACAAATACATGTTTTTGGTCACTATGCCTCCTTGTTTATCCTGGTCGAAAGTGATAGCCCAAGTGTTGTGTCGGGCGTATGCATTATAAACCGAAACATTCAGCTCGTTTTGCCACTTTTTATTGTCCAAGTTCCCCAACTTGTAGGTAAACGACAAATCCAAACGATGGTAGTCAGGATAACGACTCTGGTTGCGTTTGCCATTATAGACAGCATAGGTAACTCCACCGATGGAGTATTGTCCATAAGGATAAGTGACAGGTTTGCCCGTGCTGTAAATCCAGTTGGCAGCGACGCTGATACGGGGAGTAAAGTCATAATTGGCAACGATGACAATATTGTGAGGCCTGTCGTATGGCGAACGGTATTCCAATCCATGATCAATCTTTCTTATGCTTCTGAATGAGCGGGAATACGTGTACGAAATCCAACCAGTAAATTTGCCGACATTTTTCCTCACGAGAAGCTCTGCGCCATACGCACGTCCCTTACCCACTCGGAGCTCTCCGTCAATCAAAAGATAACCGTATGTTATGGCATTGTCCTTGAAATCAATGACATTCTTCATGTCCTTATAATACACCTCAATAGAAGTCTCAATCGCATCATTCATGAAATTACGGAAATAACCCAATGCAAACTGATCACACTTTTGGGGCTTCACATTCGGGCTAGTCGGGAACCAAACATCGAAAGGCAAACCTCCAGTAGCCGACGATGAAATCTGAGCATACTGCACTGTACGCGAATACGATGCCTTTATCGACGATTTCTCATCAATTCTATACATAGCTGCAATACGAGGTTCAGGATTGATTTCCGTATTGAAAATTTTCCCCTTCCCGTAGTGAATGGTATCTCTAACATGATAAAACACTGTATCAAAAATAAAAAAGTCTTCCTCTCCAATATTCTGGAAACAAGACAATCTCATGCCCAAACGGAGAGAGAAACGCGGTGATGGAGAATAGTCGTGAGATAGATACAGCGCATGCTCCAATGCCTTTCGGGTAACCGACTCCGTTTGATCAATCTGAAGGTATTGTGCCAAAGCGCCTCCCTTATCATCAATCTCACCTTGCATATAGGATTGGAAGCCTGTGGTCAAGCCAAATCTGGAAACATGCTTGTCATTCCACAACATGGCAACGTCGTACACCAAGTTGACCGCATCGGTACCTGCCTTAATGTTGAAATCGTAAGGATCGTATTTCAAACCGATAGAATACTTGTATCTTGACCCGATGAGAGACAAGTTGGAAGTCAGTCTGTCAGAGAAGATATGATTCCAACGGATTGTTGCACTGCTATTTCCATAGCCCAGCCTTATCATCTCCTGCATGGAAAACTTATCGTTGCCATGATATGCCGATACAAACAGGCGGTTATTCTTATTGAATTTATGCGTCACCTTGGCATTCAAATCATAGAAATAGATGCTGGATTTATTCAGGTTTTCTCCCATGAACGGAAGGAGAAGTCCTGCGTATGTGGAGCGGCCAGCAACCATCACGGAAGTCCTTTGTTCGAAAAGAGGGGCCTCAAGCATTAATCGGCTTGTCACCAAGCCAACGCCGCCTTGGCCTGAGAACTTCTTCGGCATCTCATCCTTCACCGTAACATCAAGAACCGAAGAAAGACGGCCTCCGAAATTGGCGGGAATATCGCCCTTATAAAGCGTGGCTTCCTTCACCACATCGTTGTTGAACACAGAGAAAAAGCCGAGAAAATGCGAAGCATTGTAAATCGGGGCGTCGTCCAAAAGAATGAGGTTGTGGTCGATGGAGCCACCACGCACGCTAAAGCCCGATGAGCCTTCCGAAGCCGACTGCACACCTGGCAACAACTGTATCGACTTGATGACATCAACTTCGCCCATAAATGCAGGGATTTTCTTGATGGTGATCATATCCAGCGTCTGCACGCTCATTGCCATGATGGAAACATTGCGGTCTTTGCGTTCACCTGAAATCTCCACCTCGGAAAGTCGTTCCGACTCCGGATGCAACCGCAAATTCAGGGTAAGCGGTTTGATTCCCACGCTAATTTTTTTCTCGATGGTCGTATAGCCCACGTACGAAATCCGCAAAGTGTGTTCACCTAAAGGCAATTCCAACTCATAATGGCCTTTCTCGTCGGTAGTTGTTCCTGCCTGTAATCTCTCCTCATAAATGGAAACGCCAATCAAGGTTTCATTCGTCTCAGCATCCTTGATAACGCCCGTCACTTGTCCTTTCTGTTGCGAAAACGCGCTGAATGTCAATCCTAAAAGGAAAATTATGGATAAAAATAGTTTTCGATGCATCTTTGTTGATAAAATTTGTGCAAAGATACAAAACATTGGGGATTTGGCACTTAGATTTCCAAGCAAACTTGTCAAAACCTCCGCTTTTTTTATCATTGCAGAACTTTATACCCCAACCGATCCATTTTTTCCACCTCCAACGATGGCTGCCCAAACTCCTCCGTCACCTTACCCAAAAGCAAATACACGCCATCGCCTTGGAACGGCCATTGTTTCAGCGTCTGGGGAAAATGCACCGTATCGAAGGCCTCCCCCGTGACATCCACAAAGGTCCCAAGCGCCATCGTATCGCCTTTGCATGTACGGACATATTTCACTGTCACCAATTTACCCAACATCCGATAACGACATCCCACGAAATGCAACATCTGAGAGGCCATCAACTCACCCCGGAAATTGGTCTTCAACAAATCAAACCAAGTCAAAGAGACGGGGAAACCGTAAAGTTCAATCTCATCGTAAGCGTTTTGCAAGGCATTGACCGAAAAACTAGGGAACTCAAAGTGTTGGTTCTCAAGTTCAAAAAGTGTTTCAGGCTGTTCTTTCTTGCCCTCGCTTTTGTTGAGATGCGCCTGCCATAGAAGTTCAGCTTTCGTTTTTTTCGTGAAACTGAATGCGCCACCACGAATGAGCAACACAAGTTGTTCCAATGAAAACGGCACACGCGCAATGAAATTTTCCAAACTAGCGAAAGGCCCATGAGCCTCACGTTCGGCAACAAATCGTTCAACAAATTGTTGTTCAATACCTTGCAAATGTACAAAGCCCATGAAAACCGTACGCCCGTTCAAGGTAGAGAGATAATCGCTACGGTTGACACAAGGCAGATGGATTTTTGCCCCCATGCGCCGCGCCTCGTTGAAATAGAACCATGTCTGATAGAAGCCACCGAAATTGTTGATCACAGCCACCTGAAACTCAAGCGGATAGTGGCTTTTCAGATAGAGACTCTGATAGCTCTCCACCGCGTATGAGGCCGAGTGCGCCTTGGAGAAGGAATAGCCCGAAAACGACTCAATCTGCCGCCAAAGCTCACGCACCAAGTCATCAGGATAGCCCTTGGCCTTGCAGTTGTCGAAAAAACGTTTTGTGACTTCCTCAAATTCGGACTTGTCGCGCATCTTGTGACCCATCATGCGGCGCAGCACATCGGCTTCGGCCAAGTCCAAACCTGCAAAATAATGTCCCACCTTAAGCACATCCTCCTGATAAATCATCACGCCGTAGGTCTCAGCCAAAAGTTCCTTCAATACGGGATGCTTATAGTCCACAGTTTCAGGATGATGGAAGCGGTTGATATATTCGCGCATCATGCCCGATTTGGCCACGCCCGGACGAATGATGGAACTGGCTGCGACCAAGGTTTTGTAGTCGCTGCAACGTAATTTTCGAAACAGTCCGCGCATTGCCGGACTCTCGATGTAGAAGCATCCGCAAGTCTCGGCTTTGAGTAATTGCCTGCGAATCAGTTCATCTTGCTTCAGCGCGTTAATTTGGTGAATGTCAATAAGCACGCCTCGATTGCGCTCCACCATTTCCACTGCATCACGGATATGAGCTATGCCTCGCTGACTGAGGATATCTATTTTGACAAGACCGACCTTCTCGGCGGAATACATGTCGTATTGCGTTGTCGGGAAGCCTTTGGGCGGCAGATCGAGGGCAGCAAAGTTGGTGATGGGTTCTTCCGTAATCAACACACCGCCGGCATGTATGGAACGCTGACGCGGGAAGTCGCGGAGGCGCTCAGCGATGGTCAGAATCTGACGCCCGATTTCGCTCTGACGGGCGAACACCTCAGGGTTGCGCTCCATTTGGTCGATTTCGCCTTTGGGCAGACCGAACACCTTACCTAACTCACGGCAAAGCGAGTTGCTTTGGAAAGTGACCGTCGCGCCAAGCAAAGCCACATGGTCTTGGCCATATTTGTCGAAAATGTGCTTGATGACGATATCCCTATCCTTCCACGAGAAATCGAGGTCAAAATCGGGTGGACTGCTGCGCTTGGGGTTGAGGAAACGCTCGAAATACAAATCCAGCTCAATTGGATCCACATCGGTGATTTTCAAGCAGTAAGCCACCACACTATTGGCACCGCTGCCGCGCCCGACATGATAGAAGCCTTGCGACATGGCGAACTTCACAATCTCCCAGGCGATGAGGAAATAGGCGCAAAAGCCCATCCGCTCGATGATATCCAACTCCTTCTCGATGCGGCGGTAAGCGGTCTTGTTGGCTGCGCCGTAGCGGTACATCATGCCGTCGAAAGCCAGCTTGCGCAGCAGTTCGCGGTCGTCATAGACATTGCCCGAGAAGGTGCGCTTGTTTTTCACGCTATTGTCCAAGTTGATTTCGCACTCGTCCAAAATACGCTCCGCATTCTCAATCAGTTGCGGATAAAGCGCAAAAGTGGTTTTCAGTCTTTCGGCGGGCAATAATATCTCGTCTGATGCGGCACAACTCGTTGGCTCAAGGCGCGAAATCAGCACGTTTTCGTCGATGGCCCTCATGCATTGGTGAAGTTGAAAATCACCATCCTCTGCAAAGGTCACGGGCTGCATGGCGATCAATTTCTCAAAGGATTCGCAATTGTATAGTTTGGTCAGTTGGGAGAAACGCACACCAAGGAACTCGTTATTTTTCAACAAGTTCTGTTTTCGTTTTCCGAAAGGATAAATCACGGAAACCTGTTCCCATTCGGGTGCGATTTCGGGGAAAGGCTGTTTGGTAAGGTTGTGTTGCGTCAAAAAACGGTTTAGTTCGGCGAAGCCTGCGTTGTTTTTGGCCAAGGCCACATAGAGCAGTTCGTTGCCGTTGCGCACCTCCACGCCCACGACAGGCCGCACACCCTTTCGTTGACATTCCACCACAAAATCAGCAGCGCCCATCGTCGTGTTGATGTCGGTCAAAGGCAAGACGGTATAGCCCATCGCGGCGGCCTTCGTGACCAAGTCCGCAATCGGCATCGTGCCGTAGCACAGGCTGTTATATGAATGTATGTTTAATAGCATTATCCCGCCGCCCGATGTATGATTTGTTCCCCAAACCGCATTTTGATCTTATCCATCGCGGCATAGAGGTTCGTCAGTTCCATGTTGTCGTCAAACAAGGCCAATTGCGGCGCACCGCTGACCAATTCGCTGAAGCGCACGCCAACGAGCCGAATCATCATCCTTCGGTTGTATAATTTGTCGAAGATTCCGTTCACCGTTTCACGCAACACATGGTCGAAGGCTGTGTAAAGGATGCGCTGCTGCATGTCGTGCGTGTCGAAGTTGGAGTAGCGGATTTTCACCGTCACGCAGCCCGTCAGCTTGCCCTGCGAGCGCAAGTCGAAGCCGAGGCTTTCCACCATGCGCGCCAGGCATTGCTTGATGGTCGTCACGTCAATCGTGTCCTGTTCAAACGTCCTTTCTTTGCTGATGGACTTCCGTTCTTGGTAAGGGCACACGGGCGTGCTGTCTTGCCCATTGGCCTTCTTCCAGATGTCGAGGCCGTGCTTGCCCATGGCGCGTTCCATCGCCAAAGGTGGCAGTCGGCGCAGGATGCCGATTTTCTCCACGCCCATCGAGCGAAGCAAATGGTAGGTTTTCTCCCCCACCATCGGGATTTTCTGTACCGACAGCGGGTCGAGGAATGTATTAATATAAGGTGTAGGAACTTCCAACTCGCCATTGGGCTTGGCCTGCCCCGTGGCAATCTTCGCGACGGTCTTGTTTTCCGAAAGCCCGAACGAAATTGGCAGCCCTGATTCCTTGATGATGCGTTGCCGCAGTTCGTGCGACCACAGCTGGCAGTTGTGGAAGCGGTCCATACCCGTCAGGTCGAGGTAGTGTTCGTCTATGGACATCTTCTCGTAAACGGGCGCGCTGTCGGCGATGATGTCGGTCACGAGGCGGGAATAACGGCTATAAAGTTCCATGTCGCCACGGATGAAGACGGCCTGAGCGCACAGCTGTCGCGCCATACGCATTGGCATGGCCGAGTGTACGCCAAACCTTCTTGCCTCATAACTACAAGTCGACACCACTCCCCTATCCGACATGCCTCCCACGATGACGGGTTTACCTTCCAACGAAGGGTTCACCAAACGCTCCACCGACACGAAAAACGTGTCCAAATCCAAATGCAAAATCGTCCTTTCCATAAAAAAGCCTCCTTTTTTTGCCCAAAATGCTTGCATATTCCAAAAAAGTTGTACTTTTGACGAGTTTTTAATCAAAATATTCGCCATAAAACTAATCATTATATTTGAAACAGCATATAAAAAAGCAGAGAAAATTTTTAAATCTTGAATTTTGAATTTTAAATCCCACAATATCATGTACTTCAACACCAACATCAAATTCCTACGCAAACATCGCGGTCGTACTCAGGATGACATTGCTTTTGCCCTGCAAATGAAACGCTCCACACTGAGCGGCTATGAAAACGGAGTCTCCGAACCGAACCTTGAGGCCTTAGTCGCTTTCTCCAAGTATTTCGGCATCGCCATCGACACTTTGGTGAAGGTCGACTTGAGCACGATTAGCCTGAGCCAACTCTCGCAACTCGAACGCGGCTACGACGTTCATCTGAAAGGCAGCAACCTTCGCGTGTTGGCCACCACGGTCAACAACGACAACGACGAGAACATCGAACTCGTGACCGAGAAGGCCAAGGCAGGATATGCCACGGGCTTCGCCGACCCCGAATACATCAAGGTGTTGCCGACGTTCACCATGCCCTTCCTCTCGCGCGACCGCAAATACCGCACCTTCCAAATCAGCGGCGACTCGATGCTGCCCATCCCCGATGGTTCCTACGTCACGGGTGAATATGTCCTCGACTGGACCTACATCCGCAGCGGGCAACCCTACATCGTGCTTACGCAGGACGACGGCATCGTCTTCAAAATCGTGGACAACAAAATCGAACACGAGAGCAAACTCACGCTCAGTTCGCTCAATCCGCTTTACCAACCTTACGACCTACCAGCTGCCAATATTAAAGAGGTGTGGAAATTCGTACATTACATCAGCGCGGAGATGCCCGAACAGCGCGAAAACCGTTTCCGTGAAGAGGAACTGATACAGACCGTTCAAGAACTGAAAAAACAGGTGGAGGAGATACAGCTGAAGCTGAATATTTAAGCGAATCGGCACAATTTTTGCAGTTAGTATTCGTTATGTAATAAAGACATTTTAAAACCATCATCGTCATGAAAAAAGTATTTTTTAGCTTGGTGCTTTTCTGTGGCTTGGCCCTGCTCGGCACCAGTTGCAACAAAGACAACGGAAACAATGGAAACAGCAACGTGACCCCTGAAGTAGAGGCTGGAGCCATGACCATAGGCAGCAAAACCATGGACATCACCACTTCAAAAGCAGTCACCTACGGTCAAAAGAACGCCATCGTTTTGGCTTCCAAGGAGATGACTGCAGCCAAAAACGAAGGTATTGCCATCATCTTCAACGGCAACATCACCCCTGGCACCTATAGGATTGGCAACAACACCAAAGATCCTGTCCCTACCGTGGTCGGCTTCCACGAGTTCAACCTCGGTGAACTTCCCTTCATCATGGGTGCCGACACCTTGTTTTATGGTGACACCTATTTTTGGATGAACGGCGTACTTTCCGTCACCGAAAACAATGGCACCTACACCGTCATTTTGTCACAATGTATGGGCACTAACGCCAACGGATCCAACGTTCAATTGGCCCTGAACTTCAACGGCACGCTGCCACCCTACACCTTCGACACGGAGAACAAGTTCAAAATCGGAAACATTGAAAGCCCTATTGGATTGGCCGGCATCACTACGCTTAACGGTTTGAGTCCCTTGGGCCTTGATGTGAAGTCCATGCTCTTTATGTCAGCCGACCGCAAGCGTTCCTTCATCGTCAGTTATGGTGGCGGGCAACTCGTTGACAACGAGTATAACCTCGGTTATGCCTTTACTCCTTATCTGCCCATCCTGCCTTGCGTACACGTCGCCCTCGATTCCGACTTCTGGACCATGACCCCACAAACTGGCTATGTTGCCAAGAGTGGCACCCTGAAAGTCACCACCAATGCCGACGGTACCAAGACCGTCATTATGCAGAACCTGAAGTTGAAGAACGTGGAACACGACAGCGAGTTCTTCTTCCCCATCCTCGATGGCTCGCTGCAATACCACGGTTATATGTACGAACTGAACCTGTAATTATCCGTCGCTCACAAACCAAGCCCGAATGACAGCATTCGGGCTTTTTCTTTATTTTTGCGAAAAATTTCACTCCGATGAAGATCAAGTTCCTATTCTTGCTTTGCCTTTTGGGCCTCTTCGCCACGGCGCAAAACGTCCCCATCCTCCCCACCCCTCAACAAGTGGAAGCCACTGAAGGCCAGTTCATTTGGGATGAAGACGTCGTCCTCACCTACGATGCAACTGATGCTGAAATCAGCCAGATTGTGACCATGTTTCGTAACGACTTGGACCAAATCAACGGCAAGAAAGTGCAGTTCTCGCGTGGTGTCATCAAGGGCAAGCACTTCATCGAACTCCTCAAGACCGACCACCTTGGCGTGAATGAAAACGAGGACCAGGCCTACAAACTGACCATCAACAGCAACTTCATCCGTATGGAGGCCACCACTGCCACCGGACTCTTCTATGCTTCCCAGAGCTTAAAGCAGCTTTATCGTTATTCCTTCCTCAGCAACAAAGGCAATATTTCCATACCCTGCATGGCCATCACCGACTGGCCCAACTACAAAATTCGAGCATGGCAGGATGATATCAGCCGCGGTCCCATCGTCAGTATGGATTATTTGAAACGCCTCATTCCCCAAATGGCTGAATGCAAGCTGAATGCATTCTCGCTCTATACCGAGCATACCTTCAAAACCAAATGTCACCCCGACATCGCGCCCACCGATGCCTTCACCGCTGAGGAAATCAAGGAACTGGAAGACTTTTGCAGACCGTATCACATTCAAATCATTGGCAACCAGCAGTGTTTTGGACATTTTGAAGAGATTCTCTGTAACCCATTCTACAGCCATTTGGCCGACACGAAATGGAACCTCAACCCCACCAAGGAGGAAACCTACAAATTCCTTGAAGACCATCTCCGCGAAGTGGCAAGAGCCTATAAATCACCGTATTTCAACATTAATTGCGATGAAACCGAAAGCCTTGGCCAAGGCTACGCCAAAGCATACGTCGATTCACTTGGAGCGGAAACGGTTTATTACCAACACATCAACCGCGTCAATCGGATGCTGCGCCCTTATCGCAAGCGTGTGATGATGTGGGGCGACATCGCTGACCAACACCCCGAAATCCTTGACAATCTGGACAAGGATATTTTCCTCATCGCGTGGAGTTATGTGGGCATCGACAGTTTCGATGACTTCCTGCAACCCTACGTCAAATCGGGGCGCAACTATTTTGTGGCTCCTGGAGCAAGTCTCTCCGAAAGAGTCTGGCCCAAACATTATGAATTCAAAAAAAACATCGCCAACTTGTGTCGCGACGGCTACAAAAACGGAGCCCTCGGTGTCATCAATACCTGCTGGGACGATTTTGGAGAGTCGTTGACCAACAGTGCTTTATATGGATTGGCCTACGGAGCCGAAATGAGCTGGAACACCACCACAAAGCAAGAGCGACACAGCGAAGCCAACTTCGCCCCCCATTTCTTGGGCAGCCTTTCCGACGAGATTTGCCAACATCTTGACGAGCTCTCCGAATGGACAAAAATCGACGGCATCGGAAAGTTCACCGCCATGACGGAGCCCATGACGCCCTTCTATCCTGTTTTGGTCGGCGACTCCATCAGAGCTTTGAACCAAAGAGTTTCGGTATCACTCTCTGTATTGGAGAAATCCCTGATCAACGACAAAAATCTGGCCAAGCGCAACGTAACCCTTTTTGACAACGCACTCTATGCTGTACATCGGATGCAATGGTGTGCCGACCGCAACATCGCCCGATGCCAGTTGTATCGCACTTTCAACCATCCAACCGAAGCCAACATTGCCGAAAGCAAACGGATGCTGACGGGACTCATCGCCTCGCTCCACGAACTCAAAAACGAGTATGTCAAAGTGTGGAACATCGAAAGCCGCCCCTATTGGCTTGATGTCAATATGAAAAAATACGATGACATTGCCAAGGAATTGCAACAACTCGAATACCTGCCGTTTATTGAAGCCACGACAGACGAATACGGTAATGCCGCTGTCGCCCTGAAAACTGTTTTCAATAACAAGGAAATCCACTATACCGTTGATGGAAAGGAAGTTACACAGAATGACTCCCTCTATCGGAATCCCATTGTTTTGGTACAGCCTTGCCTCGTCAAAACGGCTAGTTTCGACGCCTTAGGTAGAGCAATTTGTGCCGAACGTTATTTCTGCTACCACAAAGCGATGGGAAAACTAAAGCAACTGAACAGTCCAGCGGGCAACTACCGTCCCGAGTACTCGGGCGGCGGCGATGGCGCTCTTCTTGATGGCAACCTCGGTAGCGACGACTACAAAGACGGCCACTGGCAAGGCTTTTATGGCACCGATGCAGACCTTGAAATCGACTTGGGCTCTTGGACAAGTATCAATGCACTGAATATCGGATTCTTAGCGAATGCCCACGACTGGATTCTGCGCCCTGACACAGTGGAGGTTTACCTCTCCTACAACAACAAAGATTACAAACTTTACAAAACCTATTCGCTTTTGACCGAGGTCCCGTTGACGGGCAACCATACCTTCCGCGAAAGGTTTGAAACGCCCAACCTTTCCACGCGCTACCTCCGCATCGTGGTGAAAAACCCCGGCAAACTACCCGAAGGCCTGCCTGGAACTGGATATGACTCTTGGATCTTTATGGATGAGGTGATGGTGGAGTGATCAATCCCCACCCATTTTGCTATAATTCAAACGCAACTGATAAGAAATTGGCGCAATCTCATCGCTGGTCAGTTCCACCTGCAAGACACAGTTTTCTTTGATCAGGCTTTTAAAAGATAATGTCTCGGTGCGTCGCTCACCTTCCTGCATATCGTTGAGCAAAAAGAACTTTTCGACCAGTAAGCGGTTTCCACCTCTCTTTTCGATGATTAGCACTTTCACCCCAAGGTCTGTCACCTTACCTGGACCCAAATTGTGCAAATCAAGCTCTATGGAGCACTCCGCCTTTTGGAAAACCAGGGTCGGCTGCGATTCAAACCTCACTCCCTCAATAAGCAGGCTCGGCGTATCGTCGATAGGCACAGCCTCCATCGTAGCATCATGATAGTTTTCCGGGATTTGTCCTATCTGCCAGCCTTCCATAGTGGTCTCCAAATAGCAATACTTCTTCTCGCGGAAAAGCAGGTAACGTTCGGCATCCACCTCATCGCAACGCACGCCAACGGCCATGTGTTCGGGCAAGACCAACAGAATAAAGTCCAAATCCATCTCGTATAGCAAAGCCGCCAACAAAGCCACTTTGTCCTCACAGTCGCCTAAGCCATCCACCAGTGTCTCAATGGGATAACGCAAATATTCATCTGTGTTTTTTGTGGTTGAATCGTAGGCGTATGGCAAGGACTGCACAAAGGTCAGTGCCAATTGGATTTGTTCCTTCTCGGTCGCGCCGTGGTTGCTGAACTCGTTTGCCAAAGCCCGCATCACTGGACGGTCGTGCTCCGACAACATGAAACTGTAATAATTTGGAGGCACCTCACCACCATTGAATTGATAACGATAGGCCAAATGCTCACGCTCGATTTGGTAATAGTTGTACAATTCCGTACTGATATTCAGCATAATGGAACACTCTTTTCCATTACACTTCCATGTATGCTCCACCTCATAATAACCATCGTGCACCACCACTGAATGCCCAGAGGCTCCAAGGCTGACGAAAGCTAATAATAATATAAGTTGCAAACGGAATTGCATGGGATGGGGTCTTTTCCCATGTTAACGCAAAAATTGTGCTAAAATTGTGAATGGGTTGTAGGGCTGTCACACCGTGGCAGCCGCATCATGCAACCATACATGCGGCTGCCGTAATACGACAGCCCTACAATCTTATTTCCCCCAATAATGGAAGTCCTTCACCTCTTTCAGTAATTCTCTTACGGCGGCTTCCAGCTGTTCATCAACGCCATCAGCCATCTTTTCGGGTGTATTACGGACTTTTACATCAGGCTCCAACTGGGTGTTTTCCAACCAATTGCCTTGTTCCGTGCGATAACCCACCACAGGCAATCCAAAATACAATGACGGGTCTTGCAAAGTCTCCCAAGTCACGCTCGACATGGTTCCAGGCACAGGCATACCGACGAGGCTGCCCATCTGCTTGTATTTGTAGACCCACGGCGTGCCATGGGCGTTGCTGTAATTGGCCTCACCGATGAGCATCACCGAAGGCTTGTTATAGCGTCGCGAAGGCATCACGCAAGCAACGCTGTCATTGATGACCTGTTCAAGGTATTTCTCCCCACTGAAGAGAATCTCGATGTCCTCGTGCAAACGACCACCGCCATTGAAACGCGTGTCGATGACAATGCCGTCGCAGAGGTTGTATTTGCCAAGGATTTGAGAATACACGTCGCGGTAGCTGGCATCGCCCATGCTCTTGATATGGACATAGCCCAAACGTCCATTGGACAGTTTCTTCACTGTCTCCTCATTATGCTTCACCCAACGGTCGTAGAGCAAATCGTTCATGGTGCCGTGGCTGATAGGTTTCACGGTCTCTTCCCAAGTCTTTCCACCATCTTTTAGGGTCACCAAAACGGTCTTGCCACGCTTGTTGTTGAGCAGCGGATAATAATCCATTCCCTTTGTAATCTCCACACCGTCAATCTTTTCTATGATGCAACCCGCTTTCACTTGTGACTTCTGTTTGTCGAAGGGGCCGCCTTCAACCACCTCAGCAATCTTCAAACCATCGCCTTTGTAGTCAAGGTCGAGAAGCACGCCAAACTCCGCCGTAGCATCGCCGCCACGACTTGAGGGACGGTAGCCCGAACCTGTGTGCGACACATTCAGCTCACCTAAAATTTCACTCAGCATTTCAGAAAAGTCATAGTTGTTGTTGATATGCGGCAGGAAGGGATGATAGGCTTCCTTCATCATTGCCAAATCCACCCCGTGATGGTCTTTCATGAAGAAGCGTTTCTCAATTTGCAGGAAGACATGGTCGAACATGTATTCGCGCTCCTCTGTAAGATTGAGTTCCATGGTGGCGTCGTATTTAATCGATGTCGACTTGCCACCTTTGTCAAGTTTCTGCAAGTTGTTGCCTGAAAGCACAAAGAGGTTGTCGCCCTTCATCCGCAACTGCGCACCGCCCTGTCCCAGCTTTTTCGTAATCTTCATCGACTTCTCGCGAACGTCCATCTCCCAAAGGTCATAGCCTTTCTCAAACGAAGTCATGAAATAGAACTTCTCACCGTCGTTGGTAAGTGCCATGCCGCTCAGATTCGATGACATGGGCGTCAGGCGGATGACACGATCCTGCAAATGCTCTACATCCACCTCTATCTTCTTGGCTTCCTTAGGGGCATCTTCCTTCTTCTCCTCTGATTTCTCCTCCTTTTTGCCTTTTTTCTTGTCTTTTTTCTTATCCTTGTCCTCGTCTTTGGGTTCGTCTTTTGCCTTGTCTTTGCTGCCTTTGTCCGTCTCCTTCAGCAAGGCATATTCCTCTTTGCTAAGACGGAACTTGTCGTAGGCATCCTGATTCAAAAATGCGATGAAAGCATCGTTTTGGCTGCCCCAAGAAGCATGGGAACGCATACCGTAACGGTTTGAACGATAAATAATTGCATCACCATCCATCACCCATTGCGGGCTTCCGTCGATATAAGCGCTCTCCGTGATATTGTAAATCTTCTGCGAGCCGTCGGCCTTCACGATACCGATGTCGGAATAGGGGTCGCGCATGTTGCTGATTAAGGTTAGGGCAAACCACTGTCCATCGGGGCTCCATTGGTAAGAGAAACCATAGTCGTCGGTTTCATAATGTTGGCAACCATCAGTGATTTGACGCACTTGTTTCGATGCCACATTGTAGACTTTCAGCACACTGCGGTTCTCGATGAAAGCGATTTCCTTGCCATCGGGCGAATAGGTCGGGGCGATGCGTTCAATGCCGTCGTTGCTGAACAGCGGCTTTTCTTCAATCAACGTGGCATAGGTAAAGTTAAAGTCCTCTTTGCGTTCAATGGTAGCTTGATAGAGGTTCCAATAGCCATTACGTTCAGAAGCATAGACGATAGTGCGACCATCTTTCGAGAACGAAGGGCTGCGCTCGGCTTGAGCTGTATGCGTGATTTGCTTGGTGGTGGCATATTCGTCGACGCCCGTCACAAAAACCTCGCCGCGAGACACAAAAGTGATCAATTTGCCATCCTGACTTAAATCAAAATCACCAATGCCCTTGAAATCCTGCTTCACCAGTTGCTCTTCCGATTGGTCGTTGACAATCTCGATGTTCACTTTTTGAGGTTCGCTGCCAATGCGTTGGGTGTAGATTTCGCCCATGTATCCATAGCACAGCAAGCCGTCATTGGCCACGCTCAAAAAACGAACGGGATGGTTCTTGTAGTGCGTCACCGCCTCCACCTGTTCGAGATTACTAGCAGGTGCCTTATAGACGTTGAAACTACCATTGTTGCGCTCGCTCAAGAACACAACATCCTTATAGCCAGGCAAATATCTTGGATCTCGGTCTTCGCCGACATTAGTGGTCAAGATAGTATGCGTCTTTTTCTTGGCATTGTAATAGACCACATCGCGGGCCACAGAAGAGGTGTGATGCTTACGCCACACGTTCTCACTGCCTTTGCGGTCGTAGTAAAGGAACGACTTGCCGTCCTTGTCGAACGACATGCTACACACTGGCACCGCCACCACTTGTTCGGGGCGACCGCCTTCCGTGCTCACCTTATATAATTCAGTAATCCAGCCTGAGGCAAACTGCACATTCTCGGCTGCTTTCTGAATCTGAGCGGAGAAATAGATTTCCTTGCCATCGGGTGAAAAAGCCAAAGGTATTTCCGTGGCTGAGTTGGTTGTAATACGTTGAGCCACACCACCTTCGGCAGCGACAAGATAAACATCAAAGTTGCCATTGCGGTCGGTGGAGAAGGCAATCTGCTTACCATCGGGCGACCAAACCGGGTCACCATCATAAGCAGCATTCGTCGTGATTTGCAGTGCTTTACCGCCATTGGCGTTCACCACATACACGTCGCCTTTATAGCAAAAGGCTATCTTGTCGCCCTGAGGCGAAATCACATTGTGGCGCATCCATAGCGGTTGGGCGGAGAGGTTTAGGCAGACCGCAAGAAAGACAATAAGAAATAGTTTTTTCATAGCAATTCTTATTTATTTAATTTATTGATTATTATTTATTTCACTCGAAACCAAAACACCGATTCGCCTTCCAAAAAAAGCTCCAACTTATCGCCGACATGCACCTCACCAACACCTTGAGGCGTTCCCGTGAAGATGTAGTCGCCTTCCTTCAAGGTGACGTAACGGGAAACATGGGATATGATTTTGTTGAAACTGAAAATCATGTCGCGACTGTGGCCTTGCTGCACCCATTCGTCGTTGAGTTTCATGCCGAAAGCGATGTCTTCAGGGTTCTTCAATGTGTTGATTTTCTTGAACTCGCCGATGGGAGCCGAACTGTCGAAGGCTTTGGCAATCTCCCATGGATGACCTTTGGCTTTGCATTCGCGCTGCAAGTCGCGGGCAGTGAAGTCGATGCCGACAGAGATGGCGTCGTAATAGTCGGGAGCGAACTTCTCGACTATGGAACGTCCTGGCTTGCAGATGCGCAACACCAGTTCTGTCTCGTAATGGATTTCCTTGCTGAAATCTGGATAGAAGAAAGGATTGTGGGGCAACAGTAGTGCCGTCGCGGGCTTCATAAAAAACATGGGCTCGGTGGGCAGGTCGTTGTCCAATTCCTTGACATGCGCCAAATAATTGCGTCCTATACAAATGATTTTCATTGCTTTATCGTTTTACGGTTTTTCCACCCATACGCAACTTAATGGCCGTCACCACCTTTTTCGTATAACGCGGGAAGTCGTTTTTCATGATCCAATCGTAATATGGTGGCTCCATGCGGAACACATCCTCCACCCTCTTGCCCTTGTGCTTGCCGAACATGAAGACCTCCTTGCCTTCCTCGTCGAAGATGATTTGTCCCGAAAGGTCGGCATTCTTGTGGTGCGCCGAAAACTCAGAAAGTTGCTTCATGTCGTTGGTTGGCCCCTGCGACTTATTTCCTTTAGCATCCTCAAAATCAACGCCTTGATATTTATCGAGCATGGCTCGCAGCACATCGTAGGTGGCTTTGGTGTCGGCCATGGCACCATGCGCTCCTTCCAACTCAGCATGGCAGAAATAACGATAGGCGCTCTTCAGCGTGCGCGGCTCCATCTTCATGTAGATGTTCATCACGTCGATAAAGTCACGGCTCTTGAGGTCGAAGTCATAATCCACGCGGAGGAATTCCTCCACCAGCATCGGCAAGTCGAATTTCAGGATGTTATAGCCTGCCAAGTCGGCATTGCCAATAAACAGAGCGATTTCCTTGGCTTTCTCACGGAAAGTGGGCTTGTCGGCCACCATCTCATCGGTATAGCCATGCACCGACGTGGATTCGGCTGAAATCGGTATCTCAGGATTGAGCAGCCACACACGCTGCTCTTCATCACCATTCACATTGATTTTCAAGACACTCATCTCGACAATCCGGTCGTGTGAAGTATTCAGGCCTGTCGTTTCCAGGTCAAAAAAGGCGATGGGGCGTTTCAGATTCAGTTCCATAAAGTTTGTAAATTTGAGTGCAAAAATAATACATAAAAAGCAGCAATATTCATTTTTTTCTTACTTTTGCCCCACTTTTCAAACATAAAAGAACATTTAGAAAGTATCAAATTATTGAAAGACATGATGGAAGAAAATGAAATGAAAGGAAAAGAGGAATTGTTCTCAAAGGCAGTGAAAGCAGGAAAGAGAACTTACTTTTTTGATGTCAAATCCACGAAGAACGACGAGAAGTACATCACCATAACCGAAAGCAAGCGCCGTTTCGATGAAGGTCTGCAACGCTTCTTCTACGAGAAGCACAAGATTTTCCTCTACAAGGAAGACTTCGAGAAGGTTTCGAAGGGCTTGAACGATGCCATCAACTACATCGAAACGGGTGAATATCCGGCCGATTATTACGACCAACCCGAGCCTCGTCACTACGACCGCCCCGAAGGCGAAAGCCACGGCGAAATCGACAATGCCATCGACAAATGGTTTGACGAGTTAGACAAGTAAACAATTTCACACATCAACAAACAAAGGTCGCGCAATGTGTGCGACCTTTTTCATTTTGGGAAAGCCAACAACGTCAAAACTTATCAACATTTTTATCCGTTGTTGATAACTTTCCGAAACCGCCAATAATAAAATGCATCAAAACTCGTAATTTTGTAGCGCAAAACAAACCGAAAAATGGGCAAGACAATAGCGATTGCAAATCAGAAAGGTGGCGTAGGCAAAACCACCACTGCCATCAACTTGGCAGCCAGTTTAGCCGTGCTTGAATACAAGGCCCTGCTCATCGATGCCGACCCGCAAGCCAACGCCACTTCAGGCGTAGGCATTGACCCCAAGAACGTTGAAACCAGCATCTATGAATGCATCATCGACAATGTGGATCCGAAAACCGTCATCACCGAAACGGAGACCCCCAACCTCTTCCTGATTCCCGCCCACATCGACTTAGTAGGCGCTGAAATTGAGATGATTAACCTGCCCAACCGCGAACAAATGATGAAACGCGCCCTCGCTAACGTCAAGAAGGAATACGACTTCATCATCATCGACTGTTCGCCTTCACTTGGTTTGGTTACCGTGAACTCGCTCACTGCCGCTGATTCGGTCATCATCCCCGTGCAATGCGAGTACTTCGCCCTTGAAGGTCTCGGCAAGCTGCTGAATACCATAAAAATAGTCCAGAACCGCCTCAATCCCGATTTGGACATCGAAGGCATACTGCTCACCATGTTCGACACCCGTTTGCGCCTGTCGAAGCAAGTTGTGGAAGAAGTGAAGATGCACTTCCAGGACATGGTCTTCAACACCATCATCAACCGCAACACCCGATTGGGCGAGGCCCCAAGCTTCGGCAAGTCTATCATCATGCACGATGCCGCCAGCGTCGGAGCCATCAACTACCTGAACCTTGCCCGCGAGATATTGGAAAAGAATCACCTAACTAAAAACGCATAATCCGACATGTCCGATAAAAACAGAAGAGCCCTTGGCCGTGGCCTCGACGCCATCCTGCAAAGCCCCGAAACCGACATCACCAGCAAAGACATCTCCGGTGACTTCGTGGCAGGCGCCATCGCTGAAATCGACATTGACCTCATCGAAACCAACCCTTTCCAACCGAGAACGGAATTTGACGAGACCGCCTTGAGGGAATTGGCCCAATCAGTCAAGGAACAAGGTGTCATTCAACCTGTTACAGTCAGAAAGCTTGGCTACAACAAATACCAACTCATCTCTGGAGAGCGCCGTCTTAGAGCTTCTAAACTGGCTGGACTCACCAAGATTCCCGTATTCATCCGCGTGGCCAACGACGAGCAGATGCTGGAATTGGCCCTCATCGAGAACATCCACCGCGAAAACCTGAACGCCATCGAGGTGGCCATCTCCTACCAACGCCTCATCGACGAATGCAACATGACCCAAGAGGAAGTGAGCGACAAGGTGGGCAAGAGTCGTAGTGCCGTAGCCAACTTCTTGAGATTGCTCAAGTTACCCGCAGAAGTGCAAATCGCTATCCGCGACGGACATATCACCATGGGTCACGCCCGCGCCCTCATCAATATCACCGACAAGGAGCAGCAACTGAAACTCCTCCAGCAGATTATCGAAGGTGAAATGAACGTCAGACAGACCGAAGAACTGGCCGAGAAAGCCAAGAATCCCGAGGCCAAGGAAAGAAAACAAACCAATTTCATCCCTGAGCATTTCAAGAGCAAGATCAAGAAACTCTCGCAGACCTTGAACACCAAGGTGAAAGTGACGAGAAACGTGAAAGGCCAAGGCAGCGTGGTCATCGACTTCAAGGACGAAGCCGAGTTTGACCGCATCATGGAATTGTTCAACAATAAGTAAACGCCATGTTGCGCCGCTTCTTGTTTCTTATAGGCCTTATCTTCATCCTCGCCTCTCATAAGACGGAAGCGCAAAACGTTGTGTTTGACACCGTGGGCAATACGGTCATCACTGCCGACACCATCGTAAAAGAAGAGAAACCAGCCAAAAAGGCAAAAGAAAAAAAGCCCCACAGCCCGACCAAAGCCACCATCATGTCGGCTTGTCTCCCCGGGTTGGGACAAATCTATAATGGCAAATGGTGGAAGGTGCCTATCGTTTACGCCGGATTGGGAGGATTGGGGTATTTGGTTTACAGCAACTACTATGAATACCGCTCTTACCTACACGCCTACGAATTCAAGACTGGCGACTTGCCTGAAGGAGTGACATTGAACCAACACGAAACCGAGTTGGCCAACAAATACGCTGATAGTCAACTACAAACCTACAAGGAATCCTACCGCCGCGACTTTGAGTTTTACGGCATCCTTACCGTGGCCTGGTACGGCTTGAACATCCTTGACGCCTGCGTCGACGGGCATCTCTATTCTTACGACATCAGCGACGACCTCAGCCTCAGTGTCGACCCTTATCTTCGTTCCGCTGAGCCGCCTATCAAAATGCCGCAATATGCACAAGTCGGTCTTTCATTTAAATTGGACTTCTAATCATGAAAATCGCCATAATCGGATACGGAAAGATGGGGCACGAGGTGGAGAAAGCCGCCCTCGCCCGCCAGCATGAAATCGTCGTCACCATCGACAATCCCAAGGAATGGGAAGAGCGCATAGAGAAGCTGAAACAGGCCGATGTCGCCATCGACTTCAGCCAGCCCGACCAAGTGGTGGGCAACATCCACCGCTGCTTTGACCTGCATTTACCCGTCGTTGTTGGCACCACAGCTTGGCAAGACCATTTCGAGGAAATCAAGCAACGCTGTTTGAAGGAAAAGCAAAGCCTCTTCCATGCGCCCAACTTCAGCATTGGGATGAATATCATGTTCTTGCTCAACAAGCAGCTGGCGAAGTTTGCGGAGAAGTACGGTTACCAACTCTCAATGGCCGAGACTCATCACATCCACAAGCTCGACAAGCCAAGCGGCACTGCGGTGAAGTTGGCCAACGACATCCTCGCCATCGACCACGACTATGAGCAATGGAGTATTGACGCTCCTGCCGACCATACCTTATTTATAAAAGTGACCCGCGAAGGCGAGGTAAATGGCATCCACAGTGTAATCGCCGAGTCGGCTGCTGACAAGATTACCCTCACGCATGAAGCTTTTAATCGTCAAGGGTTTGCCTTGGGAGCCATTGCTGCCGCCAAGTTCCTTGTTGGGAAAATTGGTGTGTTTGGAATGGAGGATTTGTTTGTGGAATAAGCGCACATTCATAATAATATATCGACAAAAACATCGTTATCACAGAAATATAAAGTCAAATCATGTCATTATTACTTTTCATTTTAATCGTTCCGGCACTGTTCACTATCCCATTTGCATTCTGTTGGAAACAATTTGAGGCTGCCGGACAAAAAGGCTGGTATAGCCTCATCCCCTATTACAACATTTATATCATGCTGAAAATCATCGGCAAACAGAAGAAATTCTGGTGGTGGTTCTTCATCGTCTTCCCCTACATCAACATCTTCATGCTGCTGCTCATGCTCGTCGAGTTGGGCAAATGCTTTGGCCGTTTCAAGGTTTGGGAGGAAGGTATGGCTGCCATTTTGCCTTTCATTTTTTTCCCCATCATCGCCAAAGACGACAAATACCAAGACCCAGCCACGGCTTCTAGACCCAAAAAATCGACAGGCCGCGAGTGGTTCGATGCGATTATCTTTGCCGTGGTAGCTGCACTGATTATCAGGACATACGTTTTCGAAGCCTTCACCATCCCCACTTCGAGTATGGAGAAATCACTTTGCGTTGGCGATTATCTGATTGTCAGCAAGATACATTATGGACCAAAGCGCCCCAACACACCACTTTCGTTCCCGTTTGTACACAATACCTTGCCAGGCAGCAAGACCGCAAAGTCGTATGTGGAATGGATCAAATTGCCGTATCACCGCTATCCTGGCGTCTCGACGATGAAGCGTTATGACCCTATCGTGTTCAACTATCCCGCTGGCGACACGGTTTGCGACATCTTCCAAAGCAGTATCAGCTATTACGACCTCGTCAGAGAATACGGCCGCCAAAAGGTGTGGAATGATCATCAAAACTTCGGCAAGGTCATCGCCCACCCTGTCGATAAGCGCGAAAACTATGTGAAGCGTCTCATTGGTATGCCTGGCGACAGCTTGAAAATCGTTGACGGTGTGGTGTTTATCAACGGCGAGAAAGCCTTTGAGCCTGAGAACATGCAGTTCAACTACACCGTGGTGACTACGAGCGGCGGCATCAACAAACAAACTTTGGACAAATACAACATCACCGAAGGCTACCGCACTGCCGACCCCAACACTTTCATCCTCAACATCAGCGCGAAAGTAGCCGATGAGTTGATCAAGTTGCCCTTCGTCACTTCCGTGATGCGCAATGTGCAAGCCCCAGGAGAAGGCACGAGCACGAGCCTTTTCCCCAACCGTCCCGACCTTTATCCTTGGAACGTGGACAACTTTGGGCCGCTCTACATCCCCAAAAAAGGTGCAACAGTTAAACTTGACCTCAACACTCTGCCGCTGTATGAGCGCGTCATCCATGCCTACGAACTCCACGACCTGAAGGTGCAAGGCAACCAAATCCTCATCGACGGGAAGCCTGCCGACAGTTACACCTTCGAAATGGATTACTACTGGATGATGGGCGACAACCGCCACAACTCAGCCGACTCACGCTACTGGGGCTTTGTACCTGAAAACCATATCGTTGGCAAGCCAGTATTGGTTTGGCTCTCTTTGGACAAGGAGAATGGAGGGATACGCTGGAAGCGGATGTTTAGGATTCCGAAATGACACATTCAAAGCATATTAAAATAGGCTGCTCGGCAGCCTATTTTTTTACTCCAAAAATCACAAAAAGGCCAACTTACAAACCAACAATTTTGCGTATTTTTGCACTCCATTAACGAAGATTGAAAATGACTGCAGGAAACAACCGTAAAGAAAACACCTTCAAGACGAAAGCCTCATTTGAGGCTGAGCCAATGGAGGATCAAATCATAACAACTGAAGAGAAGAGAAAAGAGGAGAAGCTAAAAAAGGAAAAGTCGAAAAAGAGCGAGAAAATGCCCAAAGACAAAGGCAGCAAACCTCAGAAAACCAACAAGAAAGAAGCATCTGACGGCCGTGTGAAGCGTATTATCGGCATTATGTTCATCTGCCTTGCCGTGTTCTTGTTCCTCGCCTTGATTTCTTATCTGGTGAGCTTCTTCAGCGGACACCATCAGGAGTTTGGTTACCAAATCTTCAGTGAAAAAGTTAACATCGAGAACCGTACGGGGCGCGCAGGGATTTTCCTGGCACAGACCCTCATCAAAGAATCGTTTGGCCTCGGCGCATTTTTCTTCGTTTACCTACTGACTCTCATCGGATTATGGCTGACCGAAACGTCCAAAATCAAAATGTGGAGTATTTGGAAATACGCCCTTTTGAGCTTGGTTTGGCTGCCGCTGTTTTTTGCCCTCATTGCCGTCAGCGCGCCAAAATGCGCCATCTTTGGCGGTGCCGTTGGCATGCGGCTCAATACTTTGCTGACCAATTATGTAGGCAAGGTGGGCGTCATCATCATTCTTGCCTTCCTGTTCTTGGTCTTTGCAGTCTACCAATTCAACCTTACGCTCAACTATTTCAAGGATTTGCGTGAGAAACGCGAAGATGAACGTCGTCATCAGGCGGCCATCCTTGCCGAACAACGCATTCGTGAAGAGCTTGAAAGAGAAAGAGAAAACACGACCGACTTCGGTGAAGATATCGACCCAGATTCCATTGATGACGATGAAGATGAAGGAACGCACCTCCCTCCCGTCACCTCATTCACTAAAGACCCATCGTTTGAAATCGTGACGCATAGCGGCAACCAAAAAGAAAACGTCCTTATCCACCCCAAAGAGGAGTCCAATGACAAGGAAATCACCTTAGACCCCAACGTGACGACTACCAACGAAACTAAAGCTCAGGATGCCGTTCCGCAAAAATCGGAAAACGAAGCCGAAAAGGTGGAATTGGTCATCGAGGACACGCCCACTGAGGAGACCGTGGAGAAAGGCAAGGACGTGGAGCGCCATACTATCGACACACCGTTTGACCCGCGTTATGAACTTCGCGATTACAAGTTCCCGACTCTCGACATGCTCAACGACTACGGTGGCAAGAAAGCCGAAATCGACAACGCGGAGTTGGAAGCCAACAAGAATAAGATTGTGGAAACTTTGGGCAACTATGGAATCGCCATCGACAAGATTAAGGCGACCATCGGCCCAACGGTTACGCTGTATGAAATCGTCCCCGCTGCAGGTATCCGAATCTCCAAAATCAAGAACTTGGAAGACGATATCGCATTGAGTTTGGCTGCCTTGGGCATCCGAATCATTGCTCCCATTCCTGGCAAGGGTACCATTGGTATCGAAGTGCCGAACAGCAAGCCTGAGACGGTTTCCATGCGTAGTGTTTTGAGTTCAGAAAAATTCCAAAACTCGAAATACGCCCTGCCTTGCGCCATCGGTAAGACCATCTCCAACGAGACCTACGTCTTCGACCTTGCCAAGATGCCGCACATTCTGATGGCCGGTGCCACAGGTCAAGGTAAGTCAGTTGGACTGAACGCAATAGTGGCTTCACTACTTTATAGCAAGCACCCTTCGGAACTGAAATTTGTCATGGTCGACCCGAAAAAGGTGGAGTTGACACTGTACAACCGCATCGAACGCCATTATTTGGCCAAACTCCCTGATTCAGAGGATGCCATCATCACCGACGTGAAAAAAGTGGTGCGTACACTCAATTCGCTTTGCATCGAGATGGACCAGCGTTACGACCTCTTGAAGGCCGCCGAGTGCCGCAACATCATCGAGTACAACGAAAAGTTCAAGGCACGCAGACTGCTGCCCACCGAGGGACACCGTTTCCTGCCCTACATTGTGCTTGTTGTCGACGAGTTTGCCGACCTCATCATGACCGCAGGTCGCGAGGTGGAGGCCCCTATTGCACGTATTGCACAATTGGCCCGTGCCGTCGGCATCCACTTGATTATCGCCACACAGCGTCCTTCCGTCAACATCATCACGGGCAGCATCAAAGCCAACTTCCCCGCCCGTATCGCCTTCCGCGTCATCTCGCAAGTCGACTCCAAGACCATCCTCGACCAAAGCGGTGCCAACCAGCTGATTGGTCGCGGCGACATGTTGCTCTCCACGGGCAACGACCTTGTACGTTTGCAATGCGCCTTCATCGACACGCCCGAGGTGGAGGCAGTCACCGAGTTCATCGGTGCTCAACGCGGTTATCCAGAGCCGTTCCTGCTGCCTGAAGTGCCTGAAGAAGAAGGTGAGGGCGCCGACATCGAAGACGATGGCGAGCGCGACAGCCTCTTTGAGGAAGCCGCCCGTATCGTGGTGCAAACCCAACAAGGTTCCACTTCGATGATCCAACGCAAACTGAAACTCGGCTACAACCGCGCAGGTCGCATCATCGACCAACTGGAAGCCGCTGGCATCGTCGGTCCGTTCTCGGGCAGTAAGTCGCGTGAGGTGAAAGTAGGCACAGAAGCAGCTTTGGAACAGATTTTGCGGGATATCTACAACAAAGACAACGGAATTTGAAAATGAAAACGAAAAACATCATTACCTGCATTGCATTTTTGATTGCAGCACAGGCAGTTAGCGCACAAAACAATGCTGAGACTTTTATCCGCCTCCTCATCAATCAGATGAAGAGCCACAAGAACATGGAGATGACTTTTAACTATCAATTCAGCCCCGACGGAAAAACTTTGGGCGAATCAGAAAAAGGTCATGCATGGCTACAAGGCGAAGCCTATAAGGTGGACATGGCCGATCAACAGACCATTTCCGATGGCACGACTATCTGGACATACTTCGTTGATGCCGAGGAAGTCATGGTCAGCAATGCCAGCGAAGGCACTGACAACACGCCTTTGAAAGTCCTCACCTCTTTGGATGAAAGCTATGTGGCCACACTCACAGGCATCGACGCCAAAGGCATAGCCACAGTCGAATTGGCCAATCCCGCAGGACAATACAAACGTGTAAGCCTGAAAATCAATACGAAAAAGACTGAGCTCAAGGGTGCCGACATCTATTTCGAGGATGGTAACAAGCTGGTCATCGATGTGGAGGAAATGAAATTCGACCAAGAATTGGGCGACAAATTCTTCACTTTCGACACCAAGAAACACCCTAACGTGGATGTGATTGACATGCGTTAACAATAATATCATCGTTTTTCAGTTGTAAAAAAAAGATAAAAACTACACAATATGAACCTTCTTCAAATCCAACAAGCTGCCAACGATTTAAGTGCAGCCGCAACAGAAACCGTAACCCAACCTACAGAAATCAAGCTTTCTATTCTCGACCTCGCCACCAAAGGCGGCTGGATCATGATTCTGTTGGCTGTCCTGTCCATTATCGCGGTCTACATCTTCATTGAACGTTACATGGCCGTTTCGCGTGCCACGAAATACGACAATGGTTTCATGGAACGCATCCGCGAATACATGAAAGACGGCAAGCTCGACTCAGCCAAGGCCTTGTGCCGTGGCAACTCCACCCCTATCTCCCGCATGATTGAAAAAGGCATCTCTCGTATCGGCAGGCCTTTGGGCGACATCAACTCGGCCATCGAAAATGTGGGTAACCTTGAGGTGGCACAACTGGAACGCGGTGTCAGCATCCTCGCCATGATTGCCAGTGCCGCCCCGATGATCGGTTTCTTAGGTACGGTGACAGGTATGATTCGCGCGTTCTACAACATGTCGATGGCAGGCAACAACATTGATATTGAGTTGCTTTCATCGGGCATCTACGAAGCCATGGTGACCACCGTCGGTGGTTTGATTGTCGGCATCATCGCCTACTTCTTCCACGCCATCATCTCGACGAAAATCCAGAAGGTCGTCAACCTGCTTGAAGCCAAGGCGACTGAATTTATGGATGTTTTGAACGAACCTGCTTAAAACCAGCGCATTATGGCCATAAAATCAAGAAACAAGGTCGAACCTACGTTTAACTCCTCGTCCATGTCGGACTTGGTGTTTCTACTGCTGATTTTCTTCATGCTGACTTCGACCTTAGTCGCTCCAAACGCCATCAAGCTCATGCTGCCTTCGAGCAACAGCAAGACCATGGCCAAGCAGACAGTCACCGTTTATGTGAACGACCAGTTCCAATACTTCGTTGACGAAACCGCCGCCGATGAGACCCAACTCGTCGACCTCATCAACAGCAAGATCGGCAACGACAGCCAAGCCACGGTGGTGCTGCGTTCCGACAAGACCGTCCCCGTGCAATACATCGTCAACGTGATTGACGCCGTCAACGAAATCAACAACGCCACTGGCAACAACCATAAGGTCATTCTCGCCACCTCGCAAAAGAAATAGGAGGTTTCAACATGAACGACAAAGAAAAGAAAGACAAAGGCATAGCTGTTGCGGGGACCATCCTATTCCATGCATTGGCCGTGCTCATTTTGTTTTTGATGGCTTTCAGGACACCCTTGCCGCTCCCTGGAGAGGAAGGTGTTGAAGTCGATTTGGGCATGATGGACCAAGGCATGGGCAATATCCAACCTGAGAAGCCTGCCATCCCGATGGCTGCCCAGCCCCAACAACAAACCAACAAGAACGAGGAAGACATCGTCACGCAAAACGACAATGAAGCTCCCGCCATTGAAAAGCCGAAAAACACCAAACCGAAACAAGAAAAACCCGCTGAAGAGCCCAAGCCAACCGTTAACCAGAGAGCTTTGTTCAAGGGCAACAACAACCCACAATCGGGCGGTTCGGAAGGCATCACGGGGCAACCTGGCGACCAGGGCAACCCCAACGGACTGGCGGGCATCAAGAAATATGACGGTCAAGGCGGCAAAGGCAACGGCACAGGTTATGACCTCGGTGGCCGTGGCGCCAAATCGCTGCACCGCCCCAACGATGATTTCAGCGAAGAAGGCATCGTTGTGGTCGACATTTGGGTAAACCGTCAAGGCAAAGTGACGCGGGCCGAAGTCGCCACCAAGGGCACTACGGTGATTAACAGCGACATGCGCCAAAAAGCCACTCAAGCCGCATTGCGTTCTTCCTTCGCAGCCGACCCCAGCGCACCTGAAGAGCAACACGGCACCATCACCTATACTTTTGTCATCAACCAATAATAACACGGCCCTTTGACAAGCTCAGGGGCCTTTGCTTTTATATATGACCTACAAGGAAACACTCGACTGGATGTTCAACAAGCTCCCAATGTACCAACGCATTGGAGCCGCGGCTTACAAAGCTGACCTCAACAACACCATACAACTGCTCCAACTTCTGGACAATCCTCACCACAACTTCAAATCGGTGCATGTGGCGGGCACCAACGGCAAAGGTTCCACCTCACACATGTTAGCTTCCGTGTTTCAGGAAGCCGGCTACAAGACAGGACTTTACACCTCTCCCCACCTCATCGATTTCCGCGAACGTATCCGTATCAACGGCGAGATGATCCCTGAGGAGAACGTGGTGCAGTTCATCGACACCTACAAGGCAAAGTTTGAGGCTATGGAACTGTCCTTCTTCGAGATGACCGTGGGCATGGCTTTCGACTATTTCTCAAAGGAAAAGATAGACATCGCCATCGTGGAGGTGGGCATGGGTGGCCGATTGGACTCCACCAACCTCATCACGCCCGAGCTCAGCATCATCACCAATATCGACTTCGACCACATGAAGTTTTTGGGCGACACGCGGGCCAAAATCGCCTACGAAAAGGCGGGCATCATCAAGCCCAACATTCCTGTAGTCATCGGCGAGACCCATCCTGAGACCGAGCAAGTCTTCATCGACAAGGCCAAAGAATGCAACAGCCCCATCTATTTCGCCGACCAGGTTTTCGACTGCGACAAAATCCACATCGAATCCAACACGACGCAACAATTCGACGTTTGGAAAAACAGTGAGCTTTACCTCGAAGCCCTCGAAATCCCGTTGATGGGCTACTACCAGCAAAAGAACCTCACCACTGTGATGTGTGCCCTTGACCTGCTGCGCGACAAGTTCAACCTCACGGAGGACCACATCCGCGATGGCATCGGCAAAGTCATCAGCAACACGCATTTGATGGGACGCTGGCAAATCCTCAACAGCGATCCACTCACCATCGCCGACACGGGGCACAACGTGGCCGGTATCACTGAAGTAGTGCAACAATTGGCCCAGATGAACTACAACAAGCTCCATTTCGTCCTCGGCATGGTTAATGACAAGGACATCGAAAGTGTGCTTCAACTCCTGCCCCGCAACGCCGACTATTACTTCTGCAAGGCCGACATTCCCAGAGGATTGGATGCCAATATCTTAGCCAAAAAGGCTTTCGACATGGGCTTGCGCGGCATGGTCTACGAATCGGTCAACCATGCCTACCGTTCTGCCGTCAACAATGCCCGTTTCGGCGACGTTGTCTTCGTCGGCGGAAGCAATTTCACCGTTGCCGAGGTCGTGTAACGGAAATATTCTTACCTTTGCCCCAAAACTTCAATGCATGTCAGGCAAAAGGCTCCATATCTTCTTCGGTTTGCTCTTGGTCATCCTCATGTCGTCATGTGGCATCAACCGTTTTGTTCCCGAAGGCAAGTATCTGGTCCAAAAGAATACCGTTAACATTGAAGGAAAAGAGTACAAAAACAAAATCGAGAAATCGAAATTGTCGTCTTTCATCACCCTGAAGCCTTATCGAGAGACCTTTCAGACCAACATGCCCACGTGGATTTACTACCACTGGGAGAAGCATCCCAAGAGCAAGTTTTGGATTTGGATGAACAAGACTTTTGGCAGCGAACCTGTCTATTATGACCCTTCAGGTGCCAACAATTCGGCCAAGCAGATGATGCTTTATCTCGACAACGTCGGTTACTTCAACTCCAAAGTGACCCATTCTGTGGAATTGAAAAAAAGGAGGAAACGGGCGAATGTCACCTATACGGTCTTTCCCAGCAAGCCCTATTACGTCAACAAGATCGATTATGTCATTGACGACAGCCTCGCCGAACGCTATATCATGCGCGACAGTATCAGATTCCCGCTCAATGTAGGCGACATCTACAACGCCTACGCCTTAAACGAGCAGCGAGAACTCATCACGGAGCGCATGAAAAACTCCGGCTATTTCTATTTCAACCGCGACAACATCTATTACGAAGTGGACAGCAACTTCATGAACCACACCCTGGAAATCACCATGCGGCTGAAAACGAATCCATTGACTTTCAAGAAATACTACATCCGCGACATTCACATCTATCCTGACTTCTCCGTCTTTAAGATGAACAGTCGTCCTGTCGATTCCGCCCAACTCATCGTGGAAACTGGCCCGAGGAAAAGGTTAAACACATGGGATTTCCATTACTTTGACAAACCTCAAGTGAAGCCACAGACTTTTTCTCGTTCCATCTTTATCATCGAAGGCCTGCCCTACAATCTGCGAAGCGTCACCAACACTTACAAAGCCTTGGCTAACTATAGGCTATTCAGAAACGTGAACATCGAATTTGACAGCGTATCGACCCCAAAAGACTCGCTCAATTTGCTCGACTGCCGTATCACCATGCAACAGAATGACGTGCACTCCTTCACCGTGCAGGCCGAGGGCACCAACTCGGAAGGCGATTTGGGTATCAAGGGCAGTTTTTCCTACACCAACAGAAACATATTCCATGGAGCAGAGACGTTCCAACTCAGCCTAAAAGCCGGCTTGGAGGCACAAACCATTCGAGGAGAAGACATAGAGGAAGAACAAGCGTTCAACACGAAAGAGTTGGGGCTCACCGCAAGTCTCAACTTCCCGAAGTTCTTCAGTCCGTTCGCCTTCACTGAGTTTGCCCGAGACTACCAACCTACCACGTCAGTCACCCTGGGCATGAACGCCCAAATCCGGTATTACTATTCCCGTTACATCTCAACAGCAACTTTCAGCTATGACTGGAAAAGCAATGCCCGCACCAGCCACTACCTTGCACCTATCAACCTCAATGGCGTGAAGCTTGCCGATGTCAACTACGAATTTCAGCATTACCTCACCCATGAGACCAGCCAAAGGAAAAAAGACCAATACACGAGCCACTTGATTTTGGGAACACGCTATTCCTACACTTACAACACCCAAAATATCAGGAAAGCCGGTAGTTTCATTTACCTTCGCGCCGAGTTGGAGACCAGTGGCAACCTGATTTCGCTTTTCAACAACACCAAATTAATGACCACCTATGATAATCATCATGAGTTGTTTGGCATTCGTTATGCTCAATATGTGAGAAGCAGCGCTGATTTCCGCCAACATATCGACCTGAACAATCAAAGCTGGCTGGTATTTAGGCAATTTGTTGGCGTTGGTATACCTTACGGCAATTCCCAAGATTTGCCATTCGAACGCAGTTTCTATGGTGGCGGTGCCAATGGCTTACGTGGATGGCTTTATCGCTCCGTCGGGCCTGGCGGTTATATCCCTGAATATGAAGACGATATCGAAAAGACCGGTGATATTCAATTGGAGTTTAATGCGGAATACCGGTTCCCCATCCACAACATCTTCAACGGTGCCCTTTTCATTGATGCCGGTAACGTATGGACCTTCCATCCCAACGAATCCTTGCCCGATGGAGAATTCAAGTTCAACAGCTTCTATAAACAAATCGCCCTTGATGCGGGGTTTGGCCTCAGGATAGATGTCTCTTTCCTCATACTCCGCTTAGATTTGGCGTACGCTATGCGCAATCCCTACAAAAACGAAAACGGTAGTTACTGGCGTTTCGATGACAGCATCCTCGGAAATCTATTCAACCTCCGCCTCCAAGCAGGAATTGGCTACCCATTTTAATCCATGTTAACCCGCAGCGAGTTATACGGTAAATTGATACAGTCGTTTGGCTTCGAGCCCACCGATGGACAAGCCATTGTTTTGTATCATCTCTCCGCATTTCTATTGTCACAAAAGGAGAATCCCACCTATATCCTAAGAGGCTATGCAGGAACGGGAAAGACCACTTTGGTCAAAACGCTGGTGAAGACATTGCCCTACATCGGGATGAGATATGTGCTGATGGCTCCAACAGGACGAGCCGCCAAAGTGCTGAGCAGCTATACGGGACAAGGAGCGAGCACCATCCATCGGCGCATCTATCAAGCCATGACCTATCCTGACGGGAGCATTCGAATCGCGAGAGCCGAAAACAAGTTCAAGAACGCACTTTTCATCGTAGACGAGGCCTCAATGATCGGTGAGCAAAAAGAATTCGGCGGTTCCAGCCTACTTGACGACCTGTTAAGTTATGTCTTCAGCGGCGAGAATTGCCGATTATTGCTTATTGGCGACACGGCGCAACTGCCGCCCGTGGGAAGCAATGAAAGCCCTGCATTGGACTGCGAATACCTAAAATCAGAGTTCCCGATTACGGCGGCCACCTACGAACTGACCGAAGTCAAGCGACAAGCATTGGAGTCAGGGATATTGTATAACGCCACTGATGTCAGGCAACTGCTAAGCCAAAACCTTTACGAATATTCACTTCCAATATTCCACCTTCAAGACTTTGACGACATACAAAAGATTGAGCCAGAGACTTTTGAGGAGATGTTGCACAATGCCTTTGCCAACATGTCGGACAACGAGGCCGTCATCATTTGCAAGTCGAACAAAAGGGCCAATATGTTCAATCAAGCCATTCGCGGGCGCATCCTCAACATCGAGGGCGAGATAGCCACGGGCGACAAACTGATGGTGGTGAAAAACAACTATTATTGGACAGAGGGCAATCCTGACATCAACTTCATCGCCAACGGAGACATGGCTGAGATACGGAAAATCAAGCATTTCGACGAGATGTATGGCTTCCGCTTCGCTGATGTGGAGCTCAGTTTCACCGACTATCCTGAGGCTCCTAATGTGGAGGCAAAATTCCTATTGGACACGCTTTATAGTAACAGTCCCTCATTGACGGAAGAAGAGAACAAACGGTTGTTCGCTGCCATCGAAGAAGACTACATGGACATTCCAAACCGTAGAGAACGCTACAAGGAAATGCGTAAAAATCCATGGTTCAACGCCTTGCAGGTGAAATTCGCCTATGCGCTCACCTGTCACAAGACCCAAGGCGGGCAATGGAGCAACGTATTCATTGATTCCTCATTAAACTTAAAGGAAACGCTTGAAGTAGAGGATTTAAGATGGCTATACACCGCCTTGACCCGTGCGCAAGAGCGGGTGTATTTCGTGAATTTCAAGGAAGAGTTTTTTGGCTGATTTCGACATCGAAAAAAACGAAAGAACCGAAAAGGAGATGCTGTTTCGGTTCTTTCGTGTCCTTCGATGTATAAAAACAGAAAACCCCTCACCGTGATTGGTGAAGGGTCTCCGTTGTGGGTGGGCGGCGAACTACTTTCCCACGTGTCACCGCAGTATCATCGTCGCGGCGGGGCTTAACTTCTCTGTTCGGAATGGTAAGAGGTGCGCCCCCGCGCCATAGCCGCCACTTGTCTCTCTCGGTCTTTCATTCGGGCCTCCCGGCCTCGACCGGACGGGGAAAGCCGACACAAGGAACACTACACACGGCGCCCCCCTCTTCTCGGGGGGACGCGGGCGGAAGCGCTCGGGCCATTAGTGCCGCTCGGCTCAACGTGTCGCCACGCTCACACCTGCGGCCTATCGACGTCGTCGTCTACGACGGCCCTCCAAGGAGGCCTCATCTCGGGGCGGGTTTCGCGCTTAGATGCATTCAGCGCTTATCCCGTCCGGACGCGGCTACCCGGCCGTGCGCCTGGCGGCGCAACCGGCTCACCGTAGGTCCGTCCGACCCGGTCCTCTCGTACTAAGGTCAGGACCCCTCAAGCCTCCGACGCCCGCAACAGATAGAGACCGAACTGTCTCGCGACGTTCTGAACCCAGCTCGCGTGCCACTTTAATCGGCGAACAGCCGAACCCTTGGGACCTTCTCCAGCCCCAGGACG
>JAEEGK010001845.1_pt1 | contig 53083 bp, 52 predicted proteins | sample 8958771 | NCBI WGS metagenome assembly JAEEGK01 (sample SAMN16246547, study PRJNA631951) | gut metagenome | biome: gut microbiome; feature: rumen; material: SC-attached | host: Bos | place: Iran: Karaj | collected 2018-10 | reverse complement strand
TGGAAGCGAGGAAGAATCCCGCATATATGGAAGGGATCAGTATGATGGCCGCCAGCACCACGATGAGCAGCGGGTTATGAAGTAGCCTTTGCCATTCCTTTTTGATCATGAATATCACATCCTTTCCGTTTATCAGACTCATCTTAGGTCTGCGCGGAAAGGGTAACAATAGACAGATTCGGCCGGGTGTCTGAATGTCAGGTCAGATAAGATCGCTCAGCTTCTTGCCGTAGAGATAGTTGTGAACGATGCTGTCGAACTCCTTCCACATAGGAAGGGTCTCGCACTTCTTCCTTCTGGGGCAGTCATACTTCTTGTCTGCAAGGCAGGCGACAGAAGATATAGTTCCCTCCATGAGCGTAAGTATCTCGCCGACAGTATATCTGTTGGGCTTTCTTAAGAGCTTGTATCCGCCGCCCTTGCCGCTCGATCCTTCGATCAGGCCGCCTTCGACCATCTTCTTGACGATGATCTCGAGATACTTCTTGGAGATCTCCTGACGCTCGGCAATATCCTTGAGAGGAATGTATCCCCCGTGATCGTTCTGTGCCAGATCTATCATTACGCGCAGTGCGTATCTTCCTTTTGTAGATATCATATTCATCACCCCATTTAACTGAATTACGCCCATTATATCAGTAGGCGAATAGGCAAATCAATACCAACCTATTGACATAGTAGGTTATTGGAATTATAATCACACCAAATTTCAAATCATCAGGAAAGGAGAGACAGTGATCATGAAGACAATGTGTTGTCGAATGTTATCTTCGCGGGCAAAGGACCGATGCTGTCTTTCCATCACTCGATGTTGATAGAACATTCAGACTGCAAATGTATCTTGCCCGGAGCTTATGCGCGCTTCGGGCACTTTTATTAATAAACACAAAGAGGAAAACAAAATGAGCAATACAACAGATCTTAAACTTAATTCTTTACTTATACACGGCGGCATTGACGGCGATGAGACTACAGGTGCGGTCAACGTGCCCGTATACCAGACATCGACCTATAAGCAGGACGGCCTGGGCAGGAACAGGGGCTGGGAGTATTCGAGGACAGGCAATCCGACGAGAGCGGCACTGGAGAAGCTGATCGCAGATCTTGAGCAGGGACAGTACGGACTTGCCTTCGCATCCGGCCTTGCTGCGATCAACACGGTGCTCTCGTTGTTCAAGTCAGGAGACAAGCTTATCGTATCCGACAACATCTACGGCGGAACATTCCGTATCCTCGATAATGTCTTCAATAACTTCAACATCACTTACAAGATCGTCGACACATCTGATCTGGCTGCAGTAGAGGCAGCGATCGACGATGACGTCAAGGCGATCTACATCGAGACGCCGGCAAACCCGCTCCTCACGATCACAGACATCAAGGCTGTATCCGAGATAGGCCGCAAGTATGGTAAGAAGATCATCGTGGACAACACTTTCCTTACACCTTATCTGCAGAGACCTCTGACACTCGGAGCAGATATCGTGATCCACAGCGGCACCAAGTATCTGGGCGGACATTCCGACACTATCTCGGGCTTTGTCGTAGTCAATGACAAAGAGACCGCAGACAGACTCTACTATCTGCAGAATGCGATCGGCGGTGTGCTCGCTCCCTGGGACAGCTTCCTTCTCATCAGGGGCATCAAGACGCTCGGAGTCCGTATGGACAGACATGTTGCCAATGCAGGCAGGATCTCAGAGTGGCTTGCAGGAAGCGGTTATGTGAGCAAGGTCTATTACCCCGGTCTTAAGACTGATCCCGGATATGAGACCAACCGGAAGCAGGCAGACGGTGCCGGTGCGATGATCTCTTTCGTGCTGGATGAGAAGTATGACTACAAGGTCTTCTTCGAGAAGCTTAACCTTATCACACTCGCAGAGAGCCTCGGCGGAGTCGAGTCCCTCGTATGCCATCCGGCAACGATGACGCATGCTGCGATACCGGCAGACATCCGTAAGGAAGTAGGTATCGTGGACGAGCTCATCAGACTCTCGGTAGGAATCGAAGATGCAGATGATCTCATCGCAGATCTCGAGCAGGCTATCAAGGCATCGGCAAAGGCGTGAGGTGAATGAAGATGAATAACGTATATCAGAGCGTAAGAGAGATGATCGGCAATACACCGGTCCTGAAGATAAACAATATGGGCGTCAAGCCCGGAGTAAATGTATATGCAAAGCTTGAATTAATGAATCCCGAAGGAAGCGTCAAAGACAGAGTAGGTGTCTACATGATCGACGACGCGGTGAGAAGGGGAGTTCTCAAGGAGGGCGGAACGATCGTTGATGCCACGGCAGGCAATACGGGCATAGGCATCGCGGTAGCTGCGCTTAACCAGGGCTACAGGGTCATCTTCACGGTGCCCGAGAAGTTCTCTATAGAGAAGCAGAAGGTCATGATGGCCCTCGGGGCCGAGATAGTACATACATCAAGAGAAGGCGGAATGCTCGGAGCCGAGCAGAAAGCAGAGGAATTACTTAAGCAGATCCCGGGTTCGGTATCCCTGAGACAGTTCAGGAATCCTGCGAACCCGCTCGCGCACTACGAGACTACAGGTCCGGAGATCTATTCTCAGCTTGACGGCAACATCGATTACTTTGTCGCAGGCGCAGGATCCGGAGGAACATTCTCGGGAGTCGTGAAGTACCTGAAGGAACAGAACCCCGGCATCAGGGGCGTGCTCGCAGATCCGGAAGGATCGACCATTGGAGGCGGCGAGCATCACGATTACGACATAGAAGGAATAGGCAATGACTTTATCGCAGATACGATGGACATCACTCTGGTCGATGAAGTCATCAAGGTAACAGACGATGAGGCTTTCGAGACATCAAGGAAGCTCGCAAAGCATGAGGGCATACTCGCAGGATCATCATCGGGAGCGGCTCTCGCGGCAGCGTTAAGGCTCGCGGCAAGGATCGACAAAGGCAACATCGTGACTGTCTTCCCTGACAGAGGAGACAGATATCTGAGCAAAGGATTATTCGGTTAATGGCAAACGTATTTGAACTACAGAATGTATACAAGACTTACAGGAATGACGGCAAGGAGTTCGAAGCGCTTAAGAACGTAAGTCTTGAAGTCGCAGAGGGCGAGATCTTTGGCATCATCGGCATGAGCGGCGCGGGCAAATCGACGCTGGTCAGGACGCTGAACCGTCTCGAGGAAGTATCCGGAGGCAGGGTCACATTCTACGGCAAGAACCTCGCAGAGCTTAAGCCCGCTGAACTCCGTAAAGTGCGCCACTCCATCTCGATGATATTCCAGGGGTTCAACCTGCTTAACCAGAGAACGGTAATACAGAATGTCGAGCTGTCGATGAGGATACTGGGAATCGGCCGCACCGAGAGAAGGAAGAAGGCTCTGGAGATGCTGGAGATCGTAGGTCTTGCAGATAAGGCAAATGAATTCCCGGCAAGACTTTCCGGCGGCCAGAAGCAGAGAGTAGCCATTGCAAGAGCGCTGGCAGTAGATCCGAAGGTCCTGCTCTGCGATGAAGCCACGAGTGCATTGGACCCGAAGATCACGGGCGAGATATTGGACCTTCTGAAGAAGATCAACGAGGAGAGGTCTCTTACGATAGTCATCATCACTCATGAGATGAGCGTCGTGGAGAAGATCTGCGACAAGGTGGCGATCATCGATGACGGCGAACTTGCAGAGGTGGGAGATGTTAAGGAAGTGTTCTCCAACCCGCAGTCGAGAGCGGCAAAGAAGCTCGTGTTCCCGAGCAATCCTTTCGACCCGTCTGATGAGGACGGAGAGCTGATAAGGATCGTCTTCGACGGAACGCAGTCGAACGTGCCGTTCATCGCAAACCTTGTCGAACAGACAGGAGTCAAGGTGAACATCCTGAGCGCGAATACCAAGAGCGTTGGCGGCATAGGTTACGGTCAGATGATCCTCGAACTTCCTTCCGACAGGAAGGACAGGCAGACTGCTGTTGACTTCTTCAGGAAGAACGGTCTTTCCGTATCGGAGGTGAACTGACATGAGTGATTACATAATCAATGCAATAGTAACGGGAGTATGGGAGACGTTCCAGATGACGTTCTTCGCATCGCTCTTCTCATATGCGGTAGGAATGCCTCTGGGCATACTTCTCTACGCGACTTCGAGAGGAAGGCTTCTCGAGAACCGCCCGGTCAACTTCATCATCGGACTTGTCGTGAACATCACGAGGTCCCTGCCGTTCCTCATCCTACTCGTGCTCCTGATTCCTTTCACGAGGATGATCGTGGGCAAGTCGATAGGTACCGAGGCTGCGATCGTACCTCTTACGATCGGTGCGATCCCCATCGTTGCACGAATGGTCGAGGCATCCCTTAACGAAGTGCAGCCGGGCATCATCGAGGCGGCAACTTCGATGGGCGCATCACCGCTCTATACGATATTGCATTTCATCATCCCCGAGGCGACCCCTTCGCTCCTGCAGGGCGGCGCGATCAACGTGGCGACCGTCCTCGGATACTCAGCGATGGCGGGCGTCATCGGAGGCGGCGGACTCGGCGCGATAGCACTGCAGTACGGTTATTACCGTTATCAGAAGGAGGTGCTCTGGACTACGGTCGCACTGCTGATACTGATGGTAATGCTGATACAGGAATTAGGCATTCAGATGTCCAAGAAGAACCGTAAGACATAACTATATATCCCCACGAAAGCGAGGACAGACACATGAGCATCAAGGACAGCATAGTAAGATACATCCGTGACGGAGAATCCGTATCGCAGGGTCTCGGCCTGGAGATCGAGCATTTCGTCGTGAACGACGCAGGCGTGCAGATAGAATTCCATGAGGTGTCTTCCATCATCGAGAAGATGGCAGGCATCCTGAACGCGAAGATCATATACATGGACGGCTATCCGGTAGGTTATGTTACAGATGATTATTCGATCACATTAGAACCCGCGTGCCAGTTCGAGATAAGTATTAATCCGTATTCGGATATCGAGACGATCAAGAGCATCTATGAGGATTATGTCACGCTCTGGACTCCGGTCCTCAAGGCGAGAGGCTATCACTTAGAGACGAAGGGCAATCTTCCCCTGGTCGAGCAGGGCGTGATCGATCCCGACGATATCGCGCTGTCTCCCAAGAAGAGATACAAATACATGGACTCTTACTTCAGACATTCCGGCAGATACGGCAAGTACATGATGAGAGCTTCTGCATCAACACAGGTATCCGTAGACTTCAGGTCTGAAGAAGACATGGTGAGGAAGCTTAATATCCTTCAGAAGATATCTCCGGTCCTCATGATCGCGATGGAGAACAAGACCGATTCCGATTCGACTCTGAAGGAGCATCCGGATAAGCCTCATCTGTTCAGGATTCAGGAGTGGGACGATCTCGATCCTTCAAGGACGGGATTCTATCCGCATTCTCTTGAAGAAGGCTTCGGATACGATTCCGTTGCCGATACCATCCTTCATACTCCGCTTATCCTTCTGACGGATGACGGTGTTACGACGGATGTTGGGTCGGAGACGGCAGAAGAGCTTTTCGCGCGCGGCCTGATAAGGGAAGAGACGCTGGACATTACCCGTGAGAGAAGTCTTATCGAGCACTTCATCTCGATGGGATTCTTCCACTACAGAGTGAAGAAGTACATTGAGATCCGCGTGGCAGACAGCGTGCCCCTGGACAGAGCCCTCGGATACGTCGCGATCCTCAAAGGTATCGTGTATTCGGACGACAATCTGTCGGCGCTCGAGAAGGAACTGGCTGATGTTGATACTGCAGAGAAGATCCAGCAGGCAGTTGAAGATATCGAGCGGGACGGGTACAATGCTGTGGTCTATGGCAGGAAGGCTACCGAATGGGCAGCTCACCTCTACGAGCTGGCGTTAGATAAGCTTCCTGATACTGATAAGGAGTATTTGGAGAATGTGCGAACTTTTTGGGGTATCAGCTGACTGGACGATCCCGGTAAACGATTACCTGAAGACGTTCTTCAGGCACAGCGTCGAACACCATAACGGGTGGGGTCTGGCCCTGCTCGATGACGGACTCGTCTCGATCGAGAGAGAACCCGTGCGCGCTGTCGACAGCCAGTATCTCAAGAACAGACTGACGGGTAAAGTGGTGACGGCGCGATGTATGGCGCATATCCGCAAAGCGACCATAGGCGACGTCAGCTTCAACAATACCCATCCGTTCGTGCTGAACGATAACTCCGGAAGGAAATGGGTGCTGGTCCACAACGGAACGATCTTCGAATCAGATGAACTGAACAAATACCTGTATGTCCAGCAGGGCACGACAGACAGCGAGAGGATCCTGTATTACATCGTGGAACGCGTTAACGACCTGATCGCGAGCGGCGGGGACGACAAGTCGAAGTTCGAACTGATAAGCAGCATAGTCAGGGAGATCACTCCCGGCAACAAGTTGAATTTCCTTCTGTATGACGGAGATTACTTCTATATACACAAGAACGAACCGGGCACATTGTACAGGCTCGTAAGGCCGGGTATCGCGGTGTTCTCGACGCATCCGCTGGACGATGAGAAGTGGGAGGAATTCCCGGACAATCAGCTCATCGTCTACAGGAACGGAGACATCGTCTACGAAGCAGAGCCTCACGGAAACACTTACATACACGATGAAGAGAAGATGCGGTTCCTCTATCTGGACCACTCCATGCTCTGATCATAAACAAAAACAATTACTAAGGAGAACAAAACTATGAGCAACAACAAGAACAAGGAATATCTTAAGAAAATAGCATACGCAGGCGTGCTTACGGCACTTATCTTCGTAGGCACCGAACTTCACATCCCGACCGCGATCGGCCACATCAACTTAGGTGATGCCGCGATACTGATAAGCGCATACATCCTAGGCCCCTTCGCACTGGTCCCCGCAGCCATAGGATCCACACTTGCAGACCTTCTTGCAGGTTATCCGCAGTATGCCGTGGCAACATTCCTCATCAAGGGGATAATGGGCCTCGTCGCAGGCACGCTGCTTAAGAGGAATAAGGAGGGCAGGACTTCCCTCGGACGTAAGATCTCAGTATCCCTCGTGGCGGAGGCCATCATGATCGCAGGATACTTTGCTTTCGAATCGCTGCCGTTTATGTACGGGGTCGCCGCTGCTCTGGGATCAGTCATCCCCAACGGCATCCAGGCAAGTGCGGCAATCGTTGTGGCAGTGCCCGTAATGTATGTCAGACTGCTCGATAAGTATCAGCTGTCACAGCGCAAAGCCGCGCAGAATAAGGAACAGACGGCAAGTTAAAAATTCCTCGCAATTACCTATTGACATAGTAGGTTAGTAGTAGTAAAGTATCGTCATCACAACGAAAGGAGGAGTGAGAAATGTATAGAACATACGAGACGACAGTTACCATGATGTGTTGTCGAATGTTGTGCTCCCGGGTGCGCTATATGGCCCAGGGCTCAGGAAGACATTCCTCACGCCTTGAGAACGATCGATGTTAAAGCAATAACTTTGCAGATAAACATGTGCCATGCGCCCGGGAGTAAAACACTCACCGGGCATTTTTTATGCCCATGACAGAAATCATTCTTAAAGCAAAACACAAAACAAAATCAAAGGAGAATACTTAAAATGAAAAACATATTCAGAAAGGCAATCGCCACAGGACTTTTACTCGCACTTACATCAAGCTTCGCTTCATGCGCCAGCTCAAATGCTCCCGTAGAAGCAGGAACAGTAGCACCTTCAGCACCTGCTGAATCTGAGGCAGCAGCGCAGGATCAGGAACAGCCCGCAGAGAACGTTACTCTCGTAGTAGGCGCCAACATCACACCTCACGCTGAGATCCTCGAGTTCGCCAAGCCCCTTCTCGAAGAGCAGGGTATCACACTTGAAATCGTTCAGCTCGAAGATTCCATCACACCTAACACAGGCGTTACAGAAGGTTCACTCGATGCCAACTACTTCCAGCACGATCCTTACCTCGATCAGTACAACCTCGAGAACGGAACTGACATCGTATCAGTAGGCAAGATCCACTATGAACCGTTCGGCATCTATGCAGGACAGACAACAAGCCTCGATGCACTCCCTGAAGGCGCAGTCGTAGCAGTACCTAATAACGTAACCAACGAAGCCAGAGCGCTCCTGCTCCTCGATCAGGAAGGCATCATCACTCTTAGCGAAGATGCAGGCATCAACGCTACAGTAGAAGATATCGTAGAGAACCCTCTTAACATCCAGTTCGAAGAGCTCGCACCCGAGCAGCTCGTAGCAGCACTTCCTGACGTAGACGTTGCAGTCATCAACGGCAACTATGCTATCGAAGGCGGCCTTTCAGTAAAGGATGCACTCGCAGTAGAGGCAAATGACGGTCTTGCAGCTCAGACATACGGCAACATCATCGCTACATCACCTGACAAGGCAAACGATCCCGCTATCCTGGCACTCGTTGAAGTACTCCAGGGACCTGAGGTTGCACAGTTCATCAACGACACATATGACGGTGCAGTAGTACCTCTCTATGGTGAGTGATAAGTAAGACTACCGGAGGCGAGTAAGATGATCGGATTCGAGTATTACAACCCCGCGAAGATCGTTTTCGGGGAGGATTCTGAGAAGAGTCTGAAGTCGCTGCTGAAGCAGTACAATGTCACATCGCTCCTGCTGGTGTACAGCGGTGACTTCATCAAGACCTTAGGCATCTACGATGTGATCACGGAAGCGGTATCTGAGCTTGGCATCAGGTTCTCAGAGAGCGGAGAAGTGGTACCGAATCCCTCGATCGAACTCGTAAGAAAGCTTGTCGCACAGGGCAAGAAGGATAACGTTGACTTCGTTCTGGCAGTCGGTGGAGGCAGCTCCATCGACACCGCCAAGGCGATAGCACTCGGTATACCGTTCGATGGCGATGTCTGGGATTTCTTCGATAAGGGCACTACCCCCGATGAAGTTCTCAATATCGGAGTTATCGCGACAACGGCATCGAGCGGTTCCGAGACTTCCAACGCGGCGATACTCTCGTACGGCGAGTGGAAGAAGGGCTTCGAGGATGACCGCATCATTCCGAAGTTCGCCATCATGAACCCGAAGTATACCGTGAACCTTCCGGCATACCAGACCTTCGTAGGTATCGCAGACGTCTATTCACACCTTCTCGAAAGGTATTTCTCCGACGAGAAGAACTCCGACACGACAGACTACCTCATCGAAGGAGCGATAAGGGCACTGCTCGTTAATGCCGACAGGCTTATAGAAGACCAGAAGAACATCAACGCAAGAGCAGAGATCCAGTGGCTCGCATCTGTCGCGCACAACAACTTCCTCGACGCCGGGAGGTCCGCAGACTGGGGATCACACCGTATCGAACACGAGCTGTCCGCACAGTACAACATCACACACGGTGAAGGCATGGCTATAGTCTTCACGGCATGGACGAAGTACATGGCAGAAGTAAAGCCCTGGAGACTCGCGCTTCTCGCGAGCAGGGTATACGGCAAAGATCCGTATGACTATTCAGAGAAGGAGCGCGCACTTCTCTTATCCGAAGAACTCGAGAAGTTCTTCCGGAAGCTCGGCCTTAAGACGCATCTGTCCGAACTGGGCATAGATGACAGGGACTTCGAGGTCATGGCAGAGCGCGCTACGGCAGGCGGTACGGTCGGACACTATGTTCCGCTGGACGCAGCCAGATTCAAAGAGATCTTAAAGCTCGCGCTTTAAGCAGATAAATACCGAGAAAATCGCAAAGGAGATCACAAAAATGGCTAGGATCAAGTTAGTCGAACAGAACGAAGCAACAGGTGCCGAGAAGGAGCGCTACGATGAGCTCGCCGGCCGCAACGCAGTAACAAACATGAAGAAGGGCCTTCTTAATGACGCTGCTACTTATGACGCATACATGGCATGGTACACATCCTGGAACCGTCTTGTAGAAGTCATCGGCGAGAAGGATGCCATCCTCTATGCACACAAGATATCCACAACAAATTCATGCCAGCTCTGCTCACTGTTCTTCATCAGTGATGTTAAGGGCCTCGGCCTCGATCCCGCAAACCTCGTATACGATGAGAAGGAGACACTCCTCGCCCAGCTTGCCGAGCAGATCGTAAAGGATCCTACGGCAGTATCGGATGAACTCATCGATAACCTCAAGAAGTTCTTCAACGATCAGGAGCTCGTAGTCATCGTAGGCTTCGCAGGACAGATGATCGCTACAAACAACTTCAACGCCGTATTCAAGATCGATGTGGACAAGCGTCTGCTTCCCTTGATCGACGAATTCAAGCCAGCTACCTGGAGAGAAGCAATCAAGTAATAAAACCTATTCCTTCAGCCGGAGGGAAGGGCATTCGTGCCCTTCCTTTTGGTATTTCAGGAATACTGCAAGTCACAGGTTGTTAGAGCGGGGAAATTCTGCGACAATTGATGCATAATTATCTTGAAGGCGGTAAGCAGATAATGGATAACAGTATAAAAGAAGAGATAGGCAATCTGGTTGACAAAGTCCTGGACGATTATAAGGGCGGGAAGAATATCGATGCTGCGGACATATTGGGCAAGCCCGACCGCAATGAAGTGATCGACATCATCAATAATCTGTTCATCGTGGTGTATCCCGGATACTTCAGGGACCGCACCTATAAGAGCTATAACCGAGAGAACGGAATAGCGGTTCTCATAGAAGATATCTTCTACCGTCTGAACAAGCAGATCTGCCTTGCATTGGATTTCTGCAAGATGAGAGGCACAATGACAGAAGATGACAGGGAGAAGGAGAGCTACCGCATTACCTATGAGTTCTTCAACAGACTTCCGAAGATAAGAGAGTATCTGGAGACCGACCTTCTCGCGACATACGACGGCGACCCTGCCGCAGGCAGCTTCGAAGAGATAATCCTTGCATACCCGGGACTCATCGCGATCACGGTATACAGACTTGCTCATGAACTGTATCTGCTCAATGTGCCCGTCATTCCGAGACTCATGACCGAGTTTGCTCACTCCAAGACAGGAATCGATATCCACCCGGGTGCCACCATCGGCAAGAGCTTCTTCATCGATCACGGTACGGGCATCGTTGTAGGTGAGACCTCGATCATCGGTGAGAACGTTAAGATCTATCAGGGCGTTACGATAGGCGCTCTCTCCACGAGAGGCGGCCAGAAGCTGTCAGGCAAGAAGCGTCATCCGACCATAGAAGACGGCGTAGTCATCTATGCGGGTGCATCCATCCTGGGCGGCGATACGGTCATCGGCAAGAACACCGTCATCGGAGGCAACACCTTCATCACGGGTCCTGTTCCTGCGGACACCAGGGTCAGCATCAAGAACCCCGAGATGGAGTACAAGACCAAAGGACAGGAGACCGTCAAGGAGGAGATCCCTCAGGGCGACGCCTGGTTCTACGTAATCTAAGCAGTCAGAGACTTAAGGATATCTATATATTCTGAAGTAAGATGTGACGGGCGGATCGATCCCGGAAGGATGTAACCTATCTCCATGTAGTCATCGACCTTGAGCTTCTTGGCGATGATGTTTGGTCCGTTAAGTTCTTCGTTGATGACGCCGCTGCATATAGTGTATCCGTTAAGACCTATCAGCATGTTGAACAGCGTGGCTCTGTCCAGTACGACGAGTTCTTTGTCGCTGTCTACGGTGCTAAGGATCTCTTCCGAGAAGTAGAACGAGTTATGGCTTCCCTGTTCGTATGACAGCCTCGGATAGGGCTTAAGATCTTCGAGCGTAAGATACCTCTTCTTTGCAAGAGGCGAGTTCTTGCCGATGAATACATGCGGCTTCGCCCTGAACAGCGGAGTGAATGACAGGCCGTTGTCCTTCAGCGTCTTCCTGATTACTTCCTCATTGAACTTATTGAGATAGAGTATGCCTATCTCACTTCTTAAGTGAGCGACATCATCGATGATGTTGAACGTCTGCGTCTCTCTCATATGGAACTCATACTTGTCCGCACCGCTCCTCTTGAGAAGCTCTACGAAAGCTTCCACCGCAAACGAGTAGTGCTGCGCAGACACATAGAACTTCAGCTTACCCGATTCCTTACCGGCATAACGTTCCTCTATCAGTTCCGTCTGATCGAGGACCTGCCTCGCATATCCGAGGAACTCTTCGCCTTCGGAGGTGAGCTTGATGCCTTTGTTCGACCTTATGAAGATCGTGATGCCGAACTCGTTCTCGAGTTCATGGATGGCAGCGGTAAGGCTCGGCTGGGCGATATAGAGCCTCTTGGCTGCACCGGTGATGTTGCCTTCTTCTGCTACGGTTACTACATATTGAAGCTGCTTGAGTGTCATGGTATCACGCTCCTTAACATAGATTTTGAACTGATTATATCACTTGCAATAGATTGTATCTATGGTAAACAGGCGGTTATATGTATTTTACCCATCTAATCAGTGGGTTTATACTCCGAACCATTAAAACAAAGGTTTACACGGAGGAATTACATATGAACACATCAGTTATCGGATACCCCAGGATCGGCAAGGACAGAGAGCTTAAGTTCGCATCTGAGAAGTTCTTCAGGGGCGAGATAAGTGAAGCAGAGCTCCAGGACGTTGCAAAGAGCATCAGAATAGAAGATCTTCTTAAGCAGAAGGAAGCAGGCATCACCTATATCTCTTCTAATGACTTCTCATTCTATGACAACGTTCTCGATACGGCATTCCTGTTCGGCATCGTGCCTCAGAGATATAAGGATCTGGGCCTTACGGACCTCGGAACATACTTTGCGATGGCAAGAGGCTATCAGGGCGATAAGGGCAACGTTAAAGCTCTCGCGATGAAGAAGTGGTTCAACACGAACTATCACTATCTCGTTCCCGAGATCGACGACGATACCGTCATCTCACTGACAGGAAGCAAGCCCGTTGATGAATTCGTTGAAGCAAAGGAATCTGGCATCACGACAAAGACAGCTATTGTAGGGCCTTTTACTTTCCTTAAGCTTGCCAGGTTCACCGGTTCAAAGAAGATCGCAGATGTATCCGGCAATCTTACTTCTGAATATGTTAAGCTCGTGTCCGCTCTTGCCGGCAAGGGCCTCGAACTCATCGAATTCGACGAGCCCTATCTCGTAAGAGATCTTACGGATGAGGATATCGAACTGTTCAGGAATATCTATAACGAGATCCTCGCAAACAAGAGTGGAGTTAAGGTCCTCCTTCAGACTTACTTCGGTGATATCAGAGATATCTATGGAGATGTCATCGGACTGGACTTCGATGCGGTCGGACTGGATCTTATCGAGGGCAAGAAGACGCTTGAACTCATAAAGGAGAAAGGATTCCCGTCAGGCAAGACTCTCTTCGCAGGCATAGTAAACGGCAAGAGTATCTGGAGGAACGATTACAAAAAGTCTCTTGATATCCTGAAGGACATTGGTGTATCCGATGTTGTCGTAAACACTTCCTGCTCACTGCTGCATGTCCCGTACACGCTTGCAGGCGAGACGAAGCTCGGAGACGAGTATGCGAAGCACCTCGCTTTCGCGGAAGAGAAGCTGTCTGAACTTAAGGATATTGCTGCTCTTGCCGGAACTGACTATGAGAACGAAGATGCGTTCAGGAAGAATCAGGCTCTGTTCACGGGAAGAGTAAACAGCGAGGACAAAGAGGTGCAGGCCGCTGTTGCAGCAATTACGGAAGCAGACTATGTAAGGCTTCCTGCAAGATCCGAGCGAGAGAAGATACAGAAGGACAAGCTTGCCCTGCCTAAGTTCCCGACAACGACTATCGGTTCGTTCCCTCAGACACCTGATGTAAGGAAGAACAGACAGGAGTTCAAGAAGGGTCTCAAGACCAGGGAAGAGTATGTGGAGTTCAACAAACAGAAGATCGCAGAGTGCATCAGGCTCCAGGAGCAGATCGGTCTAGATGTCCTCGTGCACGGCGAGTTCGAGAGGAACGACATGGTCGAGTATTTCGGTGAGAACCTGAACGGATATATCTTCACCGAGAAGGCGTGGGTACAGTCCTATGGTACGCGTAACGTCAAGCCGCCGATAATCTGGGGTGATGTATCGCGTAAGGCTCCCATCACGGTGGAGTGGTCGAAGTATGCACAGAGCTGCACGGATAAGCCGGTCAAGGGCATGCTTACGGGTCCCGTTACGATCCTCAACTGGTCCTTCCCGAGAGAAGATATCTCCATTAAGGAGAGCATCCTGCAGATAGCGCTCGCGATCAGAGACGAGGTCCTTGATCTCGAGGCGAACGGCATAGGCATCATCCAGATCGACGAGGCTGCATTGCGCGAGAAGCTCCCCTTAAGGAAGAGCGATTGGTATTCAGAGTATCTTGACTTCACCATTCCCGCGTTCAGACTCGTGCACAGCAAGGTGAAGCCCGAGACTCAGATCCACACGCATATGTGCTACAGCGAGTTCACGGATATCATCCCAGCCATCGATGCGATGGATGCGGACGTCATCACCTTCGAGGCTTCGCGTTCCGATCTTCAGATCCTGGATTCTCTTAAGGAGAATAATTTCGAGACCGAGGTCGGCCCCGGTGTGTATGACATCCACAGTCCCCGCGTTCCTTCCGTGGAGGAGATAGTATCCGCCCTTACAAAGATGAGGGCAAAGATCGATGACGGCAAGCTCTGGGTCAACCCGGACTGCGGTCTTAAGACAAGAGGCAATGAGGAGACGGTTAAGAGCCTTACGAACCTTGTTGCAGCCGCTAAGCAGATCAGAGGTTAAGGCATGAAGGTATCACAGGTATACGGTAAGAAGAGAAGTCTCTCGTTCGAGATATTCCCGCCGAAGAAAGACACCGAACTGTCGAATATCGATGCGACGCTCGAGGTCTTATCCGAACTTGAGCCGGACTTCATAAGCGTTACTTTCGGCGCAGGAGGATCGTCCAACTGCAACCGTACGATCGAGCTTGCCAAGAAGATCAAGTACGAGTATAAGATCGAGCCTGTGGTGCATCTTACCTGCCTGCACTATGACAGGAACGAGATCGACGAGTTTGCCAAGGTCTTAAAGGACGAGGGCATCGAGAACATCCTGGCGCTCAGGGGCGATGCGAACCCGAACGTGCCTGCGAAGAATGACTTTAAGCACTCATCAGATCTTATCTCTTATCTTAAGAACGGCAACGACTTCTGCTTCCTTGGCGCGTGCTATCCCGAATGCCATCCGGAATCGGCCGGCGTCGTATCAGAGATAAAGAGCCTTAAGAAGAAAGTCGATGCCGGAGCCGAAGTGCTCCTGTCACAGCTGTTCTTCGATAACGAGATATTCTACAGGTTCCACGACGAATGCAGGATCGCAGATATCGACGTGCCTGTGATACCGGGCGTCATGCCGGTCATCAACGCCGCGCAGATCAAGCGCATGGTCTCGATGTGCAACGCATCCTTCCCGAGAAGGTTTCAGAAGATAATCTCGAGATATGAGGACAACAGGGATGCTCTCTTCGATGCGGGAATGTCCTACTGTTTAAGCCAGATAATCGACCTTCTCGTGAGCGACATCAGCGGGATACATCTGTATACCATGAACAACCCGATGGTGGCCCGGAGGATATGCGAAGGCATTAAGAATATCGTTTAAAAGTAAAGACCGGATCTCATGGATCCGGCCTTCGCTTTTGGGGGTTTTATTATGACTGACGTTTACAGCAATGTTGACTTGTTCCTGCCGCCTTCCTTGGATTCGTACATGGCCTTGTCCATCCTGTCGAAAGCCTTCTGGAAGTCATCGCCGGGCTTGATCTCAGTAACGCCGACGGAGCAGGTGATGTGCATGATGTTCGGGAACTCGTAGGTCTCGACCTTCTGTCTGATCTCTTCTGCGATAGCCAGACCTTCGCTGCCGTTCATGCCGCGGCATACCATAACGAATTCCTCGCCGCCCCAGCGTCCTGCCAGTACTTTCTTCTCCGCTGCCGTATCTCTTAAGATGCCTGCAAAGCACTTCAGTGTCGTATCGCCGTCGGCATGCCCGTAGTTATCGTTGACCGACTTGAAGTGGTCGAGGTCGAACATCAGGATGGAGATGGGCTCCTTGGACTGCTCCTGACCGGAGATCGCATTGTTCAGCTGCGACTCGATCTCTCCGTGGTTGAATACTCCTGTGAGCGGATCTCGTGTTGCCTTCTCTTCGTACTGCTGAAGGGTGGAGATCATCTCCATCGATGTCTCGTTGTTGTCCTGTACCATGAAGACATATCTGTAGTCGTCATCGTTATAGGTCTGCGCACGGCTGAAGATGAGCTTGACCCAGATGAACTTGCCCTCGAGGTTACGCATCATACAGTCGTAGGATGATGTTCTTCCGGGTGTAAAGTTCTTCTTAAGGAACTCGGGGTCGGTGCGGCGCAGGAACTCTTCCTGATCCTCAGGCCAGATCATGTTGACGATCATCATCCTCCATTCGGAGTACTTCAGGTTGTAGTTGACGACGTCGTCGGAGATCTCGGTTACATTGATGCTGCTCGTTGTGTCTGCAGCGAGGTCGATATACATGGAGAAGAGGTAAGAACCCTGGATCGTATTGATCTTCTTTGCCGTGAGGGATTCCTGGAGGGATTCGTCATCGTCGAACTCGTCGAGGATGAAGATATACTTGGTGGCATTCTCGACGGGATATACCGTCAGCTGTACAAGGTGTGTCTCCTCTTCGCCTTCCAGCGCGATCTTAAGACGGCGGCTGTACTTGGACTTGAACTCTCCCGTGTTGTCCGCGAAGATCTGGTAATCGCCGGAGACCCTCTCGCTCGAACCCTCGAAATGGAACCACAGGTCCAGTATCAGGTCATGGTAGATGCCGTCAGGTTGGAGCAGACGTTCGAACATACCGCGGCGGACTATTGTCTTGTATGCATCGACTGCCGGATCGATAAGGATTATCGCACCGACGTTGTCATAGAACAGCTGTGATATCTCGTTGATCTTGTAATCATCCAGATTCCTGTTTCCCATTTGTGAGTTCCTCCAAAATATGTTTGTTGTTTCCGGATCGACAGACATGATCCACCCTTGTTTTGTAACCAACTTGATTATAATTCCTGGATTATTAATTCGTATTAAATAAATGAAAACAAAGATTTATGAAGTTTGAAGTTGAATGAATTATTGATTAACAAACAATATATGGAATAGAAAAAGAAGAACCTGCATGTATAGAATAGGGAAAATCAACCGAAGCGGGGTATATCTGCCTTATGATCGAAGCAAAGAACCTTACCATGATCTACGGAAACGGTCACAAGGCGACCGATGACATCTCCTTTGAGATCAGACCGGGCGAGATAGTCGGATTTGCCGGACCCAACGGTGCGGGCAAGACCACTGTCATCAAGATGCTTACAGGGATACTTAAGCCTTCGTCGGGAACGGCAGTCATCAACGGTCACGATATAAGCAAGGAACCCATCGAAGCCAAGATGTCCTTTGCATACATTGCCGATAATCCGGATATACTGATCCAGCTTACGGGACTTGAATACCTTAACTTCATTGCCGATATGTATGAGGTGCCGGAAGAAGTCAGGAAAGAGAAGATAGACACACTGTCTTCCAGATTCGGCATGACCGAAGTCCTGAACACCCAGATGCGCGAGTATTCACACGGTATGAGACAGAAGCTCATGGTCATATCCGCACTTATTCATAACCCTCCGGCATGGATCCTCGATGAGCCCATGACCGGACTCGATCCTTCTGCTGCTTTCGAGCTCAAGCAGATGATGAGAGAGCATGCTGCCGCAGGTAATGCCGTGCTGTTCTCGACGCATGTTCTGGAAGTTGCAGAGCAGCTGTGCGACAGGATACTGATAATCAACAAAGGCAGGATAATCAGCGAAGGTACATTGGAGTCGCTTAAGAATGACCACCCCGGGCAGACTCTCGAAGAGATCTTCGTTAAGCTTACGGGAACTCCGGAGAATACAGATGAATAAGACCGGTGCACTGTACAGGGCATTCAAGTCCAATCTTGAGATGCCGAAGCCGAACGGGGAGAAGAAGGTAAAGATCTATAACCGGTTCGGCATGATCGCTTTTATCGGGATCATGGTCCCGGTATCGGTCATCGTCGGCTATGTGACTTATGCGCTTACTGACCTTCTCAGCATGTTCGAAGACAACACTTACGGACTGCTCTCTGAGCTTGATATCATCTCGGCTTTTGCCATGATCTTCGGCATGCTGCTCATGTTCAGCGTGTTGTTCTTCTCGTCAGACCTCAGATTCCTAACGGCTCTTCCCGTAGCGCCGACATCTCTATATGTGGCGAGGTTCTGGCATACGTTCAGGGCAGAGAATGTAATGACGTCGAATGTTCTGTTCGCTATCTATATCGGATACTTCATAGCGGTCGCAAAGAACTCCGGGATAGCGGCGGCGCTTAATCCGGTCGCGCTCATCGCTGCTGTGACGGGCTTCTTCGGCTCTTTGCTGGTGCCTCTTATCTACTGCTCGATCATAGGCCTTCTGATGATGCTCGCACTTAAGCGCTTCAGAAGGGCAGATATCTATTACCATTCATCGATGGTTTTGTTCGTGATCTTCGCCGCTCTGTTCCTTCTGTCATTCAGGAGCTACGGCAGCGTCAGCACGGTGAACTACATCGATACTCTTGTAACCGGCAACAACACCTTCACTGCCGTCTGCAATCTGTTGTTCCCGGCGAACTATCTGACGACGCTTGCGATCAGAACATACAGCATACTGCCTCTGCTCGGCGCGTGGGCATTCATCGCGGGAATGTATTTTCTTTCCGTCCTCATTGCTCATCTGACATACAGGGAGGGACTCTTCGCTGCGGCTGTCATCAGCAACAGGAAGACGGCGCGCAGGCAGGCGGTGTACGGCGGACCCAGGAAGATCTTTTCCGCACTTATGATAAAGGAAGCCAAGGTCCTGATGCGGACCATGACCTACCGCATGAACTGCGTCTATGCGAATCTCCTCTGGCCGATACTCGCCATTTTCGTCATGGTCGAGACACCTCGCAATTCTTTCCTCAAGGACTACGCAGACAGCCTCAGGGCAGGAGATACGCTCAGCTCTGTCATACTCTTTGCGGTCTTCATCGCCGCGGCATTCATAGCATCAGGTCTCAATTCCATCGCGTCCACGTCGTTCACGCGCGAGGGCGTACACCTCGACATGCTCAAGTATCTTCCCGCACCTCTCGAAGACCAGATCCGCGCGAAAGTGCTCATAGCGGTGCTGTTTACTTTCGTGCCCGAGGCTGTGGCCGTGATCATGGTATCGGCAAGTATGGGGCAGTTTGCGATGATGCCTCTGTATGTCCTCGTATCACTGGTGTGCATAATCATCGCGACGGTGGTGGGAGTGGTCATGGATTCCATCTCACCTTATACGATCTGGTCGGATGAGTTAAGCGCACTGAGAGGCAACCTCAACTGCTTCTTCAATCTCGCAGCGGAGATGGTCGCGGCGCTGCTTGTGGGAGCCGTGTCTTACGGTATCTTTGTCTTGTCAGCCAGTGCCGTCATTACGATCGTTCCGGTTACCTTGCTGCTCGTTATAGGAGGCATTATCTGTGTGACCGCCGGTCTCCCTAGAGCAAAGAAAAACATCGAGTTCCTTAAATAACAACTCGTATGTGTACGATTAATGGCATTAGCTGTTGTTTATAATGCGGGTAATAAGGAGGTATTAGTTATGTGTCTTTTACTTTCATTACTGTTTGGTTCCGGATCGTCCTCCAAGCCGGATAAGGTCAAGGAACGCGAGAGAAGATGGCGTGAAGAGGAGTTCGAGGAAGAGTATGACGAGATCGACGGCATCGAGGATGCGGATTACTGAGTACTCGTTATTTGATAAGCAATAAGAAGCGGTCCCGAAGGACCGCTTTCTCATATCTATTCCTATTTTGCTTTACTGGATCATTATCTGGATCTGCGGCTGTTCGCCTATGGCGTTCTCACCCGGTACTACAGTGATCGTGTAGTGGTCTGCCTTGAGATCGACGTTATAAGTGAATGTCCTGATCGTACCTTCCGGCACTTCGGCATTTATGATGTTGCTTCCGCTGTCGCCGTCTATCCTGATCGTGTAATCTCCTTCGGCATTAACTAGGACTACCATTACCGTAGCCTGGCAGTCTTCTTCGATATCGAAGTCGAGCATCGAATTCTCCATGGAATCAGCTGTTACTTCGTAGCTGATGGTGGAGTTGAGGACTGTATTCTTTGAGCCGGCATAAGAGGTGACGGCTATTCCCGATACGAGCATGATGACTGACAGGATGCCTGCGAAGAGGAATCTGATCTTCTTGTGTGACTTCGGATCTATCAGCATTGTTCCGATAACGATTAATACAGGCGCAAGGAATCCGAGGATCAGATACAGCCCGAGAGCGGGGAGCATATCGATATTCGCAGCGTTTGACGGATTTGCACCTGCCTGTGAACCCAGATAGGATATCAGGCTCGCACAGCAGTTTACGGAGAAATGCATCAGCATGTTAAGGATAAAGTTATTCTTCTTCACCAGTACATATGTGAGGCATGCACCGAGGAGTGCCGTATTGAAGAACCTGAGGAATGACACATGGTTGATGCCGAAGAAGATCGCCATGATGAGCACGATGACCCATTCCTTTTTGATGGATCTGAAGTGGGCGAGGATCGCACCTCTGTGGATCGCTTCCTCGCAGACGGCAGGCATCAGCGCTACCACCAGTATCATGACGGGAAGGCTCATGCTGCCGTACAGCATGTCGCTAATCTCAGCGGCCTCGTTCATTGTCTGAGGGAAGAGAGTGCCGATAAGACCTACGCTTGTGATCCCGATCATCGAACCGCCGAGAACAAGGATCAGGGAACCGGCGATATCCCTGAACTTCGGCATCCTGATGGGGAACATCTCCTTAAGCGGAATCTTCCTTACAAGCGCATAGACGATCGCTATAGCAAGGAACAACAGTTCCGTTGCCACCAGTCCCGGTATGCCCCAGGCCAACTGCATCGGTGAGCAGACGAATATGAAAATTGCCATTACTGCCGCGAACAGTACAAATCCCTGCCAAGGGCGCAGTTTTTGCTGAACACTTATTTTTTCCATAAGTATTTCCTCCGTTGAAATATATTGTGTTTTTGATCAGGATGATTTACTCGTGTATTGCACGTTCCTTCTTGAGCTTGCTTATCTTAATGAATGTCTTGACCGCTGAGATCGTAGCTCCGATGCACAGACTGAGCAGGAACAGGCCGCATATAAAGTTGACCGGGGCGAATGATCCCGTGCCGCCCAATGCTATCCAGAGATTGAAGACAGATGTTAAGAATGTCAGCACCGCTGCGAAGATCAGGTATCCGCCGGATATCTTCATGCTGTCTATCGTCGAATCGATATCCGAGTAGACTTCGATCCCTTCAGGGTATTCTTCCGCCAGAGCTCTCGTATATACCCAGCACACACCGGGATAATTGATGCAGCATACGACCTTGATACCCATTTCCTCGAGGAACCTGAAGTACTTCATGTTCTCGGCGCTTCCGCTGTGTCCTTTGAGTATGAGCGTCTTGTATGTGTACTTCCCGGGTTCTGTCTCATCGAAAGTAAACGTTAACCTTCCCGCATGCTCAAGGGAATAACCGTGTGCTGCCATCTCGTTGATCCAGGCCTGCTCCTTCTCGAGCTCCCAGACGAAATACAGTTTGTGGAAGACTCTGCGCATATCAGTTACCTCCCAGCAGGCGGTTGCCGTTATCGACCAACTCGGTAAGTCTTGCAAGTTCCTCTTTGAGTACGTTGAGACCACTGCCCGTTATGACGTATTCCTTCTTGCGGCTCTCGGGATTCTCGGGGAGGGCATCGATCCATCCCTTGTCGACGAGAGAATTGAGAGCACCGTAAAGTGTGCCTGCCGCGAGCTTTACGCGGCCCTTCGACAGTTCTTCCACATTCTGGATTATCCCGTATCCGTGAAGCGGCTTCTGCAGCGACAGCAGGATGTAGAAGACGGCTTCCGTTAATGCTAACTGCGGCATTTCCTTTTCCCCTTTCATTATATCGGCTTCCGATATATCGTAGCTCGAGTATATCGCCTCCCGATATAGTTGTCAATAGGCAGTTGCTTAAGAAGTTCTTTTGCGTTGATACCTGCTATCGCACCGTGATATAATCTTAGTATCAAAAACTGTTGGAATGCCCGACATTACTATATTTCAGGACCGGTGACTGATCAGTATGGAAAACAGAGAGCAACAGACAGAACAGTTATTAAAAGGCATCTACAGACTGTGTGCAGGCAGAGAAGATTGCACCGGCTGTCCGTTCTATGATGCGAAGTGCGTTTTCGAAGAGCCGAAGCCCAGAACATGGTTTGAAGAAGAATCCGCTAAGGTTCAGGAAGCACCTGCAGCTCCTGCTGCGCCGGCATCTGCTGCCGAACAGCCTGCTGTAAAGGAAGATGCTGTCGGAACATGGCTCGTCAGCACCACGATGGGCAGCGTTCTCACAAAGTATGTCTACATCTGCTCCAAGTGCGGATACCGCAAGGAGTCATATCTGTCCATAGCTCCCACGACATTCTGCCCTGAGTGCGAGAAGAATAAGCTCGCTGAGTAATTACCTTTAAGTTCTTATAACGCTCCACGCATCGACTAATCTGTCGATGTTCCATGCTGCATTGGCAGGGCTGGTTGACGGCAGACATATTGCTTCACGCCCGGTGATCGGCTGCGTGTATCTGCAATAGAGCTGATATGCTTTCCTGCCGTTTACATAGATCTGCCGGATATGAGCCTGATTCAGGATGATATCAAGATAATTGACCTTTACATTACGGATGCTGGCGTCGGATGATCCGTCTATCTCACACGAACAGATGACATCCCAGAGTGCGATGTGATTGCGGAGGAGGAAGGACTTCTTCTCCTCGATGGTCTGCGGCGTCTCCTCTTCGAGAACAGCAGCCGTTACACGCCAGAAACGGTTCTGCGGATGACCATAGAAAAACCCTGCTTCTCTGGACTTGACCGAAGGGAAGCTGCCGAGGATCAGTACTTCAGACCGCCCGTCAAAGACAGGCGGGATGGGGTGGACGATCATTGCGTAAACGTTCCGTAGGCGGCCACGGCCTCGTCTATCGTCATATCGCCCCTGCCTACGCTATAGACTGCCTGCCTAACCTGAATGAGTGCATCATCAGACAGACCGATAACTTCAGGGGACAGGACCCTGGCTTCAGGAACATCGCCGAAAGCGGCATACATGCTGTTGAAAGACAGGTCTGTCGTCGGTGTCATGAGTCCCTTGTTCTGTGCCATCTCGTTAAGCTCGCTCGTGGAGATGAGGAAACGCATGAATTCATTTGCCATGTCCAGATTGGAACTGTTCTTGTTGACGGAGAACTGAAGGTTCGGCATATCGATGAAGTAGGAGCCTTCGTCCGATATCGGGATAGGAACAAACGCATATTCAAACGGGCTGGCGATGAATTCTTCGGAACGGCTCTCACGCTTCTTCGTACCTGATACGGTATCGCCGGAACAAGTCATCATTGGCACGTCGCCTTCGAAGAAGCGGAGGATGACCGCATCGTAGTTGTTCTCGATCTCATCACAGGCATCAAGATCCACACAGACGTCATTCATGAACTGCGTTATCTTCGTAAGCGACGGACGCAGATACTCGCCTGCCGAAGGATCGAGGGCGTTGAGCTTGCTGACTGCCTCCGGGTCATCTGCCACGGAGCCGCAGAAGTACGGGTAGATGGACAAAGTGAATAATGAAGTGGTCTCTTCGTTGGAGAAGCCCATTATCGGATTGTCATAGCCCTTCTCGCGGAAGGCATTGCAGACATCCACGAGCTCTGCGTATGTCTTCGGAACGCTAAGGCCTTCCTTCTCGAAAAGGCTCTTGTTCACGAGCATGCCGTATGTGTTCGAGAAGACAGGCACCATCGGGAGAGTCCCGTCTTCGGTGTTCAGTATGATGTTGCTCCTGATGCAGCCCAGATCAAGACCGAGTGCGGGGTCGGCCAGATTCTCGGCATAATCGATGGAAGCCTTATACTGGTCTCTGCCGTACATCCATGAGTAGTTAACATAGATGTCAGGCGCATCGTTGCCGCTGAGGACCGTTCCGATCATGTTGTTATAGTCGTCGATCTTGGTGTATTTAAGTTCAACATTGGGATAATAAGTATTGAACCGGTCGAACTCCGACTCCAGCGCTTCGAAATTATCGTAGCCTCCGGCAATGTTGATCTGGCAGCTGGTAGAAGTGTCCAGCGCCGGACGGAAGCCTTCTTCGGCTGCAGGTGCCTTAGCAGCGCATGACACTATGCCAAGGCCCATCGTCAATGTCAAAAGAGTACTTATCGCTTTTCTCATGATCAATCTCTCCCTTCCTTGATCCTGCGGATCTCTTTGATAACAAGTTTGATATCTACCGGTTTTGCAATATGTCCGTTCATTCCGGCATTCATGCATTCCATGATGTTCTCGGAGAATGCATCGGCCGTCATTGCAACGATAGGGATGGAGGATACCCAGGGTATGTCCGATCCCCTGATCGCTCTTGTCGCATCAAGACCGTTCATCTCAGGCATCTGTATATCCATGAAGATCAGTTCATAACTGCCTTCTTCAGCCGCGCTGATCATATCGACACAGACACGTCCGTTCTCGGCGCGTTCCGTAACGATGCCGAACATGGCGAGCATGGCGGATATGATCTCCCAGTTGATGTCGTTATCCTCTGCCACAAGTATACGCATCCCCTGAAGATCGGAATAATCATCTTCAGGCTCGATCGAAGCAGACTCTTTGCCGATCAGGTCGTTGATCTTGTCGTAGAGTGTCGAACGGAACAGCGGTTTGCTGACAAATCCGTTCGCGCCCGCTGCCTTTGCTTTATCCTCAATGTCTGACCAGTCATATGCGGAGATCAACAAGATCGGTACACGGGCATCTATCTCGGAACGGATGCGGGTGATGGTCTCAAGACCGTCTATCTCCGGCATCTTCCAATCAATGATGATCACGTTGTAATCCCTGCCGGCAAGGTGTCTGCGCTCGATCATTCCGAGGGCTTCCAGTCCGCTGCTTGCCTGCTCCACAGAAGCGCCGAGAGAAGTAAGGGTATCAACTGCAGTCTGAAGCATGATCTCATCGTCATCAACGATCAAGACATCAATGGGATCGAGCTTCATGTCTTCACGCTGCCTGTCAGCAACGGGGATATCAAGAGTGACGGTGAAGGTCGTTCCCTTGCCCTGTTCACTCTCACAATCGATCGTTCCGCCGATCAGATCGACCATCTGCTTGGTTATGGCCAGACCGAGACCGGTTCCCTGAATGCTGTTAACGCGGCTGTCCACCTGACGGGAGAATGGCTTGTACATGCTGGCCATGAATTCGGGACTCATTCCGATGCCCGTATCGGACACGACATAGGTCAGCTTTACGCAGCCGGACTGTGCACTTGGCTCTTCTCTCAGGTCGACACTGACACGGCCGCCGGGTTCGGTATATTTGATGGCGTTGGAGAGGATGTTGATGTAGATCTGATTAAGCCTCAGCTGATCTGCATACAGATATTCCTTCTCGATCTGATTGATGTGGAAACTGAATTCGATGTTCTTCTCCTTGATCATGGGCTGCGAGATATTGACGAGATTCTCGACCGTCTCCACGATGGAGAAAGTCAACGGGCTCAGCTTCAGATTGCCGCTCTCGACTTTGGATATATCCAGGATATCGTTGATGAGCGTGAGCAGATGATTGCTTGCCAGACTGATCTTCCTGAGGCTCTCCTTGGTCGACTCCACATCACCGGGATTCTTCTCGGCCAGAGCCGTCAGACCGACGATCGCATTCATGGGAGTGCGGATGTCGTGCGACATGGTGGAGAGGAAGTCCGTCTTTGCCTTATTTGCAGATTCAGCCTTCCTTGCAGTTATCTGAAGGTGCTTGTTAAGGTAAAGCACATAGATCATGTCACTGAGGAACAGGATGAGCAGACCTGCTGAGACTACGCCGAACAATACCCAGTTGCCGCTCTCGACTTTGAGATCCTCCGCAGGCACGAGTCCCAGCAATGTCCAGCCTGTCGTGGACGACATGGGAGTATAGGCAAGAACGCATTCCTGTCCGTGAGAGTTGAACATCTGAATGGAACCTGTAGTCGAAGTGATCGTGTCGAACAGCGCCTTGGATGATTCGGGATCCGTCTGATTATAGGATTTGTAGAATTCAAAAAAGCTCGAATTCTTATAGTTATATCCTTTGAGGATGTAATCGCCGTTGGAATCTATCATGGACAGTTCGGCATTCACAAGCTCTGTCTGAGGGAAGACCCACTTCTGTTCAAGGGCGGAAATGGGGACCACACGCAACAGGACCGCTGCCTTGTATGAATCACTGTCAGGATCAAACAGATTCACGATATTGCAGAAAGCCAGTGACTGCTCGCCGTTCATCGGGTTGGTATAGGCGCGTGTAATGTTGATAGACTTCCCGATCTCATCGATCCAGTCGGTGTTCTTCAGAAGATCCATACTCTGATAGGAGATATCATACTCATCGGCCGTGCCGACCTTCGGACGCGTTGACAGACCTGTGAGAGTATCGAGCAGGACAAGATGTGCGGAAGTATTCTCGAGTACATGGGACGAACGGATGTATTCGACCGCCTCTTCCATGGTCATGTTGCTGCTGTTGATGTACTGCGCCCAAACGTCACAGACCCGCTGTTCGCCTTCCAGATAATTCTCGGTCACGTTCTCCATTGTGACCGTAGTGTTCTCGAAGTATTCTATCTGCCTGCGGTAATAATCCTCGCTCTCGTATCCGGAGTAGAGTACTACGAAGCTCAATATTGCTGCTATTATGACAACATTGACTATAACGATTAAGAACTTTCTCATACTCTGCAACGATACTCCTTAGGAACACGGGCGGACTTACATATATAACGAACACTTATATTTTACATTGTGAAACAAACGAACTTGATACTCTTTGCAGAATTTTAACGCAATTATTACATTCGCTTCGCAGTGAGCTTTCTGTAGTAGTCTTTTTTGAATTTCTGGCGACCGCCGAAAAATACTGATTCTGAATGTGACATTTGATTATAAACCTCTTTGTTATGAATCGATTCCATTGTGCAAATAAGATCAGCTACTTGAAACAATTTGTAATCAACTGGAGATACTTTGCGTATGCTGACTTTAGGGAACTTGGAATAAAATACGGCTGTAATGATTTTAGTAAGTTCAGTCTGCCCATTGTCATAGTAAATGTTAATCTGCTCGAATTGTTTCCAATAATCCATATGAATATCTATCTTGCGAGACAGCTCCTTGTTGATTGAATCTATGAGAACTGTTTTGCCTTCGGAAGATTGCTTGTTGACTCTAATACAGAAATACTTAATCGGTAGACGTATCGCAAAGAAGTAAAGGATATTAAACAAGTGTCTGCGTTCGGTTAAACTCTCAAACTCATAATGATTCTCTCTTCTGATCAATGGACCGGTATGGATAGCATGATTGGCTATACCTTCGTTTGACATTCGCTGATTCAAACCATTGATCATATTGGTAAGATCTGAATTCTGATCATGCAATACAAACGTGACATAGTAGTACGGAGAATGAGCTTCGTACGGCCCAAAGTCTCCGCTCTCATCAATGAAACAACTCAGAATGTGGTTTGGTTTTGACATTCAAAAAAAATATAAAGGCGGGGGATTCCCCCGCCGCTTGGTGGACCTGGGTCTATCGACCAGCCCTGATCAACATTGCGATGATCTTAAGGAAAATATACATCCAGAATAATGCTTGAGTCAAGGGGCGGGATTAGCATTACATTAGGTGTTATCAGATGTATTCTCGTTTGCCTGAATTACATCATCTAAGTATCGCTTCTCGAGTATCTTCCTGTCGTTGAACAGCTCAATCGATCTATCATATTCGAGGCGTCTTACATTAATATCCGCTTCCATCTCAAATACGATCTTTGGATCACCGATCAGTTGAAAACCACGCTTCTCAAAAAAAGCCTTAATGTGGTGATACCATATATTCGGCTCATCCATTTTCCCGCCAAGAGAAAACAGTTTATTATCTCTGTCGAAGAACCACGGATTCAGCCCAACATTATCTTCGTGGTATTCTGGCGGACAAAAGTACTGACTAAACAGCCAGTAATCCTTCATAAGTTCCTTTGTTGGTTCCGGCAATAATGTGAGTCTTTCTAACGCTATCGTTAAGATTCCCATATAATCACTTCCTTTCACGTAATATACCAACGGTATATTCATTCTAATATATACCATTGGTATTTTCAATGGTACAATCATAATGTGATTAAGACGGAGGATTCAAAATGAAACAGACAATCTTACCTGAAAGGTTATTATCCTGTCGCAATCAGCTTGGCTTGACTCAGTCAGAAGCTGCAAAAGTCATTGGAATTACGCAGCCTGCTTATCAGAGATACGAAGCCGGTGTGCGTGTTCCTTCGATACAGGTAGTAAAAGAAATTGCTAAGGCATTTAATGTATCTACGGCCTATTTATATGGCAATAGTGATCAGGCAATTCCTGATTATTATGTGATTGACAGACAAGATAACCATTTGCTTTTTTCCATAGTCGAACAATGTAGAGATTTAAGCGAAGAACAGTTAATTGAAATACTAGATAATATTTCTAAAAGATTATGAGTAATACTGTATTAAGAAGTGTTTCGCTCAGGGGTATCGCTTTTTCCGCTGTCTTTGTGGTGGTCGGAATAGTTATCACATTCATTGGTGTCAGAGAGTCAGTACTGTACCATTCGGAGCCTGTAAGCGCCGAAGAACTGCAGAGTTCCTTGAGGATGATACCCGTGTGAAGCTGTCATGCTACCGGGTGGCAGGTGTTTTCGATATGCCCGGGTATTCCTACTTTATTATCGAATACAGCGAAGGCAACTATTGTCTGGTCGAGACTGCCAAAGACAAGTACTTTTATCTTCAGCTCACGGCACAGGACAAGAGAAAGATTACAGAGCAGAATTTTGTGATCGAGGGCTATCTGTATCACTTAAAGGACTATCAGTTGGACGGCGTCCGGGATGCCTTGTCTGAGCAAGGCATAGAATCCTCTCAGATCGATATAATGGGTGGTCATGCCGTAAAGATCCTTACAGAAGAGTATTCGCTGATCATAATAGGTCCGCTGATGAGCCTGATGTCTGTAGGCGCTTTTTTGTTAAGCAGATGGCTGTTCAAACATAATAGGGATACAACGTGAATGATATAATGAATCTTCAGGGAGGGATCATGAGGAAGACCGTTTCGAGTTTTTGAGACAGCAGGTAACATTATGAATGATTTTAGTGATTCAATTTGCATCAAAACGGCTGAAACTGATGAGGAATTGTGCGGCAGGGGATACGTGCACTGTACTTCATGGCAGGAAGCATACAGAGGTATCGTAAGTGACCGGTATCTTGATACGATGACCGTAGAGGCTACAACGGCACGGGCGCGGCAGAACCCGGAAAACACTCTTATAGCTAAGGACAAAGATAAAGTCGTAGGATTTACAGTATATGGTCCCTCGAGAGATGAAGATCTTCCGAATGCGGGAGAGGTCATAGCGATCTATGTCCTCTCAGATTATTATGACCGGAAGGTCGGATACAGATTGATGAATGAAGCGATCTCGAGGCTTGGCGAATGCAAGACCATATTTGTGTGGGTGTTGGAGAAGAACGAGAGAGCTATTCGGTTCTATCACAGATACGGTTTTGAATTTGACGGATGCAAAAAGCAGTGGAATCTCGGCTCTCCGGTCACGATAGTCAGAATGATAATGAATAGAGATGAAGGAATATAAAGCGTTATATGCAATAGTTGCAATCGTCTCATTGCCTGTACGACTATTTGACGCTGATGATATAATTATCAAGTAACATGCAAGGATAAAAACGCAACGCATACCGCAAGATATGCCAGAGCCGGTAGGTAGCCCGGCCGTCCTGTTCTTCAGGGTAAGTAACCTGCCCCTCCGGGTTGTCCGTTCTTTGCTCATCAATCTTAAAGGAGGGATTGTCATGGGCAAAATACGTTGTAACCTGACTGTGTATTTTGAGGAGCCTTTTTGGGTAGGTGTTTTCGAGGTTATCGAGAACCATAAGATATCGGCTGCGAGAGTGGTCTTCGGTGCGGAACCGAAAGATTATGAGCTGTTCGAATATGTTCTCAGATACTACACAGGACTTCATTTCAGCCCGGCTGTGGACACTGTTGTAAAAGATATCGCGAAGAACCCCAAGAGGATTCAACGCGAAGCGCGAAAGCAGACTTCGGCAACCGGTATCGGTACCAAGTCGCAGCAGGCAATCAAACTGCAACAGGAGCAGAACAAACAGGAACGTAGGATCAGAAGCCGCGAGCAGAAGCTGACTGAAGAAAAGCGTGAGTTTGAACTGAAGCAGCAGAAGAAAAGAGAAAAGCATCGGGGACATTAAGTCCCCGGGCTTATCTTGATTCTAAAAGACAGGGATATGCGGAGGCAATAGAGTGGAAATTCGTGAATATAACATACCAAGCTCGTTAGTTGATACTTGGTTTAGTGTCTGATGAACGTCGATACGAACAACTATCTAATGTCCTCTTTATAAAATAAAAATACCGCAGGAGCCATATCTTGCGGTATTTATCGTATCGGGATCGGCATATCATAATAATGCCAGTTCTCACTTTGTGGTACCTTTATTTTTCCAAAAACAAGAAAAAACTATTGACTCAAAAGTTAGTTTAAACTAACATTATGTAGTTTCAGATAACAGTGTTATCGGTAATCCGTACTTAAGGAATGAATATGTCAGCAGATAAGTCAATCGACGGACGTTTAATGGAGTGTGCCAGAAAAGAGTTTCTGGAAAAGGGTTTTGAGAAGGCATCCCTGAGAAATATTTGCAGAAGAGCCGAGGTAACGACGGGAGCACTCTATAAAAGATTCAAAGGCAAAGAGGAATTATTCTCCTCAATAGTTGAAGATACTTCCGATTTTATCTTCAAGTGCCTCAAGTCTAAAGAAGAGCTGTCTAAGCACCCCCAGTCAGAGGAATTCCTTGTCAATTGCTGGTATATGAGCGATGAAGTCATGCTCTACTGGTTCAGGATGATCATGGAACGTAAGGAACCGTTTACGATGCTGCTCCGCTGCAGTTCCGGTACCAAGTATCAGGATTTTGAGCATGATCTGGCAACTAAGATGAGTGAATCTAATTACCGCATTTATCTGCAGGCTTATAAACGCGGGATTACAAAAAAGAAGATCTCCGAGTCGGATCTTCATATCATCGACGCCGCTTATTGGAAAGCTGTCTGTGAACCCTTTATTCATGACTATTCGTGGGAGGAGATAGTTACACTTACCTCTAATATCTGCTCATTCATGGATTACCGCAGACTTCTGGATATAGATGAAGGCCTGACCAAGAAGTACGCGAAGACTAAAGAAAAGTTCGTTAAGAATTTCTTTGAGGAGGGACATATATGATTTCCTATGTCTTTAAATATGCCGGAAAATATAAGAAGAAAACTTTCCTTGCGATGATGATACTTACAGCAGGCGTATTGTTTTCGATGGTTCCGTATATACTGGTTTACCAGTTAATAGAACCATTGCTCAACAAGGAGAGTATAAGCGCACCTTACGTCTTGGTAAGAGTTCTTATGTTCTTCCTGTGCATTCTGGCTTATAAGATACTGTATTGCTACGGTCTTAAGTTCTCGCACGAAGGGGCTTTCAATACTTTGAAGAACATCAGAACTTATGTGCAGAGCAGGATAGAGAAAATGCCGCTCGGCAATATCCAGGATATTGGAACCGGTCAGCTTAAAAAGGTCTTTACAGATGATATTGACGGTATTGAACTTTTGCTGGCGCATGCTGTGCCGGAGGGCTTTTCCAACCTGATGGGTGCTGCAGTCATGATCATTGCAATGTTCTTTGTGGATGTAAGGATGGCTCTGCTCAGCGTTGCCGCACTCGGCCTCTCGCTTGTCGTAAGTTTTGTTATGTTCGGTTCGTGCATGAAGAAAATGAACGAATACTATGCTGCTGCAGCAAAGATGAATAACACCATAATCGAGTATGTTAACGGCATGGAGGTCGTAAAAGTATTCAACCGTCATGAGGAATCATTCAGGAAGTATAAGGAAGACGTTGTTAATTACAGGGATTACACTTTGGGCTGGTATAAAGTGTGCTGGCCATTCCTTGCCATTACAACAAGCCTTCTGCCTTGCATGACGATATTCTCACTTCCTGCAGGCGTTATATTCCTTGCAAACGGTACACTCACACTTTCACAGTTTGCTCTCATTATCTGCTTAACTGTCTCTGTCGGAACACCGCTGCTCAAGGTAGGAAGCTACGGTTCCACGCTGCCTCAGCTTCAGTATAAGATATCGGCACTTGAGAAACTGACTGAAGGCGAAGGGCTTAAGGCGGGAAGTAACGGATTTGAAGGTAAGAACCACGATATCCGTTTTGATAGTGTGAGATTCTCATATAAGGATGCTGAAGTAATCCACGGCATTTCTTTCGAGATCAAAGAGAATTCCATGACAGCTTTTGTCGGTGAGTCAGGAAGCGGCAAATCCACGCTGGCTAAGCTTTTGGTACATTTCTATGATCTGAATGACGGCTCGATCTCAATTGGCGGACAGGATATCACGGATATGACTCTTGAAGCTCTTAATGATGAGATCTCATATGTATCACAGGAGCAGTTCCTCTTTAATACAACGATATATGAGAACATCCTTATCGGAAAGCCTGATGCAGACAGAAGCGAGGTCCTTGCTGCTGCCGAACGTGCGCAGTGCAGTGATTTTCTTGAAAGACTTCCTATGGGAATAGATTCAAAGGTAGGTGACAGCGGAAAGATGCTGTCAGGCGGTGAGAGACAGCGTATTGCTCTTGCAAGAGCGATCTTAAAGGATGCGCCTATCATTGTTCTCGATGAGGCTACTGCATTTATAGATCCGGAGAATGAGGAGAAGATGAATGCTGCTATTTCGCAGGTCATCAGGGATAAGACCATCATCATCATCGCTCACAGACTTCCTTCGATCGTTGAAGCTGATCAGATCGTTGTTCTTAATGACGGGAACATCAGTGATATAGGCACTCACGAAGAACTGCTTGGCAGAAATGATGAGTATAAGCATCTGTGGGATGCCCAGGCAAAGACAGGTGAGTGGCAGATAAAGGAGGGAGTGTAAGACTATGATCAAGTTAATACATAGGATCGTCGAAGCTGCCGGCAAGAGAAAACTCAGGATCAGACTGGCATATATCTTTTGTTTTATAAAAGGACTTCTTATGAAGAGCCCTGTCATCGTAGCTTTTGTTGTCATTGACAGATTCTTGCAGGGAACTGATGTTACAGATCTGTTTATGAAGGCTTCGATCGCCATGGCAGCGATCCTTCTGCTCCAGATTTTTGCTCAATACATCGGTGACAGGCTTCAGTCTGCGACGGGCTTTGAGATGTTCGCAGATATGAGAATAGCAATAGGTGAACATCTTAAGAACCTTCCGATGGGTTACTACACTGAAGGAAACATAGGTAAGATCTCATCGATCCTTACTACTGATATGTCCATGGTCGAGGAAGTGTGCATGTCACAGATCGCCCAGCTGATGACGTATTTCTTCTCAGAAGCGATCATGATCATCTTCCTCTTTATTTTCGATTACAGGGTAGGCATTGTGGGATTGATCACAGTTGCAGCGATCATCTTATGCGGTAAGGCTTCTCAGAAGCAGATCCAGAAGCATTCCAATATGCGTCAGGCACAGGCGGAGAGTCTTACTTCAGCCGTAATCGATTACACCGAAGGAATGAACATAATCAAGACATTCAATATGCTTGGCAAGTCTTCCAAAGATCTGACCGATAATTTCGACAGGAGCTGCAAGGAAAACATCAAGTTTGAGCATGTGGTCCATCCCTGGAATATCAGACTCGGTGTTATCTTCGCCACAGGATCGGCGCTTACGCTCGGAGTCTGTGCACTTCTGGTTATGAACGGCATTATCACAACCTCAGCTTTCGTTGCCATGATGCTCTTCTTATTCGATCTCTATGTGCCCGTATATGCGCTCTATAACGAATCCACAAGGCTTACTGTCATGAGCGCCTGCATGGACAGGATAGAAGAGGTTCTGGCTGTTCCGGAACTCGATGAGAGCGGGAAATGCATATTCCCTCATAAATATGACGGCCCGGAAGTCGAATTCGAGAATGTCTCTTTTGCATATGACGAGAAGGAAGTATTGAAGAACATCTCATTTAAGATGGAGCCCAATACAATGACTGCCGTTGTAGGTCCTTCAGGAAGCGGAAAGAGCACGATCGCAAATCTCCTCGCAAGATTCTGGGATGTAAATTCCGGAACGGTAAGGGTAAAGGGTGTCAACATCAGAGACGTATCCATGCAGCAGCTGATGCAGCAGATAAGCATGGTATTCCAGCGTGTATATCTTTTCCGGGATACCATTTATAACAATATCGTTATGGGACGTCCTGATGCAACTAAAGAAGAAGTTATCGAGGCTGCGAAAAAGGCCCGCTGCTATGACTTTATAATGGCACTTCCCGACGGCTTCGATACTGTGATCGGTGAAGGCGGCGCGACCTTATCTGGTGGAGAGAAGCAGCGTATCTCTATAGCAAGATGCATTCTCAAAGATTCTCCTATTGTCATATTGGATGAAGCAACAGCTTCCGTTGATGCGGATAACGAGAGCCTTATCCAGGAAGCTATCAGTGAACTGGTAAAGGATAAGACACTGCTTGTTATTGCACACAGGCTTAAGACTATCAGAAATGCTGATGAGATCCTGGTAGTTGATGACGGTGTTATCAAAGAGTGCGGTACGCATAACGAGCTTATGAATAAAGGCGGTTTATACAAAATATTCATGGAAAAGATCAATACAGATATTGCTTGGAAGAAAGGAGCAAAAACAACATGAAGAAGTTTGAGGTAAAAGATTTAATCAATATCGGTATCTATACGGCATTGCATTTCCTTTGTATCTTTCTGGTAGCGATGCTCGGTTTTATCCCGCAGGCATTCATATTTGCAGGGATCATTGAGGGATTCCTTGGAGCTATCCCGGTCATGATCTTCTTAACAAAGGTCAAGAAGTTCGGCATGATCACGATCATGGGAGTTCTTCTCGGTCTTATCACATTACTGATGGGAAGACCCTGGCCCTGTGTCGTAATAGGACTTGCTGCAGGACTCATCACGGATCTTATCTGGATGAAAGCAGATTTCAGCAAGATCAAATTCGGCCCTGTGTGCTGCGGAACAATGATGCTCTGGTCAGCCGGTATGGGACTTCCTTTGTTCTTTGGCTACAGAGACAGCTATCTTGCCAATCTCGAAGAAGGATATGGCAAGGAGTATGTAGAGGTAATAAGATCGCTTACACCTGACTGGATGTTCATCGGAATGATCGTCATTGCGGTTGTCGGCGGATTCCTGGGTGGGCTTTTTGCCAAGAGGATCTTAAGAAAGCATTTTGCCAAGGCAAATCTTGTTGAATGAGAAAGATTGATCCGAGAACAAAACTGCTCTTACTTGTAGTTATCAACGTGGTTATGATGACGGGAAAGATCACGGGCATTTTCGTGCCCGTGAGGATTGTCTTTGCACTGATCCCCTTTTTCCTGATGATGAGGGAGACCTGGTTCAGAGGTTCATTTATTTATTTTGGCTTGTATCTTTATGTGTTCCTGCTTGAGAGATTTACCCTGCAGGATATCCATCCGGTACTCCTCATCATATTGCTGTTTACTACCGGCTTGCTGTCACGCTTCCTTGCGGGAGTAATGATGGCGTATTACCTGATGAAGACCACGACAGTAAGTGAGTTTGTTACGTCTATGGAACGGATGTATGTTCCGAAGGTGATCGTAATACCGTTTGCGGTAATGTTCCGTTTTTTCCCGACTCTGAAAGAGGAATGGCAGGATGTTAAGAACGCCATGAAGATGAGGGGCATTGGTCTTGCAGGAAGAAACCCTCTGGATGTTTTGGAGTATGTTATGGTTCCGATCCTGATGTCGGTATCCAAGATTGCAGATGAACTCTCGGCAGCATCGATGACTAAATGCCTTTCTGTAGACGGCAGGAGAACTCATATCGCGAAGATCGGCTTTTCTTTCCTGGACATCATTCTTGCCCTGTGTTCAGCAGCAGGGCTGTTTGCACACGTATTCTTGGGAGGTGTAATCGGAACATGATCACATTCTCGAATATCAACTTCCAATATAAGAATAATAAGACCGACAAGGGTAATCTCATCGATATCAATCTGACCATTGAAGAAGGCGAACTGATCGTGCTGACGGGTGAGAGCGGCTGCGGAAAGACAACCTTTACAAGGCTCATAAACGGTCTTGCTCCCAATTACTATCCCGGAACCGTAACAGGGGAGCTCCTTCTTGACGGTGAGAATATCATCGGTAAATCTGTTGCCGAATTGGGGAAATCGGTCGGAAGTGTTTTCCAGAATCCGAGAAGCCAGTTCTTCAATGTCGATACTGACAGTGAACTTGCTTTTGCCGCAGAGAATATCGCAATGGATCCTTCAGAAATAATCAGGAGGATGGATATAGTAACGGAAGAACTGGATCTAAAAGAGCTTAGAGGACGAAGCATCTTTGAACTAAGCGGCGGTGAGAAGCAGCGTATAGCCTGCGGAAGCGTAGCGGTTATGTTCCCTAAGGTTATCGTTCTTGATGAACCTTCTTCAAATCTTGATGCCGAATCCATTGAAAAGCTCAAATGTGTACTCGGGAAATGGAAGCAACAGGGTAAGACCATAATAATAGCCGAGCACCGTTTATTCTTTCTGAAGGATCTGGCGGACCGCCTGATTGTAATGAAGGGCGGACGGATCGCGAATGTATTTAACCGTGAAGAAATGAACGATCTTAGTTCATCTCTTAAGGAGATGGGAATCAGACCTTTAGAAGAGCCCGGACTATGCATCAAGCGGTCTGACGACGGCATAAGAGACTTTATAAGGATCAACAGGCTCAAGTACTCATATGACAGAAAGACACAGGCTCTTTCGGTGGAGGATATGCTGCTTCCGGGAAAGCAGGTAGTTGCAATAGTCGGCAATAACGGTGCGGGTAAAAGCACTTTCCTTAAGTGTATGTGCGGCATTTATAAGACCAAAAAGGACAGTCTCACACAGAACGGTAAAAGATGGAAGAGAAAGCAGCGGAGTAAAGACTGTTACCTTGTTTTCCAGGACGTCAACCATCAGCTGTTTACTGAAAGTGTTTTAGATGAGTTGATTATCGGCATGGATGGTTCGTTAAGCGAAGAAGAGAAGAAGAAAAAGGCATTAGAGATCTTAGAGCGTTTCGGTATTAAGAACTTGGCCGGAAATCATCCGATGGCGCTCTCAGGCGGGCAGAAACAAAGAGTTGCAATAGCTTCAAGTGTTGCAGCGGGCAGAGACATAATACTGATGGATGAACCAACCAGCGGAATGGATGAACTTAACATGATGCGCTTGTCACAGGAGCTAAAGAGGCTTAAGAAAGCAGGGAAGACCGTCTATGTCGTAACGCACGATTACGAGTTCATTAATGAGTGCTGTGATTCAGTGATAAAACTCGATTGAATACTCAAGGATGCTCAGCAAACAGCTTAAGGAGCTTGAGGAAGACGGCTTATGCCGGGATAAGATCAGTTATAATCTCCACCCGAATTGGAAGTAATACGAGATTTAAGACAGAATTAAGAACTATATAAGCCTTATATAAATCTTTTCCGCATGGCTGATTTTAGAATACAGGCATAACGAAACGATGCCTGCAGCATGGCCAAAGGAGAAGATTTATGAATAAGAAATCATTAAGAGAATTCGGCACCGGCAAAGATATCGGCATGTCACTTCTGTGGTACGCAGTAAGCTACGTTGTGGTCACCTGGGTGGGGATCGGCCACACGATCTTTAATATCCTCGTTCTGGGCATGAGCTCCATGGCAGAAGGCCCCGGACTGGGGCAGGGCTATGAGATGACAAAGCCGTGGCACCCGCTTTATAACATCATTCTTTTCACGCTTTTCGGGCTTTTGTATCTTCGAAAAGTGAACGGCCTCACGCTTAAGAAGGCTATGGCTACCGGCGCTCTCTGGGCAGGTATCAGCATCGTGATCGATCTTGTCGGTTGGGTACTCATCAAGCACCCGTGGAGTCTTACTTTCAAGCAATTCTACGTCGATTACCAGCCCTGGATCACGCTTGTATATCTTGCAATGTTCATCGCCCCTGTGATTGGGTTTTTTATCTTAAGCCGCAGGAAAAAGATTTAACATAAGGTATTTCCCTAATCAAATCAGAGATTGATATAATTATTCTTGACTTAACAAAGTCGAAAAGGAATTAAGAGGGTAGATCCATATGGCCACATTGTGTAGGAACTGCAGTCACGCACTGGTGTTTGATCCGGTATCGCAGATGATGCTCTGTTCTGCATGCGGCAGCGAGTTTACGCCGGAAGAAGTTGAATCGGAAGCGAAGGCGTACAGGCTGGACCTGAGGGCTGAAGATGCTTCTGAGGTTTATAACTCGGACGAAGAAGAGTTCATGGACTGCTACGTGTATTCGTGCAGCGAGTGCGGCGGCGAGATCATAATAAACGGTACCGAGGCGTCGACGATGTGTGTGTACTGCGGCAATCCGAATGTCGTTTTCAGCAGGATAGCAAGGCAGAAGCAGCCTGAATTTGTAATGCCTTTCAAGATCACGAAGACGCAGGCCGTAATGCTGGCAAGAGATACGATTAAGAAGGGTGCGTTTGTACCGAGGGCGATCAAGAATTTCTCGATCGACTGCTGCAGGGGAATCTATATTCCGTACTGGATCGTCAATGCCACGTACTATGATACGATGATCTTTGAAGGTTCGGTAAACGAAGGCAAGAAGAGCGTTAAGAGATATTTCGGACGCACCGGATATCTAAAGTTCAAGGACCTTCCGGTCGATGCCGCAAAAGTGATCTCCGATGACAGCAGCTCGAAGCTGGAACCCTTCGATCTGAATCATCTGAAGGCATTTGACGAAGATTATCTTGCAGGCTTTTATTCAAATGTCTCGGACGTTACTTACAGCGATGTAAGGTGGGCTGCACTGGAGAGGGGCAAGGAGTTCTTTATCAAAGCGGCGGAGAAAGACATTGACGCATTTGACTGCAAGGTCGTGGATTCCTATCCGTCCGTAGATGTCGACACCGACATGAAATATGCAATGCTCCCTGCGTGGTTCATTACTTTCAGATACAAGGATCAGCCGCATACGATCCTTGTTAACGGTGACACGGGCAAAGTCGTATGCGCTCTGCCGTGGAAAAAGGCATTGTTCAGTATATTGGTCACTGTTATCGCCTTAACGGCGTCAGTGCTGTCGTTCTTCATATTTAAGGAAATGTTTACATCGATGTTCGCTTCCGGCAGGAATCTGGACAAAGGCGACATGAGAATAATGCTGTTTATCATCATCGGTATCGGCACGCTCTTCTCGACCGGGGTTGCCAATGTTAAGAGAGTCATGAAGAATATCCGTCTTACGCAGGACAAGGCGATGTTCAGCTTCACGAAGAAAAGGCAGGGATGAGCTTATGATCAATTTTTTCGCCGGCCTTTTCGCATTGGCATTCGGAATAGGACTCGCGCTCTGGATCTGTGGATCGATGCTCGATAAATCCAATAACATCGGTGACAGCCGCGGAGACAGCAAGACCTACAACGCTGAGGCAACTTTTACTTCCAAATGCAACAGGATGGAAAAAACCGAGTGCACGACATATGTGCAGCATAACCTGATCACGAATGATACCAACGGTCCTTCAGGTACGGAGCAGGTCAGAAGACTCACTGAGGAAGAGCGCAGGAAGAAGGCCGAAGCAGAGAAGAAGGCCAATATCCCCAAAGGTGCTTTTGTCTCGAAAAACACAAGCGCTGAAGACAAATATGATGTCCCGGATTGGGAGAAACGTGCCGAGAGGTACTATTGAGGCGGCTTATGAGCGACAAACCGGATAAAACAATGCGTCAGCGTTATAAGACAAAGCTTTAAGAATGTGGCAGACGGGTTCGGATTTACCGAATAGAATGCCCCGCTGTTTTCCATTCACAAACGGCATTATTCCCATTCTTAGAAAGTATGCCTTATCGGTATCGCTTGCCTTTATACTGAAATCAGCAGGAGGCGACGGTCATGGCAGCATTTGACAGAGTTCTGAGCGGCATTCCTGAGATGGATACTGCGTTCGATAACATCAGGCTTGGCGACAACGTGGTTTGGCGTGTCTCGGAGCTGTCGCAGTTCAAGCTGTTCATGGAGCCTTATATTGAGCAGGCGGTAAAGGATAAGCGCAATATCATTTACTTCAGGTTCGCAAGCCACGAGCCGCTTGTCGAAGACCGTCCGGAGATCAAGACCGTTGAGATCCCTTTGTCGCACAGGTTTGAGACGTTTACGGTCGATATCCACAATGTCATCGAGAAAGAGGGCTTTGACGCATTCTATGTTTTCGACTGCCTGTCAGAGCTTCAGACCGCGTGGGCGACAGACCTCATGATGGGCAACTTTTTCAAGGTCACATGTCCGTTCCTTTTCATTCTCGATACCGTCGCATTTTTCCCGATCATAAGAGGAAAACATTCGGTGCACGCGATCAATAAGATCCTTGATACGACGCAGCTTTTTATCGATGTTTATTCTGACAGCAGGAATATCTATGTAAGGCCGCAGAAGGTGTGGAACAGGAATTCCGACACGATGTTCCTGCCGCACACTTATGAGCCTGATACAGGGCGTTTCCAGCCGATCCTAGACGGCGTTAAGTCGAGCAGGTTCTACCAGACTTTAGGTCAGGCGCAGCGCTCTGCGGAAGAGCAGTTCGCAGACTCGTGGGACAGGTTCTTCAACCGCACGAAGATCCTTCATGAGAGCCAGGTGGATATTACTGAAGAGTGCTCGCGGATGTGCAACATCATGATGACCCGTGATGAAAAGATGCGTGAGATGGTGAAGAGGAATTTCACGCCAGAGGATTATTTCGCAGTGAGGGATCACATGATCGGTACCGGCATGATCGGAGGCAAATCATGCGGCATGCTCCTTGCAAGAGCGATAATAAGGAACAGGGAGCCGGACATTGCGGATTACCTTGAGCCGCACGATTCTTTCTATGTCGGTTCGGACCTTTACTACACATATATCGTCGACAACAAACTGTGGGATCTGAGGATAAAGCAGCGCACTGAAGAAGGGTACTTTACCCTCGCTGAAGAGTTTGCAGGCAAGATCATGGAAGGTGAGTTCTCAGGACCCATGCGAGAGCAGTTCCTGCGCATCATCAAATACTACGGCCAGGATCCTTACATCATCAGGTCGAGCAGTATTCTTGAAGACGGCTTCGGCAATGCGTTTGCAGGCAAATATGAATCTGTATTCTGCGTGAACAGGGGTTCTATGGAAGAGCGCCTTGAAGAGTTCGAGAATGCGATTAAGACCGTCTACGCGAGCTCGATGAGCATGTCCGCACTGGATTACCGCAAGAGGAGAGGCCTTGATAAGCGTGATGAGCAGATGGCGCTTCTTATCCAGCGCGTTTCCGGTTCTTACTACGGTTCTTACTACATGCCCTGCGCAGCGGGCGTAGGCTATTCATACAGCCCTTACAGGGTCATGAAGGACTCCGATCCGACAGCCGGCATGTTAAGGCTCGTCATGGGTCTCGGCACCTCCGCCGTCGACAGGACTGAGGGGTCGTACCCGAGGATCGTAAATCTCGATATGCCTGAGAAGTCTTCGTATTCGTCTTCTGCGGACAAGCACAAGTTCTCGCAGGGCAAGGCAGAGGTCATCAATATGTCTTCGCATTCTCTCGAGAAGCTCCCGTACGAGAAGCTTGAAGCTGATATCCCCAGATATCTCGAAAATGTCCTGCTCGAGCACGACTATGAAGCCGAATCAAGACTCCGCGAGATGGGCAGACCGAGGCAGATAAAGTTCATCTCGTGCAAGGGTCTTGTGGCGAATAAACAGCTCATGGAGCAGATGAAGAGAATGCTCCGCTGCATTCAGGATGAGTACGATTATCCTGTCGATACAGAGTTTACGATCAACATCTCCGATAACGGGGATTACTCTGTCGACCTACTGCAGTGCAGGCCTTTGCAGGTGCAGAAGACTTCGTCCGGAACCGTTATCCCGGAAGGCATTTCCGAGGACAATATCCTGCTCGAGAGCAAGGGCAGCACGATGGGAATGTCCAAGGCATCAGAGCTCGATGTTATCGTGTATGTCGATCCGGTCAAATACTACAACATGCCGTACAAGGACAAGACCCTGGTCGCAAGGCTTATCGGAAAGATCAACTGGCACTATAGAGACCTTGGAAAGCACATGATGCTGATAGTTCCGGGCCGCGTCGGAACGACCTCGCCTGAGCTCGGTGTGCCTACGTCGTTTGCGGACATCAGCGCATTTGAGATCATATGCGAGACTGAAGAGACCAAGGCAGGCTACAATCCCGAACTGTCTTACGGAAGCCACATCTTCCAGGACCTCGTGGAAGCGGAGATCCTTTATACTGCTGTGTTTAACAACCCGAAAACCATTCATTTCCATCCCGAGAAGCTCAGTGATTCGCCTGACCTTACCGGTGAATTTGCCGAAGAAGACGATCTGTCTGATATTGTCCATGTTTTCGATGTGTCAGGCAGGGGATGCAAAGTATATAACGATATTGCAAATGAGCATCTTGTAATCACGTGCTGAACCCCCTTTTTTGATATAATTGACTTGCAAAAGCTGTTTTTTGGAAAGGGGCAGATTATGTATTGTGAATCATGTGGATCTTTTGTTCCTGACGGCCAGGCTTACTGCACTGCCTGCGGTGCTGAGGTTTTGTTCATGCCAAAGCTGGCTTCAGCACCGGCACCCGCACCTGCACCGGCTCCTGCGCCTCAGAGTGTACCTGTATATGCAGCTCAGCCTGTCCTGCCGCCTGTACAGCAGCCGGCAGGACAGCCTTTGGCTCAGTCAGTAGAGATCGATTATAATGCCTATCAGGCCGCGGAGCGTGTCCAGATCGTACCGCCGAGGCCCATCAGTCCGGAGAACCCGAATGCAAAGAGAGGCCTTATCTGCGGTATCATTACGATGGCAACAATGTATATCGGATGCGTTAACGCCATTCCGGCTATACTCGGTATTGTTTTCTCGCTCAAGGGTATGTCAGATTCAGATAAGCTCGGCAACAGAGGCTCGGCTATTGCGGGCCTGGTTCTCTCTATAGTCGGTGCTTGCTTTGGTATTTACGCGACTGTGATGTTTATCCTCAGACTTACCGGCAATATTTCCTGATCAGAAAAGCAGATTTATCCCGGTGCGTTGGTTGAGCTGAGCGCTTAAGTATATAAGTCCGACAGAAAGCCCCAGGAGCACTATTCCGAGAAGAATGAAGAGCAGTATCATCTTTAAGAGGTATGTAGGCACGTCGCCGCATGCTTCGCCTGTCTGACCATTGATGGCTACACGCAGGGTATTTTTGCCGTATTTGTATGTTGCAAGATAAATGGGTGCCAGAAGGTACCTGAACTTGACGTTATAGTGGCTACAGGCGTATTTGGGAGTCAGCGGATATCCGCCGTGGAGTTTTTTCTCATATTTTCTGATCTCCTGTTCGATGGTCCTGGGCATCAGCTTTTTCGCGCGCTCCCAGGCATCATTAAGACCTACCGTATATCTCTCGGCAGGTATTCCCGCAAGATATTCAGGCGAATACGGAAGGGACTTCTCGAAGTCGAAAGTCTGAACTCTGGAGATGAACGGGTGATAGATCTTGTCGGATGCGAAAATGACGAGATCGTCAAAGTTGTGACCCCACACACCCTTGAAATACTTGGACCAATGGTTTCCATTAAAATCTGAATAGTGCAGCTCATCGATGTAGGATGCGATCGTGTATGAATCAAAAGTCCAGAACGGGAGATAGAGGGGTGTTATGTTCTCAAGTTTGCATTCGTAAGCTTTCTTGGCTACACAATGCCTTCTGTTCAGATAATTCATCCAGCACTGCTGTGCCTGATCTCTGGGAACATCGAAAGGTATGATGGCCGCGGGAGCCATGATCTGCGAATTCTCAGCTGCGGATGTAACGCTCGTCGAGCCGCAGAAAGGGCATGCGCCTGTAACCTGCTCGGCATCGTAAAGCGCCTGGCCGCCGCAGTTAGAGCATTCAACGAGCTTCTTTATCTTTCCCCAGTTAACACTGGCGCGCTGTACGGCTGCGTTGAAGTCGAGCTCCTGAACGACCGGTGCCGAATCGGGCTCCGGAAGCTTGGTCGATGTACCGCAGAACGGGCAGTGCAGCGTGTTGCTGACAGGATCGAATGTTACGCCTATGGTACCGCCGCAGCTGGGGCAGTGTACTTCCGTGCTCGTTAAGTTAATACCGTCTGCTACATGGACATTCTCTGACATTTTCTTAAACCCTCATTCACAAGAAAACTATAAATAGATTTTAACAAATTGAAATGACATATTTAAGAACACACTGCAACATTTTTGTTTTTACTCTGTGTATATAATATTAGGATAGGGAGTCAGCATGTGAAAGGATGATTATTATGAACAGTATATTTGACACTGCGCAGATGTATATATCGATGGCGCTTTCAACGGCTATATCGGGTTTTGTTATCTTATCGGTAATTCTTTTCATCATAGACGGAATCAAGGCTAAGAGGCAGCACCGCAAGCGCAAGGCCGGCATCACGGTGATGTTCATCATAGCGATGATCCTTGAAGCTGTTTTTATCATCGCCGTCGTACTTTTCTTCTATATGATAATCGTTTATATCGGAAGCACTTATTAATTCAATCGGTGGAGGATACATATGGGTTTATTTGATGCATTTAAGAAGAAAAAGACTGTTTCTTTTGAAGAGATCGATTCGATCGAAAAGGCAAAGGCTGAATGTAAAAAAGGCAATCTGGAGAGGATGCACATTATGTCTCCTATCTTCGGAGGTTCGGATGAAGACCACAACATTTTATATGTTCCTGTCGGAGTTAACCGCATAAAAGAAGGAGGCTCTTTTATACTTCATAGTTGACAAATAATCGTTCTGGTTCTATCATATAAATAGAACATTTGTTTGTTGTTTAGGGAGCCAGAAAGATTTCAGAATTGAATGAAATCATTGCTGCATATAAGAAATTATCCTTCACTGATCATATTGTGTTTTAATTGCCCCTTTCCAACAATGTAAATGAACATGATGACAACTTACAGAACTTCCTTGCTGAAATACGTATTGCTGATGGTAATGCATGTATCTATTGGAATGTTCTTATGTCGTTAAGAACGGAAGTGTAAAGATTGTACTCAGAATTTGTATTTCTTGTTAGATAAAGAATCACAAAGGAACAGCAGAAGAATGTTCTGTCTCGGTTACCACTGTATTTTACTGGCGTCATAAAAACTCGATGCTTTGAAGGAAGTAACAGTACATAACAGCGATATATCGGCAAGATCGCCGCTTTCATTCGTCACTTAGAGATATGGGGTATGTAACATGATACTCTCGGAAGAACACAGGATAAAGAAACATAACAATAAGAAGCTTCTTCACGAGATAGACGGTTACTGCTATAAAGTGAAGAACCTTTCCAACAGTGTCAACTACCTGATAAAGCAGTGCTACCGCATACACACGAAGATAAAGAATAGTAAAGCACTTGAGGATTGGGAAGATGAACTCATCAGAGAGGTAAACAGCGGCATAACGGAATACAATGCATCTCGCTCTGAGAGTAAGAGATTACGCTATATCGATGCCGATAACGGATATATAGCCGATGCATATTTCCTTAGCTGGTATCTGAAAGGAACGGAAGTTTATAAAGACGTTCCGTATGCGACATGCAGTCAGATATGCATACAGGAGAAATGCAGAGAGTGGAAGTCGTTCTACAGGGCGACAGCAGAATACGGGAAAGATCCGAAGAAGTTCAAGGAGCATCCACATGTACCGGGATATCTGGACCCGAAAACAGGAAGAGGTTCTCTTGTGATAACCAGTCAGAACTTCAAGGTGGATGAGAATGGTAATGTAACCATGCCTAAATTCCTCAGTTGTATACACATCCGTGCAAGGCATGGGAACGTGAGGCAGATACGGATAAAGATGTATAAGGACTCCATACTTATCAGTCTTATGTATGAGAAAGAAGAAAAGACTACAAAAGGGACAAAGGTTATGGGGATAGACTTGGGAAATAACAATCTCATAGCAGCGGCATGGGATTCTGAAGACAAGCCTGTGATAATCAACGGGAAACCGCTGAAATCCATAAACCAGTACTACAACAAGGCAAAAGCGCATATGCAGAAGGAGGCGAAGGTATATAACGGAAAGAACAGGACCAAAAGGCTGAATAAACTTACGTCAAAAAGGAACCGCAAGGTAAAAGACTACATGCACAAGGCCAGCAGGAAGATAGTTAACATGGCCGTCTCGTCAGGTGTCGGACTCATAGTGGTAGGTTCCAATCACGGATGGAAACAGAAAGTACACATGGGAAACATAACAAACCAGAACTTTGTATCCATACCATATAAGACACTTACTGACATGATCACATACAAAGCACGACTTGAAGGCATAGAGGTAAAAACTGTACGCGAGAGTTACACAAGCGGAACGAGTTATCTTGACGGAGAAAAGCCAACCAGAACTTACTATGACAAGACACGAAGGATAGAACGAGGATTATTTAAGAGCAACAGCGGGATCTTCATTAACGCAGACGTAAATGCGGCATATCAGATGATGAAGCTGGGTGACACAAGAGCAATTCCCATCAATACGAGGAGAACAGATAATCAAGATAAAAGCAGCCTGAATTATATCAGGTAGAGGCATAAGGCTAGTGCCATTAAAGAGCCGATATGATGTTTTTCATTTCGGAGATTTAAAAATATCAGTCACAAACTGGTAAATAGCCACAGTTGATTTCTATTCAGATAAATAAATCCCAAACTGACACATTCAATATACCAAGATTACACGTTTAGATTTGATGAAAGGAATCATTATTCATTCTGGTTTGCGAGTTATTTCAGAAACAGTCTTTTAATCGATAAATGTGCATCCGAGTGAGACAAAGAAACTCTTTATGTTAGCCTTCTCTTCATCACTTAGATCTTCTCCCCAGACAAAGGCAGTCCGTCCATTACTGACACTAACACCTACGCGCTTATCTAAAGGATATTCCTGATCATCATTACAAGTGAAAAGAAATGTAGTCTTACCATATTCAATGCCGTTTTTTGTAACATTATCCGGCTTCTCTTTGTGCTCCATATTCCATCCGGAAAAAGTATTGATAAACCAATCCGCGGTTTCCTTTTTTGGCAAATCCTCAAACTTATTCCGAAACTCTTCTCCGTATTTTCCCGTGCATAATGCATGACGGATCTCCAGACCGGGCATATCGATCGTTTCGGAAGTTTTTACGATATTAAGGCTGAATTCATTTATCTCAGGCATCACTCCGTCATGAAAGAGTGCAAAGACAACCTGTTTCAGATGCCATGGGGATTCCCAGTACTGAAAACAATAATCGACATAAGCTTTAGATTCCCAGTTGTTTCCTGTTAATTCGTTGAGCTGCTCACAGACATCATCCGGGAAATCATCATAATAGTAGTCGGAAGCCATATCGACCAGCTGCTCTACCTGCTTGAGCAATTCCTTATTATGCTTAACTTTATCCCAATCTTTCATTGATCAATTTACCTATTAGTTTGTTTAAATGAAAATCTTATCGTCTGACATTCATATTATATCAAACAGAGATAAGCACTTAAGAAAAGAAAGAACACCACATGATCTTGCGAGTTCCGCAGGTATTTTCCTCACTCAGCCGCGGTCTGCTTATAGAAAAATAGAAAAACCACCTGTGATACGAGTTCCGCAGGCGCTTTAGCGCCGAGGACCTGTTTGAAGTAGCACAGGTGGTTTTCTATGACTTTGGTGATCGTGAGCGGATTCGAACCGCTGGCCTACCGCTTAGGAGCGTCCAAAGAACATCTAAAAACATTGAAAGGACGGGGTTTCCGGGCTTTACATTCCGTTCTTAAGCCACTCTTCAGCCACTTATGAAAGCTATCTTCTTTCATTCATGACAGTCCTTGCCCTGTCATTCATTATCTTGATGACTTCATCAAGGGATTTATCTCCGGCTAAATAAGGCTGGATCTCTTCAAAGACAATAATATCGATATCTGCATCAGACTTATAGATGTGATCTATCGACTCAGCAGCTTTTTTCAAGGTATTGAGATCATCTTTCTTCGTATACAGGCTTGATTTGTCGGCACCGGTCTGCCAACTGTACTCCTGATCTATTTGATGATTAAAGATATCAACGCAGTCTGCTCCGACCTCATCAAATGCTTTTCGATTGATCGGGAATTCATTCTGGAAAGTACCGGTCTGAATGCAAAGGCTCTTCTGAACATCTTCACTTAGAAGTGTTTCGATAAATCTCCACGCACCTATCGGACATTTGGAACCTTGTGTCACCGATACAAAGCAACGTATATTTGCAGCAGGTCCTCGGCCATCAGCTGACGGGAATCCGATCAGATCCGCATCACTATAACCGAAGGGAGCGCTTTTAATCTCACTGAACCAGCCAAGATAACCTTCAATACAAGTATTTTCGGAACAATTTGAGGATCGTGCGAAACTATTCCAGTATTCATTGATCTCCACATCGTTAACATGATCACGGGTAAACTCTGCCATTGCTCTGAATCCCGTACAATCAAAGTTTACAGTACCGTTCTGTTCGACAACGTCATATTGATAGTTTAAGCATTTGCCCATAAAACCTGTCCGGCTGTTAGAAACAACATTAAGGCCATTGCAATACGAATCTGTAAACTGACCGAATTGATCGAATGTCATTCCGTTACCCTCAAATCCGCATTTTGTTCTGTCTACGATAATTCCATCCAAAACGAACGACAACGGCATGGCATATAGACATCCGTCATTCTCACAAGCCTTGACGATGTTATCGAAAACCTGATTTTTCATTTTGCCGGATTCTAAGTAGGGCTTCAGATCCATCATGCAGTTGCCGTTATTTAACTGGCCGTAACTTGACACGTAGAAAACTACATCCGGGCAGTCACCGGCCATAAGATCAACCATCATACGGTTTCCGACTTCGCCTCTTGTATATATCTCAGGCTTATCAGATGTATATGCACTGCGCTCAGCATCAGTATAGATATTCGGTACTATCTTGATGTAATAGTCCTTATCCGTTCTGTTTAAAGTCCAAATAGCGGTATATATTACGTCCTTATAAAAACCATCTGTAGTTATGATCGTTTTCCCTGCATGAGGATTAGTTTTCGCTTTTGTGGCATTGTATATCTCAAATCCGCATCCGTCTTTTTCCGGCAGATAATCCATTACGATAAATTCGGCTGATTCCTCATTTGCATTAGCAACATAACAGTATTTTTGGCCGGATGAAGCAAAGACAGCTCTGTTTATATCCATATTTTCGAGAAGAATAAGGTTGTTGAAACATTTTTTACCAAAGTCCGGAACTGCCACCGCATCCGGAGTAATAAAGTATATTTCTCCATTACTGCCCGTGTTGTACCGGATATCAGGTCTGTACCAGTTAAAATATGGTTTGATCCAGTCGTATTCCGAAGTATCCTTTGAGAGCTTCCCGGAGGTCACATCATAAAGGAAGTACTTCTGTGTCTGATAATCAAAAAACAACGCCTGAGTATCACTTACAGGCAGAAGATCAGAAACATATCCTGAAAGATCCATTTCCAGTTCAGGACCGGGGTTATATATCGAAGTCTTGCCATCAGGTCCTACGCTGAGGATACAGAAATTCTCATATAAGCTTACAAACAACTCGTTCTCACCGCATTTAACTCTATTAACGCTAAACAAGTTATAACCGGAAGGCTTGCTGCTCTGAACGCTGTATGTAGCAGACAACTCTACTGCCCCATTCAAAAGATCCACGTCAAAGAGCATGATCGACATATCGCTCTGATTATCGATCTTTAATTTCAGCTTGCCATCCTGAAGATAAAGATCGTATGCACCTCTGAATTCAGGCATGCTCAGGTCAGGGTATAACTCCTCTACTTTCGCGAAAAGATCCAATTCAGCGGTCCGGGTTCCTTCTCCGGAATAAAGATACACTTCCACTATATCAGATCCGATAACATTAAGAGCGTAGACGTAGCCATCTGAGATTTTTCCTATCGGATACTGGCTTATCTGATCTTCTGCAAAATCATTTGTGTTTTCGCGCTTTACCTCACACTCCGTGACCTTACAATCGAACCATGGAGTATCGGCAGATACTTTCTCACCACCCTCATCTACTTTTCTGCCAAAAGAACAACCAAAAAATGAGCCTGCAAGAACAGACACTGTTAAAAGCAGTGATAGTTTTCTGATAATAGTCTTTCTAATACATGCACTCATCAATCAATGATTTCCCAAAAGAAGCATGAGATTAATTACATTATGCCACTTACAGAAAATAGATTTATTACATTTTCGGATTTCTCACTAAATACGGACTGTAAATTGGTGCCGAGTCCAGTACTTGTGAAGGATTCATTATGAAATTTTTGTTTTTTGCTTTGACCACATAATTTTGCCCTCTCCCATCAATCTTATAACCTAAACCAAAATTTTAACAAAAAGTGTTTTCCGAACCTGGTAAACCCTCTATGGTGGGAATTGGTATATTTAATTCAGAATCTTCCAATCTAAACTGCACCCTATGCAAATTACTTCCTCAAACACAGATTATTCCCATTAACCTGGTTCATCCGGACCACCATAATAAGTATCATCATCTATCTTTATCCATATTCGGTATCTTTTACCGTCTTTTTGTGATACTGCACGCATGTTTTCCGCATCTATAATGAATTCTTCTTCCCAGTCTCCGCTGATTATCAGGCGGTTATCTTCAATTCGCCATGAGAGGTTATCGTAGAATGAATTGCCTTTTTCACCGTCTTTCATGCTCCAGGATCTTTCAGCCGAGTTCTCATTTATTGTGAAATACAGCAGATCCTGACCACCAAGCTTCTGAAGAGTGAACGGGAATCCATAGGCAGATATTATTTCGTCGAGGCAGCCGTAAGATTCAGACTTTGTAATTCCTCTTAATACTCTAATCATTTCGTCATAACTTAAGTCACCACGATTTACACCAACATATACATCACCGCACTTCACATAAAAGAAAGAAGAAGTATCTTCAGGGATCGTATCAATAGTCAAGACAGCATCATTATGTTGTGGTTCAAAAGCCGTCAGCTGCAATGAATAGTTCTCGTGATCATCTATCATACCGGTGCCTGCGGTATAATCCATTCGTAACATATAATATTTTGTCCCGTCTGACATCGTAGTCTCATAGAGTCCCGCATTCTTAAAATGATATCCTTCTGCTACATATGCAGGATAATATCCGTTTAATGCATCAACGCTGCAGGCTTCATCCTCTGTAAGATTCGCATAAGTGGCAGCCGTTACATCATCAATGTTTGCATAATAGGGGCAGATTACATAACTCGCCTGTTTAGGATCAAGACCTGACTGAACAGCTCCCCCCGGTGTCACCGGTCCGCTATAGCCTGATCCGGGACGAGGTATAGAAGTAATGACGTATACGGCGATAACTGCTGTAACACAAAGGCAGGCTGCAATAGCAAGCCACTTTATGCTTGTACTGATCTGCATCTTTGAATCTTCATTCTGTGCATTGTAAATATATTTCTCCTCTATGCCGCCGATTGCTTCCAGAATATCCGTCTCATTCATGCTCCGTATCCCCCTTGTTCCAAGTATTCTTTTAAGCCTGATCTCATTCTGAACAACATAGTTTTTACCTTGCTTTTGGAGAATCCGTAAGCGGCAGCTATCTGCTCTACCGAATCAAAATACCAATACCTTCTGACAAACACGTTTTGCTGTTCTTCTGTACAGCCAGATAAGAAACGGTTTATTATTCCGCTCAATTCAGATAACTCGGCATCCTTCTCTGTATTGCTGTTTGAAGGAATGCATTCCTCCATTTCCTTGGTTAATTCACAAAACAGTGCATACCGCTTTTGGCGCCGATTCTTTATGCACTCATTTATTGATATATGACGGATAATTTTCCCGATGAATGCAAATAGGTAATTGCGTGGTTCATGAGGCGGTATTAAATTCCATGTCTCAAGATATGCATCGTTTTCGCACTCTTTTGCTGTCTCGATATCATTAAGAATGTTGTTGGCTATATTTCGAAGCTGCACTCCGTACTTTTCGGAAGTTCGGTCGATCGCTTCTTCATTTCTGGACAAGTAGAGCTCTACAATCGCATTATCGTCCACAAATTATCTTCTCCTTCAAAAAATGTCTTCAACCTATATAGCAACATTTTCACCAGTTTGGTTACATTTGTTTTTCCCCGAGGGGTCTTATTATCATAGAAATAATCAAAGCAGAAGAATTTATTCTCAAGTTGGTGCATTATCCTGATAATTATCCTATCTAAGGGTTGCCCCTTAACAAAAATTATAACATGCCAGTAAAGAAATATTGATTTTATTAGGCTTCCGACTATAGCGGAGCCCTTTTTTGTGTGCGCATCGAAAAATGTAATATTACATTTTCATAATTATCGCTAAAAGCGGGGGGTCAAAACGGGGGTCAATGTCCAGTAATAGTGAAGGGAGATTTATTTCGACCTTCTTCGGACACCCAGCTTAATACTGGACCGAAGGGTACGTTCCTTGTATCGGCGTTAAAATACCGAGCCAAGTTGACTTCGCCCTCGCCATGACCTTCCATCACGGAAGAGAGCGATAAAGGGGATAAGTCAGAATCAGGATTGCAACCTGAGGGAGGCGATGACAGATACAAAGGGATAATGATACTTCTGCGTAGTCACAGGCCGAGCGTTGAATCGGGATCAAAGTCC
>JAEEGK010001844.1_pt1 | contig 53089 bp, 32 predicted proteins | sample 8958771 | NCBI WGS metagenome assembly JAEEGK01 (sample SAMN16246547, study PRJNA631951) | gut metagenome | biome: gut microbiome; feature: rumen; material: SC-attached | host: Bos | place: Iran: Karaj | collected 2018-10 | reverse complement strand
ACTTCTTAGCGATTCATTCTGTCGGGATTACTGGACTCGAACCAGCGACCTCGCGCCCCCCAGACGTGTGCGCTACCAACTGCGCTAAATCCCGATCCTTTTAAAGCTTAGCACCGACCCTTTTTGTCGAATGCGGGTGCAAAAGTACACAGATTTTTTGGTATATGCAAATTTTTAGGGAACTTTTTTTCAAAAACAACGTTTTTTTACAGATGATATTTGCCCGAATCAACAATAATATGTAATTTTGCACGTTATTTATAAGGTAAATCAGGTAAAAAAATAAAATAGTGACAACATATAAGATTACAGCTCCAGAGCGACTAGACACCATCGTCAATCTGCCAGCCTCGAAAAGCATCTCTAACAGAGCGCTGATTATCTATGCCCTCAGTGGTGGCAGTCTGCTGCCTCAGAACCTCAGCGACTGTGACGACACGGAAGTGATCATCAATGCACTGCGTTATATGCCCGATGAGATTGACATCAAGGCCGCAGGTACGGCCATGCGTTTCATGACTGCCTATCTGAGTGTGATGCGCGGCACACACATCATCACTGGCACAGAACGGATGAAGCATCGGCCTATCAGCATACTCGTCGATGCCCTGCGTATGCTGGGCGCACAGATTGAATACGTTGGGGAGGAAGGCTATCCCCCACTCCGCATCACAGGTAAGAAACTCGAAGGCGGCAGGCTGGAGATTGCAGGCAACGTGAGTTCACAGTACATCTCGGCCCTGCTGATGATCGGTCCTGTACTGGAGAACGGTCTGGAACTGCAGATGACGGGCGACCTGATATCACGTCCCTACATCGACCTGACGCTGTGGATGATGGGCGAATTTGGTGCTGATGCCGAATGGACCTCTAGCGACACCATCACCATCAAGCCCAAGCCCTATAAGAGTAAGGAATATCTGATAGAGAACGACTGGAGCGGTGCCTCCTACTGGTATGAGATGCTGGCGCTGATGGACGATACCGAGGCCTCAGTGAGACTCACAGGACTGAAGGACGGCTCGAAACAGGGCGACTCGGTGGTAAGATACCTCTTCAGTATGCTGGGCGTGAAGACCACATTCCAGTCGAAGAAGAGCACGAAGCCCCAGACGGTGACCATCAAGAAGAACGGTCGTTGTCTGCCAAAGCTGGAATACGACTTTGTGAACTCGCCCGACCTGGCGCAGACCTTCGTGGTAACCTGTGCCGCGATGGGGATACACTTCCATTTCAAGGGACTATCGACGCTGAAGATCAAAGAGACCGACCGCATCGAGGCACTGAAGACCGAGATGCGGAAGTTGGGCTATGTGATAGAGAGCAGAAACGATAGTGAACTGTTGTGGAACGGCAAACGCTGCGAGCCCCATATGGAACAAGGCATCGACACCTACGAGGACCACCGTATGGCCCTGGCCTTCGCACCATATGCGCTGAAAGCGGGGAGCATTCTGATCAATAATCCGCAAGTGGTGACGAAATCGTATCCGCACTTCTGGGAGGATCTCAAAGCCTGTGGCTTTGAAGTGAAAAGTGAAAAGTGAAGAGTGAATAATTTGCTACCGCTGTAGGGGGATGGAGTTTGCGATAGTATGCATAGGGATGATCGTGGTGCTGGGGATTGTGGCCGCAGTAGCCAATAAGTTTGACAAGGGCAATGACGATGTCAAACTGGGTCACGACTGCTCCACCTGCACAGAAGCAGAGGAAGGAAATTGCAAGATCCATTGTCTGATGGAAGAAGTAGAAAGAGGGAGAAAAAAGAAGATAGAAGAAGATAGAAGACAAATGACTTCTGAAACAAAACTAATGTCTTCTATCTTCCTCTGCCTTCTTCTAACTTCCTCTATCTTCCTCACCCTGTCCTGTTCGACTCAGAAGAACAATGCGAAGTCGCGTTGGTGGCATGCATTCAACGCACGATACAACACTTATTTCAATGGTCAGCAGGCCTTCATCGACGGTAATCTGGAGAAAGAGAAAGGCAACAAGGACAACTATACCGAGCTGCTGCCCCTCTATACCGTTGGCAACAAGAACAGCCGTGAGATCGGTAAAGGTCAGTACGACCGGGCCATCGAGAAAGCCGAGAAGACCATCAAACTCCATAGCATCAAAGCCAAGCCAGAATGGAAAAGCGGCAAGACCAAGACGGCCAAAGACCGTGAGTGGCTAGGACGTCGCGAATACAATCCTTTTATCTGGAAAGCCTGGATGCTGTTGGGTAAGGCCCAGTTCCAGAAAGGCGCCTTCGACGAGGCCGCCGCCACCTTCTCGTATATGACCCGTCTGTATCAGACACAACCCCTGCAGAACGGTCTCGCCAAAGCCTGGCTCGCCAAATGCTATACGGAACTGGACTGGTTGTACGATGCCGAAGACGTGATCCGGAATATGAGCCGCGACTCCGTAGACTACCGCACCGTAAAGGACTGGGACTACACCTATGCCAACTACTATCTGCGCACAGGAGAATACCAGAAGGCCGCCAACTATCTGCAGAAAGTCATCAAACACGAACGGCGCAACAACCAGCGGGCGCGAGAGTGGTTCCTGCTAGGACAGATAGAACGACAGTTGGGACATCGGGAAGAGGCAGAGCGCGCCTTCAAGAAGGTGGTGGGCTGTCATCCTGCCTACGAACTGGAGTTCAATGCCCGCATCGCACAGTCGGAGGTGATGGCACGAGGCAATGCCAAGGCGATGATCAGCAGGCTGAAGCGGATGGCCTCCAACGATAACAACAAAGACTATCTGGACCAGGTGTACTACGCCATCGGCAACATCTACCTGACGGAGAAAGACACCACGAACGCCATTGCCGCCTACGAGAAGGGTAACGAAAAGGCCACCCGTAGCGGAATTGAGAAAGGTGTGCTGCTGCTGACCTTGGGCAACATCTACTGGGAGAAGGAAAAATTCAACGATGCCCAGCGCTGCTATGGTGAGGCCATCGGACTGTTGGACAAGGAGCGCGACGACTACGAAGAACTGTCGAAACGCTCGAAGGTGCTCGACGAACTCGTGCCCTATACCGATGCCGTGCAGTTGCAGGACTCGCTGTTGCATCTCTCTACCCTACCCGAGGCCGAAGTGACGAAAGTGATAGACCGTATCATCAGCGACTTGAAGAAAAAGGAGAAAGAAGCCCTGAGGGCACAACAGGAAGCCGAAGCTGAAGAGATACAACAACGTAACCAAGCTGTCGGCAACAACAACAATATGAACCGTCAGAACACCCCTACGCCGCCCAATGCGCAGCAAGGTAACGGACAATGGTATTTCTACAATCCCATCGTTGTGAATCAGGGTAAAAGCACCTTCCAGCGCCAATGGGGAAAGCGTGAGAATGCCGACAACTGGCAGCGACTGAACCAGACGGTGGTGAATTTCGGCAGCAGCCAAAGTGCCGAAGATTCAGAAAACCCAGAGTCTTCTGAAAGCGCCGAGTTCTCCGATTCGCTCGCAGTCGATGCCCCCAACGACAGCATCGCTGCCGACACACTGGCCAACGACCCTCACAACCGCGAATACTATCTGGCACAGATACCCTTCAGCGAAGAACAGAAGGCCGCAGCCCACGAACTGATCAAAGACGGACTGCTGCACTCAGGTATCATCTTCAAGGACAAGTTGGAGAACATGAGACTTTGTGAGCGACAGCTGAACCGACTCGCCAGAGACTATCCCGACTACGAACATCTGGACGATGCATGGTATCACCTCTTCCTGCTATATGCCCGACAAGGCGACAAGACGATGGCAGACAGTTGTCTCAGACAGTTGCAGGCTCATTTCCCGGAGAGTGAATGGACCATTCTGCTGAGCGACCCCTACTACGCTGAGAATGCCCGTTTCGGTGAACATATCGAAGACTCGCTCTATGCCAACACCTATCAGGCCTTCAAGGACGATAGGCACGACATCATCCGCAGCAACGCCCGACTTTCGGCAGAGCGGTTCCCGCTGGGTGAGAACCGCGCGAAGTTCATCTTCATCGACGGTCTGAGCTATCTGAACGACGGCAATGCCGACAGTTGTATGGTCCGTCTGAAGACTGTGGTGGAGAAATACCCGCAAAGTGAAGTCAGCGAGATGGCCGGTATGATTATCAAAGGCGTACAAGAAGGTCGCAGACTGCACGGCGGAAAGTTTGACATCGGCGATGTATGGTCGCGCAGAGACATCACACTCAGCAAAGACTCTACCGTCACCGACACCCTGAGTGCAGACCCCCATCAGGACTTCCTCTTCATCCTCGCCTACGAGCCCGACTCTGTGAACGAGAACCAGTTGCTCTACGAGATGGCGAAGTATAACTTCACCAACTTCCTCGTCCGTAACTTCGAGATACAGATTGATGAGGACAACGGCATCAGAAGAATGATGATCAGCGGCTTCCTCAGCTACGACGAAGCCCTCCAATACGCCCGTCAGCTCTATAGCGACAAGGCCATGACAGAGCGACTGGAAGGGTGCAGAAGCCTCATCATCAGCGCCACCAACCTGGCCCTGCTCGGCACACGATTCAGCTACGACGACTACGAGCAGTTCTACGAGGACACCTTCCTGCCGATGAAGATCAGTCAGGAGAAACTGCTGATACAACCTGCAGAGATAGAACAGACCGATGCAGAAGACCTGGGCACGGAACCGCAGGAGACGGAAGAGCGTGAAGCAGAAGATAATAAGACCAATCCCCAGAAGACGAAGAAGAAAAAGGTAGATGACTTTGACTTCGGCGACGACTTCTGGTAAAAATGAAAAGTGATGATAAACGGCGCTTTATTATGGGTGGATGACGAGATCGAGCAGTTGAAAGCGCAGATCTTGTTCCTCGAGAAGAAGGACTATGAGGTGGTAACGGTCAGCAACGGTACCGATGCCATAGACCTCTGTCGTGAACGTAGTTTCGACCTGGTGCTGCTCGATGAACAGATGCCGGGCCTCAGCGGTCTGGAAACCCTGCAGCGTATCAAAGAACTGCAGCCGGCACTACCCGTAGTGATGGTGACCAAGAGCGAGGAAGAAAACATCATGGAACAGGCCATCGGACAGAAGATTGCCGACTATCTGATCAAGCCCGTCAACCCCAACCAGATACTCCTGACGCTGAAAAAGAACATCCATCGCAAGGAGATAGAGACCGAGGTGACCCAGAACCAATATCAGCAGAACTTCCAACAGATCGCCATGCAGATCATGGACTGCAGGACGTGGCAGGACTGGGTAGACATCTACAGGAAACTCGTGCACTGGGAACTGGAACTCAGCAGTACAGACAGTAATATGACGGAGATGCTGCGGATGCAGAAAGAAGAAGCCAATCTGGGCTTTGCCAAGTTCATCAAGAAGAACTATCTGGACTGGATCTCCGCCCTCTCTTCTCCTGTCTCCGCAGAAAGACCCCTCCTTTCGCCGGAACTCTTCAAGACCAAGATCTTCCCTCTGCTTGGCGAAGGTCAGAAGGTGATGCTTGTGGTGCTCGACAATTTCCGTTACGACCAGTGGCGCATGCTCGCCCAGGAGATTGGCGACCAGTTTGAGATAGAAGAAGAGCTCTACTGCAGCATCCTGCCCACCGCCACGCAATATGCCCGTAACGCCATTTTCTCAGGTCTGATGCCCAATAAGATTGCGGAGATGTTTCCTGACCTCTGGGTGGACGAGGACGAGGAAGAAGGCAAGAACCTGAACGAAGAGCCACTGATCCAGACGCAGTTGGAACGTTACAGGAAGAAGAACACCTTCAGCTATCACAAAGTGAACACCTCCATCGAGGCCGACAAGATGATGCAGCAGTTCAACCAACTCTGCAAGAACGACCTGAATGTGATGGTCTTCAATTTCATCGACATGCTGAGTCATGCGAGGACAGAGTCCCGGATGGTGCGAGAGCTGGCCAACAGCGAAAGTGCCTATCGCTCCATCACCCTCTCCTGGTTCCGTCACTCCGTCATTGCTGACTTCTTCAAACAACTGGCTCAGACAGACTACAAGGTCATCGTCACCACCGATCACGGCAGTATACGTTGTACGGAACCCGTCAAGATTGTTGGCGACAGGAACACCAACACCAACCTGCGCTACAAACTCGGCAAGAACCTGGCTTACGATGACAAGAACCTCTTTACCATCAAGGAGCCCCGCAAGGCCCTGCTGCCAGCGCCCAACCTATCGACGAGTTACGTCTTTGCCACAGGCGATGCCTTCTTCGCCTACCCCAACAACTACAACTATTACGTCTCGTACTATCGTAATACCTTCCAGCACGGTGGTATCTCGATGGAAGAGATGATTATACCACTGATAACAATGACAGGAAAGAAAAGATAATATACAATGGAAATAAGAATCAGCAACCTTGATAACATCCGAGAAGCTGCAAGGCAGTTTATCGAGAACATCGGCGACCATCGCGTATTTGCCTTCTACGGCAAGATGGGCGCAGGAAAGACGACCTTCATTAAGGCCATTTGTGAGGAACTGGGCGTAGAAGACGTCATTACAAGTCCCACCTTCGCCATCGTCAACGAATACACCTCCCAATCCTCACTCCTTACGCCAAACGACTCGATCTTTCACTTTGACTTCTATCGCATCAAAAAGTTAGAAGAAGTCTATGACATGGGCTTTGAGGACTATTTCTACAGCGGCTCGCTCTGTTTCATTGAATGGCCGGAACTGATTGAAGAAGTATTGCCCGAGGATGCTGTAAAAGTGACCATCGAAGAGAATGCCGACGGCACACGCAGCGTGAAGCTATAACAACAATCCCTGGCTTGCTCGGCCAGGGATTATTGTTTAGGTAAGGTTCTGTTCCTGAAAATCCAGATCAGCTTCTACCATCAGTACGACATCCGCAGGATCGAAGGACTGGCTGACGTTTGATTCTTTAGCCAGATTACAGACATATTCCGCGACGGCATCCATATCAATATCCACCTCATCGCTCTCACTCTCCAGAACGCCACTGGTATAGTAATATTCGACGATAGCGTCGAGTATCCAGAGAATATCGGAGTTGCTGTAGTGATAATTCGGATTGACGGGCAATATCTGACGGATATACTCCAGTTCCCTTTTGTTCTCCTCCTCATCGAGGCGGATTTCCTCATCAATACTGGCCATAGGTCTACAGCAGTTTCTGGATCATCTCGTCCAACTTCGCCTCAGTCTGAGCGCCTACAATCTTCTCGATCACATCTCCGTTCTTGAAAAGGAGGATGGTGGGAATATTACGGATACCGAACTCAGATGCCAGTTCCTCGTTCTCCTCCACATCGCACTTGCCAATGACGACCTTTCCGTCATACTTCTCTGCGAGTTTGGTGATGATAGGTGCCACCATACGGCAGGGACCACACCATGTAGCCCAGAAATCAACAACTAACGGCTGATCGCCATTCTTCAGACTCTTGAAATTCTCACTTGTGATTGTTACTTCCATAATGATTTGTTTTTTCGGGGTTTATACTATATGATTATCTCTTCATTCTATGTCATGCAAATACCATGCCAATGTCTAATTGATCTTATAGTCCATCGGTTCATGCCGTTCAATGAAATCAATCAGCGTGTGACGCACATCGACAGTACGGTTCTTACTCCTGAGCAACACGCGATTCTTGCCTAATGAGTCGCGAAGCAGGAAGAACAGTTTGGTACGGCCAGGACTCTCATCGATGATTTCGTTGAGTTCGGCCACAATCTGCTCGTCAAGCATATCGGTAACCAAGGTAATCGTGATACGGTCAACGGACTTCTCCTTGACAGTCTGAAGAAACTCCACGTGAGTCACCTTCAGATCCAGCGGGCCATCTTCCTTATACTGATAGCGCGGTTTTATCTTGCCTGTCACATAGACAGAGGCGCCAATAGAGAACATACCCATATTCTGTCCCCATTCCTCTCCGAAAAGTGGCAGTTCACCAGAACCTTCAAAATCCTCAATAGTCACGATGCCATAAGGTTTACCTGTCTTCGTAAAGCCATTCTTAACGGCAGTAACGATACCACCCAAAATCACTTCCTCACGATCTGCCAGTTGCTGGACATCTGCCAATTCGATACATTTCGTGTTACAGAGATTATCCAACACAATCTTATACTCATCCAGCGGATGGGCGGAGAGATAGATACCCACAAGGTCGCGCTCCTTATTCAGGCGTTCGATGTCACTCCAACGTTCATCATTCTTCGGCACAGGCGGCTGGGCGATCTCCACCCCATCGCCGAAAGCGCCGAAGAGCGAGTTCTGCATCTCGGCTTTCTCCTGCTGATAGGTCTGTCCGTAACGCACCAATGTATCCAGGAACTGTTCGCCCTTGGCATTAGTGGCGAAATAATCCTCCCGGCGTATGCCAAAACTGTCGAAACCACCACTCAGCGCCAGACTCTCAAAGCCCTTACGGTTGACGGATGAAAAGTTGACACGCTGGGCAAAATCGTAGATATCCTTAAAGGGACCATTCTTTTCACGTTCTTCGATGATGGCTGCCGCTGCTGAATCGCCCATACCCTTGATGGCACCCAGTCCGAAGCGGATCTCACCATGATGGTTCACACCGAACTTCTCATACGACTCGTTCACATCAGGACCCAGCGTCGCAATACCCATCTGCTTACACTCGTCCATCAGTTTGGTGATTTCTGTAATCTGGTCACGACGTCGGCTCATGATGGCCGCCATAAACTCTGCAGGATAGTTGGCTTTGAGATAAGCCGTCTGATAGGCCACCCAGGAATAGCAGGCGGCATGCGACTTATTGAACGCATAGCTGGCGAAAGCCTCCCAGTCAGCCCAGATCTTCTCGAGCACCTTAGGATCATGACCGTTTTTCTTACCGCCCTCAATGAATTTAGGTTTCATCGCATCGACGATATCCTTCTTCTTCTTACCCATCGCCTTACGAAGCGCATCACTCTCGCCTCGGGTGAAGTCAGCCAGCAGACGCGAGAGCAACATCACCTGCTCCTGATACACCGTGATACCATAGGTATCCTTCAGGTATTTCTCCATGATGGGGATGTCGTAGGTAATCGGTTCTTCGCCATGCTTACGACGGATAAACTGAGGGATATAGCTCATAGGTCCCGGACGGTAGAGGGCATTCATAGCGATGAGATCCTCGAACACCGTAGGCTTCAGCTCACGCAGATATTTCTGCATACCCTGCGACTCAAACTGGAAAGTGCCTACAGTTCGTCCCTGCTGATAGAGTTCATAAGTCTTGGGGTCATCGATGGGAATATGGTCGAGATCGATATCGATACCTCTGGTTCGTTTGATATTGGCACAGGCCTCCTTCAACTCAGAGAGCGTCTTCAGGCCCAAGAAGTCCATCTTAATCAGTCCTGTCGACTCAATCACATGACCGTCATATTGTGTACAGTTGGTTTTCGTCCCCTTGAAGTCCGGGTCATCAGCCGTAGACACAGGCACATGATCAGATATCGGGTCACGACAGATGATAAAGCCACAGGCATGAATACCTGTCCCTCGGACCGTTCCCTCCAGCATCTTGGCAATCTTGATCGTATTGGAGAGTGCAAGATCACTAGAGGCCTCAGCATCACGCAATTCCGGCACGTATTTGATGGCGTTGGGCAGATTCATCTTCGTGGCCTTACCATCAGGACCGTCAGGCAGACGGTCGGGAATGGCCTTGCAAAGGGCATTGGAAATGGCCAGAGGCACTTTCTCGACACGGGCCACATCCTTGAGTGAATTCTTCGTAGCCATCGTGGCATAAGTGATGATATGGGCACAGTTCTCATGACCGTACTTATCCTCCACCCATTTGAGCACCTTACCTCGCCCATCGTCATCGAAGTCAGTATCGATATCAGGCAGCGAGATACGGTCAGGATTCAGGAAACGCTCAAACAGCAGGTCGTACTTCAGCGGGTCTATCTTCGTGATGCCCAAGCAGTAAGCCACCACACTACCTGCAGCAGAGCCACGTCCGGGGCCGACCATCACACCCAACTCATCGCGGGCTGAGTTAATGAAGTCCTGCACAATCAAGAAGTAACCAGGGAAACCCATCGTCTTCATGATATGCAGTTCAAACTTCACACGTTCTTCAACTTCTTTAGGAATAGGACTGCCATAGATCCGCTCTGCACCTTCATAGGCCAGTTTCGCCAGATAGTCGGCCTCGAACTTGATACGATAGATTTTATCATAGCCGCCCAACTTCTTGATTTTCTTCTCGCCTTCCTCAGGAGGAAGTTGATTATCACCATTCTCGTCAGAAGTGAATTCATCATAGAGTTGTTGCTCTGTGAACTTCTTACGCCACTCTTCCTCTGTTCCAAACGACTCTGGAATGGGGAAGAACGGCATGATGGGATCATTGTCGAGACTGTAAATCTCCACCTTATTTAATAATTCTACAGTATTGGTGAGAGCCTCAGGAACATCGCTGAAGATATCGTTCATCTCCTGACGGGTCTTAAACCACTCCTGTTTCGAATAAAGCATACGGGTGGGATCGTCAAGGTCCTTACCTGTCGACAGACAGAGCAGATGGTCGTGGGCTTCAGCATTCTCACGGTCCACGAAATGGGCATCGTTGGTACACACCAGTTTAATACCATACTCCTTGGCAAGTTCTATCAGCACTTTATTGGCCTGTTGCTGTAAAGGATAGGTTTCACGATTGGCCCGAATCGTCGGATCTGTCACCTCATGACGCTGGAGTTCCAGATAATAGTCATCCCCCCAGAGTCGCTGATGCCACTCGATAGCCTCACGGGCTCCGGCAATGTCACCCTTCAGGATCTTCGCAGGCACCTCGCCGGCAATACAAGCCGAACAGACAATCAAGTCCTCGTGGTATTTCTCCAACTCCATACGGTCCGTACGCGGACGGTTGTAGAAGCCGTCCACCCAGGAGTTGCTGACCAGTTTAATCAGGTTCTTATAGCCATTATAGTTCTTCGCCAGGACAATGAGGTGATAACCACCCAAGTCCTCCTTCGTCTCCCGAAGACTCTTATCACCCCGGCGTGCCACATACATCTCACAACCGAAGATCGGCTTGAAAGGTTCCAGACCGTCTTTCTTGCGTTGCTTATTGATTCCAATACAGATATCGTGAAATTCTTTGATGCCGAACATATCACCATGATCCGTAATGGCCATACCCTTCATGCCATCACCAATAGCTTTATCGACAAGACGTTTGATACTCGACTGTCCATCGAGGATAGAATAGTATGTATGTACGTGCAAATGTATGAAATCTTCCATCAAATTGCTCTATTTTTTCGATTTTGTGGGTCAAAGTTACGGCGAAAAGTCGAGAATACCAAAAGAAAAACGTGAAAAGTTTGTAACTTACGTAAAAAAGATGTACCTTTGCACCCAGAAAGAAGACAATCGAAATATAACTAATGGGAGAAAGAATCAAAAAACTGAAGAAAATCAGGATTCATCGCGAGGGGACCAATGAGTTGACATTAAGTGCTCTGGCCATTGTCGGAATTGGTGCTCTCCTTTGGTATGCCTTCAATACAAGTATTCCTTTCTGGATCTTTATCGTCATTTTCGGTGCCGCCTGGCTGATGGCCCTGAACTTCTACCGCTGTCCTATCAGATACTATAATGGTGATACGGACAAGCTGGTGGTGGCTCCTGCCGACGGAAAGATTGTTGTAGTGGAAGAAGCCGAGGAGAACGAATACTTTCATGACAAACGACTGATGATCTCGATTTTCATGAGTCCGCTGAACGTACACGCCAACTGGTTCCCTGTCGATGGTAAGGTGAAGTTCGTTCACCACCAGAACGGCAACTACCACAAGGCTTGGTTGCCCAAGGCCAGCGAGGAGAACGAACATGCCGACATTATGATCACCACACCTGACGGTGAGGACATCCTGGTCCGTCAGATTGCCGGAGCGATGGCACGTCGTATCGTCACCTACGCCAAAGAAGGTGAGGATTGTTACATCGACGAGCATCTGGGCTTTATCAAACTGGGCTCACGTGTGGATGTCTATCTGCCGCTTACTGCCAAGGCTACCGTAACAATGAACCAGCCCACCACCGGCGATCAAACTGTCATTGCCAAGCTGGCGTAAGGTAAAAGTGAATAGTGAAAATGAATAGTGAATAGTGAGCATTAAGAAACACATTCCAAATACAATTACCTGCTGCAACCTTATCTCAGGCTGTATCGCAACCTATTATGCCTTCCAGAATTGTTTCGAGTTGGCACTACTTTTTATTGTTATAGGTGCTGTGTTTGATTTCTTCGACGGTATGGTGGCCCGTCTGCTCCATGTTTCCTCCCCTATTGGTAAGGAGCTCGACTCTTTGGCAGATGATATCACCTTTGGTTTTGCACCGTCGGCCATCATCTTCAGCTACCTCTGCACTTTCCATATCCATCTGCCGTTTGTTCCGTTCCTGGCCTTTGTGATGGCTGCTTTCTCAGCACTCCGTCTGGCCAAGTTCAACCTCGACGAGCGTCAGGCCTTAGGATTCATCGGACTACCTACTCCTGCCAATGCCCTCTTCTGGGGTTCGCTCATCGTAGGACTCAATGACTTGATGGCGTCAGCCGATTCTTCACTCTTCACTCTTCACTCTTCACTCCCCTACCTCATTCTGGCAGGCATGTTCATCAGCTGTTATCTGCTTATTGCCGAAATCCCCATGTTCGCCCTGAAGTTTAAGACTTGGGGCTGGAAAGGCAATGAGATCAAGTATATCTTCATCCTCTCCTGCATACCTTTGCTACTCCTTTTGGGAGTAAGTGGTTTCGCAGCCATCATTGCATGGTATGTTATTCTTTCTATCGCCACTAACAAACAGATCTAAAACCTTTCAGACATGTTAAAAGGACTCTTAGGCATTCTTATCTTTGGATTGTTATTTATTGTCATCATCGCATTGGTGGTGCTCCGTTTCATCTATAAAGGCTACAGAAGCGTCAGGGATGTGCAGGAGGAAATCCTCAACAAAGGCGGCAAGCGTTACAGTCGTGCAGAATATATCAGGAACCAGCGCGAACAGCAAGATAAGAATCCCTTCGGCAACGACTATTTCAAGAGTGCGAGCAGCTCCAAGAACAACAAGCAGAAGAAAGAGCAGCAAAAAACTACCCGTAGTACGACTACGAGTAGTGGTGTAACGATTATCGACGATCGCGAGGTGGAAGAGAAGAAAAAGATCTTCGATCACGACGACGGCGAATACGTCGAGTTTGAGGAAGTCTAAACACTAAGGATGCACCAGTGTGCCGATAGGCTCGCCATCCATCACCTTTTTCAAGTTACCGACTACGTCCATATTGAAGACGTAGATAGGCAGGTTGTTGTCCTGACACATGCAGACTGCCGAGAGGTCCATCACCTTCAGGCCGCGATTGAGCACCTCCTGATACGAGATTTCCTCGAACTTCGTTGCTGTAGGATCTTTCTCAGGGTCTGCTGTATAGACACCGTCCACACGGGTACCCTTCAGCATCACATCGGCCTCGATCTCAACACCACGCAGACTGGATCCGGTATCTGTGGTGAAATAAGGCTGTCCTGTACCTGCTGAGAAGATGCACACATAACCGGCCTCCATGGCCTCGATGGCCTTCCACTTGCTGTAGAACTCACCGATAGGCTCCATGCGGATAGCCGTTAACACCTTGTTCTTCACACCTTCGGCATCAAGAGCACTACTCAAGGCCAGTGAGTTGATCACGGTAGCACACATACCCATCTGGTCGCCCTTCACACGGTCGAAGCCTTTCTTGGCACCACTCAGACCGCGGAAGATGTTACCGCCACCAATCACGATACCAATCTGGACACCCATCTCCGAAACCTCCTTAATCTGACGGGCATAATCACCCAAACGCTCAGGGTCGATACCGTGCCCCTGCTTTCCCATCAGGCTCTCGCCCGACAACTTCAATAAAATTCTTTTAAATCTTGCCATAATCTATAAACTCTAAACAATAAATTTCACCTCTTTAAACGCATAAATCCGCTCCCGTCCCATTTCGTCCTGAAGAACAAGCCTGCCATCAAGCAGTACATCCTTGAGCCTTGCGGTAAACCGCCCGCTCTGATCCTCGTAGAGCGCCTTTATTCCCTTTCTATAGAGCCTCTTCCGATACTCAGCGCCACTTGTTCTCTGTTGCATCACCCGTTTAAAGGTCTCGAGAAATTGGTTCAACAACGTATCACGATCCGTTTCTTGCCCCGTCAGCTGATACAACGATACAGGATTGGGAGCGTCGCTTTGAAACTCGCGCTGATTGACATTCAGTCCGATGCCGATGATGGAGTCCTTAATTACAGAGCCCTGCAGACGGTTCTCTATCAGGATGCCACAGATCTTCCGCTCACCCACATAGATATCGTTTGGCCACTTGATCTCCACCTTATTATTAATATAGGATTCCAAAGTCTCACAGAGAGCGACGGATACCACCTCCGTGATATGGAATTGCTCATTGGCAGGAATCTCCTCCGGATGGATCAGCATCGAGAACGTCAGGTTCTTACCCCGCTCACTCTCCCACGAGTTCGTTCCGCAGCCCTTCCCCGCCGTCTGGTATTCCGCCACGATAATAATAGCATCGGATGAACACGGATCGACACGGTCTTCATCTATCCGTGAAAATCCGTGGCCATCCGTGGCCATAGATCTCCGTAGCCATCCGTTGGTGGAGTCCGTCTCATCGATATGTATAATCTGAAATTCCATTATTCGTTTGCAAAGATACGAAATAATTCATAATTCATAATTCATAATTCATAATTATTTTATAATTTTGCAGCATGATTGAGCAAGAACAACAGAAAAAAGACGAATTCTATATGCAGCGGGCTCTCGAAGAGGCTCGTCTGGCCTATCAGGCTGGTGAGATTCCCATCGGTGCCGTTGTGGTCTGTAAGGACCGTATCATCGCCCGCAGCCACAACCTCACAGAGACCCTTTGCGATGTGACCGCCCACGCCGAGATGCAGGCCATCACCTCTGCCGCCAACCTCTTAGGCGGCAAGTATCTGACAGACTGTACGCTCTATGTCACCGTAGAGCCTTGCACGATGTGCGCAGGTGCCATCGGCTGGGCACAGATACCCCGTATCGTTTTCGGCTGTGCCGATGAGAAACGCGGCTACCAGCAGTATGCCCCACACGCCATGCATCCCAAAGCAACGATTACTGGCGGCATACTCGAAGAAGAGTGCCGCCAGTTGATGCAGGATTTCTTTAAGTCGAAACGATAGCTACCAGGTGCGCCAGATAATTCTCGGCGGAGCCGGATGCCAGCGTTCACTTTCACTCTGACGCGTTCTGGATTCATAACTCCATACCGTCGGCTTGTGTTCCCTGTCAAAGGCCACAAAATCCTCATAGGACGGCTTTTCACGCTTTGCCAGAAGCATCACCCGATTGTAGATAGCCCTACGGCTTGGGGCATTAAACGGTGCATCGTTGCTGCGCATCATACTCTCTTTCGAAGGACGGTAGACACCAGTATAGTACGTCCATCCACCTTCATACGCTCCAAGCTCCTCATTAGCATACTCCGGATCTGACACGAAACGGCTCCAGAGGGTCTTCGAGGGGTCACTCTCAGAATCCACATTCAACAGACGGTCTTCCTCGTGATACTCCTTCAGCCACTTGATTTCCGTTTCTGTAGCCGAACCCTCTGTAGAGCGGACATACTCATCGGCGAGCTTCGCAAAACCATGTCCTACTGCCTCATGTACGAGCACCGAACGGAACATCTCACTCTTCAGGCTGTCGATGACAGGACAAAGGGCAATGGCGTAATTAATTGGAGGATTCTTGTCCTTATCATAGAACATATAGGTGACACCCCTTCGGATATTTGTATTCAGGATGACCACAGCCAGCGTGTTTAAAGAGTCGATGCTCTCCACCTTCTTCACATAGTCCATCACCCTCTTGGTATCCATCTTGATACCCATCGTCTGGTGATCAGGCACCGTACTGAGAGCGGTCTCAAAACCCTCGCCGAAATTATTATGCTTCGAAACTGTCGTCACCGCATAGATGTCAAAGTAATCCCTCAACGACTTAAAGGGTTCCTCGCTGAACAGATTCTCCATCGCCTGATTCATCACCTGCGAATAGGTATTGTCAGCGACATGACGATCCTGGAAGCCGTCGCCCATAAGGACAATAGGTATACCTTTGCCCTGTGTCGACTTACTCAGTTGTTCCACTCGCCCGTCAGCAGAGTAGTCTATCGAATAATAGCCGTCGCTCATACCTTCCTGGTAGATAAAGAGTGTATCGAGCATCAACGGATTGCCTTGTGTGTCCTTCATAGCCAGGAAGAAGGCACCACTACGAGGATTGGGATCTGTATTCGGAGAGATGGTCAGCGTCTTGATCTTACCAGTTCGCTCTGCACGTGTCCGGCCTTTATCACCCTTCAGCTCAGGAATCCACTCCTCCATACCCGTTGACATATAGAGAAACAGGTCGTTTTCATTCAGATTGGTCTTGAAAGAGACGTTGATGGTTCCTCCTTCTGGGGCATACGAGAATTCATCGACATCAAAGATGGCATAATCGCTTTTCTGCTTGATGGTGACAGTACGTTTCTTACCCCCAGAGGTGATGACCAACTCTGCCGAGCGCATTGCCTTCAAACGATTCGTAGAGGTTGTTGACACTGTGATGGTATTGGCACCCTCTCCGCCTTTCTTTGGCGAGAACGTCAACCATTTGGCAGAACACGAGGCCTCCCAGCTATCGCCTGCAAAGAATTTCACCTCCTGACTCACATTTGTCACAGCGTAGAGTTGCATGGTCTCTCCTGATGAGATAGAGACACCACCCACTTCATCCTTGGCACAACCAGTCAGCAATAGCAGCGCCACCGCCAATCCTGTGCTCTTTTTTATCAGACTTGTCATATTCATAATCTGCAAAAATAAACAATATCAGGCGAAATCTCTTCAATTCCGCCTGATATTTATAGATTTTTTGCAATGTCGACTACTTCACGACTTTCTTTCCACCTATGATGTAGAGTCCCTTGGGAAGCCCCTCGGCGGAAGTGCCATAGCTGCGACCCTGAAGGTCGTAGATATAATTTGTCTCTGGTAAAGCATCTTCCGATAACCGAATATTGACAGATCCTGCTTTCTCAATAGTAAGAGAACCCTCTGAGTCTTTGGTGATAACATACTCATTATGTTTACCACCTGGAAAACAGATAGGCTGTGGCTCAATATCTTGAAGAGCTTTAGATACTAGAGTCACTTTGTAAGTTCCTTCTGGTAAATCAGCCAAGTCTGCGGCAGTCGCATGATTAAAGTAACTCATATAATAGCCATGTCCGCCCTCTACAGGCCCAATACTTTTCCTAGCAGTATCAAAAAGCGGACAAAAGAAGACCTCTTTACCTTCATTGTCTGCAAATCTAATGCCGAACTGTCCATAAAATGTCAAATGATAGTGCTGACGAACAATTTCAGGGCCAGAGATGATCAATCCCTTCATATTATCAGAAATGAGATTGTCTTCAGAATCAAAATGCAAACATGAACGATATATCTCCCCCTCTTCAGTATTGGGTTGGCATTTGACATTCGTAATCACACTTTGACTGAAATTAAAGTGCATCGTTGAGGATGAACCTAGAATACCTGAAGGATTCATATCTGTCAAATTATAGTAGCCGTCACTCTTGCCGTCCCAGCCCCAATTCACATGAACAAGTCCGTCTTTATCCAAACCATCAATAATGAAACAATGTCCGCCCTGGGTCATGTCTTGTCCACACATAATAAGAGGATGCCCACTCTCAAACTCCTTGATGATAAGGTTCCTCCACTCATCATCGTTTACGCAGTAGTCACGGTTTATGCACTTCATGGCCAATGAGTCGAACTGGAATATCTGTCCAAATCCGTTGGCTGCATCATAGGCTGTACTTCCACTGCCATCTGAAGCATAGTTCATATGTGAGGCGACACCGGCATCATAGGCCAGTTGGGCAATATTCTGCTTTTCATCCTCTGTCATAAACCAAGAACCGGCATAAGAAGCTTTGATTTGACTCCAGTCATAGATACTGTTTACTGTTATTGAGTATTGATGAGATGCGTCTCCTAACGTATAATAACCCACACCTTGACCCTTTTCTGGATAATTATAGAAGAACATCAGCTGAGCCATTGCCGTAGCTACACATCCTACTGGTGCTTTCTTGCCTTTAAAGGTTGGGCATTTTGCATTATAAGGGTCACCTTGGCCCCATTTTGAGGTGATCATTGGTTCAATAACCGTAGGCTCACCCCTTGTAATCGTTTTATGAGATATGATTGACGTCTGTAGTAACGTAGCTTCAACAGCATTAAGCCACCAGCTAAGACCACAGGGAATATTTTCTTCATCAAATGGGGTCATGGAATAACCCAAGACTGCGTCCGACTTGTCATCGCGACTGATAACAGCAAATCCCATCTTGTCGCCGTAAATACAATAAGTTTCTGTTTCTTTTAGACAGGCTATTTCTGACGCAGTACTTCTCGTAGACTGCCGCTGAAGGACTTCTGCAGCAATATTCTTCATATCTGCAGTACTGCGTTCTTTGGCACAGACAGTCATACTGACTAGCAGCAATAGTAAAATATAATGGCTTTTGGTCATAATTTAAGATAATTTGATTAAAGGAAAAAAGAGCGCACAAAAAGTAATGTGCGCTCTTTATAAAAACGAATCAGATTATTTATTCTCACCAGGCCAGCCAGTAGTCCACTGGAAAGCAAATGCGAAGCCAGTATAATAGCCTTCACCGCTAACGAGTCCAAGCATATTTGCCTGATAGATATTGCCATTGTTAACAATATTACAATAATCAGGAACATACTTCTCATCCCAGCAGAAATCATACTGATCAGCTGTACATACAATACCAGCAGCATCATGGACGAGGTTAATACTGAAATCTGCATTCAGAGTGAACTCAATACTTGTATCAACCGTGAAGCCATTTCCACCCTTACCATATACAGCCATAAATGGCTGAACGATGCGATAGAGGTTGGTGCCATCAGCATTAATGATAGGCACATTCTTAGCAGCCTCGCCATTGTCGCTTTCAGTGAATGTATAGTCTACGAAAAGACAGCTACCCGCACTTACCCAGTTGTAGTCAGAATGAATCTTGATGACAGTCTGGGCGTTCTGAGTCTTAGTGATCGTATCAGCTGTAGCAACCTCTTTATCACTAAACTTCATGGTATAGGTATAATCCTTACCTTTTGCAAGATTGTTAGCATTAACAGTGATGACAGCCACGCCTTCACCATCAGCAAAAGTTACAGAACCATTACCGCTATCAGAGAAGATGCCCTCATCACTTGCTTCAACTGTATAGTTAGCTGTATAGGCACCAGTTGTGGTAGCACGAACTACACGCACAGGAATCGTCAGAGCAGTCTCTGAGGTTGTGATTGTAGAAGGTTCTGCTGTCTCAAAAGAAATATTCTGGCCCATGGGGGTATATGTAGGACCCTCCACGTCTGTCTCACAAGAGGTCAGACCTCCAAGCAGAATAACTGCCAGACCTAAGAAATATTTATTGATCTTCATAATCATTATTTGCTTTTATTGTTTATAAACATTACTCGGGATAGTCACCAGTTGGGTTCTGATCCTTCTTGGCATCCATGTTCTCGTTTCCGTCGAACTCAGCCTGAGGAATAGTCAATACCCATGCATAGCTCTCAGGATCCTCAGTATGAACAGTGTTCAACAGAATAGAAGGATCGTTAGGCCAGCCCTGCTCAACAGTACGCTTGAAGCCCTGCTTCAGACGGCGGATGTCGTAGATACGGCCATACTCACCCCAGAGCTCAATACGACGCTGGTCAACGATAGCCTCACGCAGAGAACCTGTGCGGTCAGAGGTCAACTTACCCATTGCAGTACCTGTCTTTGTGCAGTTGTAAGATGCATCACGAGTCTTAACCAGTGTGTTCAGCAACTCCTGAGCCTTAGCGTCATTACCCTGCATACAATAAGCTTCAGCAGCAGTCAGATACATCTCCTCAATACGCATGAACACATAGTCACCAAGCCATGTAGAAAGGTTACTGAAGTGGAACTTCTCCTGCTGATAACCTCCATCACCATTAGAAGGATTAGAAGGATCCCACCAGCAACGACGACTGTCGTTCTCGCTCATGAGAGCATACGTATCTTTGTTCATCTGCTTAGAAGCACGACTAGGACCAGCATAGAGGTCAGCCTCGAAGTCCATGTGAGCATAAAGCGAAGCGTACATACCAACCTGATCGGCGATGATAGTAGCACCCCACATGACATTCTTTGAAGCAACAGTGTTGATGAAGTTCGACTGATTGATGGCAAAAGCAGAAGCCTCAACAGGCTGGATGCTATACTTACCTGTAGCAATGGCAGCTTCAGCAGCCTGAGCAGCAAGTGCCCAGTTCTCCTGAGTCAGAGCAATACGAGCCTGGATACCAAGAGCAACAGGATAGGTGATATAGCTCTTATCATCGGTATCGATGCTGGTTTTCTGGCTCTTCTGCAGATAATCAACAGCCTTGGCGATATCTGAATTGATGAGATCGTATACCTCCTTGACAGTAGCACGTGGATGACCCTGAGTACTAGCACTTGTAGGCTCTGTATAGATAGGTACACAAGGATCGCTCTCATGACCTACAACGGTACGGGCAAAGGTCTGAGCCAACATGAAGTATGAGTAAGCACGAACAGCGTAAGCCTGACCGATAACATACATCTTATCGATATCGTTAGGATCAAGATCAGCCTCCATGGCAATCAGGTAGTTGACGTTAGCAATATAGGTAAAGTAAGCATACCATACATCGTATGAACGCCATGAACTAGAAGAGAAACGGCTCTTTACGTTATACTTAGCGTCGAACCAGAACCAACCTTGGCCTTGCTTAGACATGATGTGGTCATCACCCATCACATCGGCCATCAGGTTATAAGCTGAAATACCGAAACACTGGTGAGTGTTACCTGTAGTAGACCAGCCTGAGGTATACATAGAACGGTACAGACCGTTCAACGCAATCATGGCAGCATCGTTACTTTGAGTCATCGTTGTTCCTGCAACAGCAGTAGTAGGTGATGTCTCAAGCTGCTCCTTAGCACAAGAGGTTACAAGAAGCGTTGCTGCGAAACCTATGAATAAATATTTTAGACTTTTCATATTCTGTTCCTTTCTTTATTAGAAGTTAATGTCAAGACCAATAGAGAATGTCTTATTCGGAGTATATGCGTAGTTGGTACCACCAGTGAGGTTATACTGTGGATCCATACCCTTCAGGTGAGTGAAGAGAGCTACGTTGTCGAAAGAGGCATAGACACGAAGGCTAGACATATAAGCTCTGCGAGCAATGCTTGCGGGCAGCGTATAGCCGAGCGTAATGTTCTTGATAGCAAAGTAAGAAGCATTAACCAGATAGTTGCTGGTAAGAGTAGAGCTACCACCAACGTCAACACGAGGAATATCGGTGATGTCACCAGGCTTCTGCCAACGGCGCAGAACATTCTTGTTCCATGTATCGCTAGCATAGTACATTGGCTTCATTGTGCCATAGTACAGGCTATCGTAGATCTTACCACCAATTGAGTAAGTCGTCAGAATGCTCAGATCAACGCAGTTGAAGAGAGTCAGGTCGGTTGAGATGCTACCATAGAGGTCAGGAGTACGCTTGCCGACAAAGTACTTGCTAGTAGCAGCCTTTGCATAGTCGTCAGTGATATACTCGCCTGTTACGTTACCATCATCGTCCATGCTCTCATAAGCATAGTAAAGCTGTGCACCATTCGTAGGATCTACACCTGCTGACTTAGCCATATAGAAGGTGTTGATGTCGTAACCCTCCTTGATGATCTTCTGACCATTGATAATCTCGTTAGACTGCTCGGTAAGCTTGAGCACCTTGTTCTTTTGGACTGTACCCATCCAGGTCAAGTTCCAAACAACGTCCTTGGTCTTCAGCAGAGAACCGCTCAACATAAACTCCCAACCCCAGTTGCGCATGTTACCTACGTTAGCGTCGTAACCTGTGAAACCTGTTGAAAGAGCCATCGGGTAGTTCAGCAGCATGTCGGTGGTCTTCTTGTTGAAGTACTCAATACTGAAACGTACTCTGTTATCAAGTACAGCGCCCTCAAGACCGATGTTCAACATACCATTCTTCTCCCATGAGAGATCCTTGTTCTCAAGAGTAGAAACGAATCCACCAATCTTATTACCGTTAGGATAAGCCAGAGAGTAGAGGTTCTGCCAAGCGTAGTAGCTGTCCAGGCCCTCGTTACCATTCTCACCATATGAAGCCTTCAGCGAGAGGTTATCAACCCACTTCACACCCTTCATGAAGTTCTCGGCAGAGATACGCCAGTTGGCACCAATGCCCCAGAATGTACCCCAACGATGATCCTTGTGGAAACGTGAAGAACCGTCGCGACGCAGGTGAGCAGAGAAGTAGTATTTCTCAGCAAAGTTGTAGTTCAGACTTCCGAAGTAAGCCTCAATGTCGTGCTCGATAGAGTATGAGTCAGCATCGTAGATAGTAGATGCAGGACGCAACTCGTAGATACCGTCAACGATATTGGTCTTACCAGCATACAGATACTGATAGGTGTACTGATAGAACTCGTGGCCGAGCAGAGCACCGATAGTGTGATCACCGAACTTGCGGTTGTAAGTGAGCTGCTGGTTGAAGGTGTAGCTCAGGTCGCGTGTAGCGTACTTCTGAATCAGACCACCAGCATTCTTCTGGTTGCCATGGAACTTGTTCATCATCTCAGTCTCAGTCAGACCGCTGTAGTCAGCACCGAATGAAAGGGTGAACTTCAGGCCCTTGGCCCAACCGAAGTTCTCCTTATCAGAACCGAATGTTACGTAAGTACGAACACCAGCGTTATCGCGGTTAGTCCAAGACTTATCGTTAACCAGTCCACCCAGGGGGTTGTGGTCGGCAGCTACAGGACGTCCGTTCTCACCATAGTCAAGCTGTGGGTTTCCAAAGCTGTCGAGAATGGTATTACCCTCAGCATCCTTCTCATACAGAGGATAGAGGGGGTTAGAGAACTGAGCTGTGTACCAAGGGTTAGAAGTAGATGTATTGTCGTACTGGTTGTAAGTAGACTTGGTGTAAGAGAGGTTTGTATTCAAACCAGCCTTGAACCAGTCAGTTACCTGAGAATCAACGTTAGCACGAGCGCTGTAACGCTGGAAACCTGTGGTCTTCAAGATACCGTCTTCGTTTACATAACCCAAAGAAATCATGTAGTTAGTTTTGTCGGTACCACCATTGATTGACAGATTATGCTCATGACGGAATGCACCTTTTACATACAGAGGATCCATCCAGTTCTCATCCCATTTAGACTGAGCGTCAGCCTTAACTTTACCTGTAGCAGGGTCAATCAAAGTTGCCCAGGTATAGTTCTTATAAGGATTGTAGAGTTCAGAACCGAGCTTGCTACCCATGTTAGCCATAGCTGCGTTAGTAGCATCTTCGTAAGTCAGTCCATTGGTGTACATATAGCCGTTACGCAGTGACTCGAAAGTCAACTCTGCATATTCCTCCTGATTAACAAGGTCATACTTAGGCAGTGCGCGCCAAGACCAACCTACAGTGTTGTGCAATGTTACCTGAGCCTTACCTTCCTTACCCTTCTTAGTGGTGATGATGACCACACCGTTAGCGGCACGAGAACCGTACAGGGCAGAAGCAGAAGCATCCTTCAGCACAGTCATTGACTCGATATCCTGAGGATTGATAGAGTTCAGTGCACCATCGAATGGAATACCGTCAACTACATACAGAGGGCTGTTGCTGGCGTTGATAGAACCAAAACCACGAATAACGATTGAAGCACCAGAACCAGGCTGACCGCTACCAGAGGTAACTGTTACACCAGAAACCTGACCATCAAGGGCCTTTGTTACGTTAGTTACAGGACGTGAAGCAATCTTCTCTGAACTGATTGCAGCAGCAGAACCCGTGAACGAAGACTTCTTGGCTGTACCATAAGCCACCACGATAACTTCATCCACCAACTTAGCGTCAGCCTTCAGGAAGATACGCATACCGTTCTTAGCGGTAACCGTCTTGCCTTCGTAGCCGAGGTAAGTCACCTCAAGCTGGTTGCTGCCAGCTGGAAGGGCAATAGAGAAACGGCCGTTTACGTCCGTCAACATACCAGTACTTGTTCCCACCACTTTGACGGCAGCGCCGATGATCGGCTGACCGTCTTCCTGTGAGAGCACGGTACCGGAAACCTTTGTCTGTGCGAGCATGCTTCCTACACAGAGGAAGAGACTCATCATAAACATTGTTAGTCTTTTTTCCATAAATCTCTCTCGTTTTTGTTAATTATTAAAAGTTGATAAATATAATGTTCGCATACATTACTTATATACCCACCTCCGCTGTGGAGGTATGACACATCAGCACACTTTTGCGCACTAACAATTTGCAAAAATACTGCATATGATTCTAAAAAACGAATAAAATTATAAAAAAGTCACATTTCTCTATCATTTTTTAACATTTAGCGACTCAAAATTGACATAAATCAATCACAAAGTTAAATTTTTGTTTCTTTATTTGTAGTATTTGCCCACCAGCATTCACCTTTTCCATTCAGACTTAATCCAACATACCATTCACACTACATTTTAAAGGCATCATGTACGACAAAATTCTTTCAACAAAGAAATGAGAAAAAATGAACTTTGCCGTCAAGTCATAAGTTAACTTGGTGAAAATGTGCATGTTAGAGCATGAAGGCATATCATTTTTGCCGTCATGGTACTGTCATATTACTGTCATTTCCTATCATTCTATTGGTTTTTCCTTCTGCCTTAGCGTTCGTCGAGATAATAGTTCCAACCTGTTCTAACAAGGGGAACTGTTAGTTTCCATAGTAGAAACTAATAGTTTCTTAATGGGAAACTAACAGTTCCCTTCATCATTACCATTCCGAACTGCTTGATAATGAGCATCGTAGCCTTTTAATCACGTATAAATACCCCTTTACTGCGTCTAAACTGACACTTTAATGACAGTAACATGACAGCACATTGCACATGCTATCATAGGTTAAATCATTGTAAATTAGTAAATTAGGATAGCATATGACGGCAAAGCCATTTTTATTAAAACTTTTTGAAATAAAAATCAAACTATGTGACAAAAAAAATAGTGGGAACAAGCGTCCCCACTATTGTATGAATAATTGTTTCTTCTTATTTCACTAAGATGACCAGATACTTGCTGGTGCTCCAGAAGAGCTGCGGATCGGTGATGCGGAGGATGTACTGCTTATTGGCATCACGCTGAAGGGTGTAAGAGCTTGAGGGATGATCCGTCAACATCTGGGCAGACTTGCTGTAGAGCTTGATCTCCTTGTCGATACGGATATCGATCTTCGTGAAGTATTCCTTGTTGAAGTTTGAACGGAGTACCTCGCCGTCGTCCAGGATCTTCTGCTCCTTCAACTCCTTCTTCGTACCAAAGACGAACCAGGCTGTATTCAACTGCTTGTCCTGCGTATTGATGGTCTGGGTCTTCTTCGTTGTTTCCTCAGTGAGATTGTTCACGTTGGTATTCAGGTCAGCCACCTGCTCATCGAGCTCGGCAATATGGATATCCTTGCGGTCCAACTCCTCACGAAGCGACGTCAACTGACGGTCTTTCTCCTCCATCTGCTGGGTCAGGCCCTCCACGATCTTCTTCAGCTGCTCGCTCTTGAAGCTACCCTCACGGACCTGCTGCTTCAGCTTGTTGATGAGCTCTTTGTTCTGCTTCATCGTGTTGCGGATGAACTGCATGTTCTCTCTGATACGCTGGGCGCTACTCGTCCCTTCACCCTGCTTGGCAAGGGCCACACGGCTCTGAGCCTCAGTAATCTCACGGAAGCCCTCCTCGATGTCGCTCAAAGTGGCCATCATGTCGCTCAGCTCATTTTCCTTTTGAGCAATAATCTGATTCAACGAGTCACGCTGCTGTCCAGCGATGAGGTTTGCCTGTTTCACACCGTCGTTACAGCTGACTACAGCCAAAGCACAGACGGCAACAATCATTAGTTTTTTCATAACCTTTATAAATTAAAAATATTCACTTTTCACTTTTATATCCAGCAAGGACGATGACAATCTCGCCCTTGGGCTCATGTTCCTTGAAATGGGCGATCACCTCCTCGAGCGAGCCGCGCACACTTTCCTCGTGTACCTTCGAGATCTCACGGCAGACACTCACCTGACGGTCAGCACCATAGACCTCCGCGAACTGCTGGAGCGTCTTCACCAGACGATAGGGCGACTCATAGAAGATCATCGTGCGCTGTTCGTCCTTCAGCGACTCCAACTTCGTCTGGCGACCTTTCTTCTGCGGCAGGAAACCCTCGAAGGCGAAACGGTCGCAAGGCAGCCCGCTTGACACCAAGGCCGGCACGAAGGCCGTAGCCCCAGGCAGACACTGCACCTCTACCCCAGCCCTCACAGCCTCACGTACCAGGAAGAATCCCGGATCGCTGATGCCTGGCGTACCAGCATCGCTGATGAGTGCCACATTCTCGCCAGCCAACAGACGATTGACAATCATAGCTGAAGTACCGTGTTCGTTGAACTTATGATGCGACATCAGCGAGTTCTTGATCTCGTAATGCTTCAACAGGATGCCCGAGGTTCGAGTATCTTCCGCCAGCACCAAGTCCACCTCTTTTAATATACGGACGGCACGGAAAGTCATATCCTCCATATTGCCGACAGGAGTCGGTACGATATACAATATGCCCATAATTCGTGACAAATATAGTCTAAAATCTTAAAACAGACAAAAAAAGCAGCAAAATCTTTGCAATTTTTAAAACGTATTTGTAATTTTGCAGCAAAATAGTACGAAAATGACAAATATCATCGCTGGAGAGGCACATCGTCCGGGTAGAATCGAAGTGGTGTGCGGCTCGATGTTTTCGGGCAAGACGGAGGAACTGATCCGCAGGCTTCGCCGGGCTCAGTTTGCCAAGCAGAAAGTGGAGATTTTCAAGCCCGCCATCGACGTAAGGTATTCTGAGGAGGACGTGGTGAGTCACGACCAGAATCACATCCCATCCACCCCACTCGACTCGTCGGCAAGTATCCTGCTGCTGACGTCAGACATCGACGTAGTGGGTATCGACGAGGCACAGTTCTTCGACGACGGACTGGTGGAGGTCTGCAACGAACTGGCCAATCGGGGCGTCCGAGTGATTATTGCAGGTCTCGATATGGACTATAAAGGCATTCCCTTCGGTCCGATGCCGGCCTTGTGCGCCATCGCCGACGATGTGACGAAGGTGCACGCCATCTGTGTGAAATGCGGCAATCTGGCCTATGTCAGTCATCGTACCGTAGACAACGACAAACGAGTATTGCTGGGAGAAACAGCCGAATACGAGCCTTTATGCCGTGAATGTTACCAGAAGGCAAGAGCAAAAGAAGAATTATCTTCTTCTGCCGAGCCGAGGTAACATCGCCGATTATGAAGGCAATGCTACCAAAAAGCACTTGAAGAAGAGAAAAAGTGAAACGGTAAAAAGGTAAAAAAGTAAAAAACATCCGAATATATTTGGTGGTTTCACCAAAAAGTCGTACCTTTGCACCCGCTTTCGAAAGAAATGCATAATAAGGTCGATCCGTTAGCTCAGTCGGTAGAGCACAACACTTTTAATGTTGGGGTCTTGGGTTCGAGCCCCAAACGGATCACGGAAAAGAGAGGTTTTGGGCCTCTCTTTTTTGTTAATCCAGATGGAAAACCTCCTGAATGGGAACGGTGACAGGAGAGTTGTCGGCGTTCACCTCCATGATATCGGCCATCATATCCCACCATTTCTGGGTAATCGGGTCTACGTTGTCGGTATCCTGTGAATTCCCTTCACCAGAACACTCCTGATAGCCAAAGAGGATATTGGTATCCTTGTCCCAATAAATAGAATAATTACTGACGCCGCTGTCCTTAATCATCTTCACCAACTCTGGCCAGATGGCTGCATGACGCTTCTCGTATTCTTTCTCACAACCTGGCTTCAGGTACATTTTGAATGCAAATCTCTTCATATCTGTAAACTGTTAATATTAATTGCCATCGGGCTTGGTGATGTTACTGCCTGACGACATGTGCCAGACAAAAGCGTCAGGATCATCAGGATGCGAAGGGTCGAAGTCCTGCCAGTCTGCCTGAAGGCTGTCGACCAAAGGACAGTTGATCTGCTTCATTCCCATCACAATCATCTTGGCGATTTCCCATGCGCCAAAAGGATTGAAGTGGGTATTATCGGCCAGCGCCTTGTCCTGTCCAGGGAACGTGTTGGCAGGATAATGCACCAATGACTTCTTCGAGCCCTCCTCGCCTAACGTCTCGTAGAACTGAGTGGACATCCGGGTAAGGTCGATGACGGGGATATTCTCCCTTCGTGCCACAGTCTTCATGGCCTCAGGATAATCACCGTGGGTATTCCGGATGGTCTTGTGATCATCATTGAAAAAGCGACGAGCCGTCGGCGTACAGAAGATGATCTCTCCCCCAGCCTCTCTCACACGGTCAGCAAAGATCTTCAGATTACGGGAATAGGAATACCAGGCACCATCACCGGCCTTCTTCTCCTTCTCGTCGTTGTGGCCGAATTCCACGATGACATAGTCGCCTTTCTTCAGCTGCGTCAGAATCTTGTCGAGACGCAACTGTGCCAGAAAAGAGGTGCAGGAGAGTCCACTTTCAGCGAAGTTGGCAATAGCCACCTGCGGCGTAAACCAACGGGTAATCATCTGTCCCCATGATGCCCAAGGCTCTTCCTCCTGGTCAACGACTGTCGAGTTTCCGCAAAGGAACACCGTCGTGACGTTCTGGGCTGGTTCGATCCTGATGCGCTGTACGGCAGGAGCCGGACCGCAGAATGAGAGAGTCAACGAGTCGTCCCAGTTCTTATAGGTCACCTCACGAGGCTTTAACTTCACCCGTGTCTGACCTTCAATCACAGGATTATGCTTATTGACGACAAAGGACACCGTCTGGTATTTCCCTTTCTTGGTAGTCACCATATCTATGAAATGGCGACGCGACTCTGCTCTGACCACCGTCTGGCCTGCTTTCTTCCTATTGCCCAACGTGACTGTCACAAGGTAGTTGCCGTCAGGAACAGCCACTGAGAAGCCAAAAGGCTGAGTACTGGTCTTATTCAGCACGGTATCTGTGATAACCTGCGCTTTTGCAAGACAGGCAAACAACATAACAGCCCACAACAATAAAAATCTCTTCATATCCTACTTCAATTTGGGTTTCAACTCATCAGGCGAGTCGTTAGTAAACATACTGACCTGCGGTCCGTCTTTGGTATAGAGGTCTGTGATGACTTGCGGCTGAAGAGTAACAGACGGTTTAAAGTCCTCACTCTCCATATACTCGAGGATGGCCTTCCGCATCTGACGCGCCACCAGACGGTGCTCCAGATCAGAGGTGATATCCATCGTGGTCATCAACAACTTACCCTTCAACACATTGGCCTCCACAAGCATACCAAGCTTACGGCTGACATGCCAGGTATCGATAGGCTGAATGGGGGATTGATAGTCGGCAGGAAACTCCATCAGGTTCATCACCTGCGCACGATTCAGCAGTTCCCACCAGTTCAGGTTGCTCCAGTCGTCGGTGGGGAAGTCGTACTTAAACAACGGATGCTGTTTGTCGATATATGCTCCAGTAGTATGTGGCGGACGCATCTTAAACCAAGAGGTATTCCAGAAGACAGGCAGATAATGCTGCACCACATCGCTACCCAAGCGCACCTTACCAGCTGCCGTCAGCAAGACCTTTCCACCCTTTCTCAAGACATCGAGCGCCTTGCTGTCGAGCGAGTCTGAGATGTAAAGTGAAGAGTTGACTGTTGACTGTTGACTGTTTAGAGAGTCTGGATACACCCAGAAGTCCCAGTGATTCTTAATTTTTCCTGCCAGAGCGACTGTCAACGTCAGTTTTGAAGGCCGTTGAATGGAATCCAACGGAAAGCGTATCGTACCAATGTCGTTGTTCTTGCCGATAGTCAGACTGCCCACCGACAGGACACCGCCTGCCAGCACCTGCATGCTGTCATCAGAGATATAATAGGTGTTGCGGATATTCTGGATATCACCATACATCGCATTATAGGCCTCTATCGGCACCACCAAGGTATCGGTATTGGCATAGACAAACTTCGGGAACTTCGCCAATGAGACAAGTGGAGCGCAGAATTCCGACCACTCCGTTGCATTCGTATAGCCCTTCTCGCGCCAATGCACATTGAGAACACCTTCGAGTGCCGTTCCCTGTCCGCTATAGTCATTCAGCGCCAACAGCTGGAATCCGGCATAATCCTTCGTCCTCAGGTTACGCTCAATCTCATACTTATAGCAGAGCGTCTGCAACTTACCGCTCGCCATCAGGAATTTCTCTGCCTGCGACGCCATACCGTTATCGCGAAGCAAATCACGGAAAATCTCAAAGTTACGAGCCTTATAGACACCTGTATATTGCGAGATCTCCCTGAAGTCAGGGAAGGCGCACCACTGACCTTGCTCGTGGGCTATAATCGGACTATTATTGGGGATACTGTCCTTGTAATTCCGCGGATACTCTATCTGACTGTAATAGTCGTCGTCAGAGTGTGGGGCGTGTTTGTCCCAGTCCAGTCCTCTCGCCCCGCCCTTCACATGATACTCCGAACCGTCGTCCCATGCCCAGCCGCCACCAACGGAGGCACCGCAATAGAGTCGTGAAGAATCGTATTTCTTCATTTCCTTCACCCAGTCATTGCAGTAGCTCACCCAGTCGCCTGCGGGCTCGTTACCTGCCGCCATCATCACAAACGAAGGATGGTGACCATAGGTATCGACGATCCGTTTCGACTCCTCCAGCAGATACTCGTCGATCTTCTGTCCTCGACGGAGCTTCACGCCGTGATTCGGCCACGATGGCCCCTCGGGCTGCAGATAGAAGCCCACCTGATCTGCTGCGGCAAAAGCAGCCTCTGGGGGACAATAAGAATGGAAGCGCATGTGATTCAGGCCATACTCCTTGCATTTCCTGAAGATACGCAGCCACTCTTCCTTCTCCATTGGCGGATAGCCCGTCTCAGGGAAACAGCAGTTCTCTACCGTTCCACGCAGCCAGATCGGACGTCCGTTGATATACAACTGTCTGTCATAGACCGCAATGTCACGCATGCCGAAGGTGGTCTCATAATAGTCATCACCCACGGCGAGACCAATGCGGTAAAGATTGGGGAAGAATTCATCCCAAGTCGATATATCATCACCCAATGGTAGAATAAAGGAGGACTTTGACTCCCAGACGGAGAAAGCGAACTCCCTGATTACGGAATCAGGTTTATTGTCGGGCACGACAACCACATGCATATACGGATGATCCAAATTGAAGAAGCTCAAATTGCGATACATCTCTGAACCATCCATCTCCACATCGATACGCAAATGTCCTCCTTTTTTCAGGATGGGGGTCAGCCGTACATGTTTGATAAAAAGGTCCCTAGGCGTGCTGCGTAATTCCATACGACCTACGATACCGTTCCAGTTGCCTTGTGTCTGGTCGGTCACACTGTGCGAGTCCTGTCCCACACAGACATTCTCGATGCCATTATAAACACAGATGACAATATTGTTGCGCTGACCAGGCACGATAAACCGCGTCACATCGCATTCATGAGGCGTAGAGAGCGACATCTGGCGCAAGATCTTCTCACCATTGACAAACACTGTTGTCTCAATATGCGGTCGTTCCAAGAAAAGGACAACTCGCCTACCCTTCCACGACTGTGGCACATAGACACTCTTCTTATACCAGGCCTTTCCCACATAATGTTTCTCTGGCGTCAAGAAGAAGGGAAATTTCATAGCGCCCTCAACCCTATACTTCTCCATATAGGGATTAAAGTAGTAGGAAGAGTCGTAGAGAGAGCCCGTCCATGGTGTCTTCACTGTCACAGGATTACCCTTATCATTGGTCAGCATCGAACCAGGCAACGTCACAACGTCATCATAGTTCAACGAGTCACCCACAGAGAAATTCCAGATACCCGAAAGGCTGATCCTCTCCTGTGCCTGAACTGAGAAAGGACCGCGGATGAATACGGATAAACACGGAAAAAGAAACATGAAAAATGCAGTGACCAACAATCGCCTACCTCGTTTCTTCATAATGTCTATCTTGGTAATCATAATTCCTAATTTCTAATTATATCATTCAAAACACTTTCCACTCCCAGACGCCTGGTGAACCACCATCGATCATCAGACGGAGATAACGCACATTGGCATTGACCTTCGCCACATGAGGAGAGCGTACGGCGGTCTCTTGCTGTCGGCCGCAAGTCGTCCACGTCTGTCCGTCTGCAGAGCACTCCATATGCCAGCGGTGACCCTCTGAGGGATGAAGCGGAAAGAACTGACACTCAGCGACTGGCATAACCTTGCCCAAATCCATGACCAGCGTAGGCATCAGATCATTGTCCGCTGCCTGCCAGTAAGTACCATTGCTGCCGTCAACAGCCTGACGGGCCTTGTAGCTGCGCACACGGAAGGCGGCCTTCACCTCACGGTCCTTACGCTCTGATGACGCTTTGATCTTGGCATCCAGAGCCAGGTTCTTGCGATTCTCCTGAGACTTAGCCAAATAGCCCACGCCATAACGGTCAGGAATCAGTTGACGGATCGTACCATCGTCATTGAACTCCAGGCGGTTGGCGTACATCTGACGTGTCGTACCCCCATCGCCATACTCCAGATAGAGCATGATATACTGATCGGAAGCCTCATCATAGAACACATTACCATGTCCTGGGCCCCAGACATTGTTCCCTGGGGCAGACATCAGAAAGATATCATGAGCCGACGGAGCCTGATAGCCCGTCAATGGGCCTTCCTTACTCATCATATAGGCATAATGGTATCTCTCATGACCACTCAAGGTATAGCAATAGTAATAGATGCCATTGCGTTTGAAAGTCATCGGACCCTCACTATAGCCCTGACGACTGGTGGGGATACTCACGGTCTCCCCCTCGATATGACGCCAGTCATCTGACAGAGGGGCCGCATTCCGACGACGCCAGAAGATATAACCACTCCCATCGCTATCGACAAAAGGTTCTCCATCGATATCTGGACAGACTACAGCTGTACTGTCGAAGCTAAATGGTCCGGCAGGATGGTCAGCCTCCAAGACATACGTCGGCATCTTACTGTCGTCAGGACTTACCAACGTCACATAGAGCAGATACTTACCTGCCTTCTCTACGACCTTCCCTGGAGCCCAATAGCGCCAATAGCCGCGTCTATCCTTCCCGTCCTTTGTAAACGGCACAGGCTTGTGCCAGTCAAAATCACGGATGTGCGACCCTTCAAAACGCCAGTTCACAAAATCCTTCGACTGCCACACGACTGGAGTACCACACTGTTCGAGACCTTGGTCGAGATCCGTCGTTGCATACATATAATAGGTATCTCCGAACTTCGATACCGACCCGTCAGCCAGATGATCGGGAATCAGCGGATTAAACTCATGAACGGCCAGCAACGGCTGGAGTACCGACTCGTCAACGCGGAAGGCCGTACCATGACGGATGCCCTCAGGCATCTGAAGCTGGTCAGACATATCCTGCCACGTCTTTCCATGATCAAGGCTGCGCACCACCCCATAGCGATGGTTACGATACATGTCGAAATAGACATAGAGTGTATCACCTACGAACAGCGGTGCAGGACCCTCGCACCAGATATCCTTAGGAGAGATGGGGTTCGACACCTTCGTCGGGAAGCCTTTCTGAATCGCTTTCGTCGTCGTCACTCTTAGGTTCTTCTCAGCAGGCAGTGAGTTCTCGTTCTTCACCACCATGATCAGCCCTTTGGTCTTGGGATCCTTCACAATAGCGGCATCGATGACATTAAAATCGGGGTTAAAGAACAACTTTGTCTCTGAGAACGTTTTAAAGTCCTTCGTCGTGCAATAATAGATGCGATGGTTCCATTGTTTCTCCCTTTCCGTCGAGGCGACAGGTTTATGGCGACCAGGAATTGTCGTAGCCCAATAGATATAATAGGTCCTGGAGGGCTCATCATAATAGAGTTCGGGTGCCCAGGAGTTCATGGCCTCCGGCTCATGTTCCATCACGGGGAGCGCACGCTGTTCGCTCCAGTGAATCAGGTCCTTCGATGAGGCATAGCCAATGATCTTGTCGTACCAACTGGAGGTCCACACCATGTGGAACGTGCCATCAGGAGCCTGTACGACACTCGGATCACGCAACAGCCGGTCCTTACCCACTGTAGGCGTCATCATCGGACGTCCGTCATTCAACGCCGTCCACTTCAGACCGTCATAACTATAGGCCAGATGCAGACCATCGCTCTGTCCCACGAAATACGAAAACAGATAGACGTCACGCGCCTGCAATCCTGTCAAGGACAGCATGGTGAGGAGTAGAGTCAGGAGTCTTTTATTCATTAAGCTGAATGTTTATTTCACGATAACTTTCTTTCCGTTGTGGATATAGACGCCCTGCGTAGGTTTATCAACAGGAGCGCCCATCAGATTGTAATAACGGCCATCAGCGGGTTTGGTCTGTTCCAGTTCGATGATACCCGTTGGGTTCTGACCTTGGAACGACTCAATAAAGTCCGGCAGGTAATACCCCAGATGAGGAGGCTGGTTATAGGCCACATTCTGCCAGGCGACAGCCATACGGTAGGTGTGGTCATGCATCAAGGTCGGTACACGATAGTCCGTCGATGATACCGTCGAATAGATATTCAAGGCATCGTCGGTGGTATTCCTGATGATCAGTTCCTCACGCCAGTCGCCAAAGATATCGGCCACCAGACACGGTGTGGCCTTCGTGCCGTTATTCGATTGGCCGGAGATTCCTGACCTGCCGACCCCAAGTGTGGAACCGCCGAATTTAGTGATGGAAGTGCCATCAAGCAATTCATCCTGGGCATCACCGTCCCAATAGATACGGAAATTCATGGAAGCCTTTGTCGATGAAGCCTGCTTACCAGAGATGACATTGAAAGGATTCTGATTCCTGCTACCACTGTCAAAGCCGCCATAAGACGACCAGAACTCATAGCCGCGACTATTGGCAACGATGTCTGCTGCACAACCACGACCATTATCCTGTCCAGACTGTCCACCCTTCCAAATGATCTCACCCGTAGCGGCATCATGGATGTCCCATGCAAACTCGCCCTTCTCCTCATGGACATCGAAGAGTTCCAGTCCTGGACGGTCTGGATTCAAGTCACCCAGGTGAATGGCATCGCCATGTCCGAAACCCACAGCATAGAGCATCTTGCCATCTTGATCAAGGGCTGCAGAACCCCAGATGATCTCGTCGCAACCGTCGCCGTCGACATCAGCAAGCGAGAGGTTGTGATTGCCGTTGGCATACATTGTATATCGGCCTAGGCCCGAGGTACAGATTGTACCCTGCAGCGTCTCCTCATGCCCACTGGCATCCATCAGTTTATAAGTGGTCTTGGTATCCGAACTATGCAACCAGCGCGTCGACAGTTGCTGTCCGTCGAAGTCCACAGCCCAGACATAGGCATAAGTGTAGTAGCCGCGACAGAACACGCCACTCGGATTGGCGCCAGGTCCACCCAAATAAGCGACGGCAGCCAAATAACGCTCACCGCGATTACCGTAATCTCCCTTATCATTTTTTCCACTGCGGTCGTCCCAGTTAAAAGAACCTGCGGCCTCGCTCAACTCTGCCTTGGCATTACGATTAGGATAATAGGCGATAGTATGGATAGCAGCACCCGTCAGGCCGTTGAAGACCGTCAGATATTCGTGACCACCGTTAATACGTCCGGCTGACGTACGCCAGTCTTTGGTATTACTGGCTGCTTTGATATTGTCGTCTGTTGCAGCCTGGTTCACGTAATTGCCAGCGCCATCCTTACTGCCAGGAGCCGTCTTACACATCAGCTCGGCCTTGCCGTCACCATCGAAGTCATAAACCATAAATTGCGTATAGTGGGCGCCTGCCCGGATATTGTTACCCAAGTCAATGCGCCACAGCTTAGTACCATCCAGTTTATAACAGTCTATATATACGCTGCCTGAGTTTCCGCTGCTGATAGAATTGTCCTGTGAGGTCGACGGGTCCCATTTGACAAAGATTTCATACTGTCCGTCGCCATCCACGTCGCCCACACTGCAGTCATTGGGTGAGTAAGTATAGGGCATGTCTACTGCACTTTCATATTTCTTGGTGCTGGAGTTATAAGGTTTCCAGCCCACAATGGTTCCGCCTTCTGGCTTATCGAGTTTCAGTTCATGATAATAGCCTTTATTAAAGGCAGACACCGCTGGAGAAGTCTCCACAGCCACCCCGTTCTGGTAAGTGACCACCTGATAGGTATCACCAGCATCGCCTTTCGCCAGATTCACAGATGTCGTCTTATAGATATCCTTAGCCACAGATACGCCATTCTTGAGAATCTCAAAGGTCGTATGTTCGTCATCCGTTCCCAGCAGTCGCCAACTGACGAAAGACCCACCGGCATAGTTGATAACCACCAGGCCCCGATCCAGTTTCTCCATCTGACTCTGTGGCGTATCACTGGGCTTCTGGGCGTAGCTGCCCAACGACAGCACCCCCATAGCCATACATATAGTACCCTTGATGAGTTTATTCATTATTTCTGTTATTTGATCGTGAATTTCTTACCATTCTTAATATAGATACCCTTCTTAGTCGGATTATCGACAGGAACGCCACTCAGCGTATAGATCTTTCCGTCATGATGACGATCCTGAGAAACACCTTGAATAGCCGTAGGCTGATCTGTCACTCGAAGGACACCTTCTGGTTTCAACAAGTCCGTAGTATCCCAATACAGGCCATCAGCCAGAGTCGGGAGGTTCAAAATTATATTAGCTGAAGCTGACAGTCTGCCGACCTTCCAAAGCGTGATCGTTTCACCTAGTTTAGGAGCCGTTCCCGTCCATGTCACGGTGATAGCATCCGTCACTGAGAGTGTGCCCTCTACCGTAATCATGGTGTTGGTGCTATTACCGCGTCCTCTGACAACACTCAGACTCAGTTGACCTGCTGTATAGGAACCAGCACCTGTCAGGGTGGCATTACCCTGAATCGTGCCGATAGCCACATTCTTTCCACTGTTGTCGAACACGCCTGTTACTGTGGCCTTGCCCAAGCCCTTCGTATTGTTCCACTGGATGAGCGGGTCGTATGAACCCGTCTTCTGTTTCTGGAAGTTGATAGTTCCCTCAAACTCACTCCAGTCACCTTGCATATTACAACGCACACTGGTCACATTAACCGTCAGCGTACCTGCACCCGTCAACTTGCCCTTATAGTCACAACGGGAATCAAGCGTCCAAGTGGCTTTCTTGCCTTCTGGCACCTCAATGTTAGCACTATTGGTCGAATAACTGTAAATATTATCCGGATCCTTCAGAGTGCCACCATTCAGGACAATCTTTGTAGGATACTGATGGACACTGTTGATTTCACCACCCTGCACAGTACCCTGCGCTATCTCAAGAATATTGTATTTGGCAGAACCGCCCAACAAAAGTGTGCCCGCGCCCGACTTCTGAAGAGTTGACTCAGAAGAAGAGGTTACTTTACCATTAGCCGTCAATGTCTTACCCGATAACACATAAATACCGCCAATACCGTTAAGCTTGACAGGTTGTGTACTCACCACATTATCAGACACAGCCAATGTACCACCGCTCAAGGTGATGGTATTATCCACACCTCCCAGAGCGCCATAGGCCACGCCATCAGTATTAGCCAGTGACGATACCGTCAGTCGGCCTTCATTGATATTTACCCCACCTGTGAAGTTGTTGACATTCTGAATAGTTAGGTTACCCGTACCTTCTTTTGTCAAAGAAGCGTTACCAATAATACTGCCACTACCCGACAAGGTGTAATCCTTGGAACTGTTCTTAAAGACGACACTCTTGGGCGACACGGGATCATTCAAGACGACAGAAGTCTTGGCGGCGTCATCGCCAAAGGTAACGATATCACCTGTTACAAAGATGTCTTTGTTTCCGTCATTCGACTTGAAGTTCTCCGTCTTCGCAAAGTCCCAGATGCCATCGCTGCCACCATCCCAAGTGATTGTACCTGCTTCACGAAGGGCCTTGACATCCAGATAGATTTTCCCGTCTTCCTGAAGAAGTGAGGCTTTCATACCGTCCATGCCTTCCAAGACGACACCACTGACGTCACCCACTATGGCTGTACACTCTGCCAAGAGATACTTACCAGCAGGTATCTCGCCCTGTCGGACTATCTCAAATACAGGTGTCCGGTATTGCGGTCCGTTCTTCCAGTCTTTCTTTTCAATCGTCAACTGCGACACCTTCATCTTATCTACACTTCCATCGCTAATGACATCGAATACCACGCGTGAGCCGAAATTCAGATTAAGGGAGGATACGGTCATCGTACCCACCTTGGCTTTGCCGCCAGGATAGATTGTGGCATTATAGTCGGCCACGATGCCGCCCATAAAGCTACCACCGTCAGAAACAAGACTCGTGTGGCGGTTCAACCATACCGGACTGCTCTTCATCGTACCATCAAACTGCAATGTACCAGCCCAGATGTCGGTATTACCCGTATACGTCTGCGTCACCTTCGGCAGAACCAGCATACCATCGCCCTGCTTCACCAGACGCATGTCACCTGCAAAGGCGCCACCCGTCAAGGTGTGGGTATAATAGGTATATTCAATATGGTCATTACTGTCATGACCCTGCACCCACGATGGGGTATTCACTGTCACGATATAAGGATGACAGCCATCCTGCACACGGACTGTCGCATCTCTGGTTTCCGCTAGCAACCAGTGAGGATCGGGGGTGTTCACTTCGCCAATCTCACCGCCGTCTGTCACCTCTATTCTCTTCGTCATCGTCAATGCTGGCGGAGCCTGGGTGATACCCTCCAGCTCGCCGAGGAAATAGCTCACATGAGGAGGCTGATTATAACCACACATCTGCCAAACCATCGCATTACGGTACTGATGGTCGTGCCAGAGGGTATAGTTACGCCATGCCGTAGGGATTGTAGTGGTATAGATACGAATCTTATTGTCGCCAGTACGGGCAATGACCTCCTCACGCCAGTCACCAAACAGGTCGCCCTGATAGCAAGGCGTTCCCTTGGTATCGTTGTTAGTCTTTGAGCCTGCCAGTGTCTCTATCACACCCTTGCCATATTTATAGATGGTCACAGCAGTGTTCTTTCCCTGACTTGAATAGTCCTGAGTCTCCTCACACAAGTCACCATCCCAATAGATACGGAAGTTCTGTGTGACACCTGCATCTGTGATACCATCGACTGTTCCTGCCGTCACCAGACTGATAGGACCGATGTCTGTTGGTATTCCCATAGCACCAGGAAAGTCATTCGAGAAGTTTCCGGCCATACAACGACCTACGTCTTTGGGAGCCGAATAACGATAATAGATCTTCGATGTGGTGGCGTCACGGTAGTTGATGCCGGGATTGTCTTCCAAACAGGCATAGATCTCCTGACCGTGAACATAAGGATTAAGGTCACTCACGTGGTGAGCATCACCATGTCCGAGTCCAGTGGTCGACAGGCCATGACCGTTATCGTCGATGACCATCGAACCAAAGCAGATTTCATCACGTCCATCCCAATCCACATCGGCTATAGTGTAGTTATGATAACCCTGACCATACCAAGCTGAGCCTGGTGTATTATTAATCCAACGCCAACGTTCCGTCAGTTCGTGGGTATCAGGGTTCACGTCCAGCGCCACCATCTTATGACGGGTATAGATACCACGTGCCAGGAAGATGCTTGGTCTACGGCCATCAAGATATGGAGCACCGAAGAAATGCTTGGTAGAACGGTGACCATAGCCGTCACCCCAGGCCGCATTCAGGTCGGTCTCGCCTTCCTCTAGTCGCTTCAAAGGGTAATCCATAATCTGATAAGGTTCACCTGTTTCTCCATTCATATAGACCAGATACTCGTTTCCCTCATGAACAAACCATTGGTCGGAATTGGTAGCACCCAGATAGTTCTTCGTCGCATCGCCAATCACCTTTGTCGTCCCGTCGGCCAGATGAATAACGGTACCGTCCGAGGCACGCATCACGGCTTCTGCCTTACCGTCCCCGTCCCAGTCATAGGCCACGATATTCTGTTCATTATTCTGAAAATCAGCCATATTCGGGCCGAGGTCTATCCACCAGAGTTTCTTACCATTGAGCTTATAGACTTCTATGATGAAATATTCGCCGTTATAACCGGATTTCTGATAGCTGGTACTCATCCAGCTGGCATTGTCGAACTTCAGCAGGATTTCCAGTTCACCGTCACCGTCGACATCCGCACAACAGGCATCATTAGGCACATAGGTCGACGTCAGAGTGCCATGGTCTGGGGTAATCTCCAGATAGTTCTGTGACCAGACTGATACCGCCTGACTCTCTGCATGTTCCACACCGCGGACCACAGCCTTCACCGTATATTGGCTGGTTTCCGAACCTTCTGCGTCCGTATAATTTGAGACATTCAACGGTTCAGAATTCAATTTGGTGCCGTCTCGGTAGATGTTGTATTTTACATCGTAATACTCATCACCATAGATGCGCCAACTGCAGAACACGCCGTTAGTCGTCTTCACAGCGATCAGGCCACGGTCTAACACATCCATCTGCCGCTGGGCTGCGGCATCCAGTATCATCGTCAGTATCAATACTGACAAGAGTAAACATCTTTTCTTCATCTATATATTAATTTTTAGTAGTTTGTTCATTGTTTAACAGCATCCTCTATCAGATAGTTGATCCTACTAATAGACAGGTCGTAAGTTTCACCGTTACACGTCAATTCCGTCACGTCCATATTCACCGTGAGGTATCCCGTCAGGCTATTCCTATAAGCTACGGTTTCCACCTGCGCAGAGATATGATAAGTCTTACCCTGCACATCTATCTTCAGGAGGAGTTCCGTGGGTTCCATCACCAGCATGATGCTGTTCTGGAGGATATTCATGGTTTTCGTCGGTGCGGTAAATACCACATTGGGGTTATTCGCCAAGGCTTCTGAAAGACTACTGGCGTCCAAGAAAACACGACTTAATATCGGTTTTAAAGGTAATTGTCGGACAGTAAACTCATTGTCGACGACAATAGTCACTGAGCGAGGGGTATTGTCAACCCACACGCCTCCCACGTACGTTCCCTTCATCTCATTATACACCTGTTGAGCCTTGTCCACCGTAACCTCTTGAGCACTATCACCGGAACAAGCCACACACACGAGCAACAGCCAAATACCTATTACAAAATTAGTCAGTCTCATCAGTAGTTTGAATCATCTTTAATTTCAAGGTGCAAAGTTAGACATTTTCCGTCGAATCACCAAATAAAACCTTGAAAAATACGTGTATTTCTCATACAAGAATCGCCGCACTCACTTGTGGGAGAGTGCGGCGACTGATTATTAAGTTTCTTTGTCGAATCTTACGTGTAAGATTACTTAACAACGAACTTCTTACCCTGCTTCACATAGATACCCTTCTTCAGGTTCTTCACCTGAACACCGTTCATGTTGTAGATAGGAGCATTGTGGTCAGAAACAACCTTCTCAGTATTGATTTCCTCAATACCTGTGCCGTTCTTAGCCTTGAAGGTCTTAACGCAAGCGATAGCCTCGTCAACACGGTTCATTGTGAAGGTCTCAGTACCAGTGTAAACACCAACTTTACCACCAAGGTTCATAGCCTTATACAGTTCCTTTGCTGTTGCAAGGTCAGTACCAGGAGCGAAGACTGGGTGAACAGACTCACCACCATAGTTGGTTATAGAGTAAACAATAATGAAGTCATCGTCGGTCAGACCGTCAATACCGATAGGAGTATTGTTAACCAGGATGTTACCATATCCCTTGTTACCTGGATCATAAGCCTCGTCATCACCAAGAACACCAGACTGAACGAGACCGATACCTAAGTTAATCTTAGGATTGGGGCAACCACCATATACACCATTTGCATCAGGCTCATCGAGACCCTTTGTTACAGATGCCAAACCATTCCACCAGAGATACAGAGGAGCAAACAATGCATGGGCAACCTCCTCATTCAGCTGAGACTGCTTGAACTGGAAGCGACGGACAGGCTCTACGATAGAAGAGAAGTCTCCATACTCTCTACCATCAGTCTTCTGACCAGGAGTAGCAACACTAGCAATAGCATCTGGATCTGTAAATCCGTAAACTGCATAGTTCGTGCAGATATCATTGCCGTCATTGTCCTTCTCACCAGTAGCGATTTGGAAGTACATTCTCAGACGAGCACTCCAGTTGCTTTCACCAGACATGGAAGTAGTGTTCAGAGGCTCTCTCTCATAGAAGCCCTTCTCTGTGAGCACGCTCTCATCCATGTGCTGGAAGTCAATGACCTGATCAACAGCGAATTCTGTGTCGTTCGTGAAAGAAGCAGTTGTCGGAGAGAAGCCATAGCCAACGGTTGTGATGGTAAGAACACCCTTCTCCTTAACAGTAATCTCAAAACCGCTCATCTGCTCCTCATAGCTCTGGGTCTCACCTTCCTCACCACGATACTCCACATTCATGAAGAGCTGGGGCTGTGTGGGAACACTTGCATTGTTGACAGACAGCTTGTAGGTCTTAGTATAACCCTCATCTACACCGACAAGAGCAATCTCTGCCTCAGGAAGAGAGAGCACACTGCAATCAACCTTTGTGATAATGTGGTTAGACTCAGCAGTACCAGAAACGGTCCAAGCCTCCAGATTACCAGCAGTAGTGGTGATATACTGGTAAGGACTCTCGGTAATCTCAAATTCCTGACCATCTGTGCCCTTCAAATGGAGAACCTCATCATTAGAAGGATCGAAAGCGATGCTGTATGTACGCTCATTCATATTCACACCAGTCATAGCTACTGAAGGATCATTGGCATAGTCACCCTCAACAATTGATCTGATGATGATGTCGTCCAACTGGTGGATGCTATAGTAGCGGCTGGCCAGGATGTTGATACCAGCAGCCAGCATAGGCCACTCCTCGGGGACATTGTAAACACCCTCTTTCTCAACAGCACCTGTCAGAGGATCAATGATCTGATAGGCTGCTGTACGAGCCTCGATGTCTACGCTAACAACGAAGTTGTACCAAGTACCAACTGTAGGAACGAAGACGTCTTCTGTATTGTTGTTCACATAGAAGTCCGTCGTGTTAGCCTGTGTCAAAGTAAACAGCCAGTGTGCCTTGTCACTGTTGCTCATCCAACCATTGTTCACCTGACTGCTTTCATCGGTGAAGATACAAATCTCACTTGAATACTGGTTGTTCGCATTCTGCTTAAAACACCAAGAGAAGCAGACATCATACGTCTTGATGCCATCATAATTGACATCGTTCAGCCATACCATGTTACAGCTACGACCGTTGTTTGAGCCGAGGCTGAACTGGAAGAAACTTCCGTACTCATCACTGAAGATTGACATACCACCAGGCAGGTTTGGCGACGTCCAACCAATAGCGGCAGGATCGGTTACAGACTCAAAGTCCTGCTTGTACAGGTTCTTCACACCAGCAGAAGCAACTGCTGAGAAAGCGAATAACGCTGTGAAAAGGAGATAAAATTTTCTCATATTCGATTAATTTTAATTAGTTATTAAATAAAGTTTATTAATAAAGTAAGTAATTTGGTTGCGAAGATACAAAGAAAAAATGGAACTCACAAAGAATAATACATTTTTAACACTCTATGTGACGAATATCTTAACATCCCCTCCCCCTCCCACAGTCGGGAGGGGTAAGGGAATGGCTGTATATCATTTCCATCCAGGATTCTGTTCCAGATTGCCAGCCTTGAGGATTTCGCTCTGCGGAATGGGGAAGAGATTCATCTTCGACTCATCCCACTGACGGTTCTGAACAACCTTCTTGGTCTCTGTAAAGGTGTCATCTGCATTCTTGAGGATCTCCAGACCGTAGATAGTCTTGAAGTACTTCTCGCCCTCCTTCCAACGACGGACGTCAAAGAAACGGTGTCCCTCGAAGGCCAGTTCTACGAAACGTTCCTTCTTACAAGCTTCCAGGGTGGCATCGCTCTCCGACAGGTCAGCCAGTCCTGCACGTTTACGTACCGTATTGATGGCACTGGCAGCTGTCAAGGAAAAGCCGCTCTTATCGGTGAGGTTCAGGTAGGCCTCGGCATAGTTCAGGTAGAACTCAGCCAGACGGAAGGTCACCCAGACGTGATAGAACGAGTTCTCACCATTACCGGCAATCTGAGTCGTCCCATCTACATACTTCTTCAGATAGTAGCTCGTGGGGGTAGCATTTGCATTGGGCAAACCATTGACACCACCAACAAATGTCTCCAACGGCTGCGTGTTGGCATTGGGCCATGAGTCACCATTCTTTGCCACCGTGGCAGCCAAGCGGACATCACCATCCTCGTAGGCATCTACCAGATTCTGGGTCGGGCAGTTTCCACCCTTACCACCAGCACCGGCTCCTGACATACCTACGGGGAAGTTGTACTTCTCAAATGAATTGGAAGCACTCAGCACACGACGGGCGAAGATGATCTCCTTCAAGGCCTTGGCATCCTTCCAGTTTGTCTGTCCCTGGAAAAGTCCTGCGTAATCAGATGACAGCGTAAACTGGCGACCCTTGCACGCATTGATCAAATCGAGATTGGCCTGTGCAGCAGCTTTCCATAATGACTGGTCGTTGCTGGGGTTGAACAACGGACTAGCATGATAGAGAGCTGCACGGGCACGAAGAGCCAGAACTGCCAAGTCATTGGCGCGACCTGTCTCACTAATACTCAGAGCCATCTTACCCAAATTAGCATAGTCCTTAATAATTGTGTCCTTGATGGCAACGCACTCATCATCGATGAACTTGAAGATCTCGTCAGCCGTCGCACGTGGTAGATTGTTAGCCTCAGCAGCGTCCATGTCGGTTGTCTTCAGAGGCACGCCACCATACTGACGTACCAACAGGAAATAGAAGTAAGCACGTAAGAAACGGGCTTCGAACTGAAAGTTGTTGTACTGATGCATCTCCTCACGATAGTTCACATCGAGCTTATAGTCATCGAATGTCAGATGGTTGAACTCATCCAGGAACATGTTGGCATAGCTGATACCTTCATAGCAGGTCGTCCATAGTGAGCCGTTAGCATTTGCCGGACTCCAGGCACCATTGTAGAAGCTCTCAATGGCATTACCCGACTGAGAATAGACTGATTCATCAGAAGCCGAACTCAGCATGGCGCCACTATAATTATTGCCGAAGTCATAGTCGAGCTTGCTGTACATCGTCGTGATGAAACCGCCTGCACGCTCAAACTTCACCTTCATATACTCTGCATCATCATACTTGAACTCCTTGTAGTCCATCTTGTCATTACAAGAGGCAAGGATGCAGGCTGCAATCGCAGTTGAGAATAAATATCTAAGTTTCATAATCTTCTATCTTATTTTAGGGGTTAGAAAGACATCTGTACACCGACCACGATGCTCTTGTTGACAGGAGCGCTCACACCATAGACTTCAGGATCAGCCTCGTCAATATGGTCGAAACAAAGCAAGTCAACACCACGCGCATAGACCTTAGCCGTCTTGATAAAGCCAGTCTGATTCATCAGAGTCTTGGGAAGATTGTAATAGACCTCCACATTACGAAGCTTCAGGAACGAGCGGTCACGCTGCCAGAATGTGCTGGTCTGGTAGTTATTGGCATTGCTCGTAGAACTCAGACGTGGGAACTTGGCATTCGGATCAGGGTTGCTGCTGGTCCAACGTCCATCGTAGTACTGCTGTGACAATGAGGTGCTGTTCAGCAACGGCCAATACATACCCTTGGCACTGAGGTTAGCTGTATAGCGGCCTACTCCCTGGAACATCAGGTCGAAGCCCAGTCCCTTGTATTCTGCTCCGGCATGGAAGTTGTAGAATATCTCGGGTGCATAGGCGCTATAGCCAATCTTTGTCTTATCGTTGGCATCGATAATGCCATCACCATTCACATCCTGATATTTGATATCACCAGGGCGAACGGTAGAGAAGTTCTGCTTCGGACTGGCATCAATGTCTGCCTGATCCTTGAACAGACCAAGAGCGATAAGTCCATAGGTGGAATTCAGGGGATTACCTGTCTCCACCAGATTGTCGAATGCCTTCGGCTCCTCAGCCTGCTCCTTGATCTTATTCTTGTTGAAATTAAAGCTACCACCCAGGTTAAAGGTCAGGTCACCTACAGTCTTGGTATAGTCCAGCGATATCTCGAGGCCATGGCTGTCAACGACACCCGCATTGGTGTAAGGCGCCTCAAAACCGATCAAGGCAGAGTAGGCTCCTGCACCAGAAACCCAGATATCCGTACGGTGCTGCTTGTATAGGTCAAACTCTACGTTCAAGCCGCCAAACAGCGTTGCATCGATACCCACATTATATTTATAGGCCTTCTCATTGCCCGGATCAATCGCAGCCATTCGTCCGCGAACCATTGCAGCAAAAGCGTTACCAGAATTGGCCTCGTAACCACTACCGAACGGATAGTTGTAGGGAGCGTTGGCACCGTATGACTGTACATAATAGTCCCAGACATTGTCGCCCGGCAGATAGTCGGCATTGATCATACCGGCACTGGCACGAAGCTTCAGGAAGTTCACCGTTGCATTGTCCTTCAGGAAGTTCTCGTTGGAAAGAACCCATGCGGCAGAGAGTGTCGGAGAGAGATTCCATTTCGTATCAGGAGCCAGACGGTTGCTGCCAGAATAGACCAGAGCCAACTCTGCGATGTAACGGTTGTCGAAACCATAGTGACCGAGGAAAGAAGCATTCTGGCGATAGATCGTATAACCTGTTCTACCCGTTGAATTCTGATACTCATAATCCCACTTCAGCTGGCTATAAATATAATGTTTCTCAGCGAAGGTACGATTGAAGTTCAGTCCAGCAGAGAAAATCAGACGACGCGCCCATTGGTCTGTCGCAGCACCCTTACCCATTGTTCCAGGAGCACCTGCTGACCAATAATCACCCAAGACAGGCTGTCCGGCGTTCCAACTTGCAACAGGATAATTACCATAGACGTAGGTCATGCTGTGATCCTCATAGAGCGTAGAATAGGTATCATAGCCGAGACGTGCCGTCAGACTCAGGCCTTCCAGCCAGTATTTCAGATCCTGATTGATGGTCATGTCTGCATAAAGAGCACGTTCATGCGTCTTATAGTAAGCAGCGCCCGAAGACTGGGCAACTGGGTTCAACTCACCGGAATAAGTAGAGGAACCACCCCACTCGCCTTTCTCATTCATGACAGGGAATGCACTTGAAGGCAGGCTGTAGACCATATCCCAAAGGTCGGCCTGCGAGCCAGGTCTTGACATTTCGCTTAGGATACCGAGCATATTCACCTTCAACATGGTGGTTGGGGTCAGGTCGATATCCAGGTTGGTACGCAGGTTACCACGTACATACTTGTCCTGAGTGGAATAGCCGTCAGTCTCATCAAAGTTCTTGATAAAGCCCTTGTCTGAGAGCAGGTTAAGTGTCGTATAATAACGGAAACGCTGACCACCGCCACTGAACTCGACGCCAATCTTATTGGTACCACCATTCTTACGGAAGGTCTCATCCACCCAGTTCACATTGGGATACTGGTAAGGATAAGCACCACTCTGGAAAGCTGACAGCTCCTCTGAAGTGTAGCGCGCACCAGCACCCTCGTTTGCCAGGGCCTCATTGACAGCCCCAGCGAAGACGGCACCATTGACAAACTTCGGGCGATTCACCTGAGAGTTGAAAAGGTGATCATAGGTCACACGGATATTCTGAGCATTATACTCACCACGCTTTGTCGTAATCAGGATGGCGCCGTTGGCACCCTTATAGCCATAAAGGGCAATAGCGGCAGCATCTTTAAGGATAGATACATGATCCACCTCATCAGGACTAACGATACTGATGTCACGCTCCACACCGTCGACGAGCACCAGAGGCGCACTTGTACTCAGGCTCTGGAGTCCACGCACATAAAATGTAGGATTTTGCTCAAAGTAAGTACCACTTCCCTGCAAGGAAATGAGACCATTGCCCTGACCTAGAATAGAGTTTCCGATATTCTTGGCAGAGCGTTTGTTCACATCCCTGCTTGTAATGACAGAGACAGCCGCCGTAGATTGGGCACGGGTGAAGTCCTTGTTGGCACCCACCTCAATCAACTGATCAGCGAAAGCCACGCCCGTGCTGTCCTTCTGTGCCGCTGCCGGCAGACAAATGCCTGCAAGCAGTGATAGCACGAATATATTTTTAACTTTGGTAATCATAATTTCTAATTTCTAATTTCTAATTTCTAATTCTAGAATTACCATCCCGGGTTCTGAACCAGACCATAATCTTTATTGATCTCTGTAATCGGCAACGGGAAGAGGAACCATTTGCGAACTTCCAAATCGTTGGCATCGTACTCCCAGAGAACGCGTGAACGGTTCTGCAGTTCAAAGGTACTGTATTCAAAACGGCTGGGTTCTGCAACACCGTTGTCCTTGTCATCACCAATATACGGACGGATAGCACGTACCCATTCTTTCTGAGCATTCTGCATCAGACGATAGGTCAGCAGACCATGCAGACGCTTGGTAATCCAGTCGCCATGCTTGTAACGGATCATATCATAGTAGCGGTTGTTACTCATACCCAACTCACAGGCACGCTCACGGAGAATCTGCTCAATAACGTCGTCCTTATTGTCCATATTGGGTTTCACGGCAGCCTTGGACTTGGCAATAGAAGTACGCAGCTTACCTAAACCTACACGGGCACGGACCTCGTCGACCTGAGCAAGAGCCTCAGTCAATTGTCCGCACTGGGCCAAGCACTCGGCATACATCAACAGCATCTCGTCATAGCTCAGATATACCCAATGGGTATACTTACCCTGATACTCACGTCCCAGATAGTACTTGATGGTACCGTATCCGGAGGGGAAGCGCTCGGTATCCTGCTCAATCAACTTACCAGAAGCATCAGCCACTTGATAACCCTCGTGGTAGCCACCGACCCAGAGTTCGTAGACATTGCCCTCAGACTTTCCGGAAGTCCAGTTCAGACGCTCGTTCTGACCATTGACGATGGCATTCTCATAAAGACGTGGGTCACGGCTGGCTACACGAGCCACAGCACCACCACGGCCGGTCTTATATTCAAAGAAAAGCTTGCCCTTAGTACCATTGATATTACCGGCAGCCATATCACCTTCCCAGTCGAACGGCGTACCATCAGCCCAACAGAACATATCCACATATTCCTGCGTAGGACCATAGGAATGACGGAACGGGCCAGGACCTGTCTCTGTAGTTGTAGGACCGACGAAGTTGTTCCACTGATAAGAAGCCTTGTTACTGGTAGCACCGGCCACGCGGGTACCATGCAGGATTTCCTTACTACCCTGATAGATGTAACCCATACGGTAGGCCTGACGATAATCGTCACAAGTCTTACCGGTGGCCATATTTAGGCCATAATAGTTGCCATTGGCAGCATTGGCAGCAAAGAAGTCCTTACATGCCTGCAGAGCACGCTCCCAACGCTCCTGCTTAAAGCCACCATGCCAGACGATACTATCCTTCTCAGCATCTGTAGTGCCATTATAATAAGGCTGGTCGGCATTATAGATTGGAGAGGCATTGAACAACAGCACCTTGGCTTTCAGGGCCATAGCACCTGCAGCTGTCCAACGACCGATATTGTTGGTAGCATCAGTTTCAATAGTGCTACCGTTGTAAGCCCAAAGCAAGTCAGGAATGGCCTCATCCAGCAGCTTCACCATATAGTTGGCGGTGTTCTCTGCCGTAGCACGACGGGTAGAGAGGTCACCTTCCGTACCGGTATAAGTATGCGATACGATAGGCAGACCGCCATAGACTGAATACAGGTCGAAATAGCGGGATGCCATAATACACTTCGCCTGTGCAATCATGTTCTTCTTCTCTGCCTCAGACAGTCCTGGCACATTGTCGATGTTTTCTATCAGCAGCCAGCAATGATGAACCGTCTCCCAAACCTTGTCATCATTATAGGAAATGATAGCACGGTCATTTGCCGTCAATGCGTTGGAATAATACATCGTGTAGGCATTGGAACCACTGAAGTGCTGATGGTAGCAGTCTGTCAGAGCATCCAGTTTTGTATTCCAATAACTCTGACTCCAAGGAGAAGCTGTTGAGTTTTTGTAAGGAAGTCCGTAATACTGCTGGACATAGAGACCCACCAGGAACTGCTTGGTATATTCGGCACTATTGAACACAGTGTCAAGTGTCACCGTACCGCCCGGCGCCTTCTCAATGAAGGAACTTCCGAACTTGACGTCGTCGGTACAAGCCGTGAACGCCATACTGCCTAAGGCAAGCGTCACAACTCCTGTTACGATTTTATGATGTAGTTTCATATTCTTTACCTTATTATTATATTAGAATCCAATCTTCAGACTAGCAGTATAGGTACGCTGCAACGGATAAGAAGGCGTAGAACTTGCACGGGCCTCAGGATCACCAAACTTATACGGTGTAAGGGTGAAGAGGTTGTAGCCGCTCAGTGCCAGCTGCAACTGGTTCAGGCCCAGCACCTTCATGAACGGGAAGTGGAAGTCATAGGCAATCTGAAGAGTCTTCAGACGCAGATACTTCGCATCTTTCTCCCAAAGGGTTGATGTGGCATAGTTCTGAATGGAGTTGGTCCATGTGGCACGAGGATACTCAGCATTCGGGTCTGGGTTATCCACCGTCCAAGTATTATCGAGGTGATACTGAAGCAGACCACCGTTGTTCTCCGTATTACGGTTATGGAACGGACGCATAAACACATCACCCAGCACACGGCTTACATTCCATGCTGCAGTAAACTGAGCACTAATAGAGAAATCCTTGTAATAGGCGGCCAGGTTCAAACCTGCGATATACTGCGGATCATCAGTATAGCCATAGTCACGACTCTGGTCATTCTGATCAATGATGCCATTACCATCAAGGTCAACAAACACACAATCGCCAGGCTTCAGGTTGCTCACCAGCTGTTCAGGGAACGGCTGTCCGAACTCTTTCTGGTAATCAGCCTCGGCACCCTCATAATACAGTTTCCAGAACTTGTACTGTAAACGGCTACCAATACGATGACCGGCGGTGTACATATAGCCATTTGACTGAGGAGCCTGACGGTCCTCAACAATCTCATTCCAGTTGTATGAGAGGTTCAGCTTGGCAGAATAACGGAAATCCTTACCGATCTTGTCCTGCCAGTTGACAGAGACTTCCCAACCATGGCTGTCAACAATACCGAAGTTAGTGTATGGCGGTGTAAAGCCAATGAATGTCGGAATACGATAATCAATAGCCAGAATGTCCGTACGATGTTCCTTATAGTAGTCGAAGGTCGTGCGCAGACGGTCATCAAAGAAGTTCATGTCGAAACCATAGTCCTGCTTGAAGGCCTTCTCCCAAGTCACGTCGGCATTGTTCTTGCTGGACTCATAGGCACCCTTCGTAGCCGTACCATTCTCAACACCGAACAGATAGGCGTATGCCACACCTGAGTCGCTAGCTGAAGAGTACTGGGCACGCTCCCAAAGCGCTGTCTGATTCACATTGTATGGATCAGCCAAGAACATGAAGCGCGATCCACCGATCTTATCGTTACCGACGAGACCCCAAGAAGCACGGAGCTTCAGGAAGCTGACCACACTCTTAACAGGCTTGAAGAACGGTTCATCGCTGACTACCCAACCTACAGATCCGGCAGGGAACGAACCGAAGCGCTTGCCAGGGGCAAAGTTCTCAGAACCGTTGTAGCCGAAGTTCACCTCAGCCATATAGCGGTTGTTCCAGTCATAGGTGACACGACCTACAAAACCTACGTATGTACGGGCAATATCTGAATAATCACCTCCGATATAGTACTCCTTACTCTGGTTGTAGAGAGCCAAGGCTGTAATTGTATGCAGACCGAAAGAACGGTTATAGTTCAGAGAGCCTTCAGCATACCAGTTACGGCCCTTGCCATTCTGATAATTATTATAGGTAGGAGTTGTATCGTCACCTGCCTTGCGGTAGAGAATCTCTTCGTAAACACTACCGTTTTCATTAACACCACGGTGGAATACTGCAGTATAAGTAGAGGCATCATTCTTTATCTCCTTAGCTGTTGCATAGGAGCTGTTGTACGAACCCTTCAGCTTCACTGACAGACCCTTGGTGATAAAGTCAAGTTTCTGATCCAGCACCAAGTCCATCTGGAGCTTATTATTATTATAATGATAAGCACCGGGCTGGCTCATGCAATATGCCATCGGAGTACCTCCCGTGAAAGGCAGGACGGGAATAGACTTTGGATCATCACCTTCAATCGTAGAATAGTTGTCTGATGTACTGGTGCTGTTGACAATATACTTGCCATCAACAAATCCCGGGCTACTGAACGGTGTGGCCCAATAGACCTCCTTCACCAACTGGTCTGATGACTGTCCGGTGTGCGGCTTAGCCGAAGTATCCACCTTACCAGAGATATTGAAACTTAGACGAGTCGTTTTGGTCACGTCGATATCCAGATTTGAACGATAGTTGAAACGCTCATAGCTATATCCGAAGTCGTATGGACGGTCGAACTCTTCGAAAATACCATCCTGTGTAAACATACCGGCAGAGATGAAGTACTTCACGGTCTTATTACCACCCGAGATATTGACGTTATGCTGCTGCTGAAGTGTCACGTCCTTCATGATATAGTCAGACCACTTCATGCTGGGGAAGCGGATGGGATCAGTACCATTCTTAAACATGGCGATCACTTCATCCGAGAACTCACGGGCTGTACCGTCGTTGTCGTGCATCATGTTATGGAACATGGCATAATCGTATGACGAAGCCATCTCCACCATCTTCGTCGGCATCAA
>JAEEGK010001843.1_pt1 | contig 53095 bp, 38 predicted proteins | sample 8958771 | NCBI WGS metagenome assembly JAEEGK01 (sample SAMN16246547, study PRJNA631951) | gut metagenome | biome: gut microbiome; feature: rumen; material: SC-attached | host: Bos | place: Iran: Karaj | collected 2018-10 | reverse complement strand
CACCGTTGCCTCGCTCTGCGAAAAGCCTTTGTCTTTTTTTGCCATATTCATCGATTTTTTGTTTTCCGAGTGCAAAGGTACTACGAATCTGTCGCAACTGGGTTGCAAAGATGCAAGGCTACATCACATCATTCTCTTCTGTCAGCATGAGAGATGATTCATTCACCGCTCCTTTATACATCGTGGTATTCTCATCAGCTTGGAAGTTATAGCCGTTGTTATAGAAGGTAGTCCAATAATCTCCGTCTATTGGGCTTGCCGTCAGGTTCATTGTCACAGTAGCTGGGGTTCCCAAAAAGGCATCATCCCCAATTGTCGTTACGCTGTTTGGGATGGTGACTGATTCAACCAGAGTATTTGCAAAAGACTTTATATCAATAGCTTATATGTCAAACGGTAGAAAGGTGATTACGTAGATTCTATAGATTGGGGAAAGGACGAAAATTTAACGTTTTTAACTTTTTTGAACCACAAAAGGAGGGAAATCGTGCAATCAATCGGCACACAAACATTCACAAACAACAGAGATATATTCAGACGTGCTGATAGGAAAAAAGTAAAAAGGAATCAGTTACGGCCTCTGAGGGTCATTAGTGTGTGGGGATTTCTCCCCTCGTTCATTTTTCATTGCGAATGCATTCGTTGAACAACATCAATGCACCCTCAGGTGCTTTGATATAGCCAGCAATTTCAAATGTACGTATATTCTCCGGCTGCATTCTTGATCAAGGACTGCTACCTTTGAACTGTCTCTTCGGGCTTTCACTGATTCCTTATAGTTTTGTTACTCATATGCTGAATGGTACTCTCTCTTGGACAGTATTTCAGATAATTTTTGAGTTTTATCCCAATTGAAGAACCATCTATTTGTTTTCGTCAATTCTTTGTACTTCTTTCCATAAGCGCTTTCTGAACATCCATATACTTTTAAAATAATTTGCTTAATCTCCTGTTTCTTTACATAAGGACAAACCATTATGTCAAAGAATAGCATCGCATTATCTGAATGCCATAGCGCACAATCGACAAGAAGGCGTCTATTTACTTCTTCAATAATTTTTTTTCGGACATCTTCATAACTAATGTTCCCGCCAATAATATACATTAATGTACAAATCTGGAAATAGTTGAGACGTTCGTAATCCTCTTTGTTTCCTTCTGAAATAGAGAAAATTTTCACCAAATGGGTACGAGACAGTGGAGTTTTCATAAATCGGCTCAGGCACAACAATAAATTTAGCACTTCAATATTAATATCGTTCTCCAAATGTTTTGTCTCGTAAATATCCAAACAACGCTTCATTTCTCGGTAAAACCTGTTCTCCATTTCTAACAGAGCGGTCTTATCTGTACAATTCTCTGCCCACCTATGTAAATATTCCAAAATTCTGCACAACTTGATAGAAGCTGATGCATTCATATCTAGCGAGAATACATAAAAGGCAATCTCTGTATACATCAATAACAGACCTGTCGAAGCATCGGGTATATTATCGCGATCCATTTCATTTCCAATCTGAGAAATAAGTAAAGTCAGTAGATAGCGATTTAGGGTGCCATACTTCTGCTTGTATCTATGCGTCAACGAACGAAATGCATTAACAACTGATGAAAATGCCTTCATTTCGTTATTGACCATGTGCAAGTAGTGTCCCTCGTCATCTTTCTTCAACCATTTATTAGCGATGCATGACATCAATTCGCCAATTTCACGTTTTGCATCTGATATGTCAGATACAAAAGGCCGCTCTAAGAATTCAAGTTTACTCTCATTTACAAAGAGTTTATAAAACTGTAGTTCTTCTTTATAAACCTCTAAGATTTTTCGAAGATTCTCCTCACTATTTGCATATACATAGTGATCATCCAAATATCGTCTAACCTCATAATCACGACCCAATTTTAACGAAAGAGGTTCTTTTTTCAAACGATTGAGAACATTGATATCTATACGTTGAAAAATTATTTCTGCAAAGATTCTTGATATTTCTGGGCCAACAATGATTCCGTTAGTTTCATTATAATTAGTGTGCTGCATGAGAGAATCGAAATCATTCTCAAAAGTTGTTTTTCCTATCAAATCTTTAGCCTGTTTCTTACCTTTTATAGCCCAAGCAATTGTATGTGTATATAAATGATAGAAACAATTAGCAACATCCAATTTCATCAGATGAGTGTATTTCTGTTCAAGGCGAAGATAATCACCACTGATGAAAAATTTATATATCATATCATATTGCTTATAACTGAAATATGAGCGATAATACTTCTCTATTTCATCATCGAATATTTCAACTCGTTTCTGAAAGTTCTGAGCAACTTCATTTTTATCTTCTTCTTTCTTAAATATACATTTCGCTCGTTTTTCTATATATCGAATGGAAAAAGGACTGTTGCAGCACAGAGACAGCATGTAATTATCATGCTTTGCATAAAAATCAACACACTGCAATTGAGTATATGGATGCATTAAACTGAGTTTACGGCTCTTATCTCCTCCATATTTACGGACAGAAAAATCATAGGGTATAGTCCAGTCCTTCAGTTTACCCACAAAAGTTTCCTTAAATATCTTTTGTAGGCTTTCATCCTGCATATTCAAATAAAAACCTCCATTGTCGAGCATTAATGGTAGTTCGTACGGAAGTACTTCCGTTAAAAGTACCCTGTATTTGTTGTTAAGATTTATCTCTTTACTCATCGCCAGCAACTTTTTATATCTGCAAGAGTTGCAGAAGTAAAAAAATGATTCACATGGTGCTCAAATCCAAATACGAATGAATACTTAGCCAAATATGTCCGCTGAGCTGCAGACAACCGTGCTGCTAATAGGGAGCCTAAACGACCTGTTCTGCAATGCAGCAATCTCTGGTAGTACTCGTCAAGAGCATACAGAACTGCTTTATCTGTCACCATGTTGTAGTTAAAGTAGATGCCGACCTTGATAGGTAGCAAGGTGGAAGGGTTATAAAGCGTGAAGTTACCTGTAAGGAACTTAATCCTATCCTTAAGTTTTTCATAATCACCATCCTTAGCAAATCGCAAAAAAGTCTTTGTGATACGAGTCTTTATCATGTTGATTTTTCTTTCTGCAATTGACACCTCTACGTCTTTTTTCCCTTTAGGCAAAAAGGTATAACCTAGATAGGTCAGTTTTACTACCTGCTGTTGATTATCCCATTTGTATGATTTATTTGGATTCAAATGTAACCCGATTTTGGATAGCACATCTGGCACCTTTTTCCACACATTCGTTTGTGCTGTCAGATTATTACAGAATACGATAATATCATCCACAAAACGCGCATAATAGAAAACTCCATCCATTCTTCGGATTTCAAGATCGAAATACTTCATATAAAGTTCCGACATTACAGAACTGACACTTAATCCACGAGGAAGTCCTTTTTCTGGATTAATAGTAGGGTGCGCAAATAGATTTTTAAGCAAACATATCGACTGATAGTTGAGTCTTCCATCCTCCTGAAAACGTTCCATCAAAAGGGTACGATTAATGGACTCAAAGAAGTGGCGCACATCGAGACGAACAACCCATTTCGGCGATTCCTCCTTTAATAGCGATACTATTTGTTTCACTATCTGATTGCGATTTGCCTGCTCTACTCCATAGATATGTTTGATATTGTTGTACAATTTGCGCAAAATAAGATCCTGGCATAGGTATTCCATTGAACCTTTCTGTTGGTCATTAAGGTATAAATCGCCCCAAGTCCTTATTTGGTATCGAAACGTACCCTTATTTATGCTATCATTAATACACAATTCCACTTCCTGAACAAGTCCTTCCTTGCTCAGTCCGCTATTCCTACGCTCTGTTTGAGTTGTACAGGAATATAAGTTCTGTGGAGAAAATGATTGTGAATACATAAAAGATTATTGTCGTCCCAAACGCTATCATGTACATATCACCCACATACCATCATTATCTTTGCCTTCGCGTTCCAAAACACCAAGCTTCTGTAAAGCAGAAAGGTCACGTTCGATGGTGCGCTGGCTCACCGACAAAGTCTCCGACATTTGTCGGCCGGTGATTGTCGGAGATTCTTTGATAAGATTGAGGATCTTCTGCTGACGCTCAGTGAGTTTCGTCTCCGACATGTCTCCGTCATGGTCTCCGACATTCGGGGTGTCGGAGGAGGCAAAGATGGTGGTTTGGAATTGAGTTGGAGTAGATTTGAACACAGGCTTCAGCTCGTCTTTATAACCTTCCAATGCTTTGGTCTCATTACAGATACGTGTGAGTCCGCTACCTCGTTTCTCCATGTAGTCAAGCTGGGCCATCACATTTGCAAGGATAGGATTGCGCCTTTCTGAAGAAACGTCTGCAATGTCTAAATCTTGAATCAGCATACCATTGTACATCCCTCCTGGGGATGTTACAGTGAGGCGGTCATCGTAAATGTCAAGATGAACTTCACTACCCATTACTGTATAATCGCGATGGATGAAATGGTTTACCATTGCTTCAAGAACTGCACGTTCCGCATATTCAGGTTTGTTCTTTCGTCCATCAGGCAGTTTCTCCCAGCCTTTCTTTGTGTTGGATTTCACAAAGTTCATCGCTTCACGAAGTAGCATGAGGACATTGCCTGTAAACTCTGCATCGTTGATGGCATCACCCTTTTCCGTTCCATCCCATCGTGTGCAATAAAGGCGAGATTGCCATAAAGGACAATCATCGGCAAACAATGCACCTGCATTCGTTAGGTTCCCTGTACCAGTTACCAGTCCAAACGATAAGAGGTACTTCTTGTCCCATTCTTGTTTGGTGCGGTCTTTGAACGAGTTCGCCAATATCGTAAAGGAATAGTCCTCTGCTTTATAGTTTGTGTGAAGGGAATCGAAAGTTTTGTTGGAGCCTTTCAATACCAAGCGAACCATCTGTTCTGCCGTAGCAGGCATGCTCTCATCACCCACACGAACAAAGGCAATTCGCTGACCATCCCCAACGTAGTAATACGGAGTATAATGCCCTGCATTGACTTTGAGTTGCAAAATGTGCAGACCATCTATATCATGGGGAATCATCTCTACCTCTGGCAGGGGATCCATATAGTCACGAATCCTGCTACTGATGGCCTCGCATACATGCTGTACATCATCAAGCCCTTTGACGACGCCGTCATTATCAATGCCGAAGAAAAGGGAACCACCCAAACCATTGGCAAAAGCACTTACGCTCTTCAGCCAACTCTTAGGTTTCTTTTCTTCAAGCATCACCTTGAAGTCGTATGCAGTACATTCTGCTATCAAACTATTTAATTCCATTCTAAATGACTATCCAATAATATTGGGTCCTACACATTACCTTGCAAAGGTACACATTTTTATTGAAAAGATGGCATAAAGCCATCGTTTCGCGCGTAATTTAAGTAAATTTTATCTAAATTCATACTTTGTGGTCCCAAAAGTCTCGGTAATCGAAGATTTTTGCGTAATTTTGCACCTGCATTCCGCAAAGAGTGCAAGGACATTTTGCTCAATAGGCTCTCAATCACCACCTGAGAAAACGAGCAAACTCCTTTTATTGGGTCTGTTCCCCTACGGGCGCAGCTTTCCCATATTAAGGAGTGGCTTGTGGTGAGCCGAGAGCCGTGTGGAAAAAGTCTGCGCCTCTTCTATTTTTATATATAACAAGATACTACATGAGATAGTTTGGTTTAACAGTGTTTATATTATTGGCTGTGGTGGGCCTATGTGCAATATTAGGTATTGCAACGCGAGGTACAGATTGTTCTGACAAGGATAGGGACAATGCCCTAATGAGTCTTTTACGTGGCTTACGAACCTTAATGGCTCTCTTTGCAGCCATCACAGCCATTGCTGCTGTTATCTACATAATAACGATGCCATTTCGTTAAATGATCTTACTAATCGGAAATAATGAATAATCTATGAGAAAGTCTATTTTATTAATCACATTTCTTGTCGTTTCCACTTGCATTTATTCTCAGCATTTGAAGTTTTCGGGTATTCCCATTGATGGGACGATTTCTGAGTTTCAGAACAAACTTGCCGCAAAAGGAATAAAGCAGAATCGAACAAAGTCTAATGAAGCTCCTGTAGGACAAAGGGTCTTTAATGGAAGATTTCAAGGTTATAATTCAGAGATAACCGTTTTTTATAATAGAAAGAGCAAACAAGTATATAAAGTAGAGGCTGTCATTGAATCTAAAAAGAAGGATGTAATCCAAAACATCTTGGATAAATCAATACAGACAATCGAGCAAAAATATATATTCCAAACCGCTCATGAAGTGAGTGACGGAACGGATTTGCATTATCAGTATATCATCTATCCCACAAAAGAAAGCGTAGAAAGTACTGGCACTATACATGTGAAGCCAAGTTATACTTTCTACATTCCAAATAATGCAGTTGCCTCTCAGGGCTTTCAGTTGGCATCTTTCATCATTTCGTTCGAATATGAAGATGCAGTAAACACTTCTTCCATTAAACCAAGTGAAACTGAACCTTTGCATTCATGGCAATCTTCTTGTGGAGAACCTGAGAATCATGAGAAGTTCTTGATATGGGCAAATAATTATAGAAAACACGATTGCTATGATAAGTGCATCTATTACATGACATGGGCACTGGATTATTACAAATACGGCTGTGCCCCTCAAAGCACTTCCGAATATGAAGAAATACTGGACAATGCCATATTAGTGCTAAAAGGCCGTCAGATAGGAAGGATAAAGACGGCATATAGTAAAGAGTATGCAAATGTTTACAGGGTTCCCAACGAAGACGGACAATTTAAATGCATAGAGTTTGGCGTTTGTTCCGATATGTATCAGGTAAAACTATATGCAAGCGATATTACACGGCAGATATACGCATTAGAGAGTTTAAGGAAAGTGTATAATGAGAAAAAGAAAAGTATATTAGGAACTCAGTTAAGTGATTATTGGAAAGAGGACATCAATTTAAGTATGCCTGCACTAATCGGGAAAGACCGCCTGCGCGGGGAATTTGGTGATATTGAATGGAAAGAGTATAATCTAACTATGAGATTTACACAGTTTAAGCAAGAACTGCGTGTTGAAGTTAATTTTGATGACTACAAGCAAATCTTTTTATTCTGTAGTGAAGAAGAGATTGGCAATTATTTGGCTTTCCTTAGGTCTATTCAGAAATAAACAGAATAATTGGGAACAGATACTAATTCCCTCTGACAAATAAGACTTCGGGAGGCCGACGCTGAATCGCCAGCGTCGGTCTCCCGAATCTCTTTGCCCTTTCCAACATATCCGTACTATAATCCAGACAAGTGATGTCTGCCTTCGTCATCTGTTTGTATTTAGCAGCGGTAAAGACGGCTGTGCCTACGGGTACATCGAGCAAATTTCCGGTGAAATCATCAGGAATCCATGCCAAGACCCTGCGAGCTATATCATTGTCATCTACGCCGCCCCAGAGCAGTTTGAAATACAGACGGCTCCACCATTTGCCTTGAGTGATTGCGTCATCGTAGAAGTTTTTACTAAACTTGTAAGCACTCTGCACCGTTGCCTCGCTCTGCGAAAAGCCTTTGTCTTTTTTTGCCATATTCATCGATTTTTTGTTTTCCGAGTGCAAAGGTACTACGAATCTGTCGCAACTGGGTTGCAAAGATGCAAGGCTACATCACGTCATTCTCTTCGGTCATCTCGTCGTCGTAGATTGGCAGTTGCTGCGTGGGTTCTTCGCTGCCTATTAGTAAATGCAGGTGGTTCTGCATCTCTATCTGCCATATATCGGGCTTTGTGTATTCTTTCTTTTCCATTTTTACTTAATCGCGATTTTTTTCTTTCCGTTAATGTATATGCCTGGCTGTGTAGGCTTGCCGCTCAGACGAGTGCCGTCGAGAGTGAACCAGTCATTCTGCACGTTGCTGTCAGAAGATACGGAGTTAATGCCTGTTGTCTCGTTGGCAAAGACAATAGTAAGGCTCTGAGCCTTTGCCGTAGCCTCGTTCTCGATGTAGAGTGGAAGGAATGCCTTCTGTGCCGGAACATACTCGCCAGTGTATCTGTGGAAACCGAAGCCTGCCGATGTATTGCCCATAGTGTAGATGGCATTTGCATCGCTGGTATTGGCAATAACATCTGTACGCAAAGTCCTATCGCTTCTACCGCGCAGGTCGTTGCCGTTAGTATCGCTGCTGCCTGGTCCTGTGAGAGTCATTACGGGGTTACTGGTTGATTTCAGTATTACCGCTGTGCCTCTATTTACAATCTTGTCAGACACTTCCGTCAGCACAAGCGATGATTCATTCACCGTTCCTTTATACACCGTTGTATTCTCATCAGCTTGGAAGTTATAGCCGTCGTTATAGAAGGTAGTCCAATAATCTCCGTCTATTTCGCTTGCCGTCAGGTTCATTGTCACAGTAGCAGGGGTTCCCAAAAAGGCATCAGTTCCAATCTTCGGATTGCCATAGATAGTGACAGATTGAAGTCTGTAACAACCCCAAAAGGCACTACCCCCAATGCTCGTTACGCTGTTTGGGATGGTGATTGAGGTGAGATCATAGCAGCCATCGAAGGCTCCATCCTCAATACTTGTCACACTATTAGGGATGGTGACAGCTTGAAGTCTTACACACCCATTAAATGCAGAATTAGCAATGCTCGTCACACTGTTAGGGATTGTGACAGAAGTAAGGCCACTATTCTGAAATGCGGAACTGCCAATGCTCGTCACGCTGTTAGGGATTGTGACAGATTGAAGGTTGGAACAACCAGAAAAGGCATACATCCCAATGCTCGTCACGCTGTTTGGGATAGTGACAGATTGAAGGTTGGAACAATTACGAAAGGCATAATTCCCAATGCTCGTCACGCTGTTAGGGATAGTGACAGATTGAAGGCTGGAACAATTACGAAAGGCACTTAAACCAATGTTCGTAACGCTATTAGGGATAGTGACAGATTGAAGGTTGTCACAATTCTCAAAGGCACTAAAACCAATGCTCGTCACAGAATAGCTGATACCATCTATTGTGACATTGGTAGAGATGTTCAAAATGCTTGGGGACAGATCTCCTTCATACCCTGACAACTCCACTTGTTTTTTTTCTTCATTGGTGATAGTGTATGTCAATTTACACCAAACAGCATAAAGCGTCAGATTGCCAGTTAAGGTGATTGGGTCATTAGTACGATATTGGACATCTCCCGTCGATGATGTTGACCAACCCAAAAATGTATAGCCTGTACGATTAGGTTCATCATTTGATGTTAACGTATAGGTAGGATAATTGCGAGGGACAAGAATGCTTTTAACCACTCCACCATCATAGTTCGTATTCAGAGTGATTATATAAGGATTATCATCCCAAACAGCATAAAGCGTCAGATTACCTGATAAGGTTACCACATCACCAGTAAAATATGTAATTTGTCCCGTTGGCGTTTCTGACCATCCACAGAATATATGCCCTTCACGAGTAGGCTCAACTTTTTCCGATAGTTTGTAGGTGGGACTATAACTTGAGACGGGAATCGTTGTACCCATTAGATCATCACAGTTCGGATCAAGAATGAGCATGTAGTTTTGTGCCCAAGCGCTTGCCGTTGTCAGCAGCATGACGAGCAGCGCGATCGCGACTCTTCGGATGGATGAAAGACTGACGTGTGAGGCCTTGCTCTCTGTCAGAAAAGATAAAGTCAAAATTTTCATTCTTATTTCTTTTGTATTATTTCGTTCAAGATGGTTTGTTTGCTCTTAGTGGATTATTGTGCTGAAAACACATGATGATTTCCCAAACATCTGCAAAAATATACAAAAAAAATGACATTTGCAAATTTTAGCGAAGGGAATTTTCAAAGTGTAAGTAAACGACATGGTTTGCTTACACTTTGCGTTTTAAAGAAGTGTCGTCTCAAGAATGAAAATAGAGCGTCACGACATGACATTACACCCTAAGAAACGGCATTTCTGCACTTCCTTATCGTAATTCGATAGCTTTTACATTGTAATATGATAGCTTTTACACGGTAAAACGATAGCTATTACAACACGAAAGCATACCTTTTACGGCACAATTTGATAGCTTTTAGGAAAAAAAACTCGCTCCCCATAAATACCTTCATTGATTATCAGCCACTTACAACCAGCCCAAATTTTCGCTGTACGCAAGCAGTTGGCAGGTTGCTGACCTACATCGCAAGGAAACAGAGGTAGGAAAAATCAAAGTGTAAGCAAAACAACAGAAAATGTGACATTCACTCCAGCGGTGCGCAGCACAGCGTGTCGCCGATGCTGTAGAATATCTCTTTGCCTATGCGGAATACCAAGGTGGTGCCCTGCGGAAGGTGGGTTATTGGACGGCCGTCGGGCGTTATAACGTATGCATCGCCATTGCAGACTATGGCGGCACGGTTCTGCGCGGCGAACTGCCGGTGGAATATCTGGTCTGACTCATACCGCTGCCTTATCTTCATCTTCTCGTCAAGCACGTAGATGCGTCCGTCGCTGACCTTCACGAAACAGCCGCCTGCCGGTGTCGCAATCTTGCGGAAACCGTCGCCACCGTCATCCCTGACATAAAAGACGGCATTGACAAGTATGCGCTCCAACGTACCGTTAGACTGTTTCCAGTCAAGGTTCGTCAGCGACTGCCTACTGCCCGTCTCGCTGTCATAGAAAGCGATGAACGGCTTGCACACCTGCTGGTTCACTATGGGCGACACACCCGTATGGTCAGGCGGCAGCACCTTCCTAATGTAACCCTCGTTTATCAGGCACAGACGCTTGCCCATGCGCAGCAGTCGGGCATGTGCAGTGGAGGGGTGCGCCGCGCTCCACTTCTTTTCCAACCATTTGTCGTAACACGTTAAGTGACCTTTGTCCGACACGTAAATTCTGTTTCCCGTAACCATAGTGGGCAGGTCTGCACCCGGTTGTGGTGCATCGTAACTGCAATAGTTTATGTTTCCCTGCCCTCGGCTCACGAGGCACAGCTGGTCGGCAATTACCAGAGCGATGGAATCGCTGACGGAATACATGCCACCGTTCATGCCCTGCACAAACTCATGGTTTATGCGGTAGCGCCACAGCGTGTCGCCATTGCTCACGTTAAACGCCTTCAAGATAAGTCCCGGTTCCCTCACGTTTTTCTTCACCGCCAGCGCCATGTCGCAGCGCTCGGCATAACGGAAGCCGCCAACGCCCGGCTCTGTCCACGTCGCCGTGCCCCGCTGCGCATCAATCAACGAGATGTTCCACAGCAATCCCCAGTCGCACATCACCAGCAGTCCGTGCCTTGTGGGCACCACCCTGCCACGCTCCGTGTCCATCGTCTCCGACATCCACGTCAGCTGTCGGCTCTCCAGGTCGAAGATGCCATAGCGTGCCGTCCTGCCTGTCTGCATGAACGTCATGCAGACGTACGATGAATCACTGCTTAGCGCCATGCTGTTTATGTGGTACGGCATGTCATATACTGCAGAGTCATTCTGCGCCGCACCGTGCAGCACAATGAGCATCATGGCACAGAGGACGCACAACCTGCGTAGTATGTTTTTTTTATATATTTTCTGAATATCATTCATAGGCCGGACAAAGTTACTTAAAAAAACTGATACCCACAAATTTATCAATGACAGTTTGGCGATTTTGTGGTATTTTGGGTGTATGATTATGTATATTCCAAAAATAAACTATGTTTAATAAAGATATTTTTTCTGTGAAATATTTGCTCTTATCATAGATTTTTCTTAACTTTGCATCAATTACGAAAAAGTTCGTAACGAAAAAAGTCGTAATATGGAGAATCCTTTTAAATTCGGAACCATTGTAGAGGCCGACTACTTTACCGACAGGACTAAGGAAGTGGCCTATATCACCCAGTTCTTAAACAGTGCTAACCATCTTATCTTGATTAGCCCTCGCAGATTTGGGAAAAGCAGTGTTGTGTCAAAGGCAGTGAAGCTGAGCGGCAGAAAAAGCATCACTCTCAATCTACAACAAGTTACGTCCGTAACAGACCTGTCAGCAAAACTGCTGCGTGAATTTTTCAAGATTCATGCCTTTGAACGCATACGCCACTTGATTACGCACTTCCGCATTATTCCAACCATTTCGACTAACGCACTGACAGGGGCGATGGACGTGTCGTTTCAGCCTGATGTTGATGCCGCCGTATTGCTTGAAGACGTGATGGCACTCATAGAAAATGCTCATACGGAAGAAGACAGGATGATTGTCGTGCTGGATGAGTTTCAAGAGATTCTTGAACTTTCTCCGTATTTAGACAAAAAGTTAAGGGCTATCATGCAGCAGCAGAAACACATAAACTATATACTGCTGGGCAGTCAGGAGAGTATGATGACTGACATTTTCGAGAAAAAGAAGTCACCGTTCTACCATTTCGGGCAACTGATGCGGCTTGGCAAGTTGCCACGCGAGGATTTCTTTGATTACCTGTCAAAACGTCTTGCCGGCATTTTCCCCGATGAAGCTGATGCTTTGGCTGACAGCATACTTGACTATACCTCGTGTCATCCTTATTACTCACAGCAGCTGGCATCAAACATTTGGCAGTTAGGAATACTGGAGCCGGAAAACAAAGATGTGTTTAATGCTGCCATAGAATATATTGTTACATCCCATGGACTTGATTATGAGCGGTTATGGGTTAGATTCAATAAAACCAACAAATGGATTCTGCAGCAGTTGTCAACAAACCGAAATTTACAGACAGGTGAACACAGAACGAGTACTATATATAGTGCCCTGAAACGCCTGCAGATAGAAGGATACGTGATATATTCCGACCGCTACGAAATAGAAGACCCTTTCTTTAAGGAATGGATAAAGCGCGGGGCTTGATTAACGTTCTTGATAATCTGTATCTCCATATCCTTTTCTTCTATAAATAATCATATGGAGAACCCTTTTTCTAATCGTGACTGTTTTTTCACCTTTTGTCGTGATAATTTCTTTTTTATTTTGCCATGCAGAAAAAAAGTAGTATATTTGCACTCGGAAAGTGAAGACACAACATCAACCTACAACAATACATGACAAAAACTAAAAACATTTTCCTGGCAATACTCTGCGGAGTGATGCCATGCGTAGAGACGGCAGCACAGAATTCTGCCTCAGGTGCGCCATACTTGTTGTCACAGTCTGACGACATCAGCCAGCGTTTCATGCAACCCACCAACACGGTGTTCTGCGCCGACTCGCTGGTAAGTTTCGATGCCACTACTGGCACCGGCACATTGCAGTGGAGCCGCCATGAGATGCATGCGCGACAGGCCTTCAACACCAACGGATACTGGATTACACCGCTTGAGAACCTCGACTTCCCCGGTCCGGCATACGACCAGAGTCCGCAGCTGCAGTTCCGCATAGAGCCGGTGAACAGCCGCACGGTGAGACTGCGCTTCTATACCAGTCCGGCAAAGCCCAAGGACAATCCCGACGAAGTGATACTGGTGCAGCAGCCGGCGGTGGACATGAGCGCATGGCGATGCTCCAAGAGCGAGAAAGGATATACACTGACATCTGCCAACGGCAGCATAGAAATACAGCAATACCCGTGGCGCATCATCGTAAAGGATTCGCAGGGCAAGGAACTGACACGCACGCGACATCTGTCAGACAACGACTCCACACAGGTGAAGACACAGCCGTTCCTCTTCATCAAGCGCGGCGATGACAACGGCAGGATGATAGAGCCGGTGTTTAGTCTGAAACCATCAGAGCGCATATACGGTTGCGGCGAGTCGGCGACGTCGCTGAACAAGGCAGGGCAGAAGCTCAACCTCTTCGTCACAGACCCGCAGGGACCTGAGACCCCCGATATGTATAAGCCCATACCGTTCTATTTCTCAAACCGCGGCTATGGCGTGTTCATGCATACGGCAGCGCCCGTCACCGTTGATTTCGGCAACTCATACATAGGCAGCACGCGACTGTTCATGGCCGACGAGACGGCAGACCTCTTCCTCATGCTCGGCACACCGAAAGAGATACTCGGCGAATACACCGCACTGGTGGGCAGGCCGGAGACACCGCCGCTGTGGAGCTTCGGACTATGGCAGAGCCGCATATCATACTTCACAGAGGATGAGGGACGCAGCGTGGCAAAGCAACTGCGCGACAAGAAGATACCGTGCGACGTGATACACTTCGACACGGGATGGTTTGAGACCGACTGGCAGTGCGACTACCAGTTCAGCCATAACTTCAAGGATGCACGGCGCATGCTGAGTGACCTGAAGAAAGACGGATTCCACACCTGCCTGTGGCAACTGCCATACTTCACACCGAAGAACCGTTTCTTCGACTATCTCGTGGACAATGGCTTGGCTGTGAAGAATGCCGGCGGCGGTCTGCCCTTCGAGGATGCCGTGCTCGACTTCACCAACCCGCAGACCGTGAGCTGGTACCAGGGACAGCTGGAAGGACTGCTGCGCCAGGGCGTGGCTGTGATAAAGGTGGATTTCGGCGAGGCAGGCCCATACCTTAACGGTGTTTACAGCAACGGGCGCACCGGACTGTATGAGCACAACCTCTATCCGCTGCGCTACAACAAGGCCGCATACGACGTTATAAAGCGCACCAACGGCGAGGGCATTATCTGGGCACGCTCGGCATGGGCCGGCAGTCAGCGTTACCCGCTGCACTGGGGTGGCGATGCCGCAACGACAAACACCGGAATGCTCGGTTCGCTGCGCTGCGGACTGTCGATAGGCCTGTCAGGCTTCTCCTTCTGGTCAAACGACATAGGCGGCTTCGTGACCAAGAGTCCAGAGAACCTATACCGCCGCTGGCTGCCATACGGTATGCTGACAAGCCACAGCCGAGTGCATGGCGTGGAGACAGAGCCGTGGCTGTATGACGAGAAGTTTGTGGACTACTTCCGCGAGTGCTCCGAACTGAAATACCGCCTCATGCCATACGTATATGAGGAAGCGAAGAAATGTGCCGCCGAGGGACTGCCCATGCAGCGTGCCTTGTTACTCGACTATCCTGACGACCCAGGTGCATGGCTCGTGGAAGACGAATACCTCTTCGGAGAGAAGATGCTCGTGGCACCGATGCTTGAGGACGGCAAGTCGCGCGAGGTATATCTGCCGGGCAAAGACAGTTGGGTGGATTATCAGACAGGACGCGAATACACCGCCGGATGGCACAACATAGAGTGTGGCCGACTGCCGGTAGTCATACTGGTGAAGAAAGGCCAAACCATCAAGACCGTGCCGGTGGCACAGTCAACACAGTGGATAGACTGGAACCGCGTGGAGGAGAAAAAGTATTAAAATGAAATATACAACAATAATATGGGATCTTGACGGAACGCTGATGGATACGCTGCAGGACTTGTGGCTGTCGGTCAACCATGCGTTGCGTACATACAGGATGCCTGAACGCACATACGAAGAGGTCAGAATGTTTGTAGGTAACGGCGTGCGCAAACTCATGGAGCGCGCAGTACCTGACGGAGAGGCTAACCCTCAGTTTGGTGATGTATTCGATGAGTTCAAACGTCATTACATGCAACACTGCAAAGACAACACCGGCCTTTATCCTGGCATATCAGAGACCTTGAAAACATTGAAGGCGCAAGGCATACGCATGGCAATCGTCAGCAACAAACTGCAGGCCGGCGTCACGGAGTTGCACCACGAATGGTTCGCCGACACCATCGAGGTAGCCATAGGCGAGCGTGAGGGCATAAAGCGCAAACCAGCGCCTGATATGGTAGAAGCAGCATTGCGCGAACTCGGTGTAGAAAAGGATAACGCAGTATATGTTGGTGACTCCGATGTTGACCTCGCAACGGCACTCAACAGCGGACTGCCCTGCATCAGCGTGCTTTGGGGATTCCGCGACCGGCGCTTTCTGGAACAGCATGGTGCAACATGTTTCGCCGAAAAACCTGAGGATATAATAACTATAACAAACAAAATAAACTAATGAACATGAAAAGAATACTACTGACTGCAGCCATCACCATTGGCACGACACTATTCTTCCTGCAGACACAGGCTGAGCCCATGCGGTGCAGCATTCCCGTAACGAAATATCACTTTCGCGACAGTGCGAAAATCGTAGAAGATGGCTATACCATCTATGACGTTCAGATAGACATGCCCGAACTTGGCGGCAACGTCACACAGGTAGTACGCGACAGCATCTTCGCCTTTATCACCAATACAACGAATAAAGTCTCTGCCGGCAAAACAACTTCGGATTTGTTCCAGGGACTTGACAAGGTTTTCAAGCCCAAAGCCATGGAGTTCATTGAAGGACATCGTAATGCCGTGGCAGACACAGAAGGGAGCGGACTGGCATTCTTCTATAATCTTGAGTTCTTCCCCGAGGCTTGCAGTCCCGATTATATCACCATGTACTTGATAGGCTACGACTATCTGGGCGGAGCACACGGCATACCGTTTGAGTACGGAGTGACATTCCTCACCAGCAACGGCCACATTCTGAAATGGAACGACTATACGCGCAAACCAGAATATCTGCGCCCCACCATCAGCAAGCACATTGATTCGGAGTTCTTTGAGGACTCAAAGATACGTCCGCTGCCCGACTGGTGTCCGTGGCTGCGCGGCGACAAGGTAGTGTTCAAATACAGTGTATATGAGATACTGCCATTTGCAGCAGGTATGCCAGAGGCTGAAGTGCCATACACTGAACTGGCAGAATACCTTGAACCGCAGATTGTCAACATGTGCAGCTCATACACTTATGAAAACGACGAACTTGGCGAAGATGATTTCTTCACCATCTACAACCAACTGACAGACCCACTGGAATATCCTGTCAAGGGAGAACCCAACATAAAGTCGTTTGTCGAAGCGGTGCTCGGAGAGATGGGGGAAGAAGAAGGTTTTTTTGATATGCGCAATGGCTATTGGAAACAAAGTTCGGAGGGAGACGGCCGTTTGTCATACAACGCAGCATACTGGAACCGCACCAATGGTTCCAAGCTCTTCATCATAAGTTATGAGCACACCCAGGCCGTAACGCTAGACCCACGAACGGGCGAGGTGAAGCGTGGACTGACACATGCCAGCAGTCCGTGGATGTACTTTGACGTAACACCCGATGAAGACAGCGACAACTACGGTTTGTCACGCGAAACCGGCTATGTGGCCTTTCTCTACGATGCCAAGAGCAAGACGCTGAAACCTGTATATGACATCAGCATCCTTGGTGACCTGCCAGAGATTGAGGACCATCGCTACCTCGAACTGCCACAGCATGGCAAGGACATCAAGGCACGCGAGGGCAACCCGTCAAAGGGCAACTGCCGCTACCGCACCCTGCACTGGGACGGAATGAAATTCAAACTATAGACAACGGTAGTCATGACTATATGCTACATCATAGCGATGGAGGCTGAAGCACGGCCCATCGTCGATTATTACAAGATGCAGGAGCGCAAGGATTTCTTTGCGCCCCTGCCTTGTCGTTTATGGGAGATGACCGTACAAGGCGAAGCCGGAGAGAACAAGGTGTATGTGGTCACGCCAGGCCGCCAATACAACCGCGACCTCATAGGCTGCGAGCCTGCCGCCATGACCACCACACTCGCCATCGAACGGCTACACCCCGACATGGTAATCAACAGCGGCACATGCGGTGCATGGGCGCGTCACGGTATGAAGGTGGGACAGGTATGCCTCGCCTCCGGTGCAATGTTCCATGACCGCCGCGTACCCGGCGACAATGCCTGGGCCACGCAGGGACTGGGAAACTACCCAACGTGGGATGGAACAGAGAAGATGGCACAGGCACTATCGCTCACCATGGGCAAGGTGACCACGGGGTCATCCTTTGACATGAGCGAGGAAGAGGAACAACTGATAGAGGCAAACGGAGGACGGCTGAAAGAGATGGAAGGCGCCGCCGTGGCTTTCGTCTGTTCACTGTTCCACATTCCCGTAATACTCGTCAAGGCCGTCACCAACCTGCGCGACGCACCAGACGAAGACATGGCGGCTTTTCATCAAAACCTTGAGAATGCCGCTGCCGAATTGCTTAATGCAAACATCAAAATACAGAAATATCTGGCATCGCTTGCGTAATTCGGGAAAAATAATTAACTTTGCAGATACATTTGAACCAATCAATAATACTAACATAAATGGAACAGAAAATCCCCTACAAAATCTACCTCGCCGAGGATGAGATTCCCACACAGTGGTACAACGTGCGTGCCGACATGAAGAACAAACCGGCACCGTTAATCAATCCTGCAACACTGCAACCGCTCACAGAAGCAGACCTCGCGCCTATCTTCTGCGAAGAGCTGAACAAGCAGGAACTCGACAACGACACTCCTTACTTCGACATCCCTGAGGAGATACAGAAATTCTACCGCATGTACCGCCCTTCACCATTGGTACGCGCATATTTCCTTGAGAAAGCACTGGGCACTCCTGCCAAGATATACTATAAGTTCGAGGGCAACAACACCTCTGGCTCACACAAACTCAACTCTTCAATAGCACAGGCTTACTATGCAAAGAAGCAGGGACTGAAGGGTGTGACCACCGAAACAGGCGCAGGCCAGTGGGGTACGGCACTGTCAATGGCATGTGCATACTTCGGGCTCGACTGTCAGGTGTATATGGTAAAATGCTCTTATGAGCAGAAGCCATTCCGCCGCGAGGTGATGCGCACATACGGTGCCAACGTCACTCCGTCGCCATCAATGACTACGGAGGTGGGCCGCAAGATCCTTTCTGAGCACCCTGACACAACAGGTTCTCTGGGCTGTGCCATCTCTGAGGCTGTCGAGGCAGCCGTGAAGCAGGACGGCTACCGCTACGTGCTGGGTTCTGTGCTCAACCAGGTGCTGCTCCATCAGACCATCATCGGTCTGGAGGCACAGAAGGCCATGCAGAAGTATGGCATCAAGCCTGACATCATCATCGGCTGCGCCGGCGGCGGTTCAAACCTTGGCGGTCTGGTAAGTCCATTCATCGGTGAGATGCTGCGCGGTGAGGCTAAGTATCAGGTTATCGCCGTAGAGCCTGCATCATGCCCAAGCTTCACACGCGGCAAGTATGCCTACGACTTCTGCGACACCGGCATGATATGCCCACTGGCAAAGATGTACACACTGGGCAGCCAGTTCATGCCAAGCGCCAACCATGCCGGCGGTCTGCGTTTCCACGGCATGAGCCCTATCCTGTCACAGCTCTATCACGACGGTCTCTTCGAGGCACGCGCCGTAGAGCAGACAGAGGTATTCGCCGCAGCAGAGCAGTTTGCACGCGTTGAGGGCATCCTGCCAGCACCAGAGTCAAGCCACGCCATCCGCGTAGCCATCGACGAGGCCCTGAAGTGCAAGGAGACAGGCGAGGAGAAGACCATCATGTTCGGTCTCACCGGCACCGGTTACTTCGACCTCTACGCCTACGAGCAGTTCAACAACGGCACCATGAGCGACGTCATCCCAAGTGACGACACCATTGCCGAGGCACTGGCAAAACTGCCAAAGGTAGAGTAAGCATTACCCTATGATTAAAGAACGAAAACAGAATAAGCTATCTGGTTGCATAACCAGATAGCTTATATTGTATAAGAAAAACAACTATAATATACAATCCATGATGAATTATATGATAGCCCTTGACCTTGACGGTACGCTGACCAACGAGCGCAAGGAGATAACGCCCCTCACCTACGACACCCTGATGCGTGCACAGCAAGAGGGCGCAAGGCTATGCCTGGCTTCCGGCCGTCCCCCGTATGGCATGCATCCGCTGGCCAGACAACTGCACATGGAGGAATATGGCGGCATACTGGTGTGCTACAACGGCGGACATATAGAGGAGTGCGCCACCGGGCAGGTTCTCGTGGAAAAGACTCTCGATGAAGAACTGCTGCCGCAGTTGGTGACATTCCAGCGTGAATCGGGCCTTGCACTGATGACATACCACGACGATACCATATACACCGAACAGCCGCAGAATGCCTACGTCAAGATATCGTCGCGCAACAACAAGATGCGCATACAGGGCGTAGAGGATTTCGTCCACGACACCCCGCGCCCAATCAACAAATGCCTGATGGTGGGCGACTCTTCACTAATACCGCAATGGGAGAAACACATGGCGACGGAGATGGGCAACAGGATGCACATACTCCACTCCACACCGTATTTCATCGAACTGCTTCCTCCAGGCATCGACAAGGGCACGGCACTCACCACAGTGCTCGAACACTATGGCATGAACCGCAGCCAGCTTATTGCCTTCGGCGACAGCCATAACGACATCGACATGCTGCGCCAAGCCGGCATCGGTGTGGCTATGGGCAATGCCGAAGACGAAGTGAAAGCCGCTGCCGACCACATTACGCTCTCTAACGAAGAAGACGGTATTGCAGTATTTCTAAATCAATTTGCCGCACATAATTCATAACGCATCCGGATGCCCTGATTTGTGGACAAATCAAACATAAAAAATCATCACCAACTGCCATTTCCTTGCGATAGAAATCACCAAAGTCAATTTTGCTCTCAAATACGCGAGTATTTCGCTCGTTCAGTATATTACTGTATCACAGTAATATACATTCGTTTCTGCTTTTTCCTCAATCCCCTCCCACTGTAATAGCATAGCTTTTACAGTGTAATATGATAGCTTTTACCTCCTAATGTCATACACTTTGGTATGCAAAAACTATCATTTTAATGCACAATTCACAATGCATAATGCACAATTATTGCGTGTAGTACGCACTTTTTATCCTGTTTGACGTCATTATGCATTATGAATTATGAATTGTTAATTAAATTAACATCTCTTTCGCACTTTTTCTTTGTGCTGATTTGTTCACAAAAATGATGATGGGAAAAAGACATTTAGAACAAATAAAAATTGCAAAAAACAAAGTTTTAAGATTTGTTAAATCAAGGGGATTCGTCGATTATATCCTTTTGGGGTTAAACTTTGGACCTAAACATAAAGTCAAAAGGGTGTTAATATGATATACAACTAACTTTTTAAAAGCAAAGTAATTATGAAGAAACTTATTTTCACTATGATTGCAATGGTTATTGCAACAACATCATTCGCACAGCCAGATGGTCAACGCCCACAGCGCATGGATCCTAAAGAGATGATAGCCAAGCGCACAGAGGACATGACGAAGAAGTACAACCTGTCAAGCGAGCAGGCAGAGAAGGTAAAGGCACTCAACGAGAAATTCATGAGCAGGCGCGGTCCACGCCCTGAAGCAAACGGTCAGGAGCGCCCTAAGCAGCCAAGACAAGGCATGGGCGGTGGCGGCAACCACAGAGGTGGCGGATTCGGCGGCATGCGTAAGCACATGGAGGAATACAACAACGAACTGAAGCAGATAATGACCGAAGAGCAGTATAAAGCGTACACCACCGACATGGAGAAGATGAGGGAGGAACGCAGAGCAGCACGCGGCGGTCAGCAGTAAAGGAATAAAAATAACCTCCCCCAGCTACTTTCAAGGAAGGCGGAACCAACCGGATGGGTTTCTCTCCTTGTATGTAGCTGGGGGAGGTTCTTTTTTGTATTATTACTGTCACCCCTTTATCTTGTAAGTGAGTGCGGAGGATTCAGAAATCGAGTTCCTTGCCGCGGTAGAAGTCTATCAGTGCACGCTGGTAGATGGTTTCATAACGTGCCTGAACGAGGTCGGACTCCGCCTTCATGTAGTTGTTCTTCGACTCGTTGAACTCCGTGATGGAGGCCTTGCCGTTCTCATACTTCGCCTGCATCAGGCGGAAGGCATCCTCCGAACTCTTCACGGCCTCATATGAAGAACGCTCCTTGGCCTGGGCGTTCAGGGCATTGTAATATACCTGCTGTATTTCCTTGTAGAGAGTCTTCTTCGTGTTCTCCAGTTGCAGTTGCTGTGTCTCCTGCTCTATCTTGGCGTTGCGGATGTTGTTGCGCGTCTGGAAATGGTTGAAGATAGGCACGTTCAGACTCAGGCCCACATACTGTGAGAAGTTGTTCTTCAGCTGTGTGCCGAAGCCGTCAGACTTGAAGCCGGAGGTGGTGTAGTAGTTCGTGTTCAGTCCACCGTTGGCGGATATCGTGGGGTAATATCCCGCACGGGCAATCTTGATGCTGTATTCCGTACCCTTCAGGCGCAGCTGCTGAGAGACTATCTCCGGCTTGATGCCGAGAGCCTCAGCATAGATTTGGTCAGGGAGAGGTAATTCATAATTCACAATGCATAATGCAGAATCGGCTGCCGCATGGTAATTGTGCATTGTGCATTGTGCATTAGCCTTAATGCTTTGCGCATTAATCTGGAATCCGTCAGGCGTGGGCAGTTCGAGCAGTTGCGTCAGGGAGAGCACTGCCAGGCGCGTGTTGTTGTCGGCCTGCGTGGCAGTGAGGCGACTGTTGGCGAGTGAGGATTTCTGCTGTGACAGTTCTGCCCCGGAGGCCTTGCCGTTGTCAACGAAAGCCTCAAGACGCACCACCTGCATGGAGTCTATAGCTATCTGGCGGCGTGCCACTGCGGCAATCTCCATGTCGTAGAGTATCTGTATATATGCCTGCGCCACCTGCATGCGCACATCGTTCTTTGCCTTCTCAAGGTCGGCAGTGGCAGCCTCAAGGTTCAGCTGGTTCAGTTTTATCTGGTTGGATATCTGAAAGCCAGTGAACACCGGTACGCTGGCACCCACCTGAAACGATGTGGACGACGTATTGGTGTTGCTGTATGTATTGTTGGCAGTAAGACCGCGGCCGAAGGAGAAGTTCTGGCTGATGCCGCCGGTCACGTCTGGCAAGCGCGAGTTCTTGGCGGTGTTGAGCTGTATCTCCTGCTGGCGGCACTGGTTCTGCTGCTGCTTGATGCCCACGTTGTGCTCCACGGCATACTCGCAGCAGTCGCGCAGGGTCCATGTGCGCTGCGCACTCAGGGAAGAAGGGGTGAAAAGGGGAAACAATGATATGCCTATCACCAAACCTTTAACTTTAACCATATTAACAATGTTACTCATAGTCTCCACCCTTTCACTTTTCTTTATCTTCTGTCACAATCTCAGGACCACGCACCTTGTCCTTGGCAGTGATACCCTTCTTTATCTCTATGTTCACACCGTCGGAGAGACCGGTAACGACAGGTGTGCGCTTGTATGTCTTCTGCTTGCCTTCGTTCTTGACAACATACACGAAGGTGGAGTCGCCGCTAAACTCTATGGTGCTCTCAGGCACGCTGAGAACCTTCTCGGCAGAGGCAAGCACTATCTCTGCATTGGCAGAATATCCGGAGCGTATCTTGCCACCCTCGGCAAGCTTCACGGCTGCCTTTATCTCAAACTGGTTGGCACCGTTGCTCTCAACAGCCTTCGGAGAGATATACTCCAAGGCGGCATCAAACTTCAAATCCTGCAGTGCACCGATGGTTATCTTCAAAGGCATGCCGTTGACCAGCTGTCCCACCTCGGTCTCGTCGATGTTGCCACGGAAGATGAGGTCGTTCATCTTTGCCACGGTGGCGATGGTGGTACCGTCGTTCATCGTGTTGGCAAGGATGACGGAGTTACCCACCTTCACAGGGATGTCGAGGATAACACCGCTGATGGTGGAACGGACGAGGGTTGACGATGCCTTGGCATTCGACTTCGACACACCGTCCCTGACAATCTGCAAGGCATCCTCGGCGGCCAGTTTCTCATGCTTTGCCTGGTTCAGTGCCTGCTTCACCTTGTCAAACTCGTCTGCCGACACGAGCTTCTGGTTATACAGGTTCTCCTCACGCTGATAGTCTGTCTCTGCCTGTTTCAGGTTTATCTGAGCCAGACGCACACGCATGTCAGCCGAACTGAGCTGTCCCATGTCGGGGATGACCTTCACCTTGGCAATCACGTCGCCGGCATTGACAAACTCACCCGGTTCCTTATACAGTTCCACGATGATACCAGAAATCTGCGGTTTGATGTTCACCTCGTTGCGAGGCTCTATCTTACCCGTGATGATGGTAGTCTTACGGATGTCCTTCACCGATGGAGTGAACTCATTGTAAACAGTCTCTTTTGGTTGGCTCTTCTGCCACAGGAACATGAATGTTCCGATGAATATCAATGCGATAATCGCAGCAATAATCAGTTTTGAATATCGTTTCATATATTTATTTTTTTAGATTCTTCATTCTTTATTCGTCTCTCATCGCATCAATAGGTTTGATGCTCATGGCTCTTGCCGCAGGGGCAAGGCCCGCCAGCATACCCATTGCGGAAACCACAAGGGCGGAGAAGATAGCTGTCCAGAAGCCAATTTGGAAGTGGGCGTTCACGATACCGTCCTCGGTGTTGCCCAGTTCAAGCATCTGCAGTATCAATACTCCGAACAGTATGCCGCTCATTCCCGCCACAAGCGTCAGCACTATGCTCTCAGATATGATCTGTGAGAGTATCATCCTCGGCGTGGCACCGATGGCACGGCGTATGCCTATCTCCGTGGTACGCTCGCGCACTGTCACCATCATGATGTTCGACACACCTATGCTGCCAGCAAGCAGCGTTCCCAGTCCTACCAGCCAGATAAGGAAGTTCACTCCCTTGAAAAGGTTGTCAAGCATCTGGAACAGCACCTCGGTATTGAACACCGTAGCACCCTGCTCGTCGGTTGGGTCAACATAGTGTGCCATAGTCACAGCCTCACGGATGCGGTCTGTGAGGGTTGACATCACCACCCCACTCCTGCCTGTTGCCACCAGCATGTCAACCTGGTTGCCGCGGTTATAAGTCTGCTGCATCAGCGTCAACGGCAACGTCACCTTTTCCTCGGCACGTCCGTTGATGTTCATCTCCGTGGAAGCGTAGTCCACGCCTATCACCTCATAGTATGTGGAGTCTATGCGTATGCTCTTGCCACACGGGTCGCCGCCTTCCTTGAACAGTTCCTTGTATATCTTCTTGCCTATGACACACACCTTGCGGCATTCCTTTATGTCCATGTCGTTGATGTAGCGGCCGTAGTAGAGTTTGGGAGCCACCACCTTGGCATAGTCTGGCGACGTGCCCTGCACTCGCGGCGTTGTCTTCTGATCGCCGTAATAGGCTGTCGGATTTGAATTCCATGAAGAGAACAGCACCGGTGCCACCACGTCAAGCTCCGGCACACGCTGGTGCAGGCGGTTGATATCCCTGTAGTCCATGCTCCACCAGCGTCCCTTACGGAATCCCTTGTAAGCCTTCGACGTCTGCTGCCCCCATATAAAGACGGTGTTCTGCGCAAAGCCCTCGAAGTTCTTCTCGAGCAACTCCTTCAGTCCCTGACCGCCTCCTATGAGCACCACGAGCATGAATACGCCCCAGAACACACCGAAGCCAGTGAGGAACGACCGCGACTTGTTGCGTGTCAGCGTGTCGAGTATTTCCCTATATGTATCAATGTCTATTCTCATCAAATTTGAAAGTTGAAAGATAAAACTATGAACTATGCACTATGCACTCTTAACTGAATTCAGTCTGCCCTTAATGCTTCTATCGGTCGGATGCGTGATGCCTTGTATGCAGGTATCAGTCCTGCTATCGTTCCTGCTATCACCATTACCATCGTGGCTTCAAAACATACGTCAAGTCCCACTGTCGGGTCGAGGAACATCGTGGCCTTGAACAGTCCCGTGTCTATTGTCTCGTGACCTATCGTGGCATCCATGTACTCATTGGCAGCCACGCCCAGCACCATGCCTACGTAACCGAAGAACGTGGTGATGATGACGCTTTCCGTTATTATCAGTTTCAGGATGCTCCACGGCTTTGCTCCTATCGCCTTGCGTATGCCGAACTCATGGGTGCGTTCCTTCACGGTGATGAGCATGATGTTGCTCACGCCCACTATGCCACTCAGCAACGTAAGCAGTCCCACTATCCACAGTGCGGTGCGTATGATACCTATGCCCTGCTCCATCATCAGTTTCTGAGTATAGGCGTTCCATATCCAGATGGCACGCTCATCTTCAGGATGTGCCTGATGGTTGGCATTGATGCGACGGCGATAGTCTTTCTCAAAGTCTTCGTTGGCCTTCTCTGTCGTCAGTCCGTGGAAGGTGTATTCTATGCTGCCCGCATCGCTTGTGTTGGCACCGAAGATACTCTTGATGGTGGAATAAGCAGAGTAAGCCTCGCTCTGTCCTTCCTCACGGTCTTTGTATATGCCCACCACCTTGAAGGACATGTTTCCCACCTTCACATTCTTTCCCACCAGCGAGGAGTAATCCTTGGGTTCCAGTTCTCTTGCCTGCTTGTTGCTCAGCACGAGCACCTTTCTTTTTTCCTTCTGGTCTATCTCGTTGATGAAACGTCCGTAGAGCATCTCCCTCTTCATTATCTTCGTGTGCATGGGATATACACCAGACACCGACGTATTGATATACTCATCGCCGTTGCTGATTACTGCTGATGTTTCATACTCCGCACCCACGATGTCCACATGATCCTTGAACTCGCTTTCGGTGATGGCGATGTCGCTGGTCTGCAGTCTGACGCGACGTCCTTCCTTCAGTCCCTGATAGGGCTTGGATGTCGTTCCGCCATATACCGTTATGTAACTTGACAGCATGTCCTCGTTCTGCTTCATGTTTGCATTGATGAGTCCGTTGCCGGCGCCCAGCAGCACTATGAGCATGAAGATACCCCACGCCACGGCGAATCCCGTCAGCGTGGTGCGCAGCTTGTTGCGCTGCGCCGTCTGCCATATTTCACTAAATACATCTCTCATTTTTTATAATATTTCAATGCCTTCTTCAATTCACAATTCACAATGCATAATGCATAATTGGCTGCCGCATGGTAATTGTGCATTGTGCATTATGCATTGTGAATTGTGAATTACTTCATCATACCGTTGATGCCGAACGGACTTGAGTTGTGATCGAAGTTCTCTTCTATCTTCCCTATGATGCCGTCCTTGATGTGTACTATCTTGTTTGTCTCGTTGGCCACGCCGCTCTCGTGTGTCACCACCACGATGGTCATGCCCTCGTCCTGGTTCAGTTGCTTGAGCAGCTGCATCACCTCGACGGATGTCTTGGAGTCGAGTGCGCCCGTTGGCTCGTCGGCAAGTATTATCTGCGGACGGGTGATGAGCGCACGGGCTATTGCCACACGCTGCTTCTGTCCGCCCGACATTTCGTTGGGATAATGCTCTGCCCAGTCCTTCAGGCCCAGTCGGTCAAGATACTCCAATGCCATTTGGTGGCGTTTTCTTCTCGACACACCCTGATAGAACAATGGCAACTCAACGTTTTCCACTGCTGTCTTGAACGAGATAAGGTTGAACGACTGGAATATGAAGCCTATCAACTTGTTGCGATACTCTGCCGCACGGCGTTCCGAAAGATTCCAGATGGGCACTCCCGCCAGTTCGTATGTGCCAGAGTCATAGTTGTCGAGTATGCCGAGTATGTTCAGCAGTGTTGACTTTCCCGAACCCGATGCTCCCATGATGCTGACGAACTCTCCCTGCTCGATGTCGAGCGAGATGCCCTTCAGCACATGCAGCGGCTGCGCACCCTGATAGGTCTTGTTGATGTCTTTTAGATGAATCATTGGTTTTTCTGTTTTTTTCGTTTGCAAAGGTACTAATTATCACACATCCCTCAAAGCATCTGGGATATTATGCATGGTTTTGTGACGAATGGTATGCCTCTGCAATGTCATCGAGCGTAATGCCGAGCAACTGCATCTGTCGGAACAACTCCGGCAGACGTTCCTTCATGAACTCTTTCTTGCGCGCCTTGAGTATCTGTGCCTTCGCACCTTTGGTCACGAAGTATCCCAGTCCGCGCTTGTTGTAGATGATTTCCTCACGCGCCAGCTGTTCGTATGCCTTCACCGCCGTGTTGGTGTTCACCTCCAGCAGCACTGCATACTCACGGACTGACGGTATGCGGTCGTCGTCCTTGTATTTTCCTGATATTATCTCATCACACAGACGGTCTCCCATCTGTATGTAGATAGGTTTATCGTTTGAGAATGTCATAGTTTGTCCATTTATTGGTTATTATCTGAAAGCCCTTGAATATGCGGTATGAAGCCCAGTAGTTGAACACTGTGAGCAGGAGGAACAGTATGCTGAGCACATATGGCACCGTGCCTATCTCCGTATATACGCAATGCATACCCTTCTTGTCTGCATTTTCAATCCACCTGTGCTCTAAGAATGTCCATTCGTAATAGTCCTGCAGGTTTGCGAATACTATCACGCAGAGCAGCATCACCAGACAGGTTATCACGAAGGAATACTTGCGCAGCAGCGTTCCTCCCAGTGTATATAGCGAGAACAGCCACACCACAAAGGTATAAGTCAGAGTGTTCTCCATTATCCAGTACATTGTCGGCTTCATGCCGTAGTCGAACTGTTCATTGTAGAAGCTGATGTTCTTCAACACCTGTGGCACTGCCGATGAATACCAGTAGTACACATGATTGTCAAACTCATTGGACCTAACATAGTATTCCGGTATAAAGCCGCAGGCCTCCTTCACCCAGTAATACAACATGCGGACCGAGTCGCCCAGCACCATTGCGAGGAATACGCCTACTACACTGACAACTGCTGTATAGATTATCAGCGCGAGGTATTTCTCTACATTCGTTGACGGCAGCATCAGGAATCTGGTGCGCTTACGCTTCTCATTTATACTCGCCACCACGGAGCCTATCAATATGAACGTAGCCACAATGAAGAGAAACGATCCTGCAGTAGAAAACGTTTTTATCATAATGTCAGGGCCAGCGGGTCTGTTGATCATATTCAACAGCATCTCACCCATGAGCACTGCCGTGAAAGTACCCGCAAACCACATCATCAATGTGCGGTAGTTGACAGCCAGCACCCAGCGCAGCGTCCTACCAAATCTATTTATATCGAAACTTTTCATAATACTTTTTTAAAATGCATAATTCATAATGCATAATTCATAATTACCATGCGGTACACATATTCTCATGCGGCAGCCAATTATGCATTATGCATTGTGCATTGTGCATTAACTCATGCGGCAGCCAATTATGCATTATGCATTGTGCATTGTGCATTGTGCATTGTGCATTAATTAAACATTAACAAACTTACCCTTCACCTGTGTTCTGCAGAACAACCTGTATGACAGCCAGAAGTTCAATACCGTCCATGCTCCATAGAATACGTCTGTCAGCACAACAAAAGTGTTTGAAATCTTTGACGGATCACCATACACCAGCGAGAAATTAAGACTGGGCAACACTTTCGCCTGAACAATGCTCAGCGCTATCACCGCCAGCGTGGTCAGCACCCACGCATACTTGCGGTTGCGGAAGAACGTGGCTCCCAATGCATAAAAGGAGTGCATGCTCAGCAGCGAAATAAACAACATGACCAGCAGCCTGTTCTCGGCGAGAGGAGGAAATATATCGTGTCTTACATTATTCACATATTCCATTACAAACGCCACATCCTTCATGCCCAGCGAAGAAGCGACGACATACTGCACGAGGTCGGCGCAGAGGAATGCCGCCATAATTATCGGCAACTGTATAATCCAGTTGGCATATCTCATCAGGTATTTCTCAAAGTTGGATGCCGGCAGCATCATGAGTGCCTGCCTGTCGTGCTTGCCCTTCATGCTGTAGAACATCATGGACGGACCGATTATCGCAGAGCCAAACAGTGTCATTATCACGATTACGCAGCACGGACCATAATTGCCCGCAACCACATGCCCGTCTGCCGAAGTGGGGTGAAATTCGTTTGTTCCGAAGAACACGAATGCCAGCGTACCCATCGCCAACAGCTGCAAGAACTGTCTCAGATAATATCCCTTGTCGTTGGTAAGCGACCACCTTGCCAGCCTACCGAACCTTTTTATATCAAACTGTACCATCGAATACTAATTGATAATTGATAATTGAAAATTGAAAATTATTATTACCGAAGCGAAACATATTCCGCATGGTATTTTTCACTCTTCACTCTTCACTTTTCACTTTTAGCGAAGCTAAATCTTTCCTTCCGTTACAGCATTAAACAACAGTTCCAGGTTCACCTGCGTCTCTGCGCTGTCCGCCTTGCGCGGTGCTATCACTGCATTGCCCTGCAGCGACGGCTCGGCATAGATGACATCGTCCATCTCGCCCGGCATGCGGTATTCAAAGGTGTATTTCTCCTGAATGTCGGCCACCGAAGCATCGAGCAGCAGTTTCTGCGGAGAGAGTATCAGTATATGGTCGAGCAGCGATTCCACGTCGTGCACCTGGTGAGTGGAGATTATCAGCGTGCGGTCATCACTCATATACTGTGCCACCACCTTGCGAAACTGACTCTTCGACGGGATGTCCAGTCCGTTGGTAGGCTCGTCCATCAGCATCACCTTGGTGTTCGTTGCCAGTGCGAAGGCCATGAACACCTTCTTCTTCTGGCCCATAGAGAGAGCATTGAGCTTTATGTCAGTGGTGAGTTCGAAATCCTTCAGGCAGTCCTCAAGCACCTGCGTGCTAAACCTCGGATAGAACGGGCGGTTTATCTTCACATAATCGTTGAGCGACATGGCAGGGAGGTCAAACTCCTCCGGCACTATGAAAATCTCCTGCAGCGTTTCCGGCTTTCTCTTGCGTGTCTCCACACCTTCATAGAGCACCTTGCCCTTCTTCGGCCTCAGCAGTCCGCTTATCAGATAGAGCAGCGTTGACTTGCCCGTACCGTTCTTGCCCAATAGGCCGTAGATGTTGTCCTGTTCCAGCGTAAGGCTGAAATCATCAAATACCAGATTCTTCTGACCTGGATACTTAAAACTGATGTTGCTTACCTCAATCATAATCCTATCAATTTTTGTTGCTTAGTAAATTTTTTGCTTAGTAAATCTCTGTATTAGTGTATTACTTTAATAGTACACTGCAAAAGTAATACTTTTTGCATTACCTTCCAAATATTTCGGAGGAAAAATGCATGTTATTAACATTCTTTAAGCATTCTTCCTCGCGCGTACATTTAATATAATTTTGGCGCCTTTACAAATTCAGTGCCATCATATTTAACTGCCGTTTCCTTGCGATAGAAATCACCAAAGTCATTTTTGCTCTCAAATACGCGAGTATTTCGCCCGTTCAGTATGTCGTTGTATTACAACGACATAACTCCATTTTCACCTTTTCTCCCATCCCCTCCCACTGTAATAGCATAGCTTTTACATTGTAATATGATAGCTTTTACCGTGTAAAGGCATTCACTTTACCATGCAAAACCTATCATTTTAATGCATAATTCATAATGCATAATGCATAATTATTACCTGCAAATCGCATTTTTTGTCGTATTTTACTTAATTGTGAATTATGCATTATGAATTGTTAATTAAATTAACATCTCTTTTGCACTTTTTTTTTTGTGCTGATTTGTTCACAAATGAAGCCGAAAAAATGATTTAATGACAGCCACAAATACTATTACCCTTACGACTGCGTTTTCTTAAAAAAGAGACTGCACACACTCCACGCTACTACTGCAAAACCTGAACACGTTAAACCATTGCAGGAGTTATGCAGTCAATATAAATATAGCAAGTTCCGCTTGCCGAGGAGTAAAGGGAAGTTAATAGGAGTTATCGCGGCTTTCAGCCGCTGAGGAGTTAAAGGACATTACGTTTGCCCATCCGTATAGTCTAATACAAATGTCCCTTAACTACCCCCTAACTACTCTTAACTCCCTTAAAAGACATAGATTAATATAACTAATTAACTTAACACATAAAAAACAAAATCATGAAAAGACTTTTTCTAACAGCCGTTGCCGCAGTGGCGGTTTGCGGTGCCTTTGCACAGGAACCCGACATCCGCATGAGACCCGGAATGCCGAAAATCGAATGTAACTTCAACGAGTATGTGGCTGCCGCAGAGGGCTTCGACAAGGAGACCGCCGGCATCGAGCGCGGAACCATCGAGGAGGTGGAATACAAGTCAAACACCGTGGGCACCATGCGCAAGGCTACCATATATCTGCCACCAAAGTATGACAAGTCGAAGAAATACCCAGTGCTCTATCTGCTGCACGGCATCGGAGGCGACCACAAGGAGTGGATGCTTGGCGTACCTAATATAATAATGGACAACCTCTATGCACAGAAGAAGGCTCAGCCTATGATTATCGTAATGCCTAACGGACGCGCCCTCGCCGACGACAGTGCATCGGGCAACATATACAGCCCGGAGAAGGTTAAGGGATTTGAGGTGTTTGAGCGTGACCTCATAGACGATCTCATCCCGTTCATACAGGGCAAGTACAGCACATACACCGACCGCGAGCACCGCGCAATAGCCGGTCTCTCAATGGGTGGCGGACAGTCGCTCAACTTCGGTCTCGGCAACATGGACAAGTTTGCATACGTAGGCGGTTTCTCATCTGCGCCAAACACCAAGATGCCTGAGCAACTCATCCCCGACGTGGCAAAGACAAAGAAGGAGAACAAACTCCTCTGGATGGTTTGCGGCAGTGCCGACGGACTGATGTTCAACAGTTCACGCCTGAAGGCTTTCTGCGACAAGAATGACGTGCCATGCACCCTCATCCAGTATCCAGAGGGCAGACACGACTTCGTGGTGTGGAAATACGGTCTGTATAACTTCACACAGCTGATTTTCAAATAACCCACAAAAATATTATACCACAGATTGCACACACTAACGTAATGTCCTTTAACTCCCTCTAACTTCCCCAAAAGAAATGAACCGTTTACTTTTGTTTCTCACAATACTGGCCTTCGCCGTGCCGGGTGTATGCAGCGCCCAGACAGCAGAGTCTCACAGCCTTCCAAACCCTTTGAAATGGGAGAAGAAAAGCGGTATGGTAAAGAACCTTGCCGAATGGAACGAGCGCCGCAACGAGATTTCAAACCTGATACAACAGTATGAGATAGGTACCATTCCCGAGGTGAAGCGCGAGCAGATAAAGGCGCGCATGGATAATGACACGCTATTTGTCACCGTCACCGTGGGCAATGAATCGTTGACTCTCTCATCGCACATCAAATATCCCGAAACCGGCACTGCACCCTATCCGTTGCTGATAGGCAGCAGCCGCATATCACTGCCCGACACTCTGCTGCGCATGCGGCCGATGGCACTCATGAACTACAATGAGCGACAGGTCAACGGATATTCGCAGTTCCGCGGCGACACATGCCGTACCAACTACGGCTTCGTAAGGCTGTACCCCGAACTCATCGACAACGGTGCATACAGCATGTGGGCATGGGGCTTTCAGCGCATCATCGACGGTCTGGAACTGCTTGGGCCAGAAGTGACGAAGATAGACACCAGGCACATCGGCGTCACTGGCTGTTCGTATGCAGGCAAGATGGCACTGTTCTGCGGCGCCTTCGACACCCGCGTGGCGCTCACCATAGCACAGGAGCCTGGAGGTGGCGGAGCGGCAGCATGGCGTGTGTCGCACACCATCGACGGTGTGGAAGACCTTGACAAGACCGACTACCATTGGTTCAAGCGCAGCCTGTGGGAACAGTTTCACGGCGACAGCGTATATCAGTTGCCATACGATCACCACGAACTGTGCGCACTTGTATGTCCGCGCGCTTTCCTGATGCTTGGCAACACCGATTACAAATGGCTCGCCGACGAGTCGGGATATGTATCGGTCAACGCAGCCATGAGAGTGTGGGAACATCTGGGCATCGCCGACCGCATGGGCTATTCCATCAACGGCAACCATCCGCACTGCCGGTTGCCGGAGGAGCAGTTTCCAGAGGTGCTCGCCTTCATAGACCGCTTCCTCTTTGAAAAGCCAGTCAGCACGGCGGGCATACGGAAGGCTGAGATGTTCGAGGGAAAAGTGGATCTGGAGAAATGGATACGCTTCTGAAAAACATCGCTGAAGAAAAAAATAATATTCTATAAAAAGTGGGACACACAGCATAAAAGCAAGGCATCCGCACACACAGCCAGTCACTGTGTATGCGGATGTTTTGCAAAAAAATTATATCATGGGGTAATGATATTTCATGTTCGTCTGTATATATAATAGACAAAAGCGAAAAAACGATGCAAGACAGAGAAAAACAATTCAAGGAACTCTTCCTTTCGGAGTACGGCAGGATGTATAAGGCAGCCTGCATACTGCTGGGCGACGAAGACGAAGCGAAAGACGTGGTGCAAGACGTCTTTGCCAAACTGTGGGCAGGTACCATCACACTTAGAGAAGAGACGCAGAGGGCTTTTCTGCTGACTTGCGTCCGCAACCGCTGCCTCAACATCATTGCACACCACCAGGCATTCAGAACTGTCCCGGCGGACGACAAAGCCATCGGCACGGAAATGGCTGACGCGAAAGCCTCGAGGACGACGGACGAAGAACTGGTGGAGGCCATCAACCGCTATGTTGACGAGAAACTGACACCCCAGACCAGCCGCATCATCAGGATGCACTTCGACGAAGAACGGTCGTACAAGGAGATATCAAGCGACCTGGGAGTCAGTCAGTCGGCGGTAAACAAGCACATAGTGCAGGGATTGAGGAAACTACGTTCAACTTTCAAAAACAGAGAAGCATGAAAAGAGAAGAACAAATACTGATGCTGCTGCATCCGGAAAGATATACAGACGAACAGCTCGGCCAGATGCTGGACGAGGCGGACATCACCGTGCCAGATGCAAGCGAGGAATGGGAAAGGTTTAAGGAGAACCTTTCGCAGGAAGGAGAAACACCGTCGGGTGAGATGTCGCCCCGTAAGAGGAAACCTCAGGAGAGGCTGATGTTCCGAATCGCCGCCATGTTCATAGGCGTGCTGGCACTGTCAGGCATCACCTATGCCACATACCGCATGGCAACAGACACCGACGACGAACAGAAGGTAGAGGTGCAGCAGGCACAGGTTGCCGAAGCACAGCAGCAGACCATCGCCGAGGCTGTCAATGACAGCACCTTGATGAAGCCGGTGGTGTTTGAGGATGCAGAACTGGCAAGCATACTGAAGGACATCGCCGCCTTCCACCAGATGGAGGTGGTTTACAGAAAGGATGCCAGCAAGCACGTGCGCCTGTACTTCACATGGGACAAGAAAACCGGCATCGACGACATCATCAACACCTTCAACAAGTTTGAGCGCATACACATCACACGCAAAGACAGCAAACTGATTGTAGAATAACCCCATAACCCCGACATAACAATGAAACGATATATATACACAGCCATAATCTGTGTGCTGACACTGTGTGCCCATGCCCAGAGGCTGACCCGCAATTATCAGAACGAGTCTCTGTCGAGAGTGCTCGAAGACCTGAACGCCGCAACGAGCGACAAAACCATATATTTCATATACGACGAACTGGAGGACTTCACCGTCACCAGCCACTTCCGCGACCTTAACATCAACGATGCCATACGCGAGGTGGTGGGCTTCTACCCGATGAGGGTGACATACGACCGCGACAAGATTTTCATCGAATGTACGCAGAAGGAGGATGCCAAGGTGATGGGCCATGTGGTGGACGAGAACGGCAAGCCGGTGGAGTTTGCCAACGTGTCGCTGCACACCGTAAGCGGCAAGCAGGGCGATGAAAACGCCTCTGCATACCTTAACGGCGGCGTGAGCAACGAGAACGGCGACTTCGTGATTCCATGCAAGGCGCAGCGCATCACACTGAAGGTATCGTATGTTGGTTACAAGACCGTGACACGCAACGTCAGCGTGGGCAACATAGGCACCATCACACTGCAGCCTGAGAGCTACACGGTGAAGGGTGTGGAGATAAAGGGCGAGATACCACAGTACAAGATGACGCAGGGCGGCATGACGGTTGACGTGCAGCACTCCATGCTGCATGACGTGGGCAACGCTGACGACCTCCTCTCTATGATGCCGCTGGTGGAGGGCAGCGACGGTAAGTTCACCGTGCTTGCCAAGGGCGAACCTGAGATTTACATAAATAACAAGAAGGTGCGCAATCCCAGCGAACTGAAGAACCTGAAGTCCACTGATGTCAAGAGCGTGGATGTCATCACCTCTCCCGGTGCGAAATACAATGCCGAGGTGAACGCCGTCATCCGCATCAAGACACTTAAGCCACAGGGCGAGGGCCTGAGTCTGACAGCCACCTCACAGACATGGGTGAACAACAAATGGAACAACTATGACGACCTCTCCCTGAAATACCGTATTGGCGGACTGGAGGCTTTCGCCAGCGTGGCATCCGACAACAGTCATTACAGCTCTGACATGGACCTGGAACAGGAACTGCACATCAGCGACGACCTCTTCAAGCTCACCACCAAGACACCGCTGAGAAACTCATGGGTGTGGATGCAGTACACAGCAGGCGTGAGCTACGACATCAACGCCGACCACTCCATCGGTGTGAGCTACACGGCACAGAAGGTATTCTCGCAAATCACCAAAACGGACATGAGTCAGAGATACCTGAAGAACGGTGAGTTCTACGGTGACCTCGACCTCAACATCGACGCACACCTGCAGGACCGTCCGAGATGGGAGCTCAACACATACTATGTGGGAAAAGTTGGCAAGTTGGGCATCGACTTCAACGCCACGGTACTGAAGAACGAGACAGAAGACCACATCAACGAGTTTGAGAGAAGCCTTCAGTTTGGCAACCGCAGCATAACCACCGAGAACTGGGACCGCAGCAACATGCTGGCAGCCAAGCTCGTGCTCAGCCATCCTGTATGGAAGGGCATGCTGAGCGCCGGTTCGGAAATCACGAGAACCGACAACCACGGCCACAACTACAACTATGAGTATATCATTCCCGAGACCGACAACAAGACGGAAGAGAACAACATAGCCGCCTTTGCCGAGTATAACATGGCGCTGGGTGCTTGGCGCTTCAATGCCGGACTGCGTTACGAACACGTCTCCGTGGAGCACCTCGCATTCTCCATCACGCAACCTGATGCCTGCCACGACTACAACGACTGGTTCCCCAACCTCTCCGTGGCATGGAACAAGGGCAAGTGGAGCGCACAGCTCAGCTACGGCAAGCGCATCTCGCGCCCCCGCTACGGATGGCTCACCTCTGCCGTTGTCTATGACAGCCGCATGCTCTACGAGGGCGGAAACCCACTGCTGCGCCCTTCTCACCTGCAGAGCATCGACCTCAACATCACGCGTTCATGGCTCACCTTCATAGCGGGTTTCACCCACGAGCACAACTTCATGACTCACATCGCCAAGGTGTATGATGCAGAAAAAGAGATAGCCATCTTCATGCCAGAGAACTTCGACCATCAGAACCGTGTCTATGCCACCCTCGTGGCATCGCCGAAGTTCGGTTTTTGGCAGCCCACTGCCACGCTGCACTACTATCAGCAGATGTTCGAGGCCGACGAATACGGCACCACAAGAAAACTGAACAAGCCTGAATTCAGCTTCGACCTCAAGAGCTGGTTCCAGATCGACGACGCCACCAAAGCACTGCTCCATATCAACTACACCGGCAGCAACCACTGGGGCTGCATGTATCGCGGCAGCAGCTTCACCGTGGATGCCCGCATACAGCGTTCTTTCCTCAAGAACCAGCTGACCGCCACACTGTATGCCGGCGACATCTTCCGCACCGCGCGCAGCAAGGTAATCACATACTATGCCATAGGCCAGACGGCGCAAAACAACTACACCTACACGCAGAAGGTAGGCCTCACGCTGAGCTATATGTTCAACGCCAGCCGCTCAAAGTATAAGGGTACCGGTGCCGGCAATGCCGAGAAGGGCAGGTTTTAGAAACGTACAGATATTATAAACGGATTAAGACTAATTACACTCGAAACATAATCAGTGTAATTAGTCTTAATCTATTATTGTATTCCTCAATCAAGTCTGTGTCATCAGCGTATTATTCACTATTCATTATTCACTTTTCACTCAAAAGCGATAGCCTATGCCTCCTTGAAGCCAGCCAGCCCAACCGAGGCCGAGTTCGCAGAAACCGATAAGATGACCTTTGCCTACCTCTATGCCGAGGGGTGACACCTGCCATGAAGAGCGTAAGTGCGTGCGATAATCCGTTCTCATATAGTTTTTATCCCATTCATAGCAGAATCCTGCCCCCACGCTTGAATATGCTCTCACCCAGTTCTTAGTGCGCCAGTAATAGCGCGCGGTGAGCATCATGGCCAGTAACGTTTCGCTTTTCTTATCTGCGGTCTCGCCACTGTCTATGTATTTCTTCTTGCGTGACGAGTAGAACAGACTTGCCGTAGTCCCCACGCCCCAATGTCGGTTTATCATATACCGATAACCCACATTGAATATGGGGGAATACTTTGGATACTCCTCACAGAGATTGTTTTCTATATCGTAATCTCCCGGATAGTCAGCACTCATGCGAACCCTGGCGCCTATACCTATGCTTACGGCATTTCTGTATAATAGCGTATCTTGCGCCTCTGCGCATAACGTAAAGAAAAGTGCTGTTAATAATATAAGTTTTCTCATTTCATTGTCGTATTAGTAAATATTTGCGCAAAGGTACACATTTATTCTCATAATGCAAAACGGAATGAAGAAAAAAAAGAAAAAAGCGAAAGCAAATAAAACATTAGCCAATCCACTGTATCACACAAGATAGATACGTATTATCGTGCCTATGCAACAGAATCCGTTGAGGGTTCTGTTGCTTTTTTTTACCTTTGCATTCAACTTCGCTATGCTCAGAGTGAAAAGTGAATAGTGAATAGTGAAAAATCCCATCCGGGTAACAATTATGAAATAGTTGTTTAGTAGATTAGTCGTTTCGGCAACAATAGGACAAAAAAGTTAAATGATGCAAACTTATTGACATAATTACATATATAGTGACGTGGCTTTGCAAAGAATTGTGTAAATTTGCATACGCTACGCACTTTTTATCCAATCAATCCATTATTCCTAAAGTATTAAAGTGAAGAAATGAAGAAAATCTGTTTCTTTTTATTTGGCATGGTGTGCTGCATCCTGTCGGCTGGCGCAGTCGATCTGAAGCAGTGCCATGTGGTGGTGGCAGAGAGTGACGTAGCACTGGTGAAGAAGATTGCAAACGTATTCTCCGACGACGTGGAGAGAGTGACGGGCGCAAGGCCTGCGGTGACAGCTGACAGGAAATTAAAACATAAAGCCAGTGTTCCTCTGGTGGTGATTGCCACGGTGGACGGCATGAAACAGTTGGGACTGACAGAGGCCGTAGGGGCAGATGACATCCGCGGCTGCTGGGAGCGCTATAGGATTGTGACAAAGGGTAACCGCCTGTATATAGTTGGCAGCGACGCAAGGGGTGCGGCATACGGTGCACTGCATGTCAGCGAGCGCATCGGCGTGAACCCTTGGTACTGGTTTGCCGACGTGCCTGTGCAGAGAAAGGCGGCACTGGACTATGAGGAGAACTACACGTCGAAGGAGCCTACGGTGAAATACCGCGGCATCTTCATCAACGATGAGGACTGGGGACTGAAGACCTGGGCGGCAAGGAACTTTGAAAAGGAACTTGGCGACATTGGTCCGAAGACATACGACAAGGTGTGCGAACTGCTGCTGCGCCTGAAGGCCAACATGCTGGCACCTGCCATGCACACCTGCACGGGGGCTTTCTACAGTCATCCCGAGAGTCAGGTGAAGGCTGCTGAATGGGGCATCATGATTACGACGAGCCACTGCGAACCGCTACTCTTCAACAACGCCGCCCCGTCGGAATGGAGCAAGGAGAAAGACGGTGAATGGAACTACCTGACGAACAAGGAGACCATCTGGAAGAAGTTTGACAACCGCCTCAGAGAGACGGCGCAGTATGACAACATTTACACCATGGGCATGAGGGGACTGCACGACGAGGCCATGAAGGGTTCCACCGACCCTGCGGTGAGGGCACGCACACTGGAAACGGTGATGGCTGACCAGCGCCAACTGCTCGAGACACACAAGAAGAAACCTGCAAAGGATATTCCGCAGATATTCGTACCCTACAAGGAGACTCTCGACATCTATGATGCCGGACTGCGCGTGCCCGACGACATCACGCTGGTATGGCCCGATGACAACTACGGCTACATGAAGCGCGTGAGCAACAGTGAGGAGCGCTTGCGCAGCGGAGGAAGCGGCGTATATTACCACCTGAGTTACTTAGGTACGCCTCACGACAATCTGTGGATTTCGACGATGGCTCCCGTACTGATGTATGAGGAACTGAAGAAAGCACACGATGCCGGTGCCGACCGCTACTGGCTGCTAAACGTGGGCGACATCAAGCCCATGGAACTTGACATGCAGCTGTTCTTCAGCATGGCATGGGACTTGCCGACTTTCACCTATGAGAACGTCAACCGCTATCAGGCGCAGTGGCTCGCCAGTGTGTATGGCAAGGAATATGAGCAGGACTTCCAGTGGGTGCTCGACCAATACCACCGCTTGGCATGGCAGCGCAGGCCTGAGTTCATGGGCTATGAGTTTGAATGGGACAGCAAGGAGAACAACCGCCTGCACGATACAGATTTCTCGTTTGACAACGGCACCGCCCAGCAGCGACTGGCTGACTATAAGGCCATCAGCGACCGTGTGGACGAGATACAGAAGCGTCTTCCTGCCGACCTGCGCCCTGCCTTCTTCGAGATGCTGGGATATTCGGTGAAGGGCGCATATCAGATGAACCGCAAATTCCTGATGGCACAGAGAAACCATGAGACGGGGAGCGAAGAATATGCCCGCGAGGCAACGGTGGCATTTGACAGCATCCAGACTCTGACAAACGAATACAACACCCAGCTTGACGGCAAGTGGAACCAGATGATTTCACAGATTCCGCCGGGATATACGGCAAAGTATCACATGATGCCCGAACTTGTCAATGCTCCGACGGATGCATACAAACTGCCCGAAAGCCAATGGCGCACAGAGTTTGCCAACAAGGTGGCTCTCAATAAGACGAAGGCCAAGGCACCGTTCCGACTGATTGAGGGCATCGGCACCGACTGGCTCTCACTGCAGTTGGGCGAGCCGCTGGACAATGTGCAAGACCCTGGCAGCCTGTCTTCACAGCACATCGACCTTGCACTTGACAGTGTTAGCGGCGACTCCATTACGCTCTGCATCTCTACAGTGCCTTTCTGGCCTGTCAACCATGACCGCAGCAACCGCTTCGGCGTGAGCGTGGACGGACAGCAGCCCGTCGTATGCGAAAACAAGTTTGAGGAATGGGGCTGGACATGGAAACTGCAGGTATTGGAAAACAGGAAAGACTATGTCATCACGCTGCCCCTCAGCAACAGCAGGCAGCATCACACCCTGTCGCTGATCATCGGCGACCCCGGACAGATAATACAGAAGATAACATACAAATAACTCAACTTAAACATGAAAAAGAATCACTATGGACTATTAGGGCTGATGACCCTGCTATGTGCGAGTTTCTCGCTTATTGCCAAGGCAAGTGTAAAATCCGACAATGACCAGAGGCTGTGGTACGACCGCCCTGCAACAGTGTGGCTCGAGGCTCTGCCGCTGGGCAACTCGCGCATGGGTGCCATGGTGTATGGAGGTACGGAGAAGGAGGAGATACAACTGAACGAGGAGACATTCTGGAGTGGCGGACCGCACAACAACAACAGCACTACGTCGCTGCAATACCTCACGGAGGTGCGCAGCCTCATCTTCGACGGTAAGGAGAAAGAGGCTGAGAACATCATCAACAAGGAATTTATCAAAGGTCCCCACGGCATGCGTTTCCTCACGGTAGGCAGCCTCTGCATGGACTTCGGCCACAGGGACGTGAAGGACTATGTGCGCGAACTGGACCTGCAGACCGCCGTCAACACCACGTCTTATACTTGTAACAACGTGAAGTACACACGCCGCGTCATCGCCTCGCTGGCCGACGGCATAGTGGTGGTTAGCGTGAAGGCAAGCAAGAAGGGCGCACTCTCGTTCACCGCCTCGCACAAATGCCAGTTTCCACTCACGGTGAAGGCCGACGGCAAGACGCTCATCGCCACCATACAGGGTGTGGAACAAGAGGGCATACCTGCCGCACTGACAGCGCAGTGCCGCACCGACGTGAAGGCTGACGGCAAGGTTACGGCTGATGGCGAGACCATCAGGGTGGAGGGTGCCACTGAGGCTACGCTGTATATCTCTGCCGCCACCAACTTCGTAAACTACCACGACGTATCGGGCGATGCAGCGAAGAAGAACGAGCAGTTCCTTGCCGCTGCCGAGGCAATGAAGTTCGACCAACTGATGAAACGACACCTGACGGAATACCAGAAGCAGTACAACCGCGTGAAGCTGTCGCTTTCATCGTCTGACAACAAGAACCTACCCACCGACCAGCGCCTTGACAAATTCTACGGCAGCACCGACATGGGCATGGTGGCACTGCTCTTCAACTATGGCCGTTACCTGCTCATTTCTTCATCACAGAAGGGTGGACAGGCTGCAAACCTGCAGGGTGTATGGAACGACAAGCGCAACGCACCATGGGACAGCAAATACACCATCAACATCAATGCACAGATGAACTACTGGCCTGCCGAGGTTTGCAACATCACCGAGACCACTGAACCGCTATTCAGTATGATTAAGGACCTCAGCGAGACAGGCCGTGAGACTGCCCGCGTGATGTATGGCTGCCGTGGATGGATGGCCCACCACAACACCGACCTGTGGCGCATTGCCGGTCCGGTGGACGGTGCCACATGGGGTATGTTCCCCAACGGCGGAGGTTGGCTGACCACACATCTGTGGGAACATTACCAATACACTCTCGACAAGGACTTCCTGCGTGAATACTACCCTATTCTGAAAGGCGCTGCCGAGTTCTACCTCGACTTCATGGTAGAGCATGACGGCGAACTGCTTGTGGTGCCAAGCGTATCACCCGAACATGGCGGTGTGGGCAAGAAATCAACGGTGTGCGCCGCATGCACGATGGACAACCAGATTGTGCGCGACGTGCTCAGCCAGGCACTGTCTGCCGCACAGATACTCAACGAAGACCCTGACTTCCAGCAGAAACTGAAGAAGGCTCTCCCCATGCTGCCACCGATGAAGGTGGGACAGTACGGACAGTTGCAGGAGTGGCGCGAGGACATCGACAACCCGCGTGACGAGCACCGCCATATCTCACACCTCTACGGTCTGTATCCCTCTAACCAGATTTCGCCATACGCCACGCCCGAACTGTGGAAGGCTGCCGGCGTTACCCTGCAGCAGCGCGGCGACCAGGCCACGGGATGGAGCCTTGGATGGAAGACAAACTTCTGGGCGCGTATGCTCGACGGCAACCATGCCTTCAAGATTATCAGCAATATGCTGCGCCTGCTGCCCAACGAAGGCAGGGAACGTGAATACCCCAACGGCCGTACCTTCCCCAACCTCTTCGATGCTCACCCGCCATTCCAGATTGACGGCAACTTTGGTGTCACCGCCGGCATCGCCGAGATGCTGATGCAGAGCGACCCTATCACTATGGAGCATCCAGCCATTCACCTTCTCCCTGCCCTACCCGACGCATGGAAGGACGGCAGTGTGAGCGGTCTCCGTGCACGCGGCGGCTATGAGGTCAGCGTGGCATGGAAGGACGGTGCCTTGACCACCGCCAGCATCAAGGCACAGCACGACGGCACGCTGCGCATACGCTGCAAAGACAAAATTACCGCCAAGGAACTGACATTCGTCTCTTCCCATGACGGTATAAATGAATATGAGGTAACTGTCAAGACTGGACAGACTATCATACTCAAGAAGTGAAAAGTGAAGAGTGAGGAGTGAAGAGAAGTGAATAGTGAATAATGAATAGTGAATAGTGAATAATACAGGTTACATTTAGACTTATCATCAAGTCTGTGTCATCAGCGTATTATTCACTATTCATTATTCACTATTCATTATTCATTATTCACTATTCATTATTCATTATTCACTATTCACTTCTCTCACTTCTATCACTTTCATCAGTTTCACGGCATCCACATACTGCGCTATGCCTTCAGCCACGCGTTTGGCATCCTGCATGGCGTGCACTACCGTAGCCTGACGGTTTGCCACGTCACCACCGGCGAACACACCCCTGCGTGTGGTCATACCATACGGCACTTCACGGGTTACGAGGAACTTCCTTTCATCGTTCTCCAGTCCCGACGTGGTACGCACTATACGCGTGTTTGGCGTTGCACCCACCGCCATGACTACGCGGTCGGCCTTTTCGGTGCGTCGTATCACCTCACCACCGTCAGGCGATGCGGTCTCTATCACCACCTCCTTGATGTTTCCCTTGTCGTCTATGTGTATCTCTGTTATTGACGAGTGCCAACTGAATGATGCACCTTCTTTCACTGCATCATCATACTCTGCCTTCAGGGCCGCCATGTTCTCTATGCCACGGTGATACACCACCTCCACGTGCTCCGCACCTATGCGTATTGCCGTGCGTGCGGCATCCATGGCGGTATTGCCACAACCTATCACAAACACACGGTGACCAGGACGTATCGACACCTCGTCATGGCTTATCACGCCCTCGTTGAACAATTCCATGCGGCGCAGGAAGTGAGTGGCAAGGCGCACACCGCGAAGCATGTCGCTGTCGGTATCTACCTTCATGCACTTCCCTTCGTCGGACATCTGGTACACAGGGATGTGCAGACTTTTAGGCTTACCGGTGCCGGTACCTATGAATACGGCATCGAATCCCTGCTCAAACATCTTGTCAACGGTGGTTTCCACTCCCACCGTAGTGTCACGGTGGATAATCACTCCCATGCTCTCTATGTGGCGTATCTCACGCGCCACAACCTCTTTCGGCAACCTGTATTCGGGTATTCCATAACGCAACACTCCGCCACACTGATGCTCCATCTCGAACATCTCCACGGCAAAGCCCATGCGCGACAAGTCACCAGCCACAGTAATGCCGGCAGGTCCGGAACCTATCACCGCTACCTTGCCACGGTTTTTCTCCGTGATATTCTCATGCGTGAGATGGTTCTCTGCATCAAAGTCGGCAACAAAGCGTTCCAGTTTTCCTATATTGATATGCTGTCCTTTCTTTCCGAGCACGCACGAACCCTCACACTGCTTCTCATGTGCACACACTCTGCCGCACACTGCCGGAAGGTTGCTCTTCGTACGGATAATGCTGATGGCATTACCCATGTTTCCCTTCTTCAGTTCGTTTATCCAGTCAGGGATTTCATTGCCTATCGGACACCCTTTCCTGCACTGCGGCACCTTGCAGTTCAGGCAGCGCTGCGCCTCCTCAATGGCCTCAGCCATCGTATAGCTTTCGTTTACCTCATTAAATTTCATTATTGTATTTTTCTATAATATTATTGTGCAAAATTACAAAACTTTCCCGAAACCGCAAAATATTTCTTTTTCAAACCCATTAATGCTTACCGTTAATATCGTTAATAGTACTCATTAATGTCATTAATAAGCCTACGGCAAGACATTAACGGCATTAACGAGTGTCATTAACGGCATTAACGTAAAAAAAGAATAACAATATGTCATGAAAACAATCATTTTCCTAACAAAGTGATTTTCTTTACCGCCCAAATACTCGCGTATTTCAAAAAATCTTCCCCGCAGTTTCGTACAGCGAAAATATGGCGATTTCGTCAATCTCTTCCAGGTCAAGCACTTAGCTTTTTGCGCATTTTTCTGTCATTGTAATATGCATCATATTACCGTGTAAAAGCTATCGTATTACATTGTAATAGCTATCATATCACAGTGTAAAAGCATACAGATTACAACGAAAAACCGTAGCAAGTCCATAAAACTTGCTACGGTTTTCTGTTTTTATCTGTTCCTATCAGCATCTCAACCGTGGTTTTGCTGCGAGTTCACTTCTAGATTGTATGTTGAAGACATGAATTTTGAAATATCATTCTGTAAGCAAAACCGCCAGAATCGTGTCAAAGTGTCATTCTACTACTACCTTCTTACCATTATGTATATACATACCCTTCTTCGACGGCTTGCCACTGAGGCGGATGCCATCAACGGTGTGCCATTCAGAAAGTGAAGAGTGAGGAGTGAAGAGTGAAGAATCTGCTGCCGCCTCATTTATTCCCGTGGCAATCTCACCGTCATCTCCGAAGTCGATTACGAATCCTGTTATGCCCTTGGCATTGACAGCATCGTTCTCGCCTATCTTGAAGTATGCGCGGCATGCACCGAGGGTCACGTCCTGGTCAGGCCATAGCAGTTTGTTGGCAGAGCCGAAGTAGATGTTGCTCTTGTCGTTGGCAGCAAGGCTTACGGCATCGTATGTGCCGAGGAAGCTTACCACACCGTCCTGACTGTTGGCTGGCGTAGTGGCAGTGGTGCTGATAGCTGCATTTGTGAATACCGGGTTCACGATGTTGTCACCTTCTGCCCACTTGATGATGTAAGGAACACCGGCCACAAGTTCCGTCACGGCTTCGCCGAAGGCGAGGTGAAGCGTGTTGCCCTCTATGTATGCATCGCTTAATGTCCGTGCCGTTGCTCCACGGAGCGGGCTGTCCTCATCAGTCAGGTCAACACTGAACGGCAGGCATATGGTGTTCCACTTGCCGTCCTTGTAAAGCGTACGGCCACTCAACGTCACCGTCAGGCAAATGCGCCCGTTCTTTGCCTCTATGGCATTCCCATTGTCGGCATCGTCAATCAGTGTCAGGGAGTGATAGAGTTTGCGGGTTATGCCATCCTCACTGGTCACGTCAGTCAGTTCTGGAGCGATGGTGATAGTGCCGCAGGTGCAGTCTTCGCAGCTGGTGCCTATGATATTGTCGCTACTGGATGATTCTATAGTGGCGATGACACATGTAATGCCGCTGGTGATGGTGATGGTGCCGCAGGAATGTGGCTCATCTGACCAAACATATCCGCAGCCAATGCCCACAGCACGGTTTCCGCCTGTGGCAATAACGGTGCCACCGCTGATAACGATATTGCCACAGGAGCCATCTGGTCCGCTGCCGATGCCCGCGGCACTGATTCCACCTGTGGCAGTGACGGTGCCGCCAGCAATGACAATGTTGCCGCAAGGTGTTTCATTATACCCTCCGATGCCCGCGGCTTCCAATTTTCCCCTTGCCGTCAGCGAGCCGTCGCCACGGATGGTGAGCGTCTTGCCTTCAGGAACGAAGATGCCCGGTGAATGGTATCCGCCCTTCACTGCATTGCTGCCACTGAGGATGATGGTGGCGTCACCCTCGCATGTGATACCAGCCCAACTGTAGTTACTATTATTGCGAATATCTTCAATGTTTACATTATGGATTGTCACAGTGGCACCGTCGGCAATGGTGACGTGCGTTTTCTCTCCGCCTGTACCGGTGACCATATCGCCGTCCACCAACTCGACTTTTTTTGAGTTGCTGTCGATGGTCTTCGTGATGCCAAGAAGCTGCCACTGTGCATAGAGCGTCACGTTGCCCCGATTGATGATGTACTGCCCGTCACTATAACTATAGCCGCTTCCGTCGGCGGCGGTGTTCCATCCTGTGAATCCGTACTTCGTGCGGGTGAACGTGTTGGCGTTCAGGGCTTGTGGTGTGTTCGACACGAACTCCTGCGCGTCCATCGTGCCCTCGCCACCGTTGGCAACGAATGTCACGGTGTAGCCACCACTGGTGTCAGACGGGTTATAGATGAATGGACTCTGCGGGATACAACCTGTCTCCGCGCCGCCGATGGTCACGGTGCCGGCAGTGCCGTTGCCTTTATTGTTGCCGATGCTGTAAACACAATCTGCGCCTGCCGTGGCAGTGACGCAGGTCACGCCGTCAGTAATGGTGATATCGCCGCAACTTGATACACCGCCGATGCCCGCACCATACAATATTCCAGTGGCTGTGACGGTGCCACCCGTAATGGTGATGTCTCCACAAGTGGAGCCAGTGGCGCCGCCGATGCCCGCACCATTACCTGCCGCAACAGCATTGATGACACCGCCCTCAATGACGATGTTTCCGCATTTTATGTCTTGTCCTGCGCCGATGCCTGCTGATTGACCGTTGCTGCTGGCGTTGAGCGTACCATCGCCCCTGATGGTGAGCGTCTTGCCTACTGGCACATATATGCCGGGATAATAGCTATGACCACCCCGCACGTTGTTGACGCCTTCCAATACAATAGTGGCGTCACCTTCACAACTGATGCCCGCCCATTGGTGGCTAACATCGTTGGCGATGGCGGTGATGTCCACGTCGTGCAGCGTCACCGTGGCACCGTCAGCAATCACGACATGTGTATCGCAGCCGCCTGTGCCTGTAAGCGTTTGTCCGTCGGTGAGCTTTATATACCCCGTTTCGCTCATCAGTTTCAGGGATTTTCCCCACAGCGCATAGAGCGTCACGCTGGCAGCGGTGGCGACGGACTGTGCATCCTGTCCGTCGGCGTAGCTGATGCCTGTGCCGTCAGGCTTGGTGTTCCATTCTGTGAACAGATAATCCTGACGTGTGAATGTGTTGGGTTTCAAGCGTAGTGGTATGTTCGACACAATGGTCTGACTCTCCATCGTGCCCGTGCCACCGTTAGCATCATAGGTGACGGTACATACAATTGACTCCGAGGGTTTGTAGGTATAGGGACTCTGCGCAATGTTGCCAGTCTCTATGCCACCTATAGTCACTGTGCCGCATGAACTTCTACTTCCTGCTCCTATAGCGTTGCTGCAGTTGTTTCCGTGAGTGGCGGTGACGCTGGTCACATTCTCTGTGATAGTTATATTGCCACAGTTTCCATATTCATTACCGCCTATACCGGCACAGTAGATGCCGCCCGTGGCGGTAATGGTGCCACCATCGATGACGATGTTGCCACAGTTCGTCATATAGTGTGCACCGATGCCAGGAGCATTGCCGCGGCTACTCGTGCTGAGCGAGCCGCTGCCACGGATGGTAAGCGTATGGCCCTCAGGCACGAAGATGCCTGGATATTGATGTCCTCCCCCTTTTACAGCGTTAGAACCTTTAAGAATGATGGTGGCATCGCCCAGACATGTGATGCCCGCCCACCTGTGGCTGACGTCATTAGGGATATTCGTAATGTCCACGTTGCTCAGTGTCACCGTCGCCCCGTCGGCAATGGTGATGTGAGTATCGGCACCGCCTGTGCCAGTGAGCGTATAATCATCAACAAGCGTATGAGAGCCAAACTCAGGTGTTAGCGTTATGACGGTTGCTTTCCACTGCGCATAGAGCGTCACGTTGCCAAGGTTGCTGACGGCTTGTTTGTCGTCATAGCTGTCACCACTGCCGTCAGGCTTGGTGTTCCATTCTACAAAAAAGTAGCCCTTCCGAGTGAATGTGTTGGCATTCAGCACTTGCGTCGTATTCCAAGCGAAGTTCTGCCCTGCCATTGTGCCTGTGCCACCGTTAGCATCGAAACTGACGACATAATCGGTGTTAGCCCACTGTGCATAGAGCGTCACGTCGCCAAGGTTGGTGACGACCTCTCCATTAGAGAAGTCCTGCCCGCTGCCATCGGCTTTCGTACTCCAACACTTAAAGGCTTTGCCGGAATTAGTGAACCCGTTGAAGGTCAGAGCCTGCGGGGTGTTCGACTTGAAACTCTGGTCAGCCATTGCCCCCGTACCACCGTTGCCACTGAAACTGATGGTGAAAGACATGTCTGTCGGGGCTAACACTTCAGGAACGAATGCCGATCCTACTATATATGACGATGCCTGTCCCCAAAGAGTCAGCGTGCCACAGGTGCTACTGCCACCACCAGGCCCGATACTATAAGGAACATTGGCATCATACCTTTTGGCTGTCACGCTGGTCAAACCCGAGATGGAGATGTTGCCGCAGCCTCCATCCCTGCCGCCGCCGATGGCTGCACCGCCTCTGGAACTGGTACCCTCGGCGTATATTGTTCCGCCCGTGATGTTGATGTTGCCGCAGGTGCCCCCATTGCCGCTGCCGATGGCTGCCGCCCCGAAAGATGATATGGCACGGATGTTGCCGCCACTGATGGTGATGTCACCGCAGGTGCCCCCATTGCCGCTGCTTCCGATACATGCGGCATAGCTCGAAAGCGATTGTCCTTGATAATCAATTTTAGTGCTGAGGTCAAAGGTTCCACTCTCAATGACGATATTGCCACAGGATTGCATATTGCGGCCGCCAATACATGAGCCCCATCCAAAACTCCTTAATTCGAGCGTGCCATATCCCTTTATGGTGAGCGTAGTGTTTGCAGGACCCACCTGAATGCAGGGATTAAGGTAATAGCCGCCAATAAAGGTGTTGGCAGTTCCTTTGGCCAGAATAATCGTGGCATCACCCTGACAGGTGATTAACGATGGAAATTCATTATAGTAATTGCTATAGGAGCTGATGTTCACGTCGCTCAGCGTCACCGTAGCCCCAGGGACAATCGTTATGTAAGTGCTCTCGCCGCCCGTGCCCGTCAGCACGTCGCCGTTATGGAGCGTCACCCCACCCGTCTCGCTCGTCAGTGTCACGGTATTCGCCCACGCTGTCACAGCAGTGAGCATCACGGCCAGCATCATTGCCGCCCGTGCATAAAAGTGTTTGGTCAGTGTTGCAATCATCTTTACCTTAATTTATCTGATTATATTATACTTTTCTCAAGATGAGGTTTTCTGTTATACCTACATTGAGGTGGGTTCTATTAATTCCCACCGTAAATTTAAACTTTAAACGTGGGTTGACGAACTCCCTCCGGCTCCCTCGTTTCGCAAGGGAGAGCAATGTCATCTTTTCGTTTTCTTTCGGTGCATACTATCAGTTCTTTCGGTCACATAGCCCGCTATGCTCCCTCAACAACTGACACTCTGCCCTCGAAACAAATTCGAAAATATAACAAAGCGAATTAATAGAACCCACCTTCATAGAAACGTTAATTATTATGCTGCAATAGCAGGAGTGTAAATAAATTAAAGGAGGTGAAGATTATGAAAGGGAATTTATTGATAGCACTTACGGGGTTTCTGCCGGCACAGACATTGTTGGCAGAGGTAAAAACCGATACGGTAAAGTTTGCCGCGAACATCGACTCCATAAGGCATGCCAACCCATCAGTGTTTCAGGCTACGAGCAGACACAGCAACCTCGACTCGCTGAAGGCAGAGGTAAAGCGCCAGCTGGAGTCGCGATACGGACAGCACTACGGCTGTGCATCGCTGTCGCTCACAGCCATCTGCGCCACGCTGGGCGGCACGGCATATAGCGAACGGCAGCTCAGGGGATTGTCAGACTCTTTCTCTGGTGGCATAGGCCATACCTTCTCTGAGGGTACTTGCGGTGCATTGAGCGGTGCAATCATGGCGTTGGGTATGTATGCCAGCGGCGACAAGAAACTGCACCAGAAGATGGCGGCAGAGGTGTTTGAGGCACTGAAGAAGCAGGAAGGCACAGTGAAGTGTGGCGACATCTACGGAAAATACCACTTTGACCACTGCGACGGATGTAACCTGTGCGCCATACAGAAAGTGATAGAGGTGCTGTATAACAACGGCGACATACAGACCTCTACGGCGCAGCCGTGGGCATCCGCCGCTACTCCTTTGCAGGATAGGTGACGAATACCGACTCTTGCGGTTGTAGCGACAGGCGGAAGGTGCCGTCGGCGTCGGCATGCAGGGTGCGACGCTTGCCCGTAAGATTGCGCCACAGGGTGATGCTCTGCGGATTATCTTTCAGAGAGATGCGAATGTCGGCAGGAGAATCCTGCGTACTTGCGATATAGAATATATGACTGTGGAGGGTCTTGCGATGCGTGTGCACCACGTTGTCGCTGCCCTCCATAATCGTTATGGGGCGCACTACATTCTCGCCACTGCTCAGTATGGGTACGCCGGCGCTGCTAAGCGAATCGATAAGCAGTCGTGACTGTTCGCTGACGTGTGCCTTGTCGGCTATCAGCAGAGCCTTGTATGATATGCCGTCAGGAGTGACGAGGGCACCGTTGACGGGTTTCAGTCTGCCATGCAGCGCATCACCGGTGCAGACATCCCAGTCAAGTCCGTCAAGTCCTGCAGGCAGTCGGCTCGTTATGGTCTTCACGGGAACATCGTCGCCAAGGAAAACAAGCACGTCGGGAGCCGCCATGCCTTGACGCAACATTACCATGGAGCGCGCAGCCTGAGTCCATACCGGCTTCATTTGCTGCCATTTAGGGTTAGAGCGATTGATGGCATACTCGCGTCCGGCTATATATGGGGATGTAACAGTGGCACGGGGGATGTGAGGCGTGGCGCACACTACGAACTCCTGTGCGCCCATGGAGAAGGCAATGTTGCACACACGCATCAGGTCAAGAGGCGAATCCTTGTATTCGCAGTCGGTCATAGCCTCTGCCGACGCAATGGGCTTGCCATACAGATGGGCTGCACTTGAACAATCCTTGACGTCGTAGGCACCATATCGCTGATAAGTCCAGAACTCTCCCTGCGGTTTGTCAACCACCTGCTTCACGCTGACGGCATCGCCAGTCATGCACAGCGCATTGCCTATGGCCTGAGCCGTAAACGTATGTCGGTTGTCGGTGCAACGCTTCTGGAATGTTCCGAAGTAGTTCTCGCGTATGCAATCGCTGATAGTCTGGCGGAAGTCATACAGCACTTTTGCTGTCTTCTCAGCAGATTCCACGACGTAGCCGGCAAGCACAGGCAGGAAAGGTGCAAGGCTATAGCCGCGACGCAACCTGAACTCCTGCATCATCAGTGGAGTCCAGTTCTGCGCTCCACCCTCGTGAGAGTCCATCGTGATACCTGATACGAGCGAACCGAGAGAGTCGATAATCACCTGTGTATAGCTGTCCCAATGCAGGTTGGCGGCCTCTGCGGAAAGTTTGTCGCACTCATATCCCAGCAGGTTCTGCCTGCCATGCTTCGACTTCGCACCTGTAGTGACTGCTGCCAGACGCAGTATGCGCCAAGAACCCTTTGGTGCAAGCCATGTAAGAGAGTCACCATGCACATAGTCCGTCAGGTCTATGATATCCTTTTGACGTATCACCTCATTCATACTGTACTGCGGAGTGGCATCGCCGTCGTCAAAATCACTGTGAAGCCCTGTGCGCTCCTCCCAGCGGTCAATCTTTTCGGCAGAGCCGACGCTCCACTCCTTCAACACTGGAGCACCGTCAGCCTCATTGGGTTTTA